>WNGB01016590.1_pt1 | contig 11513 bp, 10 predicted proteins | sample 5400681 | NCBI WGS metagenome assembly WNGB01 (sample SAMN13153367, study PRJNA577476) | soil metagenome | isolation source: 115 cm soil or saprolite under grassland replicate 2 | place: USA:California | collected 2016-06-15 | reverse complement strand
CATAGCGAAATGTGTATATGCGGAATGCGGCCCTGTTTCGAGGGCCGCGTGGCGATCGGCATTTTTTGTGATGGCGTTCGGTGGGTGCTCCCCTCAACAAGATGCGCGTGCCGGTTGGCACGTACTTTGGAGGAACCATGCGAACGTGGATGACATGGGGACTGCTTGCTTCAGTAGGAATTCTCGCCGTCGCCGTGGTGGATGGCTGTTCGGGTAGAGACACCACCGTCGGCTCGATGGCCGATCCCGTCGATGGCGCAAGTTGTGCCACCCCCGGGGCGACGAGCCCGGCGAAGGACGGTTGCAACACCTGTACTTGCGGCAGCGATGGGAAGTGGGAGTGCACGCTGATCGGATGCGGCGGCGGGCTCGATGGTGGAGCGCAATGCATCGAAGGCGAAACGAGAGTGGCTGCCGACGGCTGCAACAAATGTGTGTGCACGTCCGCGGGTGGATGGGCCTGCACCGAAATCGGATGCCCAACAGAATGCATGCCCGGTGAGACGAAGCAGGTGGACTGCAACAGCTGTGGGTGCACGAACGGTCGTTGGGCTTGCACGCTGATTGGGTGTCCGACCTGCCCGGCGCCCAAGCCGACCTCGGGCGCATGCGACGCGGTCATCGTATGGGCCAAGGATCCGGCGAGCGGAACGTGCTGCCAGTATGGAACGCCCTGCACTTCGCCGGCCGATTGGAAGACGTTCTACTCGGAAGACGAGTGCCAGAAAGCTCCGTTCTGCCCGGCGCCCGCGGATCCCGGGGGAGTCTCCTGTCCTGCCGTCGTGGTGTACGCCAAAGATCCCACCTCCGGCGCTTGCTGCGAGTACGGCGATCCGTGCCGCGCGCCGAAGGGGTGGGTGACCTATCCAACGGCGGCCGAGTGTCAGAAGGCTTGCAGCGCCGACAACGACTGCCCCGCGCTGGAACTCTGTGTCGCGTGCACGCCCAACGTCTGCGCGGACATGAAATGCGTCAGCGGCACATGCAAGTGGGTGTGTCCGTAGACCACCTTCGACACGGCAACTCGGAGATACGAGAACCAGAAATGCTAAACTGGTTCGTCCATGTGCCAGCTGCTCGGGATGAACTGCAATGTCCCCACCGACATCTGCTTTTCGTTCGATGGGTTTTGCGCTCGCGGCGGAGCGACGGCCGACCACGCCGATGGTTGGGGCATCGCGTTCTTCGAAGGACGTGGCTGCCGAACCTTTCTCGATGCGCGACCTTCCACGTCGTCGCCCATCGCCGACCTCGTCCGGCGGTATCCGATCAAATCGATGCACGTCATTGCGCACATCCGCAAGGCGACCCAGGGGAACGTCGCACTCGAAAACTGCCATCCTTTTCAACGCGAGCTCTGGGGTCGCTACTGGGTGTTTGCGCACAACGGCAATCTGGCGAACTTCGTCGCACCGCCGGCTGACATCTATCGACCCGTCGGCACGACGGACACGGAAGCCGCGTTCTGTCTGATGCTGGAGAACCTCCGGCGTCGCTTCCCCGCTCGCAAACCGGCGCTTCCGGAGCTGCATCGAGCGTTGATCGCGATGACCAGCGAGCTTCGTCGTCATGGTCCTTTCAACTATCTGTTGTCGGACGGCGAGCACTTCTTCGCTCACTGCTCGACCGGTCTCCATTACATCGTGCGGCAAGCGCCGTTCGCTGCCGCGCACCTCATCGATCGAGACGTCACCGTCGACTTCAGCGAAGTGACGACACCGAACGACCGGGTAGCGGTGATCGCGACGATCCCCCTCACCGACAACGAGGTGTGGACGCCGATCCGGCAGGACCAGCTGGTCGTATTCAAAGACGGCGCACTGCTCGACGTCGACTAGCATTACTGCCGCAGTCTTGTTGGCGCCGACCCAACGCAAACTACGGCGAGGCCGTCGGAATCACCCCGATAGACGAAACGAGCCGCGACGCCCTGGCCAGCCTCGCTCCGCAACACCGAGAAATTCGCCTGTTCGGTCAGTTTAAGTGGGCCTATGGCCGCTCCGATGATCGATCTGGTAGCGAAAATCTGCGGCAGTAGTGCTGGCTTCGCCTGGCGCAAGATTACAAGCCGAGCGGAAGGCGTCGACGCGCGGACGAATCTTGGCTTCGCGCGGTATGCTCGGGCGACTTCACGCAGGAAGGTCGACGATGCATTGCTTTTCGATTCTCGTTGGGGGGGCGGTGTTCGCTTGCGCGTGCGGGACCTCGAGCGATCCCGACGCCCCGCCTGCCATTCCGAGCACCGGGAGCTCGACTGGCGCGAGCGGCACGGGAACGACCAGTAGTTCCACGGGGACGAGCGGCGGCCATGGCTCGAGTGACGCGAGCTCGAGCGAAGGCGGGGCCGGCGGCGCCGCCAGCATCGAGGCGGGCGGCGGGGGCTTCGCGGACGCCGCGCTCGATTCGGCGGTGATCGATCCCGGCACGAAGGGTGACGGTGACTACACGGTAGGTCCGGATTATCCGCCGCATCCCGACGTCTTGGTGAAGAGCAACGTTCCGCACGGGAAAATCTTCATGTTCACGATGGACTCGCATAACAGCGCGATCTTTCCGGGCACCGCTTCAACGCTGCTTCCGACGAATCAGCACTATTTCTTACGCGCTGTCCGCCTGTACGTGCCGAGCCAATACGTGGATGGGACGGCCGCTCCGTTCATGGTCGTGCAGGACGGCGATCGATTCGTGACCGATGTTCAGAACTCACTCGATAACCTGATCGCCGCCAAAAAAGTGCCGGCGATGCTCGCCGTGTTCGTCAACAACGGGGGAGGAGACGGAAAGGGGAGCGAACGCGGTCTCGAGTACGACACGATGTCGGACGCCTACTCGCGCTTCATCGACACCGAGGTCCTCCCCGCGGTCACCAAAGACCCGACCATCAAGGCGGCCTACCCGAACCTCAGGTTCACGGAAAATCCCGAAGGTCGCTCCAGCTACGGATGCAGCTCCGGTGCTGCAGCGGCGCTGACGATGGGCTGGTTCACGCCCGACCGATACCGCCGCCTTGTCACCTATTCGGGCACGTTCGTCGACCAGCAGGATGACGACGCGCCGACCGAAGCTCAATTTCCGCTCGGCGCATGGGAGTACCATTCGAGTCTCAGCCTCATCACCTCGAATCCCGTCAAGCCGCTGCGGGTCTTCTTGAACGTCAACGAGAACGATCTACGCTCGACCGATCCCGAGAGCACCTACCATAATTGGGTGATGGCCAACCAGCGCACGGCGGCGGCTCTCAAGGCAAAGGGGTACCACTACCGCTTCGTGTTCGGCAAAGGCGTTGGGCATTGCGACACGAGCCTGCGCCGCCACACGTTGCCGGATACGCTCGAGTGGATGTGGCAGGGTTATCCGATCAGCTGACCTAGCGAAGTCGCGCTAGCGGTGCCCCTTTTTGCCGCGACCTGGCGGACCCTGGTTGGGTGGGCCTTGATTGGGTGAGCCTTGGTCGTGATCGTGGGGACCGCCGCCGCGATGCTCCTCGACTTGCTCGCGCTTTTCCTCGCGCTTTTCCTCGTGGCGTTCCTCCTTGTTCAATCCCGGCGGCCCACCGTGCTGTGCGGCGGCGTGGTCGGGCGGTCCGTGCCCTCCATGGCCCCCCGGAGCACCGCGCGTCCGCCCGCCGCCACGGTAGTGAACGTAAAGGTCATGTTTGCGGTTCACGACCACCGAGGGTACGACGCTCGCTTCCACGCGAGCCCAGCCGCTGTCGTAGGATCGCGAGCGGTACCAAACCCCGCCACGAATCACCCAGTATTCGTTGGCGTAGAAGTAGACCGGGTAATCGTAATCCTGGACGACCCAGATGCCGGCATCGATCTCGACCAGCGTCGGTTCGCTGACGAACACGACGGGCGCCTCGGCCTCCGCGTACGCACTGCCCGTTGCGTGAGCCTCGCAACCGGCGTTGAAAGCGGTCATCGCGCCCAAGAGCACGACGACGCAGGTGAGATCTTGGCTTCTCATTTCGACCCTCCTTCACATTGGACGTGCAAGGAGTCGTCCATGTTCAATGTTTCCCATTCTGACAGCTTGCGTCAGGGCGTGGGTGGTCCTTTCGGCTCACGGCCGCTTCGCCCGTTCAGCGCGGAGCGTGGAGGGTCGCGTGTAAGAGCTTGGAGGCTTTTGGGCAGCTCGTGCCATCGTCTGCACAAACAACCGCCCGCGTGAGCACGGCGAGCTCGCCGTTCCCTGTGCCAGAAAGGACCAGCGGCAGAAGCAGTCGCGGGTCGGTTTGGCTGCCTTCGTAGGTGGAGCGCAAGCGCACGGGACGCGCAAAAGGGGGCGCGCTGACGATGGTTGCTTCGGCCCACGTGACGTGAGCGCCGAGCGTCGCTTCCAGCTGAACGACACACACCATCACCCCACCTGCAGGGGCACAAGCGAGCGTCGCTTCGACAGATGGCGGGACGGCGAACGCGCGATCGCTGCAAAGAAGTGTGAGCGCCAACGCAACAGTGGTCGCGGCCGACCGACGCCAGGGAAAGATCAGTCGAAATCGGGTTGCTGAGGCGCGAGCCATTCGGGTCCTATCGTTGCTCTTACCAAAAGATGACGCGACGGGGCGAAAAAAGAGTCCCTCGCTGGCCGTCAGAGTTGACTTTTTCAGAGCAACTGCACCACACCAGGTCGAATCTCGATCGACGGCTTAGCATGACTGCCGCAGTCTTGGCATCGGCAGATCACGTTCTGAAGATTTGCAGATTTGGCGCCGACCCAACGCAAACTGGTAGCGGACATCTGCGGCAGTAGACGGTCAAGCTGCATGATTCGGCTCACGCCGAATGGGGATCCGAGCGTCCCGCTAACTCGTGTAAAAATTCACCGAGCCCGTCGCTGCGCGTCGCAAAAGAGGTGGCCGCACAATTAATCATCATAAAAGTTGCGAACGCACGAAGTGAACGACCACGCTGTGTGCGTTATTGAAATTTCATTGCCCCTTCTTCTTTCGGTGGATTTGGGGCACTTGCAATCTTGCGGCGCGCCGTCGATTGTGGATAGGCTTCCGGAAAAGAAGGAGGTTCCCATGAAGCACGGGTGCGTGATCGGCGCCGTCGCCGCAGTGTTCGTAGGGGGGATGACTCTCGGGTGTGGTTCGTGGGAGACGAGCTCGACACCGTCGACCGACGACCAAGGATTTGCGATCAGCGAAGTCGACCAAGCCATCGCTGCCGGACGAGCGGCGCGGACGACGGTGAAGGACGCCGCCGGCAACACGATCGCGCAGGTAGCCTTCGTGGGTCGCGGCGGTGATACGCTCGTCGCCGCGCGGGTGACCCTTCCCGCCGCGCCGGAATCGATTCACGGTTTTCACATCCACGCCAACATGGCTGCAGACGGAGGCCCGGGAGGTGGTTGCGTCGCCGATCCCACGCAACCCGCTACGACGCACTTCGTTTCGGCGGGTGGCCACTTCAATCCCACGGGCGCGATCCACGGACAGCACGCCGGCGACATGCCTGCGCTCTTCGTGGGAACCGATGGCAAAGCGTCGCTGGTTTTCACCACCGATCGTTTCAAACCGGCCGATATCGTCGGACGTGCGGTGATCGTCCACGCGCTGCCGGACAACTATGCCAACATCCCGGTCGGCACCGCCGCGAATCAATATACGGCTAACTCCCCGGACGCGGTGACGCTGACGAACAACACCGGCAATGCGGGGGTCCGGATCGGTTGTGGGGTCATCCACTGACGACGCAGGCGGGGCCGGAGGCGCGCGCCGAGTAACAAAGCCGACGCAGGCGGGGCCGGAGGCGCGCGCCGAGTAACAAGAACCGACGCGTAAGCAGCAGGGCTAATGCCGGGCCCAGGGGGGGACTGCCCCGATGACCGTCGTGAGAGGTTTCTGCGTGCGTTCTGCGCGGCGGAGCTGCCGGGTGCGCCAGATCGTGTAGAGGACCGGCAGCACTTCGAGCGTGAGAAAAGCGCTGGTCGCGAGGCCGCCGATCATCGGCGCCGCGATGCGTTTCATGACTTCGGCTCCCGCACCTTGCGCCCAGAGCAGGGGGAGCAGCGCTGCCGCCATCGTCGTGATGGTCATGATCTTCGGACGGAGCCGCAACACCGTTCCCTCGGCGTGGGCGGCGACGATGTCATCTCGGCTGCGCAGGCGCCCTTCGCGCACGCGTCGATGAAAAGCTTCGTCGATGTAGACCACCATCACGACTCCGGTTTGCATCGCGAGGCCGACGACCGAGAGCAGCCCCACCCATACCGGCGCGGACAATCGGTAATCGAGTAAGAAGAGGGTCCAGAAGCTTCCGACCAGCGCGAACGGCACCGAAGCCAGAACGATGAGAGCCTCGGTAAGGCTGCGAAACTGTAAAAAGAGCAGTCCGAGCATGGAGAGAGCCATGATCGGTACGATCCACTTCAAACGTCGCTGCCCCGCCGCCCACAGCTCGTATTGACCCGTCCAATCGATGCGCTCGCCGGGAGCAAGGCGGAGCTCTTTGGTGGCGAGCGCTCGAGCGACCTTCCGTTGTGCGCGGCGTACGTACCCCAACGGATCCGTTCCCTCGTCCAAGTCGATGTAGACGTAGGCGACGAGCTGATCACGCTCGGTGCGAACCGTCGCCGGTCCGGTCGCGAACATCGGACGTCCGAGCAGGGCGAGCGGCACCGGCACCCCCGAGCCGTTTTCGGAAGAACGCACGGTCACGTCTCGAAGCCGATCGACGGCGCCGCGCGCGTCGGCGTTGGTATCCGGTCTAACGTGGACCGGCACGTGGCGGCCCTCCAGGGTCACTTCGCCGAGGTGTCCCCCGCTCAGCATCAGATCGGCGGTTGCCTGCGCGATGACGCGATCGACGCCGTGGCGGGCCAGTGCGTCAGCATCCATCGTGAATTCGAGCCTGGTCTCGCCCCCCAACGATTCGAAGACGGCGCTCTTGGTCCCCGGCAGCTGCATGGCGAGGGCGCGCAGCGCCGTGCCGAGGGCCTCGAGCCGAGCCGGATCGGCGGCACCCATGCGAATGCCAACCGGCGTATGAATGCCGGTCGACAACATGTCCATCCGCGCGCGAACCGGCGCCGTCCATGCGTTGGTCCAGCCCGGCATTCTTGTGCCGCGGTCGAGCTTCGCGACAAGCTCGGCCGTGGTGACCTCCGTCTCTTCGGGCCAGACGACGCCGAGCAGGCGCCGAAGCGCGGGCGGGGCCCAGTTCGTGTACCAGCGGGCCCGGGCGAGCTTCGGCCATTGCGAATGCGGAACGAGGCGAATCGTCGTTTCGGCCATGGTGAAGGGGGCCGGGTCCGTTGCCGTATCGGCCCTGCCGACCTTTCCGAAGACGGATGCGACCTCCTCGAACTGGCCGATCGCATGGTCCTGGCGGCGGAGCTGGCTTGCGGCGTCCTCTGGCGATGCGCCCGGCATTGTCGTCGGCATGAACAAGAGATCGCCCTCGTCCAGCCGCGGCAGGAATTCGCCTCCCAATCGCGAAACGAGGGGAAGGCACGAGACCACGGCGAGCGCTGCGGTGATCAGCGTGAACAGCGGCCGCGCAAGGGCGAAGTGAACGAACGGCCGATACATCCGCACGAGCCCGCGGGTGAGCGGGTTCCCGAATTCCCGAATGACCGGGGCTCGAAGCAGGCGATCGCGCAGCGCGGGGGCGACCGTCAGCGTGACGATCGCAGCCGATACTACGACGAGCGTCTTGGTCAGCGCGAGAGGGCGGAGCAGTCGGCCCGTTTCGCCGGTGAAAGCGAACACCGGCAAGAAAGTGAGGGCGGCGATGATCAAGGACGTCAGAATCGCCGGCGCGAACGATCCCGCGGCGGCTACAATCTTGGAACGCGCGCTCTCGACCGGCGCCGTCGCATCGACCGTCTCGAGCCCGCGGTGGCAGGCTTCGAGCGCGACGAGATCGGCATCGACGGCCATGCCGAGCGCGATTCCGATCCCCCCGAGGCTCATGATCGTCGCCGGGACCCTCAGGATCCACATGCCGGCGAATGTCATGAGTAGCACGAGGGGCAATGTCAGCAGAGGCAGGAGTGCGCTCCGCCCGTGAACCAAGAAGGCGAGAATGACCAGCACCACCACCGCGACCTCTTCGCTCAGAGCGCGAAGCAACGTGTGTCCGATGCGCGTGGCGAGATCGACGCGGTTGTAGACGGTGACGAGCTCCACTCGCTCGGGAAGCCACCTCCGGATCCGCTCGAGCGAGCTTTGAACGGCCTCGATGAGCGGTGAGAGGTCGGCGCCGCGGCGGGCGACCACGATCCCACCGACCGCCGCCGCCGCGCCCCCGACATCAGCGAGGCCGCTCGGCATGTCGTCGACGAGACGCACCTCGGCCACGTCTCCCAGGCGGGTCGGCGTTGCCCCCCCGGGGCCGGGAACGTTCTGCATCTCGAACCAACCGAGACTCGAGGGACCATGCCACTCGAGCGCCGGGCGCAAGGCGGACAACAGATCGGTGAACGCGAGACCCCTCGTTCGCAGTTCGCCAGGTTTCGCTTCCACGGCGATAGCGGGAACGGTTCCCCCCACCGTCGCAACCTCCACCACGCCCGGCACGGCGAGCAGCGTCGGACGAACGATGTCTTCCTGAAAACGCCGGAGTTCTCGAGCAGGACGCGAGCCCGATCGGTCGACGAGAGCGTACTGAAAGACCCAGCCGGTGCTCGATGCATCAGGACCCACTTGCACGTGGGCATCCTCGGGCAGCTTGGCGAGTGTCCGCCCCAGTCGTTCACGGATGGCCTCTCGCCCCCGCGCGAGAACCGCCGGCGAATCGAAAACCACCTCGACATAACCCATGCCGCTCATGGACGATCCGCGAACGGTGGTCGCGCCAGGAACTCCTTCCAGCGCGGTCGTCAGCACGCCGGTCACCCGAGTCGAAACCTCGACGGCAGGATGTCCCATCCACTCGGCCACGAGAACGATCTGAGGATCGGCCAGATCCGGGACGACATCCCGCGACAAAGCGCGACGCGCAACTTCCCCCGTCCCGGCCAGGAGCAGTGCCAGGGCGATGACGATCCAATGATGACGTGCGCTCCACGCCACCACGCGGTCGATCACGGCATCGCTCCGTGAAGGCGTCCTTCCGCATCGAAGAAGAAAGCGTCATTGGCGACGAACGGCTCGTTCTCGCGCAATCCGCTGACGACCGTGGCGAGATCGGAAAACACGCTCGCAATTTCGACGCGGCGCCGCGTCAACCTGCGATGATCCTCCGACGACACGGCGAGAACGTACGGTCCGTCGTTCGCCTGCAAAACTGCAGCGGCGGGCACCACCAGCACATCGTGGGCCCGCGGCGTCATCTTCACCCAGCCGACGGTGCCGGCCGCAAGCATGCCGCCGTTCGTGGCTACGATGCGAAAACGGACGTGCGACGTCGACCGATCCCACGGCGTGGCCGGGACGGGAGCTCGGCCGACGCCGATGCTCGTTTGGGGCGCGGCTGCCGGAGTGAACGAACCGGTCTGGTCGGGTGCCAGCGCCGCGAGCTCGTCGTTGTAAATCAACGCGGTGACGACTTCCCGTTCCACCCAGGCGTGCGCTCGCACCTCGCCCGAGATGGCGAGCCGCTTCGCCGAGCCGACGCAAGCTTGGAGTGAGCGTTCGAGTTCCGGCGCGACGCGGAAGGAGCCGCCGTTTTCGAGTGCGGAACTTTCCGTCGTGATCGGCACGAGTGCCATCCGGCAAATGGGACATGTGCTCGGCTGGGTCGTCATCACCTGCGGATGCATGGGGCACAGGTAACGCGCTCCCGCGTCGGCGGCGGTGCGATCGGCACGCCTCGACAGAACGAACGCCAGCGCTACTGCGCTGCCTGCGAGCAGGAGCAGCAGCAAACGCCCGACGACGATGAGAAACTGCGGCCTGAGAATGTCGATATCCTATCGGCGCTTGCCTGAAAAATCACGCGCACCCGATTGACGGCCGGCCTCGACTCGCGCACCGATAGTTCATGGGGCTCATCCGTGGACTGCTCGCTCCTTTTCGTGGCGCAGCTTTCATCGCTCGCCACGGGCTCTGGGGCTACCTGCTGCTGCCGCTCTTGCTGAACGCCGGTCTCGCCGGCCTCTCCGTATGGCTCGGTCTGCGAGTGGTCCGCCAGAAGCTCGGTTCCGAATTTCTGGCCTCCTCGCCGTTCGTGGCGGACGTGATCGTCATCGTGCTGGCGGCTCTCGCTGGGCTCCTGTTTTTCGTTGTGCTCCAGCCGGTCGTGGGGGCGCCGTTCGTCGACTTGCTGAGCGAGAAGACCGAGCGTGTGCTCCGAGGCAACGTGCCAAGCGTCGGGTTCGTTCACTCTGCTGCGCTGGCCCTGCGTCACGGTCTGCTCAAAGCCGTGCTGTACGCTTTTGCGCTGGCGATGGTGCTCTTGCTCGGAGCTGTCTCCGGCGTGGGAGGCGGTTTCGGTGTCGTGCTCTATGCCATCTTCCTGGCCTTCGACGGGTTCGATTACCCACTCTCGCGCCGTGGCATCTCCTTCGGCGGCAAGTGGCGCTACCTCGCGCGGCATCCGGGACAGACGCTCGGCTATTGCGCCGGCGCGAGCGTGCTCTACCTCCTGCCGCTCGCGGCCATCGTTGCGCCTTCGTTAGCGGCCGTTGGAGCCACGCTCGTCTATCTCGATGGAGAACCGCGCGAGTGAACTCAGGGCAAGTCGAACACCAGCACCTCGGCGTCGTCGACGCCCTCGACACGAAGAAGCGCTTCGTCGGAGATCGCAGCACCGTCGCCGGTCTTGAGCTCGCTGCCGTTCACCCGCGCCCGCCCGCGCGCGACGTGCACCCAAGCGTGACGGCCGGGCGCCAGCGGGAGCTCCACTGTCTCGCTGTTCTGGAAGAGCCCCGCGTAGACGACCGCATCCGTATGCACGCCGAGGCTTCCATCGCGCGCGTCGGGGGAGACGACGACGCGTAGACGGGCCCGTCGCTCGTCGGGAGCGAACGTCTTTTGTTCGTAGCTCGGTTGGATGCCTCGTTGCCCAGGCAACAGCCAGATCTGGAGGAAATGCACCGGTTCGTTCTTCGATGGATTGAACTCGCTGTGCAGCACCCCCGTGCCGGCGCTCATGCGCTGAACGTCGCCCGGCTTGATGACGGAGCCGGTGCCCATCGAGTCGCGATGCTCGAGGCTGCCCTCGAGCACGTACGAAATGATCTCCATGTCGCGATGCGGATGGGTGCCGAATCCCTGCCCCGGCGAAACCCGGTCATCGTTGATGACCCGCAGCGATCGGAACCCCATCTGCTCGGCGTCGTAATAGTCGGCAAACGAAAACGTGTGGTAACTGTCGAGCCAGCCGTGGTTGGCGTGGCCGCGCTCCTCTGCCGCTCGGATGGTCATCATGGTTTGCCTCGATGGCGTGCATCATGGGCCTCGACGGCCATCCCGTAAATCGGCAATCGGTTGACGATGATCATCGGCCGGTGAGATGGTCGATGGCCATGTTCGATCCCATCACCCTCGACCAACTTCGGGCTTTGGTGGCGGTCGTGGACGAGGGGAGCTTTTCCGCGGCAGCCCGCAAGCTGAGGCG
>WNGB01023524.1_pt1 | contig 11515 bp, 9 predicted proteins | sample 5400681 | NCBI WGS metagenome assembly WNGB01 (sample SAMN13153367, study PRJNA577476) | soil metagenome | isolation source: 115 cm soil or saprolite under grassland replicate 2 | place: USA:California | collected 2016-06-15 | reverse complement strand
CAGGACCACCTGGCCGGCGGGTCTGAGCGACCGCGAGGTGGAGGTCCTCCGCCTGCTCGCGCGCGGCGGCTCCAACCCCGAGATCGCCCGCGAGCTGGTCCTGTCCCGGCGTACGGCGGAGCACCACGTGCAACACATCTATGCCAAGATCGGCGTCTCCACCCGAGCCGCCGCCGCCCTCTTCGCCATGCAACACGGCCTCTTCACCCCCTGAAGCCCGCCCGCTCACCACCTCCAGCGATGATCGGTAGATGGACGTATTGAGGATGGTGGCGACGGAGATCCCCCGGGTCTCCGCGACGGTGGACACGGTGCGAACGGAGCAGTGGGCGGCGGCGACGCCGTGCACCGAGTGGTCGGTGCGCGACCTGCTGAACCATCTGACCAGCGAGCACCTGTGGGCGCCGCACCTGCTGCGTGGCGAGACGCTCGAGCAGGTGGGGGACCGGTACGACGGCGACGTCCTCGGCGACGACCCCGCCGGCGCGTGGCACCGGGCCGCCGACACGTCCCGCGCCGCCTGGCAGGACGCCCCGGCCGGTACGACGGTGCACCTGTCGTTCGGGCCGACCCCGGTGGAGGAGTACGGCGAGCAGATGTTCACCGATCTCGTCGTACACGGCTGGGACCTGGCGCGCGCGATCGGCGCGCGGACCGACATCGACCCGGACTCGGCCGAGCACGCGCTGCGGTACATCGAGCCGCACCTCGGTCAGTGGTGGCGACCCTGACCTGGCGACCCTGACCTGGCGACCCTGACCTAGCGGCGCACGCCGGGACGCCTGCGCCGGGCCATCCAGACGTAGACCAGCCCGATCAGCACCCCGGTGACGAAGCCGCCGAGGTGGCCCTCCCACGAGATGTTCGGGAGGGCGAACGAGATGTACGCCGTGATGGCGACGTACGCGATGATCCAGCTGATGTCGCGGCCCATCGACCGCGAGATCACTAGCAGCGCCCCGACCAGGCCGAGCACAGCGCCGGAGGCGCCGAGGGTCGGCGAGTGCGGCGCCAGCACCCAGACCGCGACCGACCCGCCGAGCGCCGACACCAGGTAGAGCACGATGAACCGCAGCCGGCCGAGCAACCGCTCCAGCTCCGGGCCGAGCTGGTACAGCATGAACAGGTTCGAGAAGATGTGGAACACCTGCACGTGCGTGAACGCCGACGTGAGCAGCCGCCACGGCTCGGTGTCGACCAGCGGCCCCCACATCACCAGGTCGTCGGTGACCCTGTCACCGCCGGCGAGCGCGGCGATCCAGACCACCAGGTTGATCGCCATCAGGACGAGCGTGACGGCCCGGTCGTTCATCCGGGCCACGCCGCCCAGCGTCGTACGCGTGCGGGGAACGGACCTGACGCCGGCGGCGAAGCACTCCGGGCATTGGAAACCGACCGCGGCACTGTTCATGCAGGCCGGGCAGATCGGCCTGTCGCAGCGCTGGCAGCTAACCCCGGCCGGCCGGTCCGGGTGCCGGTAGCAGGTGCGGTCGGTCATCTCGGCTGTGTCGTCTCAGCGGGGTCAGCGACGCTCGATGACGACCGCGTTCATCACGACCGGCTCGACCGGCTTGTCCGTCCGGTCGGTCCCGGTGGTCGCGATCACGTCGACGACCTTCTTGCTGTCGTCGTCGACGACCTCGCCGAAGATCGTGTGCTTGCGGTTCAGGTGCGGCGTCGGCACGACCGTGATGAAGAACTGCGAGCCGTTGGTGCCGCGGCCCATCCGGGTGCCGGCGTTCGCCATCGCGAGCAGGTACGGCTTGTCGAACTGGAGGTCCGGGTGGATCTCGTCGTTGAAGTCGTATCCCGGGCCGCCGGTACCGGTGCCCAGCGGGCAGCCGCCCTGGATCATGAACCCGTCGATCACCCGGTGGAACCCGAGGCCGTCGTAGAACCGCGCATTGCTCGGCTGGCCGGTCTTCGGGTCGGTCCACTCCTTCGTGCCCTCGGCGAGACCGACGAAGTTCTGCACCGTCTTCGGCGCGTGGTTCGGCAGCAGCTTGATGGTGATGTCGCCCTTCGACGTCTGCAGCGTCGCGAACAGCTCTTCGGCCACGATTACTCCTCGATAGCTACGGGTACGGCGACGATCCTGTCACGCCGTGCCAACACGCAACGGCCCGACCCGGTTGCATGTGAGCGTGACCGTTCGGCGTCGTACGATGCAGGCGATAGCCAGATCCGGTTGGCTGTGTCGTCAACGTGCCGCCCGACGGCCAACCCGAAGGACTCGCCATGTGGCGCCAGCCGTCATGAGCAGATCGGCTCGCCACCCAAGGAGGTCACCGTGGGTTTGAAGTCGAAGGGCCGCTTCGAGAACGCCAAGGAGCGAGTTCAGCCATACGCCGAGACCGCCAAGCACAAGGTCGGGCCTGTCGCCGAGGCGTCTCTGAAGGCATCGCGCAAGGCGGGCCGGAAGGCCAAGGACAAGGTCGGTCCGGTCGCCGAGAAGGCGCGTGAGCGCGGCGTCGAGGCCGCCAGCCACGCCGTCGAGAAGGTGGGCCCCGCCCTCGACGAGGCGCTGGCCAAGGCCGGCCCCGCCGCCGCGGACGCCGCCGAGAAGGCGCGCGAGCGCCTCCACGACGACGTGCTGCCGAAGATCAGTGGTGCGCTCAGCGCGATGGCGGCCGCGGCCGAGCCGGCCATCGAGGAGGCCGGCCGCCGGGGCAGGGCGACCAAGGCGGCGCTGAAGGGCGAGGTGGACGCACCGAAGCCGCGCCGCCGGGTCCGCAAGCTGCTGATCGCGCTCGGGTTCGGAGCCGCGGTCGCCGCGGTCGCCAAGAAGTTCCTGTCCACCCCGGAGCCGGCCTGGCAGTCGACGCCGACCGCGGGCGCGAACTACGGCTCGTCGTCGACCAGCCCGTCCACCTCCCGGCCCCGGCCCGCAGAACCGGCCAAGCCCGCGGAACCGGCCAAGCCCGCGGAACCGGCCCAACCCGCGGAGCCGCAGACCAAGGAGGCCGGACCGAAGCCGGGCGCGGACGCCGGTAAGGCCGAGCCCGCCGAGGGCGAGACGCTGCAGAAGGCCGCCGCGGTCGACGCGCTGTTCGGCGCCGACACCACCCCGCCGCCGGCGCCCGAGAGCGCCGACGACGAGACCGCCGGTACGAACGGCACCGGCACCGTCAAGGCCGGCGCCGGCCCGGCCGCCAAGAAGTCCACCGGTACGACGCGTCGCAGGACCTCGCCGAACTCGAAGAGCGGCCCGGCCTGACCCGTCGTACAGACATCAGGAAGTAAGGACGAGACCGCGGCGCCGCCGGCGCCGCGGTCTCTCGTTTCGTTCCAGCTATTGGGCCCGGCTCGCGTTCGGCGGCGGACCTGTGTTTCCCTGGTCGCTGCCTCGGGGGCCACGTCGATGCGTGCCCGGATGTATGGCCGGGTCGAGGAACGGGAATACGGTGACAGTGAGCGAGATCGGTAGCCAGGTGGCAGGAAGGTGACGGCTGCGCCAAAACGCCACGATGCGTGCTGCGTTCGCAACGTACCTCGTGGTATTTATGGGAACCGGTCATGCGGGGGCGCAGCGACTGAAATCGATCGCGACAGAGTTCGAGCACGCAAGGGACGCCCGTGAGTCACCCGCCTGTGACAGCCGTCGTAGCTGCCCCACCCGATGACGACGACATGCCCGACGCCATGCCCGAGGAGTTCAACTCCCTCGGCCCGATCGGCAAACTGGCGATCGGGCTGCTCGGCATCTCGACGGTCACCCACCTCGCGTCGACCATCTCCGACTGGCACACGTACCAGGTGGTGCGCGACTACCTCGGCGGGAAGCCGAACGTCGAGGACGCCGCGCTCAACACCGCGGACAACATCGCCCGGCTGACGTCCATTCCCAACGTCATCTGCTCGGTCGCGGCCGCCGTCGTCTTCGTGCTGTGGCTGTGGCGGGCCCGGCTGAACTCCGAGGTCTTCTGCCGCGCCGACCACCGGCACAGCCACGCCTGGGTGCTGACCAGCTGGATCTGCCCCGGACCGAACCTGGTCTACCCCAAGCAGATCGTCGACGACATCTGGGCCGCCAGCCACCGTCGTACCCCGTCGTGGACCGAGGACCTGGGGCGCTACCGCAAGGTCACCGTGACCTCCGCGTGGTGGTCGTGCTGGGTCGGCGCGATGCTGCTCGACGTCGTGGTCCGCCGAGTGCTGATGTGGGTCGACCCGACCGTCAACTCGCTGCGCATCACCGCGCTCAGCGCTTCCGTCGCGCTGGTGCTGACCGGCCTGTCCGCGGTGTTCGCCGCCCAGGTCGTGCAGCGCATCACCACGATGCAGACCGAGCGCCCGTGGATCGCCTGGTGGGACGCCGAGGACGCGCTCGGCGCGCAGGCCGCGCACGACCGCTACGTCGAGCCCGCCTGGGAGGAGTCGCGCCGCACGGTCGCCGCGCGCGCCGAGTTCTCCGACACCCAGCCGATGTACGCCGAGGCCGCCCGTGGCGAGTCGACCGCCTTCGCGATGAACGGCCGCGCCGTGGCCACCAGCCCCGCCGCGTCGTACCCCGGCGCCACCGGCGTCGAGGCCGCGACCGCCCCGCTCCGGCTGGTGCCGGGCGACGCGGACTGGCGCAGCCCCGCCCCGGAGCCGGAGGCCCCGGCCGAGCGGCCGAGCCTGGTCGGGCTGCCGTCGATGCCCGCCGGCGGTGAGACCAGCGGGTACGACGAGGACCGCGCCGGCCGGTACGGCGACAAGCGCGGCGAGGAGCTGCTGGAGACCACGCACAACCTGGTCCGCCGCCCGGCCGCCGAGGAGCCGGAGGAGAAGCCCTCCTGGAGCCCGTTCGCGTCGATGGTCCAGCAGTGGCAGGACGAGATCGAGGAGGAGGCCCCGGCCGCGCCCGCCGCGCAGCTGCCGGCGACGCCCACTCCAACGGCTCCGGCCGAGCCGTCCTACGGGTCGTACGACGGCGGCTACGGGCGGAGCGACTACCGGTCCGAGCCGGAGCGCGGCCTCGGGTCGGACTACCGGTCCGAGCCGTCGTACCGCTCCGAGCCGTCGTACCGGTCCGAGCCGAGCTACTCGCCCGAGCCGAGCTACCGCCCGGAGCCGTCGTACGAGACCGAGCAGCCCACGCGGTACTCGGCGCCCGCGGCGAGCTACGAGCCCGAGCGGACCTACCGCTCCGAGCCCGCGGCCCCCGGCTACCGGTCGGACTCGCCGTACCGGTCCGAGCCGGACTACCGGTCGGACTACCGCTCCGAGCCGTCGTACCGCTCCGAGTCCACGCCGTCGTACCGCAGCGAGCCGGGCTACTCGTCCGAGCCGGGCTACTCGTCCGAGCCGGGCTACCGGCCGGAGCCGGACTACGGCGCCGCCGCGTCACTGCGGCCGTCGTACGACTCCGAGCGCCCCGCGCAGGACTCGCCGTTCGCCCGCCCGTCGCGCACCGAGGAGCCGGCCGAGCAGACCCCGGCCCAGCCGTCGCTGCCGCAGGCGCCCTCGCTCCCGCAGGCCCCGGTGCTCGCGCCGTCGCAGTCGGTGTGGCCGAGCGCCCCGAGCCGGCCGTCCTGGGCCGCGGAGTACGACGACTCCCGGACCTCCCCGCTCGGCACCTCGTCGTCCGGTGACCTGCTCGGCTCGTCCGCGCCGATCCCGACGCCGCCGACCCCACCGCTCAGCCTGGTCCCGTCGCTGCCGTCGGTCCCGGCCACGGACGAGCACCCGCCGGCCCGGCGCGCGCTGCGTCCCGAGCAGCCGGAGCAGCCGCCGAGCCAGCCGGGTCACCAGTACCGGCACCCGGCCCCGACCGCGGCCCGTCCGCAGGACCCGCGTCCGCAGGGTGGTGCCCCGGCCGCGGCCGGCCCGTCGTACCAGGCCGGTCAGGCGCCCGCGACCCGCGGCACCCGGTTCCGCAGCACGGAGCCGGACGCCCCGTCGCAGGCGCCCGAGCCGGAGCAGGGTGGCCCGCGCCACCCGCGCCGCCGCTGGTCGGTCTGAGGTTTCGTCAGGGCAGGAGCAGGCACAGGTCGCCGAACTCGTGCCACAGATAGCGGCGTTCCAGCGCGGCGTCGTACGCCCGCTGCACCAGGGCCGGTCCCGCGACCGCCTCGAGCAGCAGCAGGTGTGAGGCGTCCGGCGCGTGCATGCCGGTGACCAGGCCGTCCACGACGTACGCCGGCCGGTCCGGCCCGAGCACCAGCTCGGTCCAGCCGCCGGAGGCCGCGATCGACCCGTCGGGCCGGGCGGCGGTCTCCAGCGCTCGTACGACGGTGGTGCCGACGGCGACGACCCGATGCCCGCGGGCCTTCGTCCACGCGACCAGCTCGGCGGTCGCGGCCGGCACGTCGTACCGCTCGGCCGCCGGCGGCTCGTGGCTCTCCAGTGACGATACCCCGGTGTGCAACGTGATCGGCGCGAAGAGCACACCCTCCGCGACCAGCCTCGTCACCAGGCCGGCGCTGAACGGCCGGCCGGCGCTGGGCATCTCGGCGCTGCCGGGCTCGGTCGCGAAGACGGTCTGGTACGACGCCAGCGGCCACCGCCGCTTCACGTACGAGTAGGCGATCGGGCGGCCGTTCCGCCGCAGGAACGGGGTCACCCCGTCCGGTACGACGACCCGCGCCCGCCACAACCGCGTGGCGCCTGGCGTGTACGGCGCCGTGAGGACGACCGTGCCGTCGGCGAGCTCCACGCGGTCACCAGGGGTCCCGTCCAGCACCGGCCGGGCCGCGTCGGGTGCGGTGCGCAGCTCGACGATCCACTCCTCGTCCCGGGTATGGTCGTCGCGCGGCTGCCCGTCGCCGGACTCGCCGTCGAGAGGCGCGGAGAAGTGCACGACGACCGGCTCGACGCCTTGCGCGCGGATCCGGGTGCCGTCGACGGCGGCGGGGAGCGTGCCGGAGGTGTTGACCACCAGCAGGTCGCCCGGTCGCAGGAAGCGGCCGATCTCGTCGAACCTGGCGTGCTCGATGCCGGTCTCGCCGCCGGCCACGAGGAGCCGGACCTGGTCCCGGCCGGACCCGCGCGCCTCCGGCGGCTCCGCCGCGTTCAGCTCGTCGGGCAGCTCGAACCGGGTCCGCGGTTCCGCGATCACGCACCCACCTCCGCATTCTTCGTGGCCTTGCCTGCGAGGTCGGCGGCGCGGTAGCGGCCGCTGGGCGGGCAGGTGTCGATCAGCCGCAGGAAGGCCGGTACGACGGTGACGGGCTCGGGCCGGTCGGAGATGTCCTCACCGGGGAACGCCGCCTGGTGCATCGCGGTCCGCAGATCGCCCGGGTCGACGGCGTACACGGCGAGGTCCGGGTGCTCGGCGGCGAGAACCCGCGTCGCGTGGTCGAGCGCCGCCTTGGCGGAGCCATACCCGCCCCAGCCCTCGTACGCCTCGACCGCCGCATCGGAGCTGATGTCGATCACGATCCCGCGCGCCGCGGTCAGCGCCGGCAGCAGCTGCTGCACGACCGCGATCGGCGCGATCACATCCACCTCGTACACCCGCCGCAGCTCGTCCAGGGGATAGGCGGCGAGTGGCGGCTGCGGGCTCGGCCCGAGGTGGCTCGCGTTGTTCACCAGCAGATCCAGCCGCTCGCCCACCGCGGCGGCAAGCTCCTCGCGGTGCCCCGCATCCGTCACGTCACCCGCTATCGCGACCACGTCGGCGCCGCCGATCCGGAGCAGCTCGGCCGCCGCCTCCAGCAGCTCGGCCCGCCGCCCGTCGATCACCACCCGCCACCCGCGGTCCAGCAACCCTCGAGCAAGAGCAAGTCCGAGCCCAGCAGAACCACCGGTAACCACGGCCACAGGCTTGTCGGAGTTCGTCATGCCCCCAGAGTCACACCTCAAGCCCACTTGAACTCAAGCCCAGCCCGCCGCTCCGCCCGCGCGGCCCACCACCCCACCCCGCAGCAGGGGGAGCGGCGGTCAGCCGGCAGCCGGCCGCACCGGCAACAAGATCCCGGGGTTCAGCACGCCCGCCGGATCAAACGTCCGCTTGACCGCCTGGAGGGCCTCGATGGCGAGCGGGCCGACCTCGGTGACGTAGGCGTCGCGGTGGTCCGTGCCGACGGCGTGGTGATGAGTGATCGTGCCGCCGGCGGCACCGATCGCCGCGGTGGCCGCGGCCTTGGCGGTGCGCCACTGCGCGACCGGGTCGGCGGTTTGCGCACACACGACGGTGAAGTACAACGATGCGCCCGTCTCGTACACGTGCGACACGTGGCACAGCACCAGCGGCGGCGTCCCCTGACCCGCGAGCGACGTCGTCAACGCCTCCGTGACCGCCGCCTTCAACGCCGGTACGCATGCCCAGAACGCGGCCGTCTCCCCCCTCACCCAACGCCTCGCCGCCGGCCGCACGGAGCACCTCCGCGACGGCGGAACGTCGTACCGGAATCTCCGCCCCGGTCCCCTCGAAGCCGCAGGTCGCCAGGCACCCGCCCGAGGCGCCCGACAGCACGTCCGGATCGGCCAGGTTGATCGCGGTCTCGGCCTCGTCGGCCAGCCGCAGCACGGTCGGCAGCGGCCCGTCCTGCGCGAGCCGCCGCACGGCCGCCAGCCCGGCGTCGAACGACGCGAACCGCCATCCTTCATACACCCGCACCGCCGGACGCGGCCGGATCCGCACGACCACGCTGGTGATCACCCCGAACGCGCCCTCCGACCCGAGCACCAGCTGCCGCAGGTCCGGCCCGGCCGCGGACCGCGGCGCCCGGCCGAGCTCGACGGTGCCGCGCGGCGTCGCGAGGACCAGGCCGACGACCATCTCGTCGAACCGCCCGTACCCCGCTGAGGACTGACCGCTGGAACGGGTCGCGGCGTAGCCGCCGATGCTCGCGCCCTCGTACGACTGCGGGAAGTGCCCGAGCGTGTAGCCGCGCTCGGCCAGCAGCGACTCCGCCGCCGGCCCACGCAAACCGGCCTCGAGCGTCGCGGTCCGGGACACCTCGTCGAGCGCGGTCAGCCGGTCGAGCCGGCGTACGTCGAGCGTCACCACGGCGGCGAAGCCCTCCCGGACCGGCGCCAGCCCGCCGACCACGGAGGTTCCACCGGCGTACGGCACGACCGCGATCCGGTGCTCGGTGCAGGCCTTCAGCACCGCGACCACCTCGTCGTGGCTTCCCGGCGAGACCACCACGTCCGGTGCGTCCGCCGCCTCACCCGCGCGCAGCCGCAGCAAGTCCGGTGTCGACCAGCCGCGGGTGTGCCCGATCCGGGCCGCGTCGCTGTCGTCCACCTGCTCGGCGCCGACGGCCGCCTCGAGCGCGGCGCGGGCGGCGGCCGGCAGCGCGGGGGGTGTGAGCGCGATCCGCTCCGGGGCGACCGGTTCGTGCTCGGGCGGCTTCACGCCGAGGTGCACCAGCGCCGCCGCGGCCGCCTCCGGGAGCGCGACCGGGTGCGCCGGGTCGCCCCACCGGTACGGCGCCATCCCGACGACCCGCAGGTCCGACTCCGTCCGCTCGTCGCCCATCGCGGGCCTCCGTATCCTCGGGTGCCGCCCGGTGTCAGCCGAGCGGCTGTACTCGGCGCTGATGCTGATACACTTCAACGCATGATGTCTCAGCGTAACACCAGCTCGGACGCTGCTCAGAGCAAGCCGGCGGCGAACGCGATCCCGGAGCAGCGCATCCTGGACGCGGCGTACGAACTGCTGCTCGCGGTCGGCATGCGCCGGATGACGATGGCCGACATCGCCCGGCACGCCGAGGTCTCCCGCGCCACGCTGTACCGGCGCTGGCCGAACGTGCAGACCGTGGTGGCCGCGCTGATGACCCGCGAGTGGACCACCACGATGTTGATTGCCTTCCAGGGCGACCACCCGGACGCGCGCACCCGCCTGATCGAGGGTGTGGTCAGCGTCGTCGCGCAGACGCGCACGCACCCGATGATGCGCAAGATCATCGAGCTCGACCCCGAGTTCCTCACGCCGTACATCATGGAGCGCCGCGGCAGCAGCACCAGCGCCCAGCTGATGTACGTCGAGGGACTGCTGAAGGACGGGTACGACGACGGCTCGATCCGTCGCGGCGACCCGGTCTGGCAGGCGCGCCAGGTCATCCTCGCCGCGATCGCGTCCGCGGTGACCGGGCCGGTGCTGGCGAAGAAGAAGGAGTACGGGCGGCTGGACGACGAGCTGCGCGCCATGCTCGAGGGGTACCTGCGGCCATGAGCGCGTCACTCGACGCGGTACGACGCGGGCAGGACCTGGACTGGCTCGACGCCGGCCGGCAGGTCGACGTACTCGTGATCGGCGGCGGGGTCACCGGAGCCGGCGTCGCGCTGGACGCGGCCTCGCGCGGGCTGTCGGTGGTGCTCGCGGAGAAGCACGACCTGGCGTTCGGGACCAGCCGGTGGAGCTCGAAGCTGGTGCACGGCGGGCTGCGGTACCTGGTGTCCGGCAAGGTCGGGATCGCGCACGAGAGCGCGGTCGAGCGCAACATCCTGCTGCGGTACACCGCGCCGCACCTGGTGCACCCGGTGCCGGCCGTCGCACCCTGGTTGCCGCACGCAACGATCGCGCAGGCGGCGATGCTGCGGCTCGCGTACGCCGGTGGCGACCTGCTGCGGATGTCGGCCGGGACCAGCGGCCAGCTGCTGCCGCGGTCGCGGCGGATCAGCAACGCCGAGGTGCTCCGGTATGCGCCGGGCCTGCGCCCGGACGGGCTGCGTGGCGGGTTCATCGACTGGGACGGGCAGCTGTACGACGACGCGCGGCTGGTGGTCGCGATCGCGCGCACCGCTGCCTTGCACGGCGCGCGCATCCTCACGCACTGCGCGGCGTCGGAGGTGACCGGGCGCGGGGCGGTGCTGACCGACAGGCTGAGCGGCCGGTCGGTCGACGTCGATGCCCGGGTGGTGATCAACGCGACCGGCGTCTGGGCCGGCTCCGTCGCGCCCGGCATCACGCTGCGGCCGTCGCGCGGTACGCACCTGGTGCTGCCGCAGTCCGCGTTCGGCGGGCTGGCCGCGATCCTCACCGTGCCGGTGCCGGGTGAGCTGAAGCGGGTCGTGATGGCGATCCCGGCACCCGACGACCGGGTCTACGTCGGGCTCACCGACGTGGACGCACCCGGGCCGGTCCCGGACGTGCCCACGGCGTCGGATGCCGAGGTGGACTTCCTGCTGCGCACGATCAGCGCCGCGCTGGAGGTGCCGGTCACCCGGGCCGGCCTGCTCGGCACGTTCGCGGGGTTGCGGCCGCTGCTGGACACAGGCGAGGGCTCGACGGCCGACCTGTCCCGCAAGCACGCGGTCCTGACCGCCCCCGACGGCCTGGTCACAGTCGTCGGCGGCAAGCTCACGACGTACCGCAAGATGGCCGAAGACGCCGTCGACACCGCCCTCCGCGCGACTGGTCTCGAGGCCGGTGGGTGCGCGACCCGCCGGCTCCCGCTGGTCGGCGCCGCCACACCCGAGACGCTCGCCGCGGTAGCGGCCCCGCGCCGCGTGGTGCAGCGGTACGGGGTCGAGGCACCCAGCGTCGTCGCCATGGCCGAGGGCGACCCCGCGCTCCTGGCCCCGATCGCCGAAGGCATCCCGACCACCCGCGCCGAACTGCTCTTCGCCGTACACC
>WNGB01012519.1_pt1 | contig 11515 bp, 10 predicted proteins | sample 5400681 | NCBI WGS metagenome assembly WNGB01 (sample SAMN13153367, study PRJNA577476) | soil metagenome | isolation source: 115 cm soil or saprolite under grassland replicate 2 | place: USA:California | collected 2016-06-15 | reverse complement strand
GGAAGGTCATGACCAGGTTCCGGGCCTGTTGCGTCACCCACTCTCCCACCGGATGCGGTGTCACACCCAACACGTGAACTCGCCGGGTCGCCACCTCGATCACAAACAGCACGTATAGCCGCTTCAAGCACACCGTGTCCACGGTGAAGAAGTCCACGGCCAGCACACCCTCGGCCTGGGCTCGCAGGAACTGCCGCCATGAGACGGCCGACCGCTTGGGGGCCGGGTCAACGCCGGCGCGCTGTAGGATCGTCCACACGGTGCTGGCACCGATCTTGTAGCCGAGTCGGCACAGCTCGCCATGGATGCGACGGTACCCCCAGGTCGGGTTCTCCCTGGCCAGCCGGAGCACCAGCCCGCGGAGCTCGGCCGCCAAAGCCGGGCGGCCACGCTGGTGCGGGTAGCTCCAGCGGCGTCGGACCAAGCCTCGATGCCAGCGCAGCAGCGTTTCGGGCTGGACGAACAACCCGCGCCAGGTCGGGCGGGGCAGCAGCCGCGCGAGCCCAGCCAGCACGGCTCGGTCGGCCCAGTCCACCCGCGGCCGGGTTACCTGGCGTCGCAGCACCACGACCTCGTGACGCAGCATGAGCAGCTCAGCGTCCTTCGCGGCCGAACTCCGCGCCAGCAGCGCAAGCCACCGCAGTGCCTGACAGAACAGCAGATACAGCAGTCGTAGGGTCATGCGGCGATCATCGTGGCTCGATGGCTTCTCCGACGAACTCGCAGCTCAGCACCCACGACCGACTTTTTGGCACCCACAGGGGTGCGGCGGGCGTAACGAGGCATCGGAACGAGCTGGCATGCACCAGTGGCAACTGTGGCAACACGGGGAACAGCAACAACTGTAGCGTTCCACCCCTACAGATCACCATGTGCGAAAGACAAGACTAGGAGTAGCGAGGGCGCTGTTGCATTGAGCGATCACCCCGTCCGATGCCCTCCACTCGGGCACTTAGACGCAGCCGATCATGGCCACGATCGAGTGGTTCAAGTGCTTCTTTGGCGCCGTCTACGAAGGAAAGCCTCCACGTTGCGCGGCTCCGCCCATGCCTTCCGGCTCAATGCAACAGTCCCCTGCAAGCGGCTCACCGACCATGTCGTGGCGGCGCTCAGTCGGTTGCCCACTGACGAAATCTTGGCGTTCGACCGGATCCTTCGTGAGGTGCAGGCCGAGGCCTTCCGTTGGGACCTGTGGGGTGCGGCCTACCTGATCCACGACGGGTGCGTGGATGGGGCCGGCCCACCCCGGTCGACCCGAGGCGACGTAGCCCGGTCTCAGGCCAGCAGGCTCAGGCGCTTGCCGACCAGCGTGCGCCGCAGTGGCGGCAGGGCGGCGGCGACTTTGAGCAGCTCCTGCGAGGCCGGGGCGTCCGGATCCGACATCACCAACGGCTTGCCGGCGTCGCCGCCCTCGCGCAGCCGCACGTCGATCGGGACCTGGCCGAGCAGCTCGGTGCCGAGCTCGCGGGCGAGCTGCTCGCCGCCGCCGGCGCCGAAGATGCGGTGGCGCTCGCTGCACCCCGGGCAGACGAAGTAGCTCATGTTCTCGATCACGCCGGTGACCTTCATGCCGTTCTCCTGGGCGAAGCGGCCGGCCAGGATCGCGACCCGCTCCGCCGCCTCCTGCGGGGTGGTCACCAGCAGCATCTCGGCGCCCGGGAGCATCTGGGCGAGGGAGATGGAGACGTCGCCGGTCCCCGGCGGCAGGTCGGCGAGCACGTAGTCCAGCTCCCCCCAGTACACGTCGGTGAGGAACTGCTGGATGGCGCGGTGCAGCATGGGCCCGCGCCACATCACCGGCTTGCCAGGGGGCAGGAAGAAGCCGATCGAGATGACCCGCACCCCGTGCGCCTCCAACGGCATGATCATGCCGTTGAAGGCGACCGGCTGGCCGGCGGCGCCGAGCATGCGGGGGACCGAGAAGCCGTAGATGTCACAGTCGATCACCGCCACCCGGTGGCCCTGGGCGGCCAGGGCGGCGGCCAGGTTGACGGTCACCGACGACTTGCCGACCCCACCCTTGCCCGAGGCCACGGCCAGCACCCGGGTCGAGGAGTCGTCGCCCCAGAATGAGATTTTCTTCTGCTGGGCGGCCTGGGGGCCGCGCAGGCGGGTGACCATCGCCTGGCGCTGCTCCTCGGCCATCACCCCGAGGTCGACCTTGACCCCGCTGACGCCGGGCAGGGGGGAGACGGCCGCGGTCACGTCCCTGGTGATGCGGTCCTTCAACGGGCAGCCCGCGACCGTCAGCAGCACCTCGACCGCGACCAGCCCGCCCGAGTCGATCGAGACGTCCTTGACCATGTCGAGCTCGGTGATCGGCTTGTGGATCTCAGGGTCCATCACCTGCCCGAGGGCAGCGATGACCTCGTCGCGTGTGACCATGGGGTTGTTCACCTCACTGCGAGCGCCGCCAAGCGCCCGGCAAGCTCTTCGAGCGAAACCGCCCACCCTGGAGTGTAGCGACTGGGGAGTCGGCCGGCACTGTTGCATCTGGCGATCAGCCCGCTCGATGTCCTCCACTTGGTGGCCTGAATGCGTCACGTGACATCCTCGATCGGCAGAGTTGAGCTGTTCTCGCGGCCCTCGGCGTGGCGACAGCCTCCACCTTGGTACTCGTCGACGACGCCTTCCGCGCAGATGCAACAGTGCCTCTCCAACCCCACCGCCATCAGCACGGTCGCGCGCACGCCCTACCCGGCGGGCAGCGAGGGCGACACGCACTCCGCGATGCCCAACGCGGCGGGGACCGTGCTCGTCAGGACCGACGAGGACTTCAGCCCCGGCGAGCTCGTCGCGGCCGGAGAGCCGAAGGAGCCCGGAGACACGTGGGGCTTCGCGCGGATCTGGAACATCGCCGATCCCGCAAGCCCGGCGCATCTGAGCAACTTCGCGACGCCGCACTCGCTTACGAACTCGACGTCGGGCTTCTACTCCGTCCACAACCCCGCAGATCCGCAGGAGCACGCTCTACCTGAGCTGGTACTCCGAGGGACTGCGGATCGTGGACATCTCGAACCCGAGACTACCGAAAGAGGTCGGCTTCTACCGGCCCAAGCCCACGCTCGACCCGACCGGGATCTTCGCCAGTTTCGGCCCGGCAGCCAGGCACCTGATCCCCTTCGTGTGGGGCGTGCACCCGCTCGCAACCGGATCTACCTGAGCGACATCAACTTCGGCTCTACCTCGTGACCCGCACCACGTAACTCTCAAGCGCGATGGGCGATCGCCGGGTAGCTGGACGGCAAGGACTACTTCCCCGCCGACCAGCAAGCCGCCGAGATGGCCGTTGGAACCAGAACACTGCGCCGTCGGCCGCAAACCCTAGGAGGTTCAGCGGTTGCGGTGGGCGGTGGCGAGGAAGCGCCGCTCGTCGGTCTCCAATAGCAGCTTCTTGGCCAGCATCTCGTCGGCGGCGGGCACCCAAGGGGTCGCCTCGATGCAGTAGGTACACCGGCGGACATTCAGCCGCGCGACCTTCCACGGCCAGATCCGATAGCGATTGCCGCCGGGCGTCACGACGTCGAAGCACCCACGCGAGCGGTACTGCTCACGCTGGCCGGGCGACAGCCAGCTCAGCAGTAGCACCTCGGCCCGCATCTCGGCCTCGCGCCGGCGCGCGAGGGCATCGCCGGCCCAGCGCACCGGACGGAGCCGGAAGCCAGCCGACATGGCAACCGCGCCCATGACGAACACGGCCGCGCCGACCGCCCACCAAGCCGCAGCGCTCATTGCGTGAACCCTAGCCGCCCACCAGGCGGGGGGCGACCATCAGCTCGGTGTGCTCGTCAGGGTCCCAGGTCTTCAGCGTGACCTGCTCGCCCTTGCCTTCCCCGGTCTGCCGGTAGACCAGGCGGCCCGCCCGCTGCGCCTCCCGGAAGACCTCCTCGATCTCGCGGACCGTCTCGGGATCAGCGGTGTCCCAGGTGCGGGTCGTGTCGCCCTGCATGTCGGCGATGTGGATGCTGCCGGTCATGGCCGCGCCTCCTCGAAGCGATCGGGACGCGGCCGACCCGAGGTGCCTGCGATGGGGCGGCGCCCCAGGCCGGCCCTTCGCCACCAGTACTCCGCAGGTCCAGTCTGATCGAACTCCGAGCCCGATGGAATAGATCTTCCCGCTGCGCAGCCTACGCCCTCGATTACGTCAGCTCTACGTCGTCTTTGGGGTCGATCTCGCACACCGGATGCCCTAATCCCTGAGGGTTTGCTCTCGACTAGGACCGGCCGTCGATGGAGTCCACGACCACTCCGCCGCGACGGTGTGGCAAGGCCTGGATTCCGCCCGTCGAGGTCCTGTCGATGAACGACGCGTGCTACTTCATTTGGCCGAGGCGCTCGCCAATGATTCCCGGTACAGGCTCGAGAGCGCGGCGATGACCGGCTCGCTGTGGGGATACTGGTTGAGGACCTCCACCAAGGCCTGCGTGGCCACCGTCGTCGGGGTGCTTCGCAGCCAATTCGCCCACGCCCCGGTGTGGCTCTCGGGTCCTTCCGGCAGGCGGAGCCTCGAAGCCAGCTGGTGGTCGTTGCGCGTGTCCCACCCCGCTAGGGCGATGGCGACCTGTGAGCCGCTCAGATCCCGCAGGCCGATGAGCAGCAACGCCTGAGTGACCACGCTGGGCCGGTCCTCGCCGATCTCGCCGGCGAGTTCCGCGAGCAGCGCAGGGTCTTGTGCGATCTGCTCCGCGGGCGTCGCATCGAGGAGCCGGAGGAGATCCCACCGTCCTGCCGAGACCTCCGGCGGGGCCGGCTCGCCTGCCTCAGCCTGGCCCCCCGCGCCCGCCACCCGCCGCACGCGCAGCTCGGCGGTCCACAGCCGCAACGGCATCAGCGGGTCGCGCGGCTCAAGCATCGCAGCGCGGGCCGCGGCAAGCAGCTCCAGCGCGCGCTGGGTCCGACCCTGTCGCTCGGCGACACGGGCGGCGGTGTACTGCAGCTGGAGGAGAGCCTCGTCGTCGCCGGCGTCCGCTGCCCGCTGGCTAGCCCGGTCGAGCACCTCGCTCGCCTCGTCCAGGCGGCCGAACTCTTCGAGAACCTGCGCTTCGAGGATGTCCAGAGGGCTGTTGTGCGTCCGGTTCAACTGCTCACCGAGCACGGCGAGCGCAGTGTTCAGCTCGCCGAGACGGATGAGCTGGCGCACCCGCGTGACCGTGTACCGCTCCTGCTCGTGGAGCCTGGCCTTGTCGAGGACCTCGGGCGGCAGCGTGATGCCGAGCCGGGAAGCCAGATAGACCTGGCCTTCCGAGGGGAGCTCCTCCAGTGACATGGCGAGGAAGTTCTCAACCCCGCGCTGCCAGCGCTGGTCCAGGGACTCGGTGGAGTCGCGCAGGCAGAGCCGGTGATACAGCTCCTCGGCGCGTGAGGTGATGTCGCCGTGCCGCTGGTAGTAGCTGACTCCGGCCGAGTGGATGTCGGCGACTCGGTCCGGGTCGGTTCGCCGTAGAAGCGGGAGCATCTCTCGGCGGATGTCCGACCGGTGTTCCAGCGAGCCGTCGGTGTTCCACGACAGCAGCGAGACCTCCCGGGAGCAGGCGTCGAACAGCTCCCGCGCACGCGCGTCGTCTGGGACGTCCACCTCGCAGGGGCCTGCCAGCACATAGCGGATCACGTCGGCTGTCAGGCGGCGGACGACGAGACCGGGGTGCGCCAGCGCGCGAACGTTCGGATCCGCGATGCGATCGAGGATCCGCTTGTACAGCCAGCCCTGGACCCGCTCGCTCCTGACGCGCACGAACAGCACGCGGCGGCTGTTAATGTCGTCCAGCTCATGAGCCCCGTGGTTGACGACGAGGTCGGCCGCGAGCCGTAGGCTCAACGGGTTGCGGCCCACCACGCGGACGACATGGTCGACCAGCTCGCCGTCGGCGGCCAGCTCCGGGCCGAGGATCGAGGCCATGAACCCCCGAGCGGACTCTTCGTCGAAACCGGCCAGCAACACCGGCTGCGTCGGGTAGTCGTCCATCGGGGCTCGGCCTGCGATCACGACCCGCAGCGATGGAATCTGCCGCTGCAGGCCGTCGAGGAACTCCCAGACCTCGTGCACGATGTCGACGCCGTACCGCTGCACAATCTCGAAGGTGTCGAGGCCGAACAGCAGTGGCTTGTCGGTGGAGATGGCCAGGACGAGGTCGGCGAACTCCCGGTAGAAGGGTTTGCGCGTCGGCACAGCGGCCCGCAGCTTGAGGGTCTCGGGGACCTCGGCCGAACGCTCCGCGAGCTGGGTCGGCGGGTCGACGACAGCCGAGGCGAGCAGCCCGAAGTTCGGCTGGGACAGTCGCTGGAGCCAGGTGGCGCGCAGCATCTCAGCTCGAGCGCGGACCGCTGGGTACTCAACGCCCAACTGGCGCAACGCATCGACCAGCAGGGTCAGTGGCTCCTGTGGGAGCATCCCTGGCCGGTCGAAATCGATGTAAACGAACGGAACGCGATGGTCGGCGTCGGCGTGGTCGAGCATGAACTTGGCCAGGACCGTGGACTTCCCGACCCCGCCGGGGCCGTGCAGGACAAGCGGTGGGTTTTCCCTGAGGCTGACGAACCGGCGCAGGCGCCGACGGATGGCCTTGACGCGACCGCCGGGTGGCAGGATGTCGGCGTAGTCGTGGAGCCGCTCGAGCACGTCCGCCCGGCCGCGGAAAGACGACCCGACCAGCCGGCGCATCGGAGCCAGCATCTCGGAGATCGCCAGCCGGTCGTGTACCTCTTCCGGTTCGGGAGTTCCCGGGACGATGCCGTGGAGCCAGGCGGTGACCTGCGCCGTGGCGAGCAGATCCTCGTAAGGCTGGGCGTCCAGCGGCGGTGCCGAGTGCGTCGCGTAGGCCGTCAGCATCCGCTGCACGGGACCGCCCTCGACGGCGTTGGTGGCCACCGCCTGGCGCAGCGCCTCGTCGTCGTGGGAGCGTTCGAGCGTCTCGCGCCGGAGGGTGTCCGGGAGCCGCCATTCCTGCCGGCCGCTGTGACCGTGGACCGGCTCGCAGACGCGCAGCAGGGCGGCGAGCGCCTCGTCGTCGCGCGGGGCGCCGACCGGCCGCAGCTCGCTTGGGACAAAGGACGCGAGGACGGCAGCAGCCTTCCTGTAGGCGAGTTCAGCCGGCGTCGGTCCGCCCTCCTCGTCGATGACCAGACCGGACAGCCGCTCGGCGACCATGCCAGCTGTGATCTCGGGCATCATGCGACTCATGGCAGGACCTTCCTCCCGAAGGCCGCGTTGCCAACCTCACGAACCGTCTTCGGAAGCTGGCGCAGCTTTCGCTCCCGCTCGTCAGGGAGCAGGTTGAGGACACCGTGGACGGCGAGGTCGATGGCCTGGTCGCTGATCGCCACCTGCACCTGCTGCGCGAGCGACCGGAAGAAGTCCTGCAGCTCCGGTTCGCCGATGTCCCGGATCTCCTCGGTCAGCACGGATTCCAGGGGGTCGATAGGGAGCCGGTTGGTGTAGCCGAGCAGGATGACCCGCAAGCCGGCGAGACGCTGGCGGATCGCCGCCCCGGCGAGGTACTCGATGAGCTGCAGGGTGTCGTCTCGCTGGGCGACGTGGTCGAGGCTGTCGAGCACCAGCAGCCAGCGGCCGTCACGGTCCTGGGGCTGGAGTTGGCGGACAAGCCAGTCGCGGAGGCGCCGGGCCTGAGCCGCTCCCTGCGCGTGCTCGTCGATAGTCGGCTCCGGCAGCCCGAGCTGCACGGCGATGCTGGACATGACTTCCACGGGGAGGCTCGGATTGGCCCATTCGCTCAGGTCGACGAGCACCGGCGTGATGTCGCCGAGCAGCTCCGGCTGCCGGATGTAGAACCACGTGTACGACTTGCCACAGGGCCGGTCGCCGGTGATCACCAGGACCCGGCTCGCGCTGTCTGAGAGCAGGTCCTTGAGGTGCGCGCGCAGCACTGTACGGTCGATGAACGGCTGCTGCCCGACCAGGTGCCTGAGGTACGGGTCGGCGTCGGCCATAGCCGACCCGTTGCCCGGCGCTGCGGCAGCGCCAGGCTGAGGTGCGGCAGCGCCACCCGGCGGCGAACCGCACTCGACGAGTATCCGTGTCACGACCTCCCTTACCCCGGGGTACCTGCTGTTCTGGAACATGCCGAACAGCTTCAGCAGCCAGCCCTCCCGCTCGGCCCTGTCCAGCACGCGGAAGGCGACGTTCTGGAGGTTGTCGCGGGCGGAGATCTCTTCCAGCCTGCGGTCCAGCTTGAAGCGGAAATCCTGCTCTAGGACCTCGTAGTCATAGCTGGCGACGACGGCGTCCCGTACGAGCTGGAGCTGCCGGCCGTCGAAGCGCAGCACGTCGACCTCCGCAAGAGCCATCATGACCCCCCGGCGACAAAGACGGATGACGCCGCGTTGCGCTGCGCCAGGAGCCGGCAGATGGCCGCGAACGGCACCGCCTCGTTGTACTGGGGCCGGTGGCCCACGGCGAAATTGGGGTCGCCGCCGTGGTGCAGGGCCGCCAGCTCGAGGTTGCGGTTGAAGCACGGCGAGCCCGAGGAGCCTGGCTCGGTGTTGACACGGTGCTGCACGCGGGTGTCGTTGCCGTTCAGGCCGATGATGGGCGCGAAGGCGAGCTTCAGAGGCTCTCCCGACGGATGCTGCAGGACGAACATGGTGCTCTCGGCGGTGAACGGCTCGGCCGTCGCCGCCGAGTCGATCCATCCGCGCCTCGGTGCCTTGGGGCCAGCCGACGCGCCGCCGATGGACTCCTCACCGGGCTCGCCGGTGAGGCGGAAGACCGCGTAGTCGAGCTGGTCCTCCTGGGGAAGCTGCTGCCCCGGGTCGACCAGCGAGTCGACCGGGCTCGGTGGGCTGGCGTCGATGAGCCAGTCGCTGCCGGGCAGCCGGTGCACAGTGCCGTCGTTGAGCACGACGCCGTCTCCGGATCGCTTGTAGTCGAAGCGGACGAGGGCCTTCGAGGGGGCGACCGTACCCTCGATCACGCGCCCGAGCACGTGGTAGTTGGTCAGGCACACGCCTGGGCCGACAAGGAATGCGGTGCCCTTGATCGTCCCACCCGGCACCGTCACCTCGACACGGCCCACCTGGCCCTCCAGCGCACCGAGCCGTTCCCGCCACGCCGTGATATCCAGGAACCCTGCCTCCTGGCTGATGACGCGCTCGAGCGCGTCCCGTGTCCCCGTTCGCAAGGGGGCGAGTTGCCATGCCTCCGCCAGCGCCATCAGCCGGGCGTTCGTCGGGTTCGCCTCCCGCGCGGCCGCCAGCAGCTTCGTGGTCCACCCCTCCCGCTCGGCCGCGCTCAACACCTGGTAGACGACCGTCTGGAGGTTCCCGGGGCCGGCGATGCTCTCCCGCCGCTTGTCGAGGTAGAAGAAGAGCAGTTGATCGAACTCGTCGAGGGTGAACGCGTCACGCAGCGCCTGGCTGGCCGCAAGCAGCTCCCTGCCTTGCATCGCCATGCGTCCGGCTCCCCTGTTCAGGCAAACAACGCCGCGACAGCTTCGCGCACGGGCGGTTGTGAGAGGTACTGGCGGATCCCATGGTGGTTGGGGCTGTCGTTGACGACGAGAAAATCGGCGCAACGCTCTTGCGGAGCGTACTCCGGGCGAATGGTCCGGTCGAGCGCGACGAGATCGCGGCCGTCGGCGACGTTCCGCCATGCGGAAACCCCGCCGGGCACGCGCAGCGCCCGCACCACCAGATCCTGCACCTCGGTAACGCCCAAGGGCGATCCCGCGGTCACGAGAAGCGGGACCTCCCGGGCTTCCTGCTCGGGCTCCCGCAGCACGTCGTACGCGATGATCGTCCCGAGGCTGTGGCTGATCACGACGAGGGGGCCGGTGACGCCCGCCAGCTCAGCGCGCAGGCACGCTCGCATCGGCTCCTTGAAGCCGCCGAAGAAGTACGCGTAGACGTCCTTGAACGTGAGCTTGACCAGCGCCCGGAAGACGGCGATGCGGGCCGCGCGGGGCAACGGGAACGCCTCCAGCCCCGAGGGTCTCCCGGCCTGGTCCTCACCTTCCGCGACGGCGTCCGCGACGTAGGCCATCTCCTGCAGCCAGCCGTTCAGCTCGTCGACGTCGCTGGCGGTCTCCCCCTCAAGCCCTGGCGCGGTGCCGACGACGACGCGCGCCTCAGCGAGCGTCTCGACAAGCAGTTCGGCTGGGTCGACCGCAGTCGGCTCGGCGCTCTCTAGAGGGGATGCCGGCACCTGCTCAGCCTCGTCGAACTCGGGATCCGGCAGCGGCGTCGCGTAGCGGAGGCTCGCCCAGTACGCCATCCGCGACTCCGGTCCCATGTCCAGGCCGAAGAGCGCCTTGTCCCACTCCTCCTTGAGCAGCTCCTTCCGGACCTTGTTCCCGTTCCCGTGGACGTAGACGACCGTCGGGCGCACGTCCCACCCCCCCGCTGGTCAATACACAGGTGCGTTCAGTGTCACCTCTGTACGATTAGTATCACCTCTGTACGATTCAGGACTCAAGGGGATTAGCGCCACAGGCGCTGCGACGGCCTTGGCGGTTGAGGATGCCGGCGATGGTGGCCGATGTGTCAAGCATCACCCGAACACGACAAGTCCTGCCGCGCCCTCGTTCTGCCCCTGCCGTGCCCCTGCCGTGCCCCTGTGGTGCCCCTGCCGTGCCTCTGGCTGCCCGCCGCGAACGGCGGAATACAGCGCCTCGCCGCTGCGTAGGAATCTGCACCGTTTGGCTCCAGCGCCTGCTCTGGCAGCCCGGGCGAGCGGTTGGCAGGCATCACCGGATGCCGAGCCGTGCCATCTGGTCGACCAGCCAGTTGCGGCCAACTTGAAGTTCGGCCCGCATCCGCTTGATCGTCCACCCCTGCTCCACATTCCTGCGTTGCAGGTAGCCAGCCAGGTCCGGAAAGCCCAACTCCTCGAGTCGGGCGGCACGCCTGGCCTGCCAGGAGACCGACTGGACCCGCCGGCCCCGCTCGCCAGCGGCCGACTGCCGAGCGGTCCGCCGACGCCGTTGCACTCCCGCGTGCTGCATCAGTCGCCGCACCGTCCGCCGGTCCGCGGCAAGCTCGGCGGCGACGTCCACCAGTAGCCACTGCCGCTCGAGCAGCCGATCGGCCAGATAGGCACGGACATCTGCGAACCCAAGCTCGACCAGCCTGGCGGCGATCCGATCCTCGGCGTGGCGGCGTCGCTGCAGGGCTAGCCGCTGCGGCCGAGGTGGCAGCACGACGCCTAGCGTGGCCAGCGCTTGGGCGACGGTCCACTCGGACTCGTCGAGTTCTCGGGCGAGCGCGGGGACGCTGTAGCCGGCGTCGCAGCGGGTCTGAAGGTGGTCGCGCAGGTCCGGGTGTCCGAGCTGTCGGACGCGCTGCCCCAGGTGTCTGGTGCGGCCGTCGTCCACGACGAATCCGCCCTGGATGACCATCTGCTGCGTCGTTTCGGCTGGTGGTGGGGTTACCCATGCTTTGGTCGTACCGGGTGCCACGGGCAGCGGCAAGACCACCATGCTCAACGTGCTCGGCGCCGCCATCCCGAGCACCGACCGGGTGGTCGTGGTCGAGGACGCCGCCGAGCTGCAGTTGCCCGGCCCGC
>WNGB01012518.1_pt1 | contig 11516 bp, 10 predicted proteins | sample 5400681 | NCBI WGS metagenome assembly WNGB01 (sample SAMN13153367, study PRJNA577476) | soil metagenome | isolation source: 115 cm soil or saprolite under grassland replicate 2 | place: USA:California | collected 2016-06-15 | reverse complement strand
TCGCCGCCTCCGCGGAGCGGACGCTGGCCGAGCTCGAGAACCTCGCCGATGAGTTCTTGAGTTCGGAGCGGGCGGTGCCGGTGACCGTGGACCGGGGCCTGGAGGAGCGCCGCTACGCAACCCCAGAGCTGCTGGCGCTGGAACGTGGGCTGGTCGAGCAGGCCGAACGCCGCACCAGCGAAGGCACCGCGGTCGTCGCCGGCGAGCATGTCCGCGCTGCCCTGGCCGCCCGCCAAGGCCTCGACGCCGACCAGGCGGCGATGGTGCGGCAGGTCACCCAGGAGGGCGCCGGGATCTCCCTGGTGGTCGGCTACGCCGGCGCCGGCAAGACCTACGCCACCGGCGCAGCGGTCGACGCCTTCCACCGCGGCGGCTTCCAGGTCCTCTGCACGGCGCCGACCGGGGCGGCCGCCCGCGAGCTGGAACGCGAGACCACGCTGCCGACACCCACCCTGGACAGCCTGCTGAGACAGCTCGACCGACGCGACGAACGACTCGACCGTCACACCATCGTGGTAGTCGATGAAGCAGCCATGGTCGGCACCCGCAAACTCGCCCGACTCCTCGATTATGCCGAGCGGGCCGGAAGCAAGGTGGTCATGATCGGCGACGACCGGCAACTCGCCGCCATCGACACCGGCGGCGCCTTCCGCGCCTTCCGGCTGCGGCTTGGCGCCACCGAGTTGCGCGGCAACCACCGGCAACAAACCGCCCTCGGCCAGCAGGTCGCCGCCCTGTTCCGCGCTGGCCGGCAAGACGAAGCATTCGATCGGCTGGTCGAGCACCGCAAGGTGATCGTGTGCCGCACCGAAGCGGACGCCAACGCCGCCCAGGTCCGCGACTGGTGGCAGCGGTTCCGCGACGGCCAGCGGGCCGGCATGATCGCCTTCACCCGAGCGGAAACCACCAGGCTCAACGCGGCCGCGCGGGTGCTGATGGCCGAGGCCGGCCGGCTCGGGCCCGACGCGCTCCAGGTCGGCGAGCGGGAGTTCCGGGTCGGTGACCAGGTCGTGTGCGGCCGCAACGCCCGCACGCGGCTGGGGGTCGTGAACGGCACCCGCGGCCAAGTCACCGCCTTGGACCCCACCGGCCGCACGCTGACCATCCGTACCGACGAGGGGCGAGAGGTGACGTTGCCGGGCTGGTATGTCGCCGGCCGGGGCTACGAGCGGCCCTGGGTGGATCACGGGTATGCGATCACTGGGCACAAGACCCAGGGGCTGACCGGCGACGACTTCGGCGTGCGCCCCAGCACCAGGGCCGATGCCCATTGGGCGTACGTGGCGGCCAGCCGCCATCGCTTCGAGATACGCCTGTACCTAGTCGAGGAACTCGAGCGCGGCGACGACGACACCCGCCATGTCCGCGATCCGCTGGAGGACCGCGTGGCGGCGACGCTGCGGGCCATGCGCCGCCCCGGTGAGCAGGTGTTCGCGATCGACCAGCAGCTGGCCGCAGAAGTTCGCCAGCTGAGCGTCACGGAGCTGCGCCGGGAGCGGAACCGGCTGGGTGAGCTGCTCGCCGGCGCGCCGCCATCAGTCGCGCAGCGGATCAGCCTGGCCGAGGAGCGCCACCGCCAGGCCGAGGAGCGCTTGGGCCAAGTCGAGCAGGCCGCGAAGGCGACGGGCGGTGGATGGGGTGGCAGAGCACTTCGGATGCTCCGCCCCACCAGCAGGCCCGCCCGCGACCGGCAGCCCGTGCCCGTGGCCGAGGAGGTGGCGCGGGTGGCCGATCAGGCCGCCAGGGAGCTTGTCGAGCTGCGCCGCCAGCAGCAGCAGCGCGCCGGGTTCCTGGAACGCCACCAGGCCACCGCGGTCCGCTACACCGCCGTGATCCGCGAGCTCGGCTGGCACGGCCGCGCGACCAGCCGCGCGCTGGAACTCGAGCGGCCCGCCTGGCTGACGGAGCTGCTCGGCGAGCCACCGGAGACCACCCGCGGCCAGCGCGCATGGCGGCAGACCGCCGCCCGCCTGCAGCACTACCGCGACGCCTACCCCACCGCCGACCTTGATCGAGTGGTCGAGCCCGAACACACCCGCGACCTCGCGCAACGCCGGGCGTGGCGGGCCTGCCGCCAGGCCATCGACCGCTACCAACGCCAGCACCGCACCCGCGACCAACTCCATCAGCGCGACGAGCGCGGCCACCGCGACCGCGACTGGACTCGCACCCGCACCCGGGAGCAGGGACGGGAGCGCGAGGCTGGCTAGCTCGGCAGCAAGGAGGTCCGTCATGGCCCTGCACCACGACCACGAGCACGACCACGACGAGCCGCGCTCGTCCTGGCCCGACGACGACGACCCCTGCTGTCCGGACGAGCCCGGCGTACGCATCCGCGCGATCACCTTCGAGGAGGTCGACGACTACCTCCAGCAGCTCACCAACCCTCCAGCGCCGGCGCCGCTTGTCGGCTCCTACCCCGGCCGCCACCACGATGCGGGATTCTTGGACGGCAACGGCCGCCCCGGCGGGTCCGCCGTGGCCCAATACCGGCGTCGGCGGGCCGCCGACCGGCGCAGCTGGCGGGCCACCCTGCCCCAGCGCCTCGCCGGTGTCCTCGCCGCCGGCATCGTCGCAGCCCTCGCCACGACGGTCGTGGCCGGCCCGGGCCTGGCCCGGTTCACCGGCCCAGCCGCCGCCGCAGCCCTCGCCTGGCTGCTACGCTTCCGCCCCTCAGCCGACACCCTGGCGTGGCGGCATGGCGCCGAGGGGGAGCGGCGCACCGCCCGGCTGCTCGCTCCCCTGGAGCGGCACGGCTACCAGGTCTTCCACGACCTCGCTATCCCCGGGTCGGCCGCCAACGTCGACCACCTGGTCGTCGGCCCCACCGGCGTGTATGTGATCGATTCCAAACGCTACCGCGGCCACCTTCGCTACCTGGGCGGGCATCTGTGGCATGGCGGCCGGACCCTGGACCGGACGCTGGAGACGCTATGGGGGGAGGCCACCCAGGTCGCCGAGACCCTCGGGTTCGGACCCGACCTGCACGTCTACCCGGTGCTGTGCGTCCATCTCGCCCGCCTGTCCTGGCATCGTGAGCTGCTGGTGGACGGCGTCCCCGTCCTTGGCGCAGCCGCGTTGCGGCCGGCGTTGCAGGTCATCCGCCAGGCACTGTCGCCCGAGCAGGTTGCCCTGGTCGCCGGTCAGGTCCGTGCCGGGTTCCGACCCGCTGCCTGAATCAGCGCAGCTTCGCGGCACGACCATCCGTCAACAGCGCATTCGTTGAGGCTTGCCCGAGCACTTGGGCTGTGGCCGAGTAGGCAGCGCCTCGGCGCACTGCTCTCCTCGGACGATTACGGGCTGAGAGTAGAGCGAGCGGCGAAGCTTCATCCGTTATGGCGGGTGCTGGGGTCGGTGGCCCGGTGGGGCGCTGGGTTGTGGGCGCCTGGGAGCTGGCGTTTGAGCGGTGCACTGGGTTTGGTGGGCGCTTGGACCGGTGGAGAATCGCAATGCTCGTACTGCATCCAGCAGCGACCGACACGACCGTCTCCGCCGCATGTCGTCACTGTCGTGGTCGACGAACAACCGGTCCATTTCGGGCTCCGGCACCGCTGTCGGGGTCCGGACGCAGGAAAGGACGCACGGTGGCAGCCAAGCGCGGCGGCAACGCTACAACCGAGAACCTCAGCTACCTGCGGACCGCCGAGGTGGCCGACATCTTGTACGTGTCGCCCGCGACCGTGTCCCGCTGGGCCAAGGAGGGCAAGCTCCCCTTCCTGAGGACGCTCGGCGGCCACCGCCGCTACCCGGAGGCGGAGATCCGCGAGCTCGCCAACCAGCTCCGCGAGGAGGCAACGGCCTGAGCGGCCTGGTTCCTGCCGCCAGTACGGGCGCTGCCAGGTCGGCGCCGCACCGCGCAACCCGGCCGATCATCAGAATCCGGCTGGTCGTGACTGCTTGCCTGGTTTGGGGCGCCAGCGCTGCGGGGAAGGTCACCGGCGAGCAAGGAATCGGGGTGGCTCCACGCGGGAGCCGCCCACCGCCATTGGAGGCATGATGGCCGCGATCTTCCTGGTGCTCGCCGTGGTGGACGCCGCGTTGCTCGCCAACGTCGCCCTCACCAACACCAGCGCCAGCTCGCTGTCGGTGTTCGACCAGTCGATGACCCGCTTCACCCAGGGCCAACTGCTGCTGGTGGCCGCCGGGCTCGGCCTGCTGCTGGCGCTGTTTCTGCGCATTGCCTGGAGTTCGTCCAGCGCACGGCGGGCCAAGCGTCGGCAGCTGCGGGTGGCGCGACGGGAGGTGGAGGGCAGGGTCGCCGAGCTGGACCGCGAGAACGCACGACTGCGCAAGGAGTTGGAGGGTGTGCAGCCCACCGGCCAGCTGGTTGGGCCGCGGGGGGCGTCCAGCGAGGTCCAGTAGCGAGTTCGAGCCCGCCACCCAACGCAACGCGTACGCCGAGAGCGCGTAGCCCGGCGTCGGTCCGCCGTTCGGGTAGAGCACCCGTGGTCAAGGATGCGTCGGCCGAGTCATATCGCGCCTTCAGGTCACCGGACCAGCCCGTGCCCGGCAGGCCCTCCTGCCGGGGAGTACGGTGGGCGCGTGCCATGCGGCTCCGGCTGGGCCGTGCCCGTCTGCTTGGTGGGTTGGTCGGAGCCTGGCAACCAGGCCAAGGGCGGTGACACCTCATGAGCCGCCGGACGACGCGTCGGCCCGGGGAGTTCAGCATCCCGCCCGGATCCGGGTTCAACAAGGGCTACAAATGCAGCTGCTGGCCCAAACCCGACGACGCCCGTCCGTGCACCCCGCGCACCTGCGATTGGCGCTGCCGGGCGTGCGCCATCCGCGGCCGGCCGTTCTACAGCCACGGCGACCTACTGTATCTGGAGCACGGCACCGGGCCGCTGGCGGCAGAGCTGGAGCGGCTGTGGCGGGGTAAAGGGACGATGAAGGGCGGCACCGCCCGGCAAGGAGCGGGCCATGACGGTGACGGCTGGCAGGCCTTGCCGCGGGGAGCGGCTGGGCTGGCGCCACCCCGGCCTCACTCCCTTCCGGTGACGGAGCTGTACTACCCAGCCCTGCAGGACTCCCCACCAGGGCATGACGGCCGCACCGCCGGCAGCGGGCAGTAGCTGGAAGGCTCGGTTGCCGCCTCGCCGACCTGCCGTGCCGGGCTGCGCGTCGTGTGAACCGCGTGCCGCCGTGGTCGCGATGCTGGCCAGCCTTGACTTTCTCCGGGGGTGCGGCCGGACTCCGATACGTCGGCGAGCAGTATGCCGACCCGACGGGCTGCTGCGCGACGCCCGAACGGCCGGGAGGCGGCCAGCACGTCGTTCTGTGACCCTGAACGCCTCATCAGACAGCTCACCAAGCTGAGCGCCTTCGGTCGCGATCGTGTCGGGCGCGGACTGCGCAGCTTCTCCCCAACAGGGGCAACCTTGGCTGCTGCGGCACTAGGTAGCCGTGCGCTGAAACGACCCAACCGGGCTATGGTGGCCGCTTGAACCGGTCTTGATAATCGTCCTGTTCGTCCTGCACCAGCAGGAGAAGCGCCAGCACCATCTCCCCCGCAGGTCCTCCCTGTGGTGCTGGAACGAACAGCCGGTCCACTCCCGGGCTCCGACACGGCTGCTGGCGTCCGGATTCACGAAAGGACGCACGGTGGCAGCCAAGCACCCAGGCAACGCCACAGGCCAGAGTCCCCGCTATCTGCTGACCGCCGAGGTGGCCGACATCCTGCACGTGTCGCCCAAGACCGTGTCCCGCTGGGCGAAGGAGGGCAGGCTGCCGTTCATGAGGACGCTCGGCGGTCACCACCGCTACCCGGAGGCGGAGATCCGCGAGCTGGCCAACCAGCTTCGCCAGGAGGCGACGGCCTGAGCGGTCCAGTCCTCCCGCCGGGTGGGGCCGTGTCAAGTCGGCGCCCTCGCGCGTCCGGAGCAGGCTGCCCTAGGCTGTGCTGCCACGGATCGCGCGGATGGGGGGGATTGCCGTGGAAGTCGCGCACGGGGTTCACCGGCTGACCGGTGGCGCCTGCAACTTCTACCTGCTCGAGGACGGCGGCAGGCTGGTACTGGTCGACGCCGGCGCGCCCGGCGACTGGAACCTGCTGCTGCGCACCTTGACGGCGCTGGGTCGTGGGCTGGAGGACCTGGAGGCGGTGCTGCTCACCCACGCCCACGGCGACCACACCGGCTTCGCCGAACGCGCCCGCAGCACCGCTGGCGTGCCGGTGTGGATCCATCGGGCCGACGTCGAGGTCGCCAAGGGCGCCACGCCCGGCCAAAGCGACGGCAAGGCCAGCTCCTACCTGCTGCGGGTCGAGTTCTACCGGACCCTGTTGTCGCTGGCGCGCCGTGGCGCCACCAAGCTGATCCCCATCCGTGAGGTGTCCACCTTCGCCCATGGTGAGACGCTGCCGTTGCCTGGGCGCCCCAGGGCGGTCCATGCTCCTGGGCACACCCCGGGCAGCGCCACGCTGCTGCTGGAGGGGCGGCGGGTGCTGCTGAGCGGTGACGTGCTGGTGACCCGCAATCCCCTCACCGGGCGGGTCGGCCCGCAGATCATGCCGTCGGGTCTCAACCGCGACACCCCGCAGGCACTTCGCTCGCTGGATGTGCTGTACGGCATCCCGGCCGAGGTGCTGCTGCCCGGCCACGGTGTGCCCGTGCCAGGCGCGCGGCCTGGGCCGCGCGCCTGGCACGGGCAGCCGGTCCCTCCTAGGAGCCTGCTGAAGATGCTTGGTCCGGTCGGGACGGTGGTTTCTGTGGTAGCTCCCTCTCCAGATAGCGTGACCTGGGTGAGTCCGGTTTGGGCCCTTGGCTACAGTGCGGCGGTATTGCATACTCCGACCTGCCAGCCAGGATCAGGGTCGAGAGGGGGCGGACATGTCGGAGCTGCCGCAGAGCGACCCGGGCAGAGGTGACCGTGGGGGCATCTTCGATCCGGAGACCCTCGACAAGACGGTGATCGCGATTCCGCTGCTGCGGCAGCTGCGGGAGGAGGAGCAAGGCAGGCGGCCACCGGAACGCCACCACGTGGTGCTGGACCTGAACTTCGGCTACCGGGAGGGCCGCGATGCCGGCCGGGAGCGAGCCAAGCAACTGGTAAAGGAGGCGGTCGAGCGCGTCGGGACCGGCGGCGACCAAGGGGTCGACGAGCAGAAGAGTAGCTACAGCCAGCAGTACCTGTTCGCCCACCTGGATCGTCAGGCCATTCAGGAGCTGGTGCGGCTCGACAACCAGCCTGGCCCGGAGGACCAGCCGCCGCGCGCCGACGCGCCCGGTTCCGGGACGACCAACCGCTCGATCTACCGGATCTGGCCCGACTTCCCGGTGCGGCCGCTGATCAACAAGTCGATCGCCACCGTCAAGGCCGACGCCGCCCGGATCTCCTTCTCCGCCCTGGGTGAGGGCATCGTCTGGGCGGTGGTCGACTCCGGTATCGACGCCACCCACCCGCACTTCGCCATGCACCACAACCTCGAGCTGGACCCTGCCCTCCCGCACCGCGACTTCACCCGGCCGGAGGGCCAGGGCGACCCGTTCGACGACGTCGACGGCCACGGCACCCACGTGGCCGGGATCATCGCCGGCGAACTCACGACCACCGACACGCGGCTGGTGCGGGCGTTCTCGCGCCACCGCGACGAGCACGGCGACATCGACTGGGACCTCGTGCAGCTGCCGGCGATCTCCGGGATGGCGCCCAAGTGCAAGCTGGTCAGCATGAAGGTGCTGGACCAGGAGGGCGACGGCCTAGCCAGCAGCCTGATCGCCGCGCTGGAGGAGGTGCAGCGAATCAACAGCTACGGCCGCCGGCTGCTGATCCACGGCGTCAACCTGAGCGTCGGCTACGAGTTCGAGCCGGAGTGGTTCGCCTGCGGCCAAAGCCCGCTGTGCGTGGAAGTCGACCAGCTGGTCCGCTCGGGCGTGGTGGTGGTGGTCGCCGCCGGCAACACCGGCTACGGCTGGAACCAGGACTTCTTCAGGGGGTCGGTCGCGGCCGGCATGGACCTGACCATCAACGACCCGGGCAACGCCGACCTCGGGATCACCGTCGGCTCCACCCACCGGAACATGCCCCACGTGTACGGCGTCAGCTACTTCTCCTCCAAGGGCCCCACCGGCGACGGCCGCCTGAAGCCGGACCTGGTCGCGCCAGGGGAGAAGATCCTGTCCTGCGCGGCCGGCAAGCGCCGTCAGGACGCGGTCTCCAAGGTCGGCGACGTCGACTACGTGGAGGACAGCGGCACCAGCATGGCCGCGCCGCACGTGTCCGGCGTGATCGCGGCGTTCCTGTCGATCCGCCAGGAGTTCCTCGGCAAGCCCGAGACCGTCAAGGAGATCTTCCTGAGCACCGCCACCGACCTCAGGCGGGACCGCAACTTCCAAGGGCAGGGGCTGGTCGACCTGATGCGCGCGATCCAGTCGGTCTGAGAGGGGCAAGCATGCCGAACGGGGAGGAACTCCCTTACCGCACGGTCCAGTTCACCAAGGACGGGAACGTCTTCGACGCCGGCGAGGTCGCCGCGCTGCTCGACATGGTCGCCGCGCCCGACGTCAGCGACCTGCTGGTGCTCTGCCACGGCTGGAACAACACCATGGATGAGGCCAAGGCGACCTACGACCACCTGCTGGGGCTGCTGCTGGCGGCGCTGGCCGCCGGGCAGGTCCCCGAGGTCGGTGGGCGCTCGTTCGCCGTTATCGGGGTGCTGTGGCCGTCCAAGAAGTTCGCCGACAAGGACCTGATCGCCGGCCACGCGGCCGGCATCCAGCCGGCGGTCAGCGACGCCGTGCTGCTCGACCAGCTCGACGAGCTCAAGCAATTCTTGGACGACCCCGCGGCCAACGCCGCCGTCGAGCGGGCCAAGCAGCTGGTGCCGCTGCTGGAGGACAAGCAGTCGGCCCGCGCGGAGTTCGCCGACGTCCTCGTGTCGACCCTGCCCCGGACCGCGGCCGACGAGGAGGACGCCTCCAGCGACCTGTTCGCGCTGCCGGCCGACGAGGTCATGCGCCGGCTGAGCAAGCCGGTGCTGCCGGCCGCGGGGCCGCGCGCGCCCGGTGAGGGCGGGGCGGCCGCCGTGGGCGAACCGTCCGGCCACGCGGCCGGCTTCTTCAAGGATCTGCTCAGCGGCGGCCCCAAGGGCGCGGCCCTCAAGCTCACGAACCTCATGACCTACTACCAGATGAAGGAGCGGGCCGGGACGATCGGCGCCGGCGGCGTCTACGAGGTGCTCAGCCAGGTCCGCGAGCGGCGTCCCGACATCGGCATGCACCTGGTCGGCCACAGCTTCGGCGCCCGCCTGGCCACGGCGGCGATCGCGGGCCCCCCCGGCAAGCCGCCGCTGCAGCCGGACAGCCTGACGCTGCTGCAGGCGGCCTTCTCCCACTACGGCTTCGCCGCGCACTGGGACGGCGCCCACGACGGCTTCTTCCGCGCCGTGGTCAGCGACCACCTGGTGTCCGGGCCGGTGCTGATCACCTACACCCAGAACGACCTGGCGGTCGGCTACGCCTACCCGCTGGCGTCGCTGCTGCGCAACCAGGTGGCCTCCGGGCTCGGGGACAAAAACGACCGCTTCGGCGGGCTGGGCCGCAACGGCGCGCAGAAGACCCCAGAGGCCGGCGACGGCACCCTGCTCGGGGTCGGCGGGGCCTACGACTTCGCGGCCGGCCGGCTCTACAACCTCAACGCGGACGCGGTTATCACCAGCCACGGCGACATCGCCAAGGAGCAGGTCACCTACGCGCTGCTCACCGCGATCGCGGGCACGCGCTCGCCCCGGGCCAGCACGGACAGGGCCTCGGGGTCAGTGGTCCCGCCGACCAGCGCCTCCAGCACCGCCCGGCCCGAGACCCCGAGCACGTCCAAGGCGACACAGCCCAGCTCGAGCCCAGCGTCCTCCAGCAGCTTGTGGAGCCGCTGGACCTCACGGGTGCGCTCGTGGACCCGCGCCTTGCGGTAGCTGACCGTAGGTCGTGTCAAGCTGCCGGTGGCGCAGACCTGCCTGACCCTCCTGCTCGCAGGGTGTCGGGGCGTGCTGTGACGGTCAAAGCGCTCGGCGGGCCGGCGGGCCGGCGCTCACGTATGCGACCTCTGCTGGCGGGCAGGGTCAGCTGACCTCGTTCGGGCTTCGACACCAGGGCGGGAGGCCGGGCACCAAGTTCGCAGCCTAGACGCGGCCATGCAGAGCGTTTTCCCTGCTCAGAGCCACTGTGAACAGCTCTCTAGTCCCTGGCATGCCGCTAGTCAGAACTGCCGATTGCGTTTGCTCTCCCTGAGACGATAAGCCGGCCCCGGTTCCAGGGCACCGTCGAGGCCCGATGAAGGACGACAGAGCGAGTCGCGTCGGGCGGCCGAAGGAGATGCGGCAGCATGCTCTCCAGTCTGACCAGCTTGCTGGTTGACCCGGGTCGGCTGGCCGCCCTGCGGCTGACCAACCTACTCGACACCCCGGCCGAGGAGGCCTTCGATCGGCTCGCACGCCTGGCCGCGCGCGTGTTGGACGTGCCCATCGTCCTGGTGTCGCTAGTCGACGAGGATCGCCAGTTCTTTAAGGCGGGTTTGCCGCCAGGACGATCGGGCCGGTGACTGGGGCGTGGGCGGTCACCGACAACGCCTAGCGGGTGCAGTCGTCCAGCCAGGTCAGGATCTCGGCGTCGGGTCCGGGCGTGCCGCCCGGTTGGGTGAGCCGGTCGTGGGTGAAGTCGGACTGCCAGGTCTGGTTGGGCATGGTGGCCGCCAAGCGGATGTAGGACGACTTGGGTCGCTTGGTCGGCGCTGGGGTGACCAGCCCGGCGCGGGTCCGGTAGCGGCTGATGGTGGACGCCGACACGGTGGTGGCGTGGTGGTGGGCCAGGTGCCAGGCGATGGTGTCCGGTCCGGCGTCCAGGCCCGCGGTGGTGAGCTGCTCGCGCACCTCGACGATCAGCGCGACGGTGGCCGGTGGGATGGCGGTCGGGCTGGTCTTGGGTCGGCGTGAGCGCGGCTGGAACGCGGCGTCGCCGTCGGCTTGGTGGCGGGCCTTGAGCTTGTAGACCCAGCAGCGGTGCACGCCGTACCGGGCGGCGACCTCGGCGGGTGGTTGACGGTCAACCAACAGGGCGGTGAGGACCAGGCGTGCCTTGGACATGCCCGAACCTCACCAAGGATGCATCGTCGCCTGTGTCCTGACAGAGCTGTCGCCGATGTCTCGAGAGACCTGTCGCCGATCTCCGGATGGAACACACCCCCGCTCGCACCACCCGCTGACCAGCGGTCCGCCCTTCACCTCCCCTCCCCATCGGGACGGGCCTGCTCACCCATAACCCGAGCTGGTGCCCGACGCCGCCAACTGCGAGCCCGTTCGTCCTCGCCGACCCGTGCCCCTTGCGTGCCCGTAGCCTCGGCTTCCGACGATCCCCCACGGTCAACATCGGTCGCCGGACAAGGCGCTAACCTGGCTGTCAGTTCAGCATCCCGGGTCGGGCGTCTGGCATGGACGCGCCTTCCAAGCTCGTGATCCCCCTGGGCTCGCTCGACGGCCTGCCCCGCGGAACCGCCGTCGCGACTACTGTGAGTACGTGCCAGGTCGT
>WNGB01012516.1_pt1 | contig 11517 bp, 11 predicted proteins | sample 5400681 | NCBI WGS metagenome assembly WNGB01 (sample SAMN13153367, study PRJNA577476) | soil metagenome | isolation source: 115 cm soil or saprolite under grassland replicate 2 | place: USA:California | collected 2016-06-15 | reverse complement strand
AGCGGCTGCCGGTCCCAGACCTCGATGGTCATGTTGATCCGGCGCGCGACCAGGTAGGAGCCGCCGGCCAGCCACGAGTCGTCGCTGACCCAGACGTGCTTGGCGAGGTCCGTGGTCTCCTCGGCCTTGATGTTGGCCGTGCCGTCCTTGAAGCCGAACAGGTTCCGCGGCGTGGTCTGCGCGGTGCTCGTGGACGACGTACGCCCGAACCCGAGCTGCGACCAGCGCACCGCGACCGCCCCGAAGCCGATCCGGGCCAGGTTGCGGATCGCGTGTACGGCGACCTGCGGGTCGTCGGCACAGGCCTGCACGCACAGGTCACCGTCGGAGCGGGCCGGGTCGAGCAGGTCGCCCGGGAAGTGCGGCAGCGGCGCCAGCGCCTCCGGCATCGCGTCCTTGAGCCCGAACCGGTCGCGGCCCTGGGCGTCGACGAACAGCGACGGCCCGAAGCCGAAGGTGATGGTCAGCCCCGAGGCCGGCAGCCCGATCGCCTCGCCGGTGTCGTCGGGCGGGAGGTTGAAGGCGCCCTCGGTGGGCCCGATGTCGCCCGCGGGCAGGCCCTGGGTCATCCGCTCGGCGGCATGCGTCCAGGCCTTCAACAGGGCGATCAGCTGCGCGCGGGAGCTGGTCGTGACGTCGAAGGCCGCGAAGTGCAGGCGGTCCTGGGCCGGCGTGACGATGCCGGCCTGGTGCTCGCCGCGGAAGGGGTACGACGCCGCGGCACCGGCCGCCGTGGGGTCGGCCCCCTCGGCCCGCCCGGCGGCGTACCCACCGGTGGCGAGACCCGCGGCGCCGACCACCGCGGCCGACGTACCGATCAGGGAACGGCGGGAGACGCTCATACGGGGTCCCCGTGCGAAGCGGAGCGAAGCGAGCATTCGGATGGGGTGTTCATGCCAGCACCGCCGCCGTGAGCTGCGAGAGCGGCTCGGACAGTGCGTTCACTGCGTCCGCCAGCTCCTTGATGTCGGTCTTGCTGATCTGGTCGTACGACACGAAGCCGTCGCCGCGGCGCTGACCGTCGAGCAGCTTCTGCAGCGCGGCGAACCGGGTCCGCAGCGTGGTGGCCAGCTCGGGGTCCTTCTGCTTCAGGATCGGCTCGACGCCCTCGAACCCGATCCGGGCGCCGTCGACGTTGGCCTGGAAGTCGTAGAGGTCGGTTCGCGACCAGTACTCCTCCTCACCCGTCACCTTGCCGGTCGCGACCTCTTCCATCAGCCCGCGCGAGCCGTTGGAGATCTGGTCGATGGTGAAGGTGAGCTTCTGGACCCGGCCGTCGAGGGTGCGGGTGTTGGCGAGCAGGTCGTCGGCGTACGTCGCCCGCTCCTTGGCCGTCAGGGCGGCGTGCTTGCCCGCCCGGGCCGGCCACAGGTCCTTCTCGATCCGGTGCCAGCCGGTCCACTTCTGGCCCGGCTCGAGGTCGGCCTCGCGGGCGTCCATCTTCGGGTCGAGGTCGCCGAACGACTCCGCGACCGTCTCGATCCGCTCCCAGTGCACGCGCGCGAGCGGGTAGAGCCGACGCGCCTCCGCGTCGTCGCCCTTCTTGTACGCCGCCACGAAGGCCTCGGTCTGGGTCAGCAGCTGGTCGGACTGGTCCTGGACGTACGCCGCGTAGTTGTCCTGCGCCTGCTTCACCAGCGCGTCGTCGTCGGCGGTCGCGACCTTCTCATCGGAGTGCTCGACGGCGAACGCGGCACGGATGCCCTCGCCCGTCATGCCGGGCTTGCAGGCGGTCAGGTAGCCACCCTCGGGGGCACTCACGACGAGCTTGCGGGTCAGGCCGGGGCCGATGTTCTCGACCTCGCCGACGATGCGCAGGCCGTCCTCGCCGAGCAGGTAGAACTCGGTCACCTTCGAGCCGCTGTTGGTCACGTCGAAGGTGAGCGTGCCGGCCGGAGCGCTGGTGGCGCTGACGTCGCAGGCGTCGTCGCTCGAGGTGACCGAGATCGAGCGCTGGTCGCCGGAGTCGGAGCCGGTGGCGTTCTGGGTGCAGGCCGACAGGACCGGCACGGTGAGGGCGAGCGCGGCCAGGCCGGCGGCGGTGGTGAGGGGGCGCATTTCAGCGTCTTCCTTGGTCGATCGGATGGGCGGTGTTGCGGGGTCAGTGGGCGCCGACGGGCGCGTGAGGCTGCTCGGGTTCGGCGGGCGCCGGCCGCGGCTGGTTGCGGCGGCGGGCACCGAGAAGGAACGCGATCGCCGTCGGGACGACGTACAGGAGCCAGACCGCGGCCTCGAGCTTGGTGGTGACCGGCGAGAAGTTGAAGACGCCCTTGAGCAGGACGGCGTACCAGCTGCTCGGGTCGATGGCGCCCGAGACGTCGAAGGCGACGCTGCCCAGCCCCGGCAGGATGCCGGCCTCCTGCAGGTCGTGGACGCCGTACGACAGGACGCCGGCGGCGACCAGGATCAAGAAGGCACCGGTCCAGGTGAAGAACCTGCTCAGGTTGATCGTGAGCGCGCCGCGGTAGATGAGGTAGCCGAGCACGACCGCGGTGGCGATGCCGAGCCCGGCGCCGGCCAACGGCTGCCAGGAGGGTACGACGGTGCCCGCGGCGTCGCGGGTGGCCGCCTGGGTCGCGGCCCACAGGAACAGCGCGGTCTCGAGGCCCTCCCGCCCGGCTGCGAGTACGGCGACCACCACCAGCCCCCAGCGCGAGCCCTCCGCGGCCCGGTCGACCTGGCCGCGCAGCTCGCCGCCCAGGCCCCGGGCCGCCTTCGCCATCCAGAAGATCATCCAGGTGACGAAGGCGACCGCGACGATGCTCAGCGTTCCCCCGATGGCCTCCTGGGCCTCGAACGTGAGCCCGCGAGGGCCGAAGGTGAGCAGTGCACCGAACCCGAGGCTGATGGCGACCGCCGTGAGTACGCCGGCCCACACGCGCGGCAGGAGGTGCCGTCGTTCGGACCGGACCAGGTAGGCGACCAGGATGCTGACGACCAGCGCCGCCTCCAGGCCCTCGCGCAGGCCGATCAGAAAGTTGGCGAGCATCCCTCACCGCTCCTCACCGATAGGTTGGGCTTACTTAGGCACGCCTAACCTAACAGATCGGACATTGACGGCACATCGCGACCTGGGTCACACGCGATCAACCGGTTGCGGCGGCCACTACGGTGCCGTCTGCGCCAGCCGGCGATCACGTATCAGATGGCGCAGCCGTCGGGACCGCATACGTCGTCGCCGCCGACCAGGTCGAGCTTCGGGTACAGGTCGGCCCAGGCGCGTTCGAGGACCTGGGCGAACACCTCGGTCGGCTGGGCACCCGAGACGCCGTACCTACCCTCGACCACGTAGAACGGCACCCCGGTGGCGCCGTACTCCTGAGCCTGCTCGATGTCGGCGTAGACCTCGTCGCGGAATGCGCCGCTGGACAAGGTGGCGTCTACCTCGGCCGGGTCGAGGCCGACGCCGGCGGCGATCTTGCGGAGTACCTCGTGGTCGGCGACGTTCTCCGTCTCGGTGAAGTAGGCCGCGAGCAGCGCCTCCTTCAGCTCACCCTGCAGCCCGTGCCGTCGGGCCAGGTGAAGCAGGCGGTGCGCGTCGAGAGTGTTGGCGCGCACCGACGCGTGGTGGCGGAAGAGCAGGCCCTCCTCGGCGGCGACCGCCTCGACCCGGTCGACCATCCGGCGGCCGGCCTCGGGCCCACCGCCGTACTTCCTGCCGAGATGCTCCGCGACCGACTCGGTGGCCTCCTGCGGCGCCCCGGGGTCGAGCTGGAAGGACCGCCAGACGACCTCGACCTCGTGCGGGAAGTCCACGAGCGCCTTCTCCAGTCGGCGCTTGCCGATGTAGCACCACGGACACACGACGTCGGACCAGATCTCGATTCTCACGTGCCGCACAACCGGTTGAACTGTCAATCTGTTCCCGAAGCGCCGGCCCGGCTCGTGCTGACCGGCAGGCTGGGGTCGACCCTGAGACGTGCTCGGGGGTGGGCTCCGGGTCAGGCTGGTCGGCTTCCCCGATGTGGAGAAGGCCCCTCTCGGGCGAGGCTTCTCGCCATGATCAAGGTCGAAGCACTCACCAAGAAGTACGGCGCGTTCACTGCCGTCGACGACGTCACCTTCACCGCCCGGTCCGGTCGCGTGACCGGCTTCCTCGGGCCGAACGGAGCCGGCAAGTCGACGACGATGCGGATCATGGTCGGCCTCACGCCGCCCTCGTCCGGCAGCGCCACCGTCTCCAGTCGCAGGTACGCCGACCTGCCCAACCCAGGCCTCGAGGTCGGCGTACTCCTCGACGCGTCGGCGCAGCACGCCGGGCGCACCGGTCGGGAGATCCTCACCATCGCCCAGCGCACGATGGGCCTCCCCGCCCGTCGGGTCGACGAGATGCTGGACCTGGTCAGCCTCACCGAGACCGAGGCCGGCCGCCGGGTGCGCAACTACTCGCTCGGCATGCGGCAGCGGCTCGGGATCGCGACCGCGCTGATCGGCGACCCGTCCGCGCTGATCCTCGACGAGCCCGCCAACGGACTGGACCCCGCCGGCATCCGCTGGATGCGCGACCTGCTGCGCGAGTACGCCGACCAGGGCGGCACCGTGCTGCTGTCCTCGCACCTCCTGCACGAGATCGAGGTGATCGCCGACGACCTCGTCGTGATCGGCAACGGCCGGATCGTCGCCCAGGGCACCAAGACCGAGCTGCTCGAGGCGGCGGGCACCGTCGTACGAACTGTCCAGGCTTCGGCGCTGGTCCGGGCCCTCGAGACCGCCGGCATCCAGGCCCTCGTGTCGCCCGACGGCGCCCTGCGCACCGACGCCGACACCACCCGGGTGGGTCAGGTCGCCCTTGCGGCCGGCATCGCCCTCACCGAGCTGAGGTCCGCCGACGGCGCCGGCCTCGAAGAGATGTTCCTCGAGCTCACCGCAGATTCACAACGCGAAGGAGTCGCAGCATGAGCACCACAACCGCCACCGCCACCGTGGAGCGCGAGGCATCGGTCGCGGGCACGAGGTCCGCCCCGCAGCCGATCCCGATGTCCCGGATCGTCGGCGTCGAGCTGCGCAAGATGTTCGACACCCGGTCGGGCTTCTGGCTGATGATGAGCGTCGGGATCGCCGCTACGCTCGCGACAGCGGCGACGCTGCTCTTCGTACCCCACGACCAGCTCAGCTACGACAGCTTCGCCGGCGCGATCGGCGTACCGATGACGATCATCCTGCCGATGATCGCCGTCCTGTCGGTCACCAGTGAGTGGAGCCAGCGCAGCGGGTTGACCACCTTCACGCTGGTCCCGCACCGGAGCCGGGTGATCACGGGGAAGCTCGTCGCGACGCTGCTGGTCGGGGTCGCGTCGATCGCGACCGCGTTCACCGTCGGTGCGTTCGGCAACGTGGTCGGCAGCGCGATCCTCGGGGTCGACACGACCTGGGACATCCCGTTCACCAACGTGTTGACGATCTTCCTCGCCGACGGGCTGGGCATGCTGATGGGCTTCACCCTGGGCGTGCTCATCCGCAACTCGCCCGGCGCGATCGTGGGCTACTTCGTCTACGCGCTGGTCCTGCCTGCCGCGCTGGGCACCCTCGCCGCGTTCCAGGACTGGTTTGCGGATCTCCAGGGGTGGGTCGACTTCAACTTCGCCTCGTCCGCCCTGTATGACGGCACCGTCACCGCCACGGAGTGGGCCCAGATCGGAGTGTCCGGGATCTTCTGGCTGGTCGCCCCGCTGGCGGTCGGGCTGACGCTGGTGCTGCGCTCCGAGGTCAAGTAGTTCCCGAGAAACGCGAAGGCCGCGCCCGGATCGGTTGATCCGGGCGCGGCCTTCGTCGTACCCCCGGGTTTGGCCCTCCGAGGTGGCGAAAAGCGCCGTTCGGGTCAGCGCGTCGCGGTGCCCTCGGTGTAGTCGGTGTCGTGGCTCTTGACCCACGACATCAGCTTGCGGAGCTCGCGGCCGGTCGCCTCGATCGGGTGCTGCTCGCCCTTCTCGCGCAGCGCCTTGAACTCCGGCGCGCCGGCGTCCTGGTCATCGATGAAGCGCTGGGCGAAGGAGCCGTTCTTGATGTCCGCGAGGACGGCCTTCATGTTCTCCTTGACGTGCTCGTCGATGACCCGCGGGCCGGAGACGTAGTCGCCGTACTCAGCGGTGTCGGAGACCGACCAGCGCTGCTTGGCGATTCCGCCCTCGTACATCAGGTCGACGATCAGCTTGAGCTCGTGGAGGCACTCGAAGTAGGCGACCTCGGGCTGGTAGCCGGCCTCGGTGAGCACCTCGAAGCCGTACTGCACCAGCTGGCTGGCGCCACCGCAGAGGACCGCCTGCTCGCCGAAGAGGTCGGTCTCGGTCTCCTCGGTGAACGTGGTCTTGATGCCGCCGGCACGCAGGCCGCCGATCGCCTTGGCGTAGGACAGCGCGAGGTCCCAGGCCTTGCCGGACGCGTCTTTCTCGACGGCGACGAGCACGGGTACGCCGCGGCCGTCGACGTACTCACGACGGACCAGGTGGCCGGGGCCCTTCGGCGCGACCATGAACACGTCGACACCCTCGGGCGGGGTGATGTAGCCGAACCGGATGTTGAAGCCGTGGCCGAACACCAGGGTGTCGCCGGCGGCCAGGTTGGGCTCCACGGACTCCTTGTAGAGCGCGCGCTGCTTGTGGTCGGGCGCGAGGATCACGATGACGTCGGCTTCCTCGACCGCCTCGGCGGGCGTGAGGACGCGCAGGCCCTCGGCCTCGGCCTTATCCCGCGACCTCGAGCCCTCGGGCAGGCCGATGCGGACGTCCACACCGGAGTCGCGCAGCGACAGCGCGTGGGCGTGGCCCTGGCTGCCGTAACCGAGCACGGCGACGTTCTTGCCCTGGATCAGGGCCAGGTCGGCGTCGTCGTCGTAGAACATCTCAGCCACTGGGGCTCTCCTTCTTCGTTGTTTCTCTGTCGTGGGTGTTGCTGGTCAGGCTCTTCCGGCGGTTGTCAGGGGATATGTCCCCCGACAAGCGTCTGTTTCCCCGGGTAACCGGGGAAACCGTCACCCCGCCACCGACGGCACCGGCACCGCGACCGGCCGCAGCGTCCGCTCGGAGATCGACCGGGGTCCGCGACCGATGGCGATGACCCCGGACTGCACGAGCTCGCGGATCCCGAACGGCTCGACCACCTTGAGGAAGTCGGCGAGCTTGTCGGGGTTGCCGGTCACCTCGACGGTAACCGCGTCGGGGGCGACGTCGACCACCTTCGCGCGGAACAGCTGTACGGCGTCGAGCACCTGGCCACGCGTGTCGAGATCGGCCTTCACCTTGACCAGCAGCAGCTCGCGGTTGACCGACGCCGAGCCGTCGAGCTCGACGATCTTGATCACCTCGACCAGCTTGTTGAGCTGCTTGGTGACCTGCTCCAGCGGGCTGTCCTCGACGTTGACCACGATCGTCATCCGCGAGATCTCGGGGTGCTCGGTCGGTCCGACGGCGAGGCTGTCGATGTTGAAGCTGCGCCGGGAGAACAGGCCGGCGATCCGGGCCAGAACGCCGGGCTTGTTCTCCACCAGGACGCTCAGAGTGTGCTTGCTCATCTCTACAGGTCATCCTCGTCGAACTTGGGCGCCAGGTCGCGCGCGTACTTGATGTCGTCGTTGCTGGTGCCGGCCGCGACCATCGGCCACACCATCGCGTCGCGGTGCACCCGGAAGTCGACGACCACGGGCACGTCGTTGATCTCCATCGCCTTCTCGATGGTCGCGTCGACCTCCTCGGGGCTCTCGCACGAGAGGCCCGCGCAGCCGTAGGCGTCGGCGAGCTTGACGAAGTCGGGGATCCGCTTGGAGTGCAGGTCGGTGTTGGAGTAGCGCTCGTTGTAGAAGAGCGTCTGCCACTGCCGGACCATGCCGAGCGACTCGTTGTTGATGATCGCGACCTTGATCGGGATGTCGTTGATCGCGCAGGTGGCCAGCTCCTGGTTGGTCATCTGGAAGCAGCCGTCGCCGTCGATCGACCACACCGTCGCGTCCGGGCGGCCGACCTTGGCGCCCATCGCGGCCGGCACGGAGAAGCCCATCGTGCCGAGGCCGCCGGAGTTGATCCAGGTGTTCGGGTTCTCGTAGCCGACGTAGTGGGCCGCCCACATCTGGTGCTGGCCCACGCCCGCGCAGTAGATAGCCTCGGGTCCGGCGATCTTTCCCAGCCGCTCGAGCACCAGCTGCGGAGCGAGCGAGCCGTCGTCGGGAGCGTCGTACCCGAGGGGGTAGGTCTGCTTGACGCCGGCCAGGAACGCGACCCAGCCCTCATAGTCGCCGGTGTGCCCGGCGTCCGCCTCCGCCTTCAGCGCCTCGAGCAGGTCGGAGATGACCTCGCGGCAGTCGCCCACGATCGGGACATCGGCGTGCCGGTTCTTGCCGATCTCGGCCGGGTCGATGTCGGCGTGGATGACCTTGGCGCCGGGGGCGAAGGAGTCCAGGTTGCCGGTCACCCGGTCGTCGAAGCGGGCGCCCAGGCTGATGATCAGGTCGCTGCGCTGAAGTCCGGCCACCGCCGCCACCGTGCCGTGCATGCCCGGCATCCCGAGATGCTGCGGGTGGCTGTCGGGGAAGGCACCACGCGCCATCAGCGTGGTCACGACCGGGATGCCGGTGAACGCCGCCAGCTCGGCCAGCTCGCGGGACGCGCGGGCCCGGATGACGCCGCCGCCGACGTACAGGACCGGACGGCGCGCCTCGAGGATGAGCCGGGCGGCCTCGCGGATCTGCTTGGCGTGCGGCCGGGTCACCGGACGGTAGCCGGGGAGGTTGAGCTGGGTCGGCCAGCGGAAGGTCGTGTTCGCCTGGAGGGCCGACTTGGCGACGTCGACCAGCACCGGCCCAGGGCGGCCGGTGGAGGCGATGTAGAACGCCTCGGCCACCGTGCGCGGGATGTCGGCCGGGTCGGTCACCAGGAAGTTGTGCTTGGTGATCGGCATCGTGATGCCGCGGATGTCAGCCTCCTGGAAGGCGTCGGTGCCGATCATGCTGGCGCCGACCTGACCGGTGACGGCGACGATCGGCACGGAGTCCATGTAGGCGTCCGCGATCGGGGTGACCAGGTTGGTCGCGCCCGGGCCGCTGGTCGCCATGCAGACGCCGACCCGGCCGGTGGCGGCGGCGTACCCCTGGGCGGCGTGGCCGGCGCCCTGCTCGTGGCGGACCAGGATGTGCCGGATCTTGCTGTCCATGAGGGGGTCGTACGCCGGCAGGATCGCGCCGCCGGGGATGCCGAAGATGTCGGTCGTCCCCACGCGTTCCAGCGACGTGATCAGGCTCTGTGCTCCGGTGACCTGGGCCCCGGTGTGTTCGCTCATCCTCGTGCTTCCTGCCCTGCCTGCTCGGTCCTACTGGAGTCCTGCCCAACAAAAAACCCCTCGGCCAGGAGGCAACGAGGGGTGACGCGAGTGCTGACTGCTGAGTCAGCTCACGCGTCGCGTGCGTACAAGAATGTCCTTGCGCATGCGACTACGGTCGCCGCCGGGCCTCTTTCCCGTCAAGCCAGTCTGCCAGCCGTCCCAGCATTTGGTACGTCGATCCCAGATGCTGACCGTAGTCTGGTCCGGCACCTGGACGCGGCCGGTGGCCTCAGTCGCGGCCCTTCCAGGTGCAGACGCAGACCTTGTTGCCGTCGGCGTCCGCCAGGATCGTGTACGCAGGCGCGTGCTCGTCACTCACCAGCACGCCGCCCGCGGCCAGCGCCGCCGCGATCCGCTCGTCGGCCACCTCGGGCGGCACCCGGATGTCGAGATGGAACCGCTGGCGGGGCTCCTCGTGCGGCTCGGTCTTCTGGAACCAGATGGTCGGCAGGTCGCCGTCGTCGTCGCGGACCTCGTTGTCGGCGTCCGGGTGGTCGCGCAGCCCCAGCACCGCCCGCCAGAACGGCTTTACCGCGGTGTGGTCGGGGGTGTCCAGCCCGAGCTCGACGACCGAGACGACCGCAGGGTCGGCGTCGACGCCCTCGGCGGCGGCCAGCTCGCTGATCGTGCGAGCCAGCCGCAGGTCGCGGTCGGTGACTCCGAAGGCGACGTGGGTGTAGAGCCGGATGTTGAGGTGGGTGTAGCGCAGGTCGAGGTCGGGGTGGTGGTCCATCGCCTCCGCCGCCTCGCCGATCCGGTTGACCAGACGGAGCCCGGTCGCGAAGTCGCGGGTGCGGTAGCGGGTCTGCAGTGCATGCATCATAAGTCGCCAGTCGGGCAGGTCGGCGGCCTCCACGTCGTGGCCGGTGAGGGTGCTCATCTGGTCAGTCTGGTCGCGAGCGACGGCGTACTCAAGGGCGGCGCGACGGCGTACTCGAGAGCGCGTAAGGGCACGGTAAGGCCCCGGTAAGACCGCCGTCATGGGATTGCGGGCCGGCTGGCCCGAGCCTGGAGGGGCCGGGCACCGAGGTCCGGCCCGACCCTTAGGGAGCACACCATGTCTCAGGCCCGACTTCTCGCCGTACCCGCCCTCGCGCTGGCCTTCGCGGCCGCGCCGCTGGCCGCTGCCCACGCCTCCGGTGTCAGCGGGCCGGCGTTCTGGATCGACGGCTCGCTCTACCGCACCGTGGGTACGCCCACCGACCTCTCCGACACCGGCGCCCCGGCCAGCACCTACGACGCGATCTACGCCTTCTCCGGCACGCAGCGCAACGTCGCCGAGGCGAAGCCGGGCGACACCGACTTCAACGGCGGCCGCTGGCAGGTGCACCTGCTCGCCTTCCCGTCCGGGTACGCCGCCGCCCTGGCCACCGGCGACGCCAACGGCAACGGCGCGATCGACTCCACCGACGAGCTCGACCTGGCCTTCGGCAACGGTACGGCGGTCGACACGGGCCAGATCCTGCGCACGTTCGAGTGCACCGTGAACCTGATCCCCGGCAGCTGACGAGGGCTGCGCGTGACGATGTCGCGTGTGGGCGGGCTCGGCTGACTGGCACACCTGTATCGCCATATGGGAGGGCCCTTCCGGCGTTGCTGACACGGGCGTACCACCAAAGCGGACGGGCGCCCCGGCGTTGCTGACACGGGCGTACCACCAAGGCGGACGGGCGTTGACAGCACGGCTGTGTCAACGGCGCGGCGGGGCGGACGTCAGGGCAGGACGAGCTGGCCGATGGGACCGGGGTTCCAGGCGATCTCCCAGCGGAAGCCGTCGGGATCGCCGAAGTAGCCGGTGTAGCCGCCCCAGTCGCGCTCGACGGCGGTCTGGACCGGGTCGGCGCCGGCGGCCCGAGCCGTCGACAGGACCGCGTCGACCTCGGCCCGGGTCGCGACGTTGTGCGCGAGCGTGAAGGGCGCGACGCCGGGGCCGCGGGTGATCGGGCCGACCTCGGCTTCGAAGGCGGCCGAGTCCCAGAGCGACAGCACCAGTTGGGCGCCGGCCTGGATCATCAGCACCTCCCCCGGTACGTCGAGCACCGGCTCCCAGCCGAGACCGTCGATGTAGAACCGCCGGGTGGCCTCGAGGTCACCGACGGCGAGGGTCACGAAGCTTATCCGCTGTTCCATGTAAACCAACCTGCCACGGACCGCCGACAGGGTCCTATGGTTCGATCGTGAAAGCGCGCTCCTGGCACCTGCTCACCGCCG
>WNGB01020234.1_pt1 | contig 11520 bp, 12 predicted proteins | sample 5400681 | NCBI WGS metagenome assembly WNGB01 (sample SAMN13153367, study PRJNA577476) | soil metagenome | isolation source: 115 cm soil or saprolite under grassland replicate 2 | place: USA:California | collected 2016-06-15 | reverse complement strand
CTTCCCTTCCGTGGACGCGGTCCCGCAATCTTTTCAAACCCCCTCGCCTTCGTCCCCCTTCGCGCGGTGCTAGTCTAGTCTGGTTAGGACATAGCCTTGCCAAGGCTATAAGGCGGGTTCAAATCCCGCGCACCGCACTCGCCCCTACGCGCCGCGACCGCCGCTCACGAGATACGCGATTCCGAAGCCCGCGATCGCGGAGGCGATCCCGATGACCGCCATCTGCACGCCGCTGCGTGTCGGTCGCCCGATGGTCGTCCTCGCCTTCCACCAGCCGATCGCGAACAACGCCGCGGTGCTGACGACCAAGGAGACGACGATTCCCAGGAGGATATCCGCCCCGATCACGAGGAACGGGATGAGCGGGATGAGCGAGCCGAGGATCGCGGCGAACCCGACGAGGATCGCGCTCTTCCGCGCCTGCGTCGGGTCCACGGGCGCGAGGTTGAGCTCGTGGGACATCATGAGCTCGAGCCACGCCTTCGGCTTCGATACGATCCGCTCAAGCATGTCCTCCAGCTCGGGTCCTTGGAAGTCCCAGCGTTCCAGGATTTCGCGGACCTCCTGGCGCTCCAGGTCCGGGAGATCTTTCATCTCCTGTTTCTCCCGTTCGACCTCGCTGAGGTAGTGATCCCGCCGCGCGAGCGTCGACGTGTACGCGACCGCGCCCATCGAGATCGATTCGGCGAACGTCGCGGCGAGCCCGCCTGCCAGGATGATCGTGAGTGGCTCGGCGACTCCGAGGCTCCGTGCGGACACGGCAACGCCGAGGATCACCCCGAGGACGTTCACGAGCCCATCTTGACTGCCGAGGATGAAATCCGACAACAGGCCGGGCTGCGCGTGTTTCTCCGCGAGCGCGTCTTCCTCGATCTTCCGCCAGAACGCGAATCGCGTCGCCAAGCGCCTCGCCCGCGCGGCCCAAAGAGCCGCTTGGATTTGACCGTTGCGCTCCGCAAGAGGAAGTGGCGCCGGCATCCGGGCCACGATGTCCGACCGATCCGGCGTGGCGCGCGAAGGTATTTCTAAGCCACCCTAGATGCGTCGCACTCGATGGCGGCTGCGGGCACCTCGTCTCTCCTGGATGAGATCGAATCCGCGGTCGGCGCGTCGCGGCCGCGGGAGGCGGTCGATGCGGCGGTCAAGGGACTCGTCGCGAAGACACCCGCTCTCGAGGTGATCCGCGCCGCGGCTCGAGGCGCGGCCCCGCGGTACGACGGCCTCGCGCCTCGCGGCCTCGCCGTGCTCGCCGGGGTCGCCAATCTGTTCCCGCTGACTCAGCCGCGCTTCCATCCGCTGCCGACGCTTCAGGGGATCACGTTCATTGCCTCCGAGGAGAAGGCCTCCGCACCGGCGAAGGCGCCCCTCATCGTTTCCGGGGAAATCACGCACCTCGGTCGGTCCTTCCTCTTTGCCGTCCGTGCCGGCGACCTAGCGGAGGCGGAATCGATCTTCCTCGGCATGATTGACGAGGGCTGGGAGCGGAAGATGGCGGGCGACATGCTCTTCCGCGCCGCGGTTGAAGACATGGGCGAAGCGGGCCGGAAGTTCTTCCTCGCGGTGAAGGCATGGCAGCTCGCCCGATCGCTCGGCTTCCGCGACGCGCGGACGATCCTGCGGCCCGCGGTCCAGTACCTTGTGAAGAGCCCCCGCGACCGCACGCCGTACGACTCGATCATGTCCGTCCTCGGGAAGGAATGGGTCGATCTCGAGGCCCTCGCGGGCGGCGGCCGTCCGCTCGATGACCCCGGCCGGACTCGAGTGGCCGCGATTGCCTCCGCCCTTGATCCTGCCGCATGCGTCCAGGCGACGCTCGCGACCCTGCACGACGGATACGCCGCCACGTCGATCACGGAAGGCTTGGCGGTCGAGGCCGCGAAGCGCGTCATCGCCTCCCGCGGGTACGACGTCGGCACGGCGCGCGCCCTGATGTTTGTCCACGCGGCCCGCTTCGTCCTCGGGTTCAGCCGCACGCCGGAGAGACTCTATTCGCTCTTCCAGGCGGCCCTCCGTGTCCGCTCTCCCGTGCCGACGATTGGCACCCCATCAGGAGCGGACGCCCCGGGGGAAGGCGAGGCGCTGTGCCACCTCGCGGGCGAGTTCGACGCGCGCAATCCAACCGCGGCCGTCGCGCGAACCCGCTCGTACGTCGCGCGCGGATATTCCGCCGCCCGGCTGACGGACGTCCTCGCGAACTACGCCGCGCGGGACTCGGCGATCGCGAACGACGGGATCAACCTCCTCCTCGCGGACGTCTGCACGACGGAGTTCCTCGCGACGAGGGCGCCGGAGGTCGCGATGGCGCTCGCGAAGATGATCGCCGCCTCGCCGAAAGACCAGGCCGCGTACGCCGCGTGGACGCCGGTCCTGGCGGTGTGATCACTTCTTGTTCAGTTCCTGACCGATCAGCGCGAAGTGGGCGAGGAGCGCCTCGAGCTGGATGCGCTCGTTGCTGCCTTCGATGAGCCGGAAGTCCGTTTCCCCGATCCGATCGAGCAGGCGGACCTTGTACTCGTCGGGGACGTTCATGTCGAACACGGACCGATGCAGTTGCCGGAGGACGTCCTCTCCCGAGACGCCGTATTCGATGAGCAGCCGGTCGAGCACTTCGCGGGCCCGGAGGAAGTCGCCGGTCAGCGCCTTCTCGATGAGTTGCTTCACTTCTTCCGGCTTGATCGTGCTCGCGACCTTGTACAGGACGTCCGCATCGATCGTCGAGCCGAGGGCCGCCGCCACCTGGAGGGAATTCACGGCGCGGCGCATGTCTCCTTCCGCGATGTAGATGAGTGCGTCCATCCCATCGTCCGTGATCTTGAGCTTCTCCGCCTTCGCGATGCGCCCGAGGTATTCGCGGATCGCGTCGGGCCGGAGCGGCCGGAACCGGAACACGGCGGTGCGAGACTGGATCGGTTCGATGAGCCGCGACGAGTAGTTCGCGGACAGGATGAACCGCGAAGTCTTCGAGTACGTCTCCATCGTCCGGCGCAACGCGGCCTGCGCGTCCGCGGTCAGGTTGTCCGCCTCGTCGAGGAAGATAATCTTGAACGACGTGCCGCCGAACGGCGCGATGCGCGCGATCCCTTTGATTTTCGATCGGACCACATCGATGCCACGTTCGTCGCTGCTGTTCAGCTCGTAGTAGTTCTGCTTCCACTCCGGGCCATACATGTCGCGCGCCAGGGCGATGGCGCACGTCGTCTTGCCGGTGCCCGCGGGTCCGGCGAACAGGAGGTGCGGCAAGTTCGCCGCCTTGGCATAGGATTGAAGCCGTTCGACGATGTCGTCCTGTCCGACGACCTCGCCCAGGGTCTTCGGTCGATACTTCTCGACCCAGATCTCCTTCATCGCTCCCCCGACGCGCCGAATCCGGCGCAGGCGTAATAAGGCTTTGGCGGGGGGTCGCGGAACCTACGTCAGGGAGAGGTCCAGGAACTGCAGGACCGCGCCGATCGGGTTGATGAGCGTCGTCGTCTCGCCGCCCGCGAAGAGGAGTCCGACGCTCCGGTTCCGTTCGTCGACGACGAGGGACCCGCTGTCGCCGCCTCGCGACAGGATATCGCTCACGATCTGCTGGCGGAAGATCGCGGTCTTCCCGCCGTAGTCGACCTCAACGACCGCGTCAAGTGCCGAGATCCGACCCTCCGTGGTCGAGGTCGTGCGGCCGCTCTTGCGAACCCGCATGCCGATCGACGCGTCGACCGTGCCGGCGACGCGGCCGATGCCGAGGATCTCCGCGGCGACGACGTCCACCGAGATCGGCTCCGCGATCGCGGCGTCGACCAGGTTCGCCCTCCCGCTCGGGAGCCGCTTGAGCCCGAGGCCCGCGGCCGCGAGCGCCGGGCCGAGCGCCCGTTCCAGGAGCCGACCGACCGCGCCGAGACGCCGCTCCTTGAATTGAATGGGCACGAAGTCCGTCAGCCGGCCGATCGCGTCTTGGGTGCGGCCTCCGTCCGCGGGGCCGGGTTGCAGGATCAGGTCGCCCGGATGCCCGTCGTTCGCATTCGCCAGGACGTGGTTGTTCGACAGGATCACCGGACGGCCCCGGCGGTGCGCTGTCGCCCCGAGCGTCCCGGCCGTGATGAGGAAGTGGCCGATGCTCACGCCGCCCGGCGCGGGTCGGATCTTCCGGGTGCGGTCTATAGCCTTCGGCTCGAGGAGGCGCAGGGCGTGGAAGCGTCCCGTCTCGACGACGTCGGTGTGGATGCCGCCGAGGTCCCGCGGGACGATGTCCCGCCTCCGGAGCTGGTCCTCCGGCCGCTTCCGCTCGACGAAGACCACGACGCATCGCTCCCCCGTCTCGCGGCCCCCGATGACCTTGTTCCCGACCGCCACGCCGACGACGTTCGCCCGCGCGAAGAGCGCGGCCTCGAAGCTCGACTTCGCCGCGTCGACGCCGTCCCGCGGCATGCCTCACTCCTTCCGCTCGAACGCGCTGATTTCGAGGAGGCCCTCGCCGAGCTTGCCGCCCGCCGTCGTGCCGGCGACCCGGACGACCATGTTCGAGACGAATCCGAGGAACACCCCGATGCCGTAGTACGCGAGCAGGTCGCGGGCGTACAGGAAGGAGAGCATGCTCACGCCGAATACGACCGCGATGAACGCGGCGAAGGCGCCCCACTGCACCCGGTACCGCCGGACGGCGAAGAGGAGGAACCATCCGAGGACGACGCCCATGAGCAGGAGCCCGAGCTGGTTGATGTCCGTCTCGTTCCCTCCGGGAAGAGGGACCACATCCCGACCATCGCAAATAAAGCAACCGCGGCGGTTCTCAAGCGACATAACCAGGGCCCGAGGGATTCCGCCAAAAGGCTCAACTACCCCGTGCTCCGATGCCCGCGCGGAGGGGAGTTGCCCTGTCCGCGCCGAACTTCTGTCCCGCGTGCGGGTCCGCGAACGCGCCGTCCAACAACTTCTGCCTCAACTGCGGCACTCGCCTGGTCCTGACGAGCACCGCTCCCCTTCCGCCCTCGTATCCGCCTCCGTACGCGCCGGCGTATCCGCCGGCCGCGTATCCGCAGCCCGCATATCCGCCGGCCTACCCGATGCCCGTCCCGCCGGCGTACCCGGGCGGCTATCCTCCGTCCGCTTGGGGTCCCCCGATGCGCGGCAGCCGGGCGGGCGACATCCTCTCGGGCACGTTCGAAGTCTGGTCGAAGGACCTCGCGTCGTACTTCGTCGTGTACCTCGTGCTGGCCGCGGTCACGGGGGTGATTGGCGGCGCGCTCTCCCTCGCCCTGCTCAACACCTTTGGGGTGGGCGGGGTGATCCCGGGGACTCCGTCCGGCGCCGTCCCGAGCGGCACGAGCCTGCTGTCCCTCCTGCTCTATGCGGCAGCGGCGATCGTCGCGTCCGCGATCCTGAGCAGCATCGTTGCCGGGGGCATGACCGAGTTCGCGGTGCGCCGGTTCCGCGGCGAATCGATGTCCGTCAACGACGCCCTGCGTCGAGGGATCCAGCGGTTCCTGAGCATCCTCGGCGCGAACATCCTCCTCACGTTGATCCTCCTCGCCCTCGTCGTCGTGCCGCTGGTCCTCCTCCTCGCGCTGGTCCTCGCCGCCGCGAGCGGCGGGGGGACGTTCTCCGGCGCCGGGATCGCGCTGGTCTGCGGTCTCCTTGGTGCTCTCGCGATGGGCGGCATCCTCGCGATTTACGTGTTCGTGGCCATGAGCCTCTACGCGCCCGCGATCATGATCGAGGGCGCCGGTGCGGTGGACGGGTTGAAGCGGAGTTGGGCGCTCACGAAGGGCCATCGGCTCTCCCTGTTTGGCGCGATCTTCGTGGTGGGCCTCCTCTCTGCCGTCGTCACGACCGCCATCACCTTTCCCGCGGGGCTGGCCGACCTTTGGGTCGTGTCGCTCGTGGCCAGCGCCCTCGCGAGCGCGATCGTGGCCCCGTGGGCGGTCATCCTCGCGGCCGTCGCGTACGACCTCATCGTCCGCCCGTTCCCGTCCATGGGGACGGCACCGCCCGCCGTTCCGGTGACCCCGCCTGCCGGGCCGGCCCCGCCGACGGCTCCGATGCCACCGGCGCCGCCGAGGCAGCCGCCCGGCGCGTGAAGTCTTAAACCCCGCCGCCCTTTCGACGACGCGTGACCTGTGACCGCTGCGGCGCCCCATCGGTCGAGTGGATCCGGTACAGCGGCGAGCACCTCTGTCGCGATCACTTCCTCGAGTTCGTCGAACGACGCACGAAGCGTGAGCTGCGATCCCAGGTGGACTTCCGCAGCGGCGAGCGAGTCGCCGTCGGGATGAGCGGCGGGAAGGACTCGAGCGCCACGGCCTTCCTGCTCGCGAAGTTCCTGGGGGATCGTCGCGACGTCGAACTGATCGGGATCACGATCGACGAGGGGATCGCCTCGTACCGGCCGGAGGGGATCGAGCGCGCACGGCGGCTCTGCATGAAGCTCGGGATCGAACATCAGGTGCTCGCCTATGAGGAGACCGTGGGTCAGGGAATGGATGAGGTCGTCGCGCTGGACCCGCAGACGATACCGTGCAGCTACTGCGGTCCCTTTCGCCGCCACGCCCTGAACCGAGCGGCCCGAGATGTCCACGCGGACTACGTGGCCACGGGCCTGAACCTCGACGACACGGCCCAGTCGATCCTGATGAACATCGCCCGCGGGGACGTCGAGAAGCTCGCTCGACTCGGGCCCCACGAAGTCCGCCAGCCCGGCCTCGTGCCCCGGATCCAGCCGCTGCGCATGATCCCGGAGAAGGAGGTCTACCTGTACGCGATGCTCCGCGGGATCGAATTCCACGATGCGACGTGCCCGTATGCGGAGAGAGCTCAGCGGGGCCGCTTCCGCGACATCGTGCATCGGCTCGAGGAGGAGAGCCCGGGGACTCGCCATGCGATCGTCCGGGGCTACGACGAGTTGCGGCCGCTCCTCCACGAGAAGTACCCGCCGGCTGCGCTGAACGCGTGCGCGCGATGCGGCGAGCCGACCGTCCACGCGGTGTGCAAGGCGTGCGAACTGCGCGAACGGGTCGGCATCAAGTCGTTCGTGACAGAAACCTAGAGAGTCAACAGCAGGGGTCGAGCGGGTCCGAGCCGGCGACATACGTCGAATCGATCCGCACTTCGAGGAGCGCGTCGCCGAGCGGTACACGATTGACGTCGTCCCGCGCCCCGTCCCGGTCCGTGTCCGCGAGGACGGGGCTCGTGCCTTTCGTCGCGTATTCGTTGTCCGCGAGTGTGTCTCCGACCGCCTCGATGTCCATATTCCATCATTCACGGAGTTGTGACCGCAGATTGCGGCGCGCGAAGACTGCCGAGAATGTCTTCCAAATGCCGAGCACGAAGGTCGCTGCGACCAGTATCACGACGATAGCCAGGCTTGTCGGATCCGTCTGCAACTTTCGCATTTCCAGAGGATCCCAACCCGTCCCATAGAATGTGTTCAGAAAGTCGGCAAGCGAGGCTATCCCAATTCCGAACATCAGGAGAACGAATACCAAGCTGTACCTCACGCGGAATCGCAGCTCTGCGATCCGCTTCTCCTGATCGGTCGTGAGTTGGGTCAAGTCATCACCCCAGTCTTGCGACCGACAAACCTCCCATCGCCACAGAGGTAATTGCAGGGCTAGTGCCACGTAGTAGACTAAGGGGGCAATCGTTTTGAGGCGAGCACCGAGAGCGACCCTGATGAACCCGAGCAATGTGAGTGCAAAGCCAACCCCCGTGCCAACTAGGCCAGCCGGACCTTGCAGTTGGGGTGATACAACAAACAGGATTAGCCCGGTAATCGACAAGAGCATAGACTCCGCTATCGCGGATATGCCGACAGGGTCATCTAGCACAAAATAACGGACCAGGATTATCAGTACCGTAATCGCGAATCGGCCAAAGGTAAGCGGGGCCCGGGTGTCCCACCAGGCGGTTACGGGAATATAATCGACCACGAACTCGGGGATGAAGTCGACATTGTCTGGGGAATTGCCGGTATCCGCATTACTTATTGGGAAGAGGCCAACAGCGACCGCTCCGAGGATAAGTCCCATCGCCACGCTCGTGACCAACGGTACGACGAGACCCGCGAGCGCGGTTATGGGCTTCGCCGCAACATCGACGGTCAGAAGGGCAATTGCAAGCGCCAAGAACAAGAGGAAGGTTCCTCCTAGGAGGAGCCCAGTAACGATTTGCGCCGCGCGGTCAGCATGTTCGTCGGGACTTGGATTTGTCCCTTGAAGCTCGACCGTCGCGGCTTGAACGGTGGCCCGCACGCTTGCCAGATACTGCTCGATGGCGTCCAGCACCGGCTTGAAAAGGGTTTTCAGCAGATTTGTCACATAGGCGACTACCCAGTCAAGTACCTGCCCAAGCACCTTCCCCGCCGCCTGCACCGCGCTCGCGACGGCCTGCGCGGCTCCGACGATCCCATTCCAGATCCACGCGCCGAACTGAGCGATCACGTTCGCGACTTGTCGGCGTCGCGCCGCAGTTCGGCGCCGCGCAGAAGCGGTACGACACGGACGGCGTGTTGATCGGCGGACTGTACGTGGCTAGGCGGACGGCTTCGTCGGGCAGGTTCAGTAGGAGCAGTTCGTCCGTCACGTCGATCAGTTGATACGCCGTCCCCCCGGAGGCGTTCGACGTCATGAGCCCCTCGAGGTACGTCAGGCCGTTGAAGCCCCATGTGATCGAGATGTTCACGCCCACGATGGAGTGCATGGCGTCCGACGCCGGGCCGGACGGCCCGTTGAAGCTCACCGTGGCACCGCCGAGGACCGCATCGCCCTGGGACGCATCGGGATCCTTCAAAATCGCATACAGCTTCGTGTCGAAGAACGCAGACCGGGGGAGGAGGTGGGTCCAGAGGAACGTGTCGCTGCCCCGGCGGTAGTCCGTGATGTTCGCCAGGACGGCGACGAACCGCGGCTCGCCCACGTAGCGATACGCGAGGAGTGGGCGATCCGAATTCCTCACTTCGCGTACGTCTAAGGATACCCGCGCCAAGCGAACCACGGCGTCGATTCTTCCTTGAACGATCACTCGATGTTGTTAGGTAGACCCTGAATATACCTTCTGCTCGCATAGCTCCGCAGGGAGTTGTTGCAGTAATTCTCGAGCGACGGAACCATCAAGACCGCCTACGACGAATCGACGGCCGTTCTGCAAGAAGAGGTGGAGCGTGTAATAGCGCCGGTTCCAGTCCACAGCCATGTACCGTGGCAGAACGTAGAAGACCGCTCTGGCAATCATCTCGAACGGAATTGCCTTCTGTCGCAGCGGCCATTGAACATGCAGTGCCCGGCCCGCGACCCCTATTCGCATAGGCTGCAGTCTAAGCAATACGGCCGTCCCCAGACCGATGATTACGATTCCCCCCAGCCATGTCTCGGTCGGAGGAGCCCCAATCAGGGGGATGAGGACAGCCAATCCTGCGAGCCCTGCAACGGCGAGCGCGAGCGAACCAATCGTCGCGACGCGAACAGGTCGTCGATTCTCCAACCATCTCGGTTCATTCATCGGCGTCACGCCTTGAGAAGATGTGCAATGGATGCCGCAATGCCGGCGTAGGCGAACACCGCAAGGAGTGCGCTCAGGAAAGCTCCTGCTACGTTGAACGGATAGATGGGGGTCGTTACAGCTTCGAGCATGCCATAGCCAGCGACGAGCAGACTGAGGCTGGCTAGGGTCAGTGCAACAGAGGCACCGGCGTCGCTCGGATACGCTCCTAATACACCGTCCATGACTAGGGCGGCCAAGGCTATTGCCCAGCCGATCGCGGGCACCACGATGGGCTTCAGCGGGCCGGTGGCATGGGCTGCGGGGATGGCAACGAGGGTGAACTTTGTAACCCAGGCGGCAACGGCATCAATCAGGACGATATTCCCATTCACTTGATTACCGAAATCCAAAGTGAATTTGGTCAAAACTGAACCCAATGATTGCAGGCTCGACCAAGTGAGTCCGCCTAGTCGAACGAAGGCCTCCCCCGCGAGTTGTCCTCCGGCCTCGATCTCTGGGGCCAATGGAGACACGAGGATTGTAAAGACGATGATCGTGAAGGCGGCCCCGATCACACCCGCTGCGAGGGGGTTTGAATCGAGGAGCAGCGCGATGAAAGCCCCAATCACGAGCACCGCACCCGCAAACACCATGCCGGCCACCAAAAAGGCTTCTGTTTTCTTCATGCGTTCGTCCAGGAGCGGGTCGGGAGCTTGCGCGGAGAGCGCCGAGACCTCCCCCGGGGCGCTAGACGAACCGAGGCCGAGCGCAGAGACTAGGTCACGGGCGTTGTCGATCAGCGGACCCAGCAGAGGTGAGAGTAGTGGGCTGAAAGCCGTCCTCAGCATCGACAAGACCCATTCGAACACCCAATCGACCATTCGGCGTCGCGCCGCAGTTCGGCGCCGCGCAGAAGCGGTACGACACGGACGGCGTGTTGATCGGCGGACTGTACGTGGCTAGGCGGACGGCTTCGTCGGGCAGGTTCAGTAGGAGCAGTTCGTCCGTCACGTCGATCAGGGAGAACGCCGTGCTGCCGGACGTGTTCGAGGTCATGAGCCCCCGCAGGTAGGCGACGCCATCGAACGTATTCGTCACGCTCACGTTCACGGCCACGACCGATTGCACCGCGTCCGACGCCGCGGCGGATGTCCCGTTGAAGCTCACCGTGGCCCGCCCCAGCACGGGATCGCTCTGGGAGCGCGACGGGTCTTCGAGGATGGCGGACAGATGCGTCCCGACGAACACGGAGCGCGGAAGGAGGTATGTCAGCAGGTAGTTCGACGTCCCTCCGTCGGACGTGTCCGTTACGTTCGCGAGCACGGCGACGAACCGCGGTTCGCCGACGTACCGATGGGATAGGAACGCGCCATTCGAATCCGTGACGTTGTACAAGCCGGCGTAGTCCGTCGGCACGAGCAGGTAAAGCGGGTTGCGGTCCGGCACGACCGTCTGGACCGTCACCGTGATCGGGTCTAGCCTCATGGAATTGAGGCCACTCGACGTGTACGTGAGCACCTCCGTCGAGGCGAGAGGATGTACGAACGACCACGTTACGTCGCCGGTCCACGCCCCGTGTTCATATGTCTTCGAAACCTCGAAGAAATCATGGACGTCGTCCGAGTCGTAGTCCCACGCCTTGATCGTGATCGACGCGTAGTCCTGGTCGTCCGGGACGTTCACGTTGTATAGGTGATAATAGTAGGCCGTCGATCCTGGGTTCACGGACGGATGGGCGGTGTACGCCGTCTGGCCTCCGACCTCGACCGAGAGGAACGGCTCCAAGGCCGTCGACCCATCATCGTCCGATCCGAACGCCTTGGCGGAGACGATCTCGATGGTGACAAACGCGTCCCCCAACGGCACCCGGTCGACGTCATCGCGCACGCCGTCCCGGTCCGTGTCGGCGAGGACGGGACTCGTGCCCTTCGTGAGGTACTCGTTGTCCGGAAGCGTGTCGCCGTCCGTGTCGGCCTTCCAAGGATCCGTCCGGAATCCGTCGGAGCCGAGGTTCAACTCCTCGGAGTCGTTCAGGCCGTCGGAATCCGTGTCGGCGCGGTTCGGGAG
>WNGB01017397.1_pt1 | contig 11520 bp, 12 predicted proteins | sample 5400681 | NCBI WGS metagenome assembly WNGB01 (sample SAMN13153367, study PRJNA577476) | soil metagenome | isolation source: 115 cm soil or saprolite under grassland replicate 2 | place: USA:California | collected 2016-06-15 | reverse complement strand
GCCGCCCTCGAGCAGGGGCTCCTGCCGACCACGCTCTCCACCGACATGGTGCGGCCGCAGGTCGCGCGGAACATGTACGACCTACTCGGAGTGATGTCCACTTTCCTCGCCCTGGGGATGCCGCTCGATGCCGTGTTGCGCGCCGTCACCGATGCCCCTGCCCGCGCTATCGGCCAGGCCGGCATGCTGGGAGTCCTGGCGCCGGGCGCGGCCGGGGATGCTGCGGTGCTGGACATCGCGGAGGGAGACTTCACCTTCGGCGATGCGGCGGGCCACGAGCTCAAGGCCCGGCGCCGCTTCGTTCCAGTGCTGACCGTTCGAGCGGGCCGCCGCTGGCAGCGCGGCGGCTGAGGTCGGCGGGGACCACCTGATGACCCGACGTCCGCGAGCGCGGACGGCGATCGGCTCACTCCTTGAGCATGGTGACGAAGGCGAACCGGAGACGGCGGCTCGCGAGGGTCTCCGGGTTGGAGGTCACCCGCCGATTCTAGTCAGGGGGGTTGGTGCCTGGAAAGGCACCGGGGGACGGCTAGTCCTCGGGCTCCGTCCGCTTCATGGCCTTCCGCCGCTTCTTGCGCGCCTCGGCCTGCTTGCGCTTCCGCTTGACGGAGGGCTTCTCGTAGTAGGCCCGCTTCTTCATTTCCTTGAAGAGGCCGTCCTTCAGCATGCCCTTCTTCAAGGTCTTCAGGGCCGACTCGATCTGGTTGTCGTGGACTTCCACCCGCATGACCCCACGCTACTCGTTCCTCTCTCACGTGTCAATCAAGAACGCCCGTAGAACGTCCGCAATTGGCCGGAACCCGGTCGGGGACGGCGCCGGCCGTGGTACGGGCCAGGGGAGGCCTCCCCCTCGAGGGAGACGTCCCGGCCCTGCGCCATTGAGGAGACCCGTTCCCGGCGACAACCGTGTGACGCTCACTGTTCTGCTCCACGGGCTCGGACCGATCGCGGGCGCCCGGTGCTAAGATGAGCGCATGACGACTCCGCCCCGCCTGAAGCTGGCCCTGGCGCCGACGCCCATCCTCAAGCTCGAGCGGCTCTCGCGGCATCTGGGCGTGGAGATGTATTTCAAGCGCGACGACCTCACGGGGCTCCTGGAGTCGGGCAACAAGGTGCGCAAGCTCGAGTTCCTGGCGGGCGAGGCGCTCACCGAAGGTGCCGACACCCTGATCACCTGCGGAACGCTCCAGTCCAACTGCTGCCGTGCGGTCTCGGCCGTGGCGGCCCGGCTCGGGCTCCGCGCCCTGCTGGCCGTGAAGGGCGAGAAGCCGGAAGCTTACGACGGCAACCTCCTGCTGGGTCGGTTGCTGGGCGCCGACGTCCGGTACCTGTCGGACGCCGAGTTCTCGCGGGCCGACGAGGTCATGGCCGGGCTGGCGGCCGAGGTCCGCGCCGCCGGCGGCAAGCCCTACATCATCCCCGAGAGCGGCTCCAACGAGGTGGGGGCGCTCGGGTATTTGGAATGCGCCGTCGAGCTGGCCGAGCAGATCAGCCACGGCGCGCCGCGATTTGATACGGTTGTCATCACCGCGTTCAGCGGCGGCAGCCAGGCGGGCCTGCTCATGGGCAAGCAGCTGGCCGGTCTGCCATCGGAGATCGTGGGGGTGCCCATCGCGTTCCCGGCCGACCACGTCCGTGAGCACATTGCCGGGACCATCGACAAGGCCATCCGGCGGTTCGGCTTCGCCATCGACGTGCCGAAGCGCATTCACCTGCTCGACGGCTATCAGGGGGTGGGCCGCGCCGCGATCGGCGAGGAGGAACTCGCCACCCTCGTGAGCCTCGCCCGGCAGGAGGGGGTCCTGCTCGATCCCGTCTACACGGTCAAGGCGTTCGGCGGGCTGATGGACAGGCTCGCCCGGGACGCCAAGGCCTTCGGCCAGCGCGTCTGCTTCATCCACACGGGCGGGCTCTTCAGCGTCTTCCCGCTTCGTGAGCGGCTGAGCCGGCTCCTCGACGCCCAGGGCCGGGCGCGCGCCTGACCGACTCCGCGTCCAGGCGTGGCTCGCATTCGGCTCAGGCGGGGGGAGGTGGACGGCCTCGAGCTCTACTACACGAGCGCCGGGCACGGACCGGCGACCGTCCTGATCCACGGGCTCGGGGGATTCGCCGAATCCTGGCGCGACACGCTCGTGGCGCTCGCCACCCACGCGCGGGTGATCGCCTTGGACCTGCCCGGCTTCGGGCAGTCGGCCAAGCCGCAGCGCGCCTACACGCTCGGGTTTTTCGCTCAGGCCGTAGACGGCTTGCTGGAGGCCCTGGAGGTGGAGCGCGTCCGGCTGGTCGGGCACTCGCTCGGCGGAGGCATCGCGCTGGCCTTCGCCCTCGCCCGCCCGGAGCGTGTCGAGCGGCTGGCGCTCCTCGCCGCCACCGTGCCCGGCTTTCCGCTCCGGCCTTCCCTCGTGTACCGCCTCATGGCGCTGCCCGTGGTCGGGGAGGTTCTCTCGGGCTTCGTGACGCCGCGGATCTGCGCCGCTGCGCTCCGGCGCTGTCTCGTCGCCCCCCATCCCGAGGAGGTGGCCTTCCTGGTGGAGCACCAGTACGCCGCGCGTGCCACACCCGAAGGGCGGGCCGCGTACCTGGCCACGCTGCGTGGGGTGAGAGAGGATTTCACGAGCCGGACCGCAGCCTATCGCGCGGCCCTCGCCGACTGGGAGCGGCCGACCCTGGTGATCCACGGCCGTCAGGATCCGGTGGTCCCGCTCCGTCATGCCGAGGCGGTGGTGGGAGCCCTCCCGCGTGCCGAAGCGCGCTGGCTCGACCGCTGCGGACACTTCCCCCAGATCGAGCATGCGGCCGCCGTCAACGGCTGGCTGGGTGAGTTCTTGCTGGCCGGCGCCGCAGGCCGCTGAGAAAGGCCCATCTGCGGAGCTACGGCTCGGTCAGCCCTCCCTCAAAGAGAATAGGTCTTGCCCTGTTCCAGCGTGTGAATGCGAGCGGGGTCGATCCTGGCGAGCTGCTCGGCCGTCTCCTGGAAGAGCTGGGGCTTGATGTGGAAGATCCAGATGGGGACGTCGGGCGGCATCTTATCGATCTCGCGTCGGAGCATCTCCGGCGTGAGATGACCCGACACGCGCGCGAGTGCGTCGAGCCGGTCCGGGAACGCAGTCTCGACGATGAGCGCCTTGAGACCGCGCATTTCCCGCGCGATGCGCCAGAGACGCTGCGTTGGGCCCGTGTCCCCGCTGTAGACGAAGCCGGTCTCGCCGTCGTGGACCACATACCCGGCGGTCGGAACGGTGTGCTCCACCGGGACCGGGGTGACCCACAGCTCGCCCACCCGCGCTTCTACTTCCTCGAGGAGGCTGCGGAACCCGAGCACGGGGCTCGACCCCGACGGGATTGTCGTGAAGTCGGGCCAGAGCGCGTCGTTAAAGGCGTGGACGCGAAGCGACTCGATGGCGGGCGCGATGCTGCTCACCTCCACGTGACGCTCCGGAGCCACCATGGCCAGGGTGTCGGTGAGGAAGGCGAGGCCGACCGTATGGTCCAGGTGGGCGTGGGTGATCAGGGCGTGCGTGATCTCCACCTGCTCGGCCACCGTGAGCGCGCCGCCGACCGTGCCGGCGTCGAGGAGGACCCGGTCGTCCACGAGAAATGCGGACGGCCGCTGCCCTTGCCCCTCGCTACCATAGGCTCCGAGGACCTTGAGCTTCAGTGGTTCCCCCAATGCCGCCTGGTCACAGCCGGGCGGATTCTAGTCTATCAGCCATTGGGGCGTCAAGGCCGCGTCTCGCGCCGCTCGCGCCGACCGGACAGGCGCGCTTGCGCAGCGATCCGGCCCTGTGGGAAGATTTCGGCATGATCTTCCAGCAGATCGTCAACGAGGAGACGGGGTGTCTCTCCTACCTGATCGGCTGCGCGCAGGCCGGACGGGCAGCCGTGGTGGATCCGGGACGCGACCGCGTGGACGAGTACGTCGCCCTGGCACGCCGGAAGGGGCTCGCGATCACCGACATCATCGAGACCCACGTGCACGCCGACCACGTGTCCGGCAACCAGGCCCTGGCCGGCAAGTGCGGCGCGCGCATCCGCATCCACCCCGCGGCTGATGCCGCCTACCCCCATGCGGCCGTCGAGGACGGCGACGAGGTCTCGATCGGGACGGTGCGCCTCAAGATCCTCCACACTCCAGGCCATACGCCCGAGAGCATCTCGCTCCTCGTCACCGATCTCTCCCGGGGCCCCGAGCCGTGGTTCGTGCTCACGGGGGACACGTTGTTCATCGGCGATGTGGGGCGGCCGGACTTCGGCGGGGAGCTGGCCGCCGCGAACCTTTACCGGAGCTTGACCGAGCGCCTCCTGGTCCTGCCGGACAGCGTCGAGGTGTATCCGGCTCACGGGGCCGGGTCCACGTGCGGGCGCGCCATGTCGAGCAAGACGGCCTCCACCATCGGCTTCGAGCGCCGCTTCAACCCCGCCCTTCGGGTTGGCGGCGTCGACGCGTTCGTGACCCGGCTCATGACGGGACTGCCGCCCAAGCCGCCGAACTTCGAGCGCATCATCGCGAAGAACCGTTCCCGGATCCTGCCCTCGGCGGGGGAGGTTCCGCCGCTCTCGGCCGTGCAGGTCCGAGACATCCTGGCCAAGGGAGCCTGCGTCCTCGATGTGCGAAGCGCCGAGGAGTACGGCGACGGGCATATTCCCGGATCGATCAATGTGTGGATCGAGAGCCCGCAGTTCTCCACGCGGGCCGGCTGGTTCCTGCCCTCGGACACGCCCATCGTCCTCGTGGCCAGCAGCCCGACCGACCTGACCCGTGCTGCGCAGGGGCTCGGCCGCATCGGCCTCGACGACATCGCGGGGTATCTGCAGTGGGGGATGACGGACTGGCGGAGCCAGGACCTGCCCGTGGCGCGCGTGCCTCAGGTTACGGTGCACGAGCTGGCGACGATGCGCGAGGAGCGTCCGGAACTGGTGGTGGTCGACGTGCGCGAGCCGTTCGAGTGGGAGGACGGGCATATCGAGGGCGCCGTGCACCTGCCGATGGCGGAGGCGGTCCGGCGGATGGCCGAGCTGCCCGCGGACCGCCCCAAGGCGGCGTACTGCGCCGGCGGCCTGCGCTCGAGCACCGTGATCAGCGCGTTGAGCCGAGCGGGCATGACCGACTGGTACAACGTGAGCGGCGGGATGACCGCCTGGGTGAAGGCGGGCTATCCGACCGTCAAGTTCACGGGCGCCGGAGCCCGGCAGCGTGAGTGACGATCACTTCGACTACCCGGCCATGTCGCGGGCCCTGATCTTGGGCGACAAGGACACCGTGGCGCGCAAGACCCTGGAAGGCCTCGCTCTCTCCATGGACCCGAAGGACCTCATCTTCCGCGGCCTCATCCCCGGCATGGACGTGGTCGGCGAGAAGTTCAGGCGGAACGAGTACTACGTGCCCCAGGTGCTCCTGTCGGCCCGCGCGATGTATGCCGGGCTCGACCTCTTGAAGCCCTTGATCACCAAAGCCGGAGGCCCCGAACAGTCGCTCGGCGTGGTCGTGATCGGCACGGCGCAAGGCGACCTCCACGACATCGGCAAGAACCTGGTGGCGATGATGCTGGAGGGCGCCGGCTTCAAGGTGGTGAACCTGGGGCGCGACGTGGCACCCGAGAAGTTCGCCGCCGCCGTGCAGGAGCACGACGCGCAGATCGTCGGCATCTCCGCGCTCATGACGACGACCATGCCCGCGATGAAGCGCACGATCGATGCCTTGGCAAAGGCGGGGGTGCGCGACCGCGTTAAGGTCATGATCGGCGGGGCCCCGGTGAACCAGGCGTACGCGGACGAGATCGGCGCCGACGGCTACGCGAAGGACTCGACGATGGCGGTGGTGCGGGCCAAGGAGCTGCTCGGCGTGCCGGTGAGCGCCTGATGGCGACCCGCCCGCGCGGCCGGGAGATCATCGAGCGCGTCCGCGCCGGTGAGATCCTCGTCTTCGACGGGGCCTACGGGACCGCGCTCTTCGAGGCCGGCCTCAGCGACGGCCACTGTCCCGAGCTCTGGAACGACACCCGCCCCGACGTGGTCCGCGGCATCCACAAGGCCTACTTCGACGCCGGCTCGGACGTGGTCGAGACCAACACCTTCGGCGCCAGCCGGCTCAAGCTCAAGGAGTACAACGAACGCTACGGCTACGCGGTGACGGACCGCACGCGGGAGCTGAACGAAAAGGGCGCGCGGCTGGCCCGCTCGGTGTGCCCGCCGGGCGGTTGGGTCGCCGGCTCCATCGGCCCTACGAGCGCGGTCCCCGCGGACTACGGTGTCGGCGACAACATCGCGACCGACGAGGAGTACTTCGAGACCTTCAAGGAGCAGGCGGAGGCCCTCGCCGACGGGGGCGTCGACATCTTCGCCGTCGAGACGATGATGTTCCCCCAGGAGGCCATCGCGGCCATCCGCGCGTGCAAGGCGGTGACGGATCTGCCTGTCACGGCCACGATGTTCTTCAACTATGAGCAGCCGCTCGACCGGGACCGTTCGATGTGGGGCGAGAGCCCGGCCGAGGTTGCCAGGACGCTCCTCACCGCCGGGGCCGACGTGGTCGGCATGAACTGCGGTTACGGCCCTCCGAGCCGGGCGGCCGTGATCATCCGCGAGATGCGCACCGTGACCGATGGGCCGCTCATTGCGTACCCCAACGCCGGGCTTCCTGTCGTGAAGGGCGACGTCACCACTTACGAGCTAGGCCCCGACGCCATGGCCAAGGACTACCCGGCGCTCCTCGACGCGGGCTGCAGCATCGTGGGGGCCTGCTGCGGCTCAGGCTCCGAGCATATCCGGCTGATCGCCGAGGTCGTCCGTTCTCGCCGCCCGCGGTGAGCGAGGCGCTCCGCGTCGTCTCTCCGGTCCCGGTTGTCCTGCAGGACTTGCCCGTCCGCGTGGATCGCGACGAGGTCCTGCGCTTTCAGGGGTACCAGAGAGGCGTGGACGTCCCAACCGCGCAGGTGCTGGCCCTCTTCGATGAGGCGGTGGCTCTGGGCGAGCGGCTGATGGCGCCGCGCGTCGTGTACCGCTCCGTCCTCGTCGCCGGCCAGTTCGCTCATCTGATCGAGGCCGGAGAGGAGCGGCTCCACATCCCCGCGATCGCGCGGCTCTGGGGACCCCTCGCGGCGGTGGGCGCCGGGATCTGCACCATCGGCGATGCCATCGAGGCGCGCGTGAGCGCGCTGTTCGAGGCCCGTGAGTTTCCGCTGGCCGTGATGCTCGACAGCGTGGGTTCGGCCGCCGTGGAGAGCCTGGCCGAGTACGCCAATGATCTGCTCTGCCAGGTGGCGCTGCCCGAGAGGCTCAAGGTCACCAATCGGATCAGCCCCGGCTATGCGGGGTGGGACACGGCGGAACAAGCGGCGCTGTTTCGGCTCTGCCCCGGCGGGCCGATCGGTGTGACGCTCAACGACGCCTGCGTCATGACCCCGACCAAGAGCATGTCCTTCCTGGTGGGCGTCGGTCCCGAGGCTCGCGTGGATCACTACTTCACCCAGTGCCGTCGTTGCTGGATGCGCGAGTGCGGCTATCGCCGCGCGCCGGCCTCCGTCACGGTGCACCGGTGAGCCGGCATGCGAGAGGAAGGCGTGCCGGGGCTGAAAAATGCTACGATTCCTCAGATCATGGCGGATAACGTGATCCTGGTCGGTTTCATGGGGGCGGGCAAGTCCTCGGTGGGGCGGATCCTCGCCCGCCGCCTGGGGCGCTGCTTGGTTGAGACCGACGAGATGATCGCGGCGAGGGAAGGCTTGGCCATTCCCGAAATCTTCGCCGCCAGGGGCGAGGCCTATTTCCGCGCCGCCGAGGAGGAGGCCCTGGGGCTCCTGGCCGTCAAGAGCGGCGACGTCATCGCCACCGGTGGGGGCTTGCCCTGCCGCGAGGGGCGCCCTGCCGCCCTCCGCGCGCTCGGGACCGTGGTCTGGCTGTCGGGCGACTTCGACGCGCTCTACCGGCGCGCGCTCCGGGCTGGCGAGCGCCCGATGCTGGCGGGACGGAGCCGCGACGAGGTGGAGGCGCTCTACCGGTCGCGGGAGCCCTTCTACAGCGAGGCCCATTTCGCCGTCGACACCACCGGGGTCGGCCCCGACCAGGTGGCCGCGCAGATCCTGAAGACCCTGCGCTCGCGCGAGCGCCGGGCTGGCGAGCGGACGGTGCGGTAGTGCCTGCGCCCTTCGTCGCGCGGCTGGCCGAGCGTCCCCTCCTCTGCGACGGGGCCATGGGCACCATGCTCTATGCCCGCGGCGTGCCGCTGGACGCGTGCTTCGACGTCATCTGTGTCAACGACCCGCAGATCGTCCTGAGCATCCACGCCGAGTACATCTCCGCGGGCTCGGACTGTGTCGAGACCAACACCTTCGGCGCCAACCGCTTCAAGCTGGGGGTCCACGGCCTGGCGGGGCGGGTCCGGGAGATCAACCTGCGCGGCGCCAAGCTGGCGCGGGACGTCCGCGAGAGCATGGGCCGCGATGTGTTCGTGCTGGGCTCCGTTGGCCCGCTCGGGAAATACCTGGCGCCGTTGGGCTCCATCGAGCCCGACGAGGCGCGCGCGGCCTTCCAGGAGCAGGCCGAAGGGTTGCTCGAGGGGGGAGTGGACGTCTTCATCGTCGAGACCTTCTCGGATCTGGTGGAGATGCGGCTGGCCGTCGAGGCCATTCGCTCGGTCACCGACCTGCCCATCGTGACCCAGGTGGCCTTCACCGACGACGGCGTCACCTTCCTCGGGCGGACGGCGGTCGAGGTAGTGCGAACGCTGCGCGAGCTGCCCATACAGGCTGTGGGCGCCAACTGCTCTGTTGGCTCCAGCGTGCTCTACGACATCCTGGAGCAGATGCTCCCCGAGGCGGGGGGGCTTCCGGTGGTGATCCAGCCCAACGCCGGTCTGCCGAGCCGGGTGGGCGAGCGGCTGATATACCTCTCGTCGCCCGCCTACATGGCCGACTATGCGGCGCGCATGATCACCGCCGGCGCCCGCATGGTCGGAGGCTGCTGCGGTACCACGCCCCCGCATGTCCGCGCCATGCGCCAGGCCCTGGACCGCATCGCTCCCGGGCGCGGCGGCGCCCGTGTCGAGTCCGCGCGGCGCGCCCGGGCGGAGGTCGTCGAGCCGCCGTCACTGTCGACCACGGCCGCGCCCACGGTCCTGCAGGGGAAGCTGGACGACGGCCAGTTCCTCGTCACCGTGGAGCTGGATCCGCCGCGCGGCCAAGGTCGTCGACATCAACGACGGGTCTCTCGGCCGGGTGCGCATGTCCGTCCTGCCCACGGCCATCCTGGTGCGCGAGGCGACGGGGCTGGACGTCAACATGCACTTCACGTGCCGCGACCGGAACCTCATGGGGATCCAGGCCGATGTGCTCGGCGCCCACGCCATGGACATCCGCAATGTGCTGGCCATGACGGGGGACCCCCCGCGAACGGGCGATTATGTGAATGCGACCGCCGTCTTCGACGTGGACGCCGTCGGCCTGATCCGGATCCTCACCGGCATGAATCGCGGCGTGGACGCCACGGGCAACGCCATCGGCGAGCCCACGGCCTTCTGCGTCGGGGCGGCCCTCAACCCCGCCGCGGAGGAGCCCCAGCAGGAGATGGAGCGGCTTCTCGCCAAGGCGGAAGCGGGGGCGCGCTGGGCCCAGACACAGCCGGTCTATGATCTGGAGGTGCTCGAACGCTTCTTCGCCCGGACGCGGCCGCCGATCCCGATCGTGGTGGGCATTCTGCCGCTCCACTCCTCCCGCCACGCCGAGTTCCTCCACAACGAGGTCCCGGGCATCACGGTGCCGGAGCCGGTGCGGGCGCGGATGCGGGACGCGGGGGAGCGGGGCCTCCGCGCCGGGATCGAGATGGCGCAGGGGCTGCTGGCCGCTGTGCGGGGCCGATACGCGGGCGCCTATCTGATGCCGTCCTTCGGCCGCTTCGAGGTGGTGGCCGAGATCCTCGACGCCGTGCGCTGAGCCATGGCCGACCTGCACGACCTCGGTGCCGCCGAGATCGCCCGGAGGATCCGCGCGGGGAGCCTGTCTCCCGTGGATCTGCTCATGGCCTGTCTCAAGCGGATCGAGGCGGTCGACCCCGTGGTCCAGGCCTGGGTCCATCTGGACCGAGAGGCCGCGGTGCGGGTCGCGGAGCAGCGAGAGATCGAGGCCCGCGCGCAGCGGCTTCTCGGCGCGCTCCATGGGGTTCCCCTCGCCCTGAAGGACATCTTCGACGCCGCCGGGCTCCCGACCACTGGCGGGGCGGGATCCTTCGCCCACCGGCGCCCGGCTGCCGACGCCACGTCCGTTGCTCGGCTGCGCGCTGCGGGAGGGATCGTCCTCGGGAAGGTGACCACCACGGCGTTCGCCTTTCTCGATCCGAGCCCGACCCGCAATCCGTGGAACCCCGAGCACACGCCGGGCGGGTCCTCGAGCGGACCGGCGGCGGCCGTGGCCGCGCGGATGGTGCCGCTGGCCTTGGGCTCTCAGACTGTGGGCTCCGTGCTGCGCCCGGCGGCCTACTGCGGCGTGGTCGGCTTGAAGCCGAGCCACGGCCGGATCAGCGCGGCGGGTGTGCTGCCGCTGGCGTGGAGCCTGGACCACGTGGGCATCTTCGCTCGGACGGTGGAGGACTGCGCCCTCGCCCTCGGCCTCTTGGCTGGATTCGATGCCGCGGATCCGCTATCGAGCAGCGCCGCCCCTGACGACTACTGGGCCGCGGTCGCGCAGCCGGTGGCGCCGCGGCTCGGTGTCCTCCGGTGGCTCGTCGAGCGCGCGACGCCCGAGATGGCCGCCCACGTCGTGGCGATCGCCCGCGCATTCCGCTCGGCGGGCGCCCTCGTGGGCGACGTCGAGCCGCCCCCTTCCTATGCGCGCATCCACGAGGCCGGGAACACGGTCATGCGCGCGGAGGCCGCGACCTACCACGCGCCGCTCTTCGAGACGCACGCGTCCGAGTATCCACCCAGGATCCGTGAAGCCATGGCACCCCGGGGGCTCGGCTCCACGGGGGATCCGTATTTCTGCGCGCCGTGGAGCTTCGCCGGCATGCCGGCCATCGCGCTGCCGAGCGGGGTGGACGCCGCCGGGCTGCCGCTCTCGGTTCAGCTCGTGGGTGGCCTCCTCGCCGAGGCGCGCCTGCTGGGGGCCGCCGCCTGGTCTGAGCGGATCATCGGGTTCTCGGCCGCCCCCGCGCTGTGACCGCCCATGAAGATCGGGCGGCTGGTTCCCGACGTGCTGGCGACCCTGGGTCGCGCCTCCTCGCCCGAGGCCGGCTTCTCCCGCACGCTCAAGCAGAGCCCTCCGGGCGGTGGCCCCGGACAGGGTCGATCCGAAGACCCTTTACCGGAAGATCCTGGGCTACCGGATCTCCCAGGACCAGCTCGAGTCCTGACCGTTGACGCGCTGCCCTGACGGCGTAGCATCGGCCGGCCCCCTGGTGTACACTACTAGCCGACGCGCCGGGGCCGGCGCAGTCGCCTCCGATATTTGGCTCTTCCGAGTATTGGGGCGCATCCCGCAGCGGAAGAGTAACCGAAGGGAGATTCGCATGGCGTCGAAACTATATGTCGGT
>WNGB01013572.1_pt1 | contig 11520 bp, 9 predicted proteins | sample 5400681 | NCBI WGS metagenome assembly WNGB01 (sample SAMN13153367, study PRJNA577476) | soil metagenome | isolation source: 115 cm soil or saprolite under grassland replicate 2 | place: USA:California | collected 2016-06-15 | reverse complement strand
TCGCCGCGATCTCGGCCGCCGACAGCGAGATCGGCGACCTGATCGCCGAGGTGATGGAGAAGGTCGGCAAGGACGGCGTGATCACGGTCGAGGAGAGCAAGGGCATCGCCTTCGAGACGGAATACACCGAGGGCATGCAGATCGACCGCGGCTACATCTCGGCTTACTTCGTGACCAATTCCGAGCGCATGGAAGCCGAGCTGGAAGACCCCTATATTCTGATCACCGACAAGAAGATTGCCGGCCTGTCTGAGATTCTGCCGGTGCTCGAGAAGGCGTTGCAGGTCACCAAGAACTTCGTGATCATCGCCGAGGATATCGACGGCGAGGCGCTAGCGACGTTAGTCGTAAATAAAATGCGCGGCACGATCAATGCGCTGGCGATCAAGGCGCCTGGCTTCGGCGACCGCCGCAAGGCCATGCTGCAGGACATGGCGATCCTGACCGGCGGCACGGTGATTAGTGAGGAGATCGGCCGCAAGCTGGACAGCGCGACGACCGAGGATCTGGGCCGCGCCCGCCGCGTGCTGGCGGACAAGGACAACACCACCTTCATCGAAGGCCGCGGCGATGCGCAGGCGATCAAGGCCCGCATCGCGCAGATCCGCGCGCAGATCGAGACCACCACCAGCGATTTCGACCGCGAGAAGCTGCAAGAGCGGCTGGCCAAGCTGGCCGGCGGGGTGGCGGTGCTCAAGGTCGGCGGCGCGACCGAGCCGGAGCTGAAGGAGAAGAAGCACCGGGTCGAGGATGCGCTTTCGACCGCGCGGGCTGCGGTGGAAGAGGGCATTGTGCCAGGCGGCGGCGTGGCGCTGATCAACGCCATCCCAGCACTGGAGAAGGTGCAGACCTGCAACGACGACGAGCGGTTCGGGGTGCAGATTCTCAAGCGTGCGCTGGAGGAGCCGATGCGCATCCTGGCGCGGAACGCCGGCGAGGATGGCGCGGTGATCATCGACAGCGTGCGGCGCAACCAGCAGTCGAGCGGGGATTCGACCTATGGCTACAATGTGCTCTCAGGTGAGTTCGGCTCGATGCTGGCGCAGGGCGTAGTCGACCCGGTCAAGGTGACGCGCAGCGCGGTGCAGAACGCGGTCTCGATCGCGGGCTTGCTGCTGACCACCGAGGCGCTGATCACCGACATCCCCGAAGCTACTTCAGGCGGCGGTGGCGGCGGGATGCCGGGCGGTATGGGCGGTATGGATTTCTGATCGCCCATGGGGAGCGGGGCGGAGTACCACACCGCCCCTGCTTTCGCGCCCACATGCGACCACCAACACCATCAGCGCAGCGTGGAAATGGGCCACCACATGCAGCGCGACGACGGGCGTCGATCTCCATAGTGGCGTGCGTGTAGCGCACATCCGCTGATATCAGGAAAGGAGAACGCGCCGTGTCACAGTTCATGCGCTATACCTGTAATGCCGGGGTGCTGCCAGTCGTTAAAGCGGCACTGATTGCCAAGGGCTACACGCTTGCTGATCCGTCACACGCACAGAGTCGAGGTGCGACGGCGGTGGTTTTGCTGCGTGGTACAACCGCCGTGCTGTTTGCGCAGCCGCCCAATAACGCTGTCGCTGAGATTGAGGTCTGGGGCGCTGGCCAGAGCGCAGTCGCAGAGGTATTCGCATCCCTCCCGATCGAGCTGCACCGACTCCCACCACGCCGTTCTGCAACGCGGTGAGCGTCGCTGCTCCATAACGCGCGCCCCAACGATGGGGAATGGTTGAGGAGGGGCTGATGCGGTTGGTATCCTATCGCGGGCCGCTGCCAGCAGTGGCAGCGGCCCGCTGGTGTGTCGATTGCAGACGGAAACCGCAAAAGCAACACTATAAAGGAAAGGATCAGACAATGCCGATTGATTACACGGTCACGACCATACAGGAAATCCGTGACCTAATCGCTCACCATGGTGATTTAGGCACCCCATTGGATGAACTGCCGGAGGGTCTCTATCACACGACCGCCACGCTGATTGTCCGGGTCGATACCCACGAGGGGCTGATTGACTTCCATGCTGAAACTCTGGAGCAAGCGCGACGACTGTACCAGGCGCTCGTGTAAGAATTCGTACACGCGTGTGAATACGCCAAAGCAGACCGCAGCCAGCAGTGGCTGCGGCCCGCTGATGTGTCTCGATGGCAGGCTGAATGTGAACACCACGGTCTCGTGGTACGTGCGCCGCATGACCGCCAGCACCCGCGCGCCGAGCTCCTCGGGGGAGAAGGGCACAGTGAGGATGCCGTCCACACCGTGGTCACAGGCGGCCAGTTTTGTCTTAGCAGTAACAGAAAGGGAGACTAAGATGACCGGACTAAAGACGGACTTCACGGTTGGCGAGCAGGTATGTATTGTAGCGGGCCTATCGCTCTTCATTGGCCGGACAGGAACGGTGGTACAAGTAAAGCGCAACTTGATCGATGTGCTACTCGACAATTCACCAGGCTCTGATCGTCAGTACCTCTTTTTCCCAGGCGAGCTTGTTGCTCGGCGGTGGTTATACAACCAGGTTGCCCCATGGGCGCGACTGCGTGGTATTGCGGGGCCATGTCGGCCCCCGCGCCCCGAGGGCCAAGCTTTGCAGACACCTTCTCAGAACGCCCCTTGCAACCTATGTCAGCAACGTCGGCGGTGATGCTGAATCGCGTGACGTATAGGCGTCGGCCGTCGCTGCAACGCTATCGTCTTGCGGGTTCTGAAACTGATGGGGATGGGTTGCGCGCCATTCCAGCCAGATCGCGACGAGCAGCGCCTGGAGCACCCCGGCGACCGGTGAGGCGAACAGCGCCCCGCCAATGCCAAAAAGTTCAGCCCCGGCGATCAGCGCGGCGAGCGATACGACCGGATGCAAGCCAATGCTCTGCCCGACGATGCGCGGCCCGACGATATCGCTCTCGATCACGTGGACGACGACGAAGTAGACCAGCACAATCACGGCGATCAGCCAGCCCTGCGGCACGGCGAGCAGCACGCAGAGTGCGCCGGAGACCAGCATGCCCAGGACGGGAATGAATCCGAGCACAAACGCCAGCACCCCCAGCAAGAGCGCATAGGGCACGCCGATGAACGCCATTCCGACCCCAACCAGCAGGCCAAGTAGCCCGCACAGCAGCACCTGCCCGCGTATGTAGCCGCCGACGACTCGCTGCAGGGTATCCAGCAAAAACCGCATGCGTCCTTGCTGCCGCTCAGGCATGTTCTGGCGGAGCCAATCGGCGACACGCGCGCCATCGGCGAGGAGATAAATGCTGAGCACGGACACCAGAATTACGTCCAGCACAACACCGACCAGGCCCGTCAGCAGCGGGACGACACTCCCAGCGAATCCTTCGAGGCTGGCAACGATCTGATCGCGGGCGGAAGCAATCTGGCTTGGAGAGATTCCAAAGGACTGTAGGGCCTGATCCAAGGGCGTGAGCTGCCCGCTCGTATTGGGCGTTAGCAAAAACCCCACATAGTCGGCGAGTGAGACGAACTGCGCGATTGCCGTACGCACAATCAGATAGAGCAGCACACAGATCGCACCCAAGACAACGAGGTAGACCACGACGATAGCGAGAAAGCGCGGCATCACGCGCGCCAGGATCGTCATGGCCGGCGCGAGCGCATACGCGAGCACGGCCGCGAGCGTCAGCAAGAGCAGAGTTTGGATCACCTGCCCTGCTAGCCACAGGAGCAGCAGCGCGACGCCCGTCCAGGCGAGGATGGTGAATGGCAGGCCGCAGCGGCGCACCCAGGTGGCGAGCACCAACACCGAGTCACCGTCGCGGGTTGTGCGCGGTCGTGTGGGGGAGGACATTATCAGTTATCCACATGCTGCGGCAGCGCTGGATCCGGCTGCTTATCTGGTTCAATCGGCGCTGGTGGTCTGTTGGGCATCACGCCGTTGTCGTGATGAACCGTCACTAGGCGATCGAGAAACACCTTGATCGTATCGACCGGCAGCGGGAAGATGATCGTGCTATTCTTCTCGACCGCGATCTCGGTCAGCGTCTGGAGATACCGTAGCTGGAGCGTGACCGGCTCCTTGGCCATCACATCGGCGGCTGCGGCCAGCATCTTGGAGGCCTCGAATTCACCTGCAGCGTGGATAATTTTGGCGCGTTTCTCACGCTCGGCCTCGGCCTGCTTGGCCATCGCGCGCTGCATGCTCTGCGGCAGCTCGACATCCTTGATTTCGACGATCGTGACTTTGATACCCCACGGCTCAGTCTGCTCGTCGATAATGGCCTGCAAGCGTGCGTTGACCTGCTCACGATGCGCCAGCAGCGTGTCGAGATCGACCTGGCCGACCGCGCTGCGCAGCGTCGTCTGGGCGATCTGCAACGTGGCGCGGACGTAGTCCATCACCTTGACGATCGCCCAATCGGGATTGACGACCATGAAGTACAGCACCGCATTGACCTTGATCGTCACATTGTCAAGCGTGATCACCTCCTGCGCCGGCACGTCCAGTGTAATCACGCGCGTATCGACGCGAACCATCCGCTCGACGATCGGCACGAGCAGAACCAGGCCAGGGCCGCGCGCGCCGACCAGCCGGCCCAGCCGGAACACCACGCCGCGCTCGTACTCCGGCACGATCTTGACGGCCGACAGCACAATCATGAGCGCCACGAACAGGATCACGGCGAACCCCACGAATAGCAGACCAGATGACATGAACTTGCTCCCTCTTTAATGGATCACTGTCCCGACGATAGCTGCAATCTCGCGTCGCATAGCGCGCTCTTTACCATCACTGCGAGCGACATCGACCATGACCCAGATCATCGGGCTGCCGAGATTAGGCCCTTGCTGGCGAACATGCGACATCTCATATTTTTGGAGAACCGCTCTGACGATTGGTACGACCGTTTCGTCTGTGCATTCAATATTCATGGGATGCTCCTAAGCCTAGTGATTTTTGGAGGGGGAGGTCTGGAGGGCCGCAGGCTCCTCCAGACCTCCCAAAGGTGAGGGTGCGAGGGCGGGCGCAGCCCGCCTCCGCACCCTCACCCGCCACCTTCAGTATGTTGAGCCACTAGTATAGCCGGCTGGTGCCGAGTCAAGAAGCGGGGATACTATGCATCGCGTATCCGTAGTATCCCTGACACTGTCGGGGAATAGACTATGGGGAACAGCTCCGAAGAGGGATCGGGAGCCGGCAATGGCTTAATCACTGCGTAGCCAGCCGCGTTCCAGCGCGTAGCGCACCAGCGCGGACCGGCTCTCCAGCCCGAGCTTTTCCATGGCCCGGGCGCGATAGGTCTCGACCGTTTTGACACTCAGGTTGAGCTGGCTGGCGATCTCTTTATTGCTGTGACCATGAGCGATGCGCTGTACTACCTCGGCTTCGCGTTCGCTTAGCTCGGCACCGAAGAGTTCACCGGCCTTAGAAGGAACTCGCACATACCCAGCGACGACATGGCTGGCCAGCGCGGGATCGAGATAGACTCCACCGGCGGCCACCATCCGGATCGCCTGGATCAGATCCTCGGCGGCGGTATGCTTGAGGATATAGCCGGTAGCCCCAGCGGCGAGCAACTGGCGCAGGTAACTGGTGTCGTCATGCACGCTGAGCGCCAAAACCTTTATATTTGGGCAGGCGCGCTTGAGCTGCGCGGTGGCCTGCACGCCATTCACGTTCGGCATGGTGATGTCCATGATCACCACATCCGGCTGGCACTCCTGCGCTTGCTGCCAGGCGGTCTGCCCATCGCCGGCCTCGCCGATCACACTCATATCCGGCTGGGCGTTGATCAGGGCCTTCAAGCCCTCGCGAACGACCATGTGATCATCGGCGAGAAAGATCCGGAGTTTCTCCATCGGTGGCTCCTTCCGCGTCAACAGGCAGTGGGATGCGTATGAAGACGGCCGTCCCACTGCCAGGCGCCGACTCAAGCGTCAGCACGCCGCCAAGCTGCGCCACGCGCTCGTCCATGCCCACAAGCCCCAGTCGATGTTCGATATGCGCGCGGTCGCGGACTGCCGCGACATCGAAGCCCAGGCCGTTGTCTTCCACGATCATGTGGATCGCGTCCACGCGCCGCTCGATGATCAGGCTCACGCTGGTGGCCTGGGCATGTTTGAGGATGTTGGTCAGAGCTTCCTGGGCCAGCCGATACAGTGCGGTCTCGATCGCCGACGGCAGGCGCTGCGACTCCAACCCGGTGGTGTGGAAGTCGACCGCGATCAACGTGCGCGCCGACCACTGCTCCACGTCGTTCGTCAGCGTGGCGATTAGGCCGAGCTCGTCCAGCGCGGAAGGGCGCAGCTGCAGCGCCAGCGTTCGCACTTCCCGGCCGATCCGCGTGGCCAGCGACTGCAGCGGCTCCACACGCTCGTGGAGCGACGAATCGCCTGGAGCGGCGTCGCGCAGCGCCTTGAGCCCAAGCATGAGCACCGTCAGATCTTGACCCATCTGGTCGTGCAGTTCGCGCGAGATGCGGCGGCGCTCTTCTTCCTGCGCGGTCACAATCTGCCGCAGCAGCAGCTGCCGGGCCTGCTCGGCGCGCTCGCGCTCACCGATCTGGGCGTGCAGCACCGCGTTCGCCTCCGCGAGATCGCTGGTGCGTTCCTGGACGCGCGCCTCCAAGGCATCGTGTGCGTGCTGCAGCCTGGCAGCGGCATCCCTGCGCTCGGTGATATCCTCAATCGCCAGCAAGATCAGCGGCGCACCGTCGGGTGTCTGCTCGATCAGGCGCGCGGTCAGCAGCATCGTCCGCGTGCCCATCTGCGAAAATGTGTGGGTGATCTCGACGGTCTCAAACGTGGTGTTTCGATCGAGTGGCTGGCTCAGCAGCGCCCGCAGCTCGCGGGTGTCCCACTGCTGATCGCCGAGCTCATACAGCAGCGCCTGCTCCGTCTCCGCCAGCGTGGCCTGAAACATGGCGTAGAAGGCGCGGTTGGCCGACTGCACGCGCAGATCGGCGTCGAGGATCAGCAGCGGCTCGCGCACGGTTTCGACGATTCGCTCGGCATAGGCGCGCGCCTGCTGAACAGCCGCGAGCAACTGCTCGCGTTCGGCCTCGACACGTTTCAGGTCGGTGATATCCGAGAAGGTGACGACGACGCCGTCGACCAGGTTGGCGAGCGTCCGGTACGGCCGGATGCGCATGATCCACCAGGTATCACTCTCCGGCCCGTACACCGGCTGATCGTAGGGAGCGAGCGTGCGCATCACCATCGCAATCGCCCCCATCAGATCGCCATCGCGATAGCGCGCCGCGATATCGATGATCGGCCGGCCGACATCGCTCTCGATCAGGCGGAAGACATCGGTAGCCGCCGGCGTGAAACGCGCAATCCGCCCATCCGCGTGCAGAAACACAGCTGGGATCTGCATGCTCGCAAGCAGATTCGCAAGGTCGGCGTTGACGCGATCGAGCTGCTCGACTTTGTGGTTCAGCTCGGTATTGACCGTCTGGAGCTCTTCGTTGATCGATTGAATTTCTTCCTTGGATGTCTGGAGCTCCTCATTAGCCGATTGAAGCTCTTCGTTGATCGCTAACAAATCTTCGTTAGCCGAGATCTGCTCGGTATTGGCCTCCCCCAGCTGCTCAATGGTCGCCTCCAGCGCATCGCGCGTTATCTGGAGCTCCTGAGCCAGCTGCTGCGTGACTGGCTCGCCGGGCTGCGGCGCTGCTATACCGTCCGGCTGGGCCAGCGCGGCGCGCGTGGGCGGGCCGAGCTCCTGAAAGACTACCAGCAACAGCCCGGAGTCCGGCCCCAGCTCGGATAGCGGCCGGACGATCAGATTGAGTCGCTGCACGGCGTCGGCGGTCGTGATCCCCAGGTTTTCGCGGATGGTTGGCGCATGGTTCTTCAGGGTCGCATGGATCGCCGTTTGCAGGGTCAGGCGCAGCTGTGGATGAACCATCGCCAGAATATCCGGGTTGGGCGCGCCGGCGGGGGCTTCGAGGTACGCGCCAGTGCGGCCGGAGAAATAGACGATCGCGCCCCGCTCATCGATAACTGCGGATGGTGGGGCGTACTGCTTCAACAGGATGCGTTCGAGCGTCGTGCCGATATCCGGCGCGGCAGCCTGCGACGACGGCCGCGCCGCTCCCTGGTGCCGGATCGGCCGGCGGCTCGGCTCGGCCAACGGAAAGTCGATCCGCGGGCGAATCACCGCCCCTTTGCGCTGGAAGATGCGATGCGGCTTGTCGATCATTCGGAATAGATCGGCATGCCCCGCGATGCTCTCAGAGGCTCCCAGGAAGAGATAGCCTTGCGGAGCGAGCGCGTAGTGCAAGAGCGGGATCAGCTTGCGCTGCAAATCGGCGTCGAAGTAGATCAGCACGTTCCGGCAAGCGATCAGATCGATCCGCGTGAAGGGCGGATCGCTGATCAGATTATGCGCCGAAAAGATGCACATATCGCGGATCGCTTTGGTGACCTGATAGAAACGTCCATCCTGGATGAAGAAGCGCGCCAGCTGCTCGCCCGAAACATGCTCGACGATGCCGTGGTCGTACCGGCCTTGCCGGGCCACCTCCAGCGCGTGCTCGTCAATGTCGGTCGCGAACACCTGCACCGGCGGCGGCGCCTCAAGCCGAGCGATCTGCTCGCGCAGCAGCATGGCGATCGTGTAGGCCTCCTCGCCCGAAGCGCAGCCGGCCACCCAGACGCGCACCGGCGTGTCGTAGCCCTTGCCGCCGAAGAGATTCGGGATGGTGGCGCCGGCCAGGGCGTCGAACGCGGCTCGATCGCGGAAGAACTGCGTCACACTGATAAGCAGATCCTGAAACAGCTGGTCGACCTCTTGCCGATCCTGGCGCAATCGCTCGGCGTAGTCAGCCAGGGCGCAAATCTGGAGCACCTGCATGCGGCGGGCCATCCGCCGGAGCAATGTGGCTGGCTTGTAGTGGCGGAAATCGTGCCCGGTGGCGTGCCGGAGCACCAGGCAGATCGCATTCAGCTCTTCGGCGGTTTGCGCCTGGAGTGCGCCGGATTCGGCCAGCGGCGGATGCTGCATCCCATACCGGACATGCGCAAGCAGCGCCGCCGGCATCTGCCCGATCGGCAGGATGTGATCGGCCACCCTGCGGGCGATGGCGCTGCGCGGCATCGCGTCGTATCTGGCCGTCTCGGGCGCCTGCACGATCGTCATCCCGCCACAGTCCTTGATCGCCCTGAGGCCGAGCGTGCCGTCGGTTCCGGAGCCGGAGAGAATGATCCCGATCGCGCGGGAGCCCTGGTTGGCGGCAAGCGAATGGAAGAAGTGGTCGATCGGCATGCGGCGCCCATGCGCCTCTAGCGGAGTGGCCAGACACAGCATCCCCTGATCGATCGTCAGCGTCGTATTGGGCGGGATCAGATACAGCTGGTTCGGCGCTATCGGCATGCGATCCACCACCGGGTGCATCGCCATGGCGGTGTGCGGCGCGAGCAATTCCGGCAGCAGGCTCGGCTGCTGGGGATCGAGATGCTGCACCAGCACAAACGCCATGCCGCTATCAGGAGGCATAGCGGTGAAGAAGACGGTGAACGCATCCAGGCCACCGGCCGACGCGCCGATGCCGACAATGAACGGGGGCGCGCGCGGCGCACGCGGCTGCTCCGGGAACGCTTCGATCGGCGCAGGTGCCTGAGGTATGTCGTTTGAAGAAGTCATCGCGACGCCTTTTGTGCATCCCGCACACATCGCCATCAATACGCTCGTATGACCGGCGATAATGCACTACTGACACGTGCTCTAATTTGGCATATTTGGTGGGGCGCGGAGTGGCGAAGCCGCCCCGCGCCCCACCGCTGGGGAGATCGCGAGGGGCCTTCGGCCCCTCCCGACCTCCCCAGGGAGCAATATGCCGTGGCTACACAGGCATCAGTGATAATATTATGGTAAGCAGGACACATATTGTACCATAACATGCCCGGTGGCGGCCGGATAAGCTGAGGATAACGCTTCGAGTGGCGCGTCGCACCGGAGCGCGATCTATGGTATACTAAATCATATCATTTCCACACGCTGTCTATCTCCCTACATTCCCGAGCGGCGCGCTCGACCACATCGCCCGGCGCCTGATTAGCACCCAAGCGGTTCGCGATAGTAAGGATTCCATGCCGCGCATGGGAGCTATGCCCGTCTGCACGGCTACAGCGCCGCCGCACAAGGCGACGGGGCATGCTTAACGGCGCCCTTCACCCTTCGCGGGCGGCGAGCGCGTATCCCCCTGCCGGCTCTTCCAGAGCATTCAGCCGCCGCGCGCCTTACGCTGCTTAGACAAGGTTTCGCTCGGCAGCCATGAGTTCTACAGTTTGGGGAGGTGTGGAGGGGCCATAGGCCTCAGATCCCCACCCCGAAGTGTAGGGTGCGCAAGAACCTCGTCTTAGCGCAGGCAAAGCTCGCGGTAGCTCTATGCTTAACGGTGGTTGGCACACCACCGTTCAATCAGGATTTGAAGAGCGCGTGACCGGCGGCCCCGCCGCGGCGGTGGCTGCCACGGCGGTGGCGGCACGCGATAGTGCAACAGTTCGGCCACCCTCCAAACGTGATCCGTGATGCCCGCCGCCATTGCCGGTGTTCGCTTGCCCGCTGCTTGTGTTCGCAGACTGCTATGAACCATACAGAAGTTATACAGCGTACCAACCAGATACATGCCACGCTCCACGGTCGCCGTGTTGCGGGCACTCAGCCGTGTTCGTCGCCCAAACACCGCCAACCTGACCAAATCCGGCCAGATCAGAAGGCGCGGACGTCCACCGGTGCCACTCTGGCGTGTACGAAACGCCTTGCGCACGACATCGATATAGGTCGTCAGCCCGTCGGTTACAAACAACAGAGGGCCAAAGCTGGCGCAGGCTGCCACCAGCGCCACCAAACGCTCAATCAGGGTGCGGTCACGATGCGCGCTGACCGCCCCGCCCAGCCACAAGCGTGTGCTGACCATCAGCGCCATCGCCATCCACAGCACGCCGGCCTGTGTTTTGAGGCGAATCTCGTCAGCTTGCACCTGATGCAAATCGCGCGGCTGGACAATCCGCGCGTGATGTACTCGCTCACACTGCGCTCCGGCAGCCTCGACCCATTCCCGAACCGTTTGGGTTCGAAAGCCAAAGGCGGCTTCGATGGCAGGAATGGGACAGCCGTTACCGACAAGTGTGACCACCTGCGTGATGGTTTCCTCGTCGATGCGACGGCCAAAGAAGAGTGTTCCGGCACGCTGGCTGAACGTTTTACCACAGACGGTACAGCGATAGCGTGGTGGAGTGCGACTATGAATCCAGCTGTTGCGCTCGCCGACCTGTCCCCTTGCGGGGCAATCCATGTTCGGGCAGAATACAGTTTGCGGATCGATGACCCACCTCCTTCGGTTTGTAAGCACCGAAGAGTGTCATCTGATCCGCACGATTTTTCAAGGTTCAGGAGCCAGACCACCGTTTAGCGTAGAGCTACCTTCGCCGCATAATCTGAATTATACTGGAAAACATGCTATACTAATGCGTACCTACCCGTATTCTTCCATCATCACGACCCTCTTGAAATTTGCATTATACGGCAAAATACAGGAAGGCGATCTCCATGGCCGCGATCTC
>WNGB01012514.1_pt1 | contig 11520 bp, 7 predicted proteins | sample 5400681 | NCBI WGS metagenome assembly WNGB01 (sample SAMN13153367, study PRJNA577476) | soil metagenome | isolation source: 115 cm soil or saprolite under grassland replicate 2 | place: USA:California | collected 2016-06-15 | reverse complement strand
CGGGGGCGTGGCGCGGCTGCGCGCGCTCGGCCAGGTCTCGCCGGAGTGGGATCGGGTGGACTTCACCGGCGAGCTGGTCGACCTCGCCGCGATCGCGAGCGGCGGGCGCGTGCTCGAGTGCAGCGACATGTTCTTCGGCGACGCGCAGAACATGCTGATGCCGGGCGATGCCCGCAACATGAGCGACGGGTGGGAGACCAGGCGGCGGCGCGGGCCAGGGCACGACTGGGCGATCGTCGAGCTCGGCGCCGCCGGGCGCGCGCTGCGCGTGGAGATCGACACGCGCCACTTCAAGGGCAACGCGCCCGGTCAGTTCGCGCTCGACGGCTGCTTCGCGGAGAGAGCGACGGCGGATGGGCTGCGCCAGGACGGGATGTGGGGGCCGATCCTCTCGCGCACGCGCCTCTTGCCGCACACGCGCCACCTGTTCCAGGACGAGCTGGAGCTGGCCGGGCCGCTCAGTCACGTGCGGCTGCAGATCTTTCCCGACGGCGGAGTCGCGCGGCTGCGCGTCTGGGGGCGGACCGAGCGCGGCCACCGGCTGCTCGTCGCGCTGGCCCGCAAGAACGCGCTCTCGGCCGGCGAGCTGGCCAGCCAGCTGTCCCCCATCTGCGCCTCGCCGCGGTGGGCGGCGCTGGTCGCGGACGGCGCGCCTTACACGGACCTGGCCAGCCTGAGCGCGGCCGCTGACCGGGTCTGGCGCACGCTCGGGCGCGAGGACTGGCTCGCCGCATTCGCCGCGCACTCTCGCATCGGCGAGAGGAGCGGCGGCGCGTGGTCGCAGCGCGAGCAGGCGGGGGCGGCCAGCGCACCGCCCGCGGTTTCGACCGCGCTGGCCGCCGGCAATCGCGCGTACGAGGCGCGCTTCGGCCACGTCTACCTGGTATGCGCGACCGGCAAGAGCGGCGAGGAGATGCTGGCCGATCTGGAGGGCCGGATGGCCAACGATCCGGAGACCGAGCTACGCGTCGCCGCCGAGGAGCAGCGCAAGATCACGCGCCTGCGCCTCGTGAAGTGGCTGGCCGGCGAGTGAGGCCATGAGCGCGATCACGACGCACGTCCTCGATACGGCGGCCGGACGGCCGGCGGCCGGCGTGCCGATCACGCTCGAGATCGAGGAGGGCGGTGCATGGCGCACGCTCGGCCATGGGGCGACCGACCGCGACGGCCGCCTGCGCGACCTCCTGCCCGACGGCGTGCGCCCCGGACCGGGGCTCTACCGGCTCACGTTCGACACGGCGGCCTACTTCGCGGCGTGCGGCGCGGACAGCTTCTTCTATCCGGCCGTGCAGATCCTGTTTCGAATCGTCCGGCCGGAGGAGCACCATCACGTGCCGCTCCTCCTCAGCCCGTTCGGCTTCTCCACCTATCGCGGCAGCTGATCTCGACCGGAGGGCGGCGGCCGGCTCAGCGCCGGGCGAGGTGCCGGTCGAGGAACTCGACCACCTTCTCGGCGAAGGCGATCTCGTTCTCCTTCTTGTCGAAGCCGTGCCCCTCATCCGGGAAGACCACGTACTCGACCGGGACGTTGTTCTTCTTCACCGCCGCGACGATCTCGTCGCTCTCCACCTTGAGGACGCGCGGGTCGTTGGCCCCCTGCGCGACCAGGAGCGGCTTCGCGATCTTCTGCGCGTGGAAGAGAGGCGAGATCGCCGTCAACCGCTCCTTCTCCACCGCCGGGTCGCCCAGCTCCGCGTAGAGCCCGTCGCGGAAGGAGGTCCACCAGGGCGGGATGCTCTCGAGCGTGCGCACCCAGTTGGTCACGCCGAAGATGTCGACGCCGGCGTCGAACGCGTCCGGCGCGAAGGCCAGGGCGGCGGCCACCATGTATCCGCCGTAGCTGCCGCCCATGATCGCGACCCGCTTGCCGTCCACCCACTCGAGCGACTCCAGATAGCGCCTGGCCGCCACGCAGTCCTTGAGGTCGACGTCGCCGTGGTGCTTGTCGTCGAGGTGAAAGAACGTCTTGCCGTAGCCGCTCGACCCTCGGTTGTTCACCGCCAGGACCGCGTAACCGTGGTTGACCGCGAACTGGAGGAGCGCGCTGTAGCCGTGCCGGCTCTGGCCGCCGGGGCCGCCGTGCACCCAGACGATGGCGGGGACCTTCTTCTCGCGGGTGGCATCGCGGGGCCGGTAGAGGAGCCCCGGGATGTCGAGGTCGTCGAAGCTCTTGTAGCGGACCACCTCGCTCTCGACGAGATGCTCGGGATCGACCGCAGGGTTGAGGTTGCTGGACAGACGGCTGGCCTTCCCGCTGGCCAGGTCGAGCACGTAGAGGTCCCTGGGTGTGCGGTCGCTCGACAGGAAGAAGGCCATCTGCTTCTCGTCGCGATCGAAGGTGGCCTCGGTGATGTCGCCGGGCGGGAGGCCGGCGGGCGTGACCGTCGCGCCCGTGGACGTGTCCTCGATCCGGAGAGCGGTGCGAGCGTCCTCGTTGGTGACCGTCACGCGGTAGCGGCCGTTCTCGGAGAAGGAGACCGCGACGACGTCCCAGCTCGCCGTCGTCTCGGCCTTCTGCCGGCCGGAGGCGAGCTCGCGCGACCAGGCCTGGACGAACTCCCCGTGACCATCGGTGCCGTAGTAGAGCTTCTTCGAGTCGGCGGTGAAGCCGAAGACGGAGTGGTCCACGGGAGGCTTGTGGCGCGAGATGAGCACCGGCCTCGACTTGCGTGCCCGGAGATCGACCAGGAAGAGGTCGGAATCAGCGTTGGTCCTGGTCTTGGTCAGCGCCAGCCAGCGCTGGTCGCCGCTGACGCCGCCGATGTCGTATGCGGCCTCGTTCTTGAACACGAGCTCGCGGCCGTACCCGTCCACCGAATGGCGGTAGAGGTCGAAGACCTTCGGGTCTCGCTCATTGGTGGTGACATAGAAGGCCTTCCGGTCCACGCTCCAGCCGGCGAAGGTGGCCTTGACGTTGTCGCCGGGGGTGACGTCGCGGCTGGTTCCGTCCACCTCCATGACGTGGATGTGAGTGAGCTCGTTGCCGCCGCTGTCCACGCTGTAGAGGAAGCGGTCGTCTTCCGGGAAGTAGCTGACCGCGAAGTGCGAGTCCACGGTCGACCGGGTCAGCGCCTGCGGCTCGCCGCCGGCCACCGGCACGCTGTACACATTGAACACGCCGGTCTTGTTGGACGAGGTGAGGATGCGCTTGCCGTCCTTGGAGAAGGAAGCGCCCATCATCACCACGGTTCCGTAGAACGTGCGCGCGTCGTAGCGAGGCGAGCCGCGTTCGACCGGTGGTGCTGCCGCCGGCGCGGGCGCTGCCGGTGAGACCTTGTCCACCGTGCCGACTTTCTCGGTGGCGCCGCCGCACGCGGAAGCGGCCAGCAGAATCGCGAAGAGGGACGGGACTCGCTTCATGGCGCGAATCCTACTCCAACCAGGTCCGCAGGATGGCGCCTGCGTGACGGCCGACACCGGTGACACGCAACGGTGGGCCGACGGATCGGCGGACCGCGTTTGCCACGGCTCGCGAGTTGACCGGTCGTCTGCGCACGAACCATGCTTGGCGAATGTCGTCGATACGTCTCCTCGTCGCCGTTCTCCTCTCGTGCGCGGCGGTCACGGCCTGCGGGGGGGACGACTCGGAGACGCCCGATGCCGGCCTGTCCCCCGACGCGCCGACAGGCGACATCCTCGAGCGCCTCCGCGCTCTGCCGCACGTGGTCTCGGTGGAGGAGCGCATGACCGACGAGCCGGGGTATCGCTACTTCTCGATCGGCTTCGATCAGCCGGTCGACCATGAAGACCCCGGGGGCCAGCACTTCACCCAGTTCATCACCCTCATCCATCGCGACGAGCACGCACCGTTCATCCTCGGCACGACCGGCTACGGCAACTACTACCTCGACGTCCCGATGGAGCCGACCGTGCTCCTCGACGCGAACCAGATCATCGTCGAGCACCGCTACTTCTTGCCTTCGCGGCCCGAGCCGACCGACTGGTCCAGGCTCCGCGTCGTGCAGGCGGCCGCCGACCACCACGACATCGCGCTGTCGTTCCATCAGATCTACGACGGCGCCTGGATCTCCACCGGCGGCAGCAAGGGCGGCATGACATCGATCTACCACCGCCATCTCTACCCGGACGACGTGGACGGCACCGTGGCCTACGTGGCGCCGTACAACCAGGCGGCAGGCGACACGCGCTACGACGCCTGGTTCGACGAAGTGCTGCCGGCCGACTGCCTCCAGCGCGTGCGCGACGCTCAGGTCGACCTCCTGCAGAATCGCCGGCAGGCGCTGGTCGATCGGGCGACCGCCGACGCCGACTTCAACGGGATCGAGTACACCCGCGTGGCCCTGCCGGTGGCGGTCGAGTCGGCCGTCGTGGGGGCCGAGTGGGCCTTCTTCCAGTACACCGGCGTCACCGAGTGCGACGCCATCCCCGGGCCGTCCGCCAGCGACGACGATGCGTGGAACTGGCTCCACGCGGTCAACAACCCGGACGGCCTGTCCGACGACTCCCTGACGTTCTTCGAGCCGTACTACTACCAGTCGTACGCCGAGCTCGGCTATCCGAGCACCACGGATCCGCACCTCGAGGGCCTGCTCGAGTTCGGCCCCGACGACTACGCGGGAACCGACCCGCCCGAGATACCCGAATACGATCCGGCCGCGGTCGACGCAGCCGCCAGCTGGGTCAAGACCGACGCCACCGCCGTCATCTTCGTCTACGGCGAGTACGACCCCTGGACCGCGGGCGCCTTCGACCTCGGCTCGAACCAGGCCGTGACCCGCTACACCGTCGCCGCCGGCACCCACGGCTCGAGCCTCGTCGATCTCCCCGCCGCCGAGCAGGCGGCGGCGTTCGCCACCCTCGAGGCCTGGACCGGCGTGGCCCCGGCGCAGTCGCGGCTGCGCGCCCGGCTGCTGCCTCCTCCCCGTGAGCCGCACCTGCCGATCCACGCACTCGAGATGGCCCGCCGGGCCCATCGCTGAGGGGCCTTGCGCTAGGGATCCGGCAGGTCGGCCTCGAGGGCGGCGACGACGTCCTGGAACTGGAGGCGGCCGGCTTCGCTGAGGGACATGAGGGCGCGGTGGGCCTCGAGGATGGTCTGGCCGAGCTCGCGCCGGGACGGGGGCGGGCTCGCGATCGGCTCCTCGCGGTCCGGGCTGGTCGGCTCGTCCGCGGTGGGCGTCACGATCTCGAAGAGCTGGTCGAAGCTCATGCTGTGGAGGACGCTGTTGATGTCGTCGCTGGTCGAGACGATGACGCTGCGGGCGCCCTCGCTGCCGTCGCGCTCGCCTGCGCTGTGGGCGAGGCGGGCGAGAAGGCCGAGGTTGGTGCTGTCCAGGATCTCCGCGTGGGTGAGGTCGAAGATCCAACCTCGGACGCGGCCGTGACTCACGAGGTCGTCGGCGAAGCGCTTGATGGCCGGCGCCAGGAGGTAGTCGACGCGGCCGAAGTAGCGGAGCAGGTGGACTCCGTCGGCCTCGGCATGGGTGACGCGGCCGTCGCGGCCGTCAGACATGGCGTTCCTCCCGGCGCATGAACAGAAGCGCCACATCGTCTCTCAGCGGTCTTGCTTCGTCGATGCCGACTCCGGCAAGGATGTCGTCGATGCTGGCCGCCCGGCGGGTGAGCTCGGCCAGGTCGCGGCGCTTGTCGCGGTAGCTCGTCCCGCCGCCCGCGCGGCCGAGCTCGAGGACGCCGTCGGAGACCATGAGCAGGCAGCCGCCCGGCTCGACCCGCGCCTCGCCGGCGCCGAAATCGGCACGGCCGGGCAGGTTGAGGGGCCGGCCGGCGCACTCGAGCTCGCGCACGCCGTCCCGGTTGCCGAGGAACGGGTACGGGAAGGCGCCGGCGTTGCTGTAGACGAGCTCGCCGGAGCCGGTGTCCATCACGCCGTAGAACATCGCCACGTGGCGGTCGAGCTGCTGCCGGGCCAGGTCCTCGTCGAGCCGGGCGAGCAGGCGGGGCGGGGACAGGACGGTCTGGTCTCCGCGCGCGGTGAGCGACTCGCGGTACTTGCCGACCAGCGTGGTCAGGATGGCGGTGATGAACGCCGACGCGGCGCCGTGGCCGGCGACGTCCGCCACGTAGAAGCCGAGGAAGTGGCCGGCCAGCGGGAAGTAGTCGAGGAAGTCGCCGCTCTGGAGCTGCGAGGGATAGAGGCGGCGGAAGCAGGAGACCTCGTCCACCACCAGCCCGTCGCGCGGCAAGAGCTGGAACTGGAGCTGGCGGGCGGCGCGCTCGTCGCCGCGGAGCTCGTCGAGCGCGAGGGTCAGGCGCTTGTTGATGCGGTCGAGGCTCTCGGCGTACTCGCGGTTCTGGCGCAGGAGCTGCGCCTTCTCGAGAGCGCGCGCGACCGCCCGCACCAGGAGCTCGGCGTCCTGGACCGGCTTGGTGACGAAATCCCACGCCCCCCGGCGAAGCGCCTGCACCACGTCCGACAGCGTCGTCTCACCCGAGACCACGACGACCGGGGTCTCCGGCGACTCCCCCACGATCGTGCTCAGCACGTCGAGCCCGTCGGTGCCCGGCATGCGCAGGTCGAGGAGCACCGCGTCCGGCGGCCGCTCGCGGAACGCCTGGAGCCCGGAGGTCCCGTCCTCCGCCTCGGTCACCCGGTAGCCGGCGCGCTCGAGCAGGCGCTTGAACGCCGAGCGGACGAGCCTGTCGTCGTCGACCGCCAGTACCGTTACGACCCCTTCCCCCATCGTGCCCTGCCCCCCCGAGCAGATGTGTCGAGTCGAAAGCCTATCAGGTTCGCGGCTACGACGCCCAGGCCGGGCGGTCGCCGAACGAACGCTCGTACAGCTCGCGGATCGCGCGCCGGCCGTCGTCGCCGAGCGATCGCGTGCCGGTGCCGCAGAAACGGCGTTCCGACACCACCGGCGCCGTGTCCGGCGTCCACCGACCATCTTGCCAGACGAACCAGCCTCGCCGCTCCTGGTCGTAGACCAGGACCGGCTTGTGCCAGTGACGGGCCAGCTCCACCGCCCAGCCGGTGCCGCCGCGCACCGTGCCGTCGTCCTGGATGACCCCGACCGCGAACACCTGCCCGGCGGTCGACACCTGGTGCCAGATGGTCTGGAGGAGCTTGCGGAAGGATGGCGTCTCCGGATACGCGCGGTGCATGGTGCTCTGCAGATAGACCTGGCTGACCGCGCCCTGGGCCAGCTCCTCGTCGGTCAAGGTCACCAGCCCACGGGTCCGCTCCGGCACGCGCCCCTCGAAGGAGAAGTTGAGCTCGGTGATGCCCCAGGCCTGCGCGCACACGCCGAACTCCGCCTCGGCTCCGCGCGCTCCGCCGGACAGGAGCGTGAAGGCGCTGTTGGGCATGCGCAGCGCGCGCGCCGCCGCGACCACCGGCGCGTCGCCGTCTTCCACCAGCCGGAGCGTGTCCGGGTGAAGGTGCAGGCGCGTGTCGGGCGGCTCGACGTCGCCGTGGTCCTTGAGCAGCCGGACCGCCACGTCGTCGCCGTGCGGCTCGAGGAAGATGGCGACGTCGATCAGCTCCTCGTAGGCGTCGTAGGGCGGGACCAGCCGGGTCGGGTGGTCGCCGGTCGCGCGCCGGTGAGTCTGCGCGCTCATCCACAGCTCGGCGCCGAGCAGCTTGGCGTAGGACTTGAACGCGCCGATCATGGCCGCGTTCTCGCTCTGCGAGTGGTTGGTCCAGGGATAGCCGTCGACCAGGATCGCGGCCGGACGGAACGCGAGGTGCTGCGAGAACATCGCCACCGTCTTCTCGAGCCGGTCCGGCCACAGGTCGTGGTCCTTGAACGCCGCGATGACACGGTGGCGCCGCACCATCTGGCGCGAGACCTCCTGATCGTCCAGATCGGCGATCATGGCCAGGTCCTCGAACAGCGCGTCGTACCAGCACTGCACGTGGTCCATGGTCTGGTCGAGCGAGACGTGGAGGACGGGTTTCTCGCGCAGGAGATCGTCGAGGGCGATCTGGACGAGGCAGGCGGTCTTGCCCACGCCGGCGCGTGCCATGACGAGACCGAGATTGCCCTTGCCCAGACCGCCGTGAATGGACGCTTCCAGGATCCGGATCGGGCTGGACTGGTTCACTTCCTTGCGATACATGGCCGCGCCTGCCTCACTTCGAGCTGGATGACGACTTGGCCTTCTCGGCCGCCTTCTCGATGAGCTCCTGCGCGATCTGCTCGGGAACTTGCAGATAGCGGGAGAACTCCATGGTGAACTCCGCCTTTCCCTGCGTCGCCGAACGCAGCGCCGTCGCGTAGCCGAACATCTCGGCCAGCGGGACCTCCGCCTCGACCCGGCTCAGCAGGCCATCCTCCTGCGAGCCGATGATCATCCCGCGCCGCTGCATGAGCGAGCCCATCACGGCGCCGCTGAACTCGTTCGGCCCCTCGACCCCGACGCGCATGATCGGCTCGAGGATCTTCGGCCGGGCCTGGTCGTACGCGCCGCGCCAGGCCCCGCGCGCCGCCTCCTGGAACGCGATGTCGGACGAGTCGACCGGATGCGAGTCGCCGTCGTTGACCACGACGCGCACGTTGACCACCGGGAACCCGATGAGGCGCCCCTTGTCGAGGCAGGAGCGGAACCCCTTCTCGACCGCCGGCATGAACTGGCGCGGGATGACGCCGCCCCTGGTCTCGTCGACGAACTCGTACTCCGCCTGCGTGTACGGCTCGATGTAGCCGCCGACCTTGGCGTACTGGCCGGAGCCGCCGGTCTGCTTCTTGTGGAGGTAGTTGAAGTCGGCGCGCCTCGTCACCGTCTCGCGATAGGCGACCTGCGGCGGCGACACGACCACCTTGGCCTGATACTCGCGCCTCATCCGCTCGAGGTAGACCTCGAGGTGGAGCTCGCCCATGCCGCGGATGATGGTCTCCCCCGAATCCCGATCGACCCCGACCCGGAAGGTCGGGTCCTCCTTGGAGAAGCGGCGCAGCGCCTTGGACACCCTCGGCTCCGACGCGCTGTCGGCCGGGCGCACCGCGACCGACACGACCGGCTCCGGCACGTGCATGGCGGTCATGGCCACGTTCAGCTTCCCGTCGGTGAACGTGTCGCCCGAGTTGCAGTCGATGCCGAACATCGCGACGATGTCGCCGGCGCCAGCGTCCTCGATCTCCTCCATCTCGTCGGCGTGCATGCGCACGAGCCGGCCGACCTTGTGCTTCTTCCCGGTGCGCGCGTTGACGATCGTGTCGTCGCGGCGCAGCGCGCCCTGGTAGACGCGCAGGTAGGTGAGCTGGCCGTAGCGGCCGTCCTCCAGCTTGAAGGCCAGCGCGACGCTCGGCTTGGTGAAGTCGGCCTGCAGGACCACCTTGGCGCCAGCGTCCTTGTCGAGCTCGATCGCCTCGTTGGTGACCTCGGTCGGGTCCGGGAGGTAGTGCACGACGCCGTCGAGCAGCGGCTGCACGCCCTTGTTCTTGTAGGCCGAGCCGATGAGGACCGGCGTCAGCTTGCGGGCCAGCGTGCCCTGGCGGATGGCGGTGCGGATGTGCTCCTCGGTGACGGTGTCCTCGAGCATGGCCGCGGTCAGGTCATCGGAGAACATCGACACCGCGTCCAGCATCTCCTCGCGCGCGGCGGCGGCCTGCTCGCGAAGCGCGGCCGGAATCTCCCCCTCGACCACCTGCTCGCCGTTGTCCCCCTTGAAGTGGAGCGCGCACATGCGGATCAGATCGACGATGCCCTCGAACTTGTCCTCCAGTCCGATCGGCAGCTGCAGGAGGACCGGGTTGTGGCCGAGCTTCTCGCGCAGCTGGTCGCGCACGCGGAGAGGATTCGCGCCGGTCCGGTCGCACTTGTTGATGAAGGCCAGGCGAGGCACGTTGTAGCGCCGCATCTGGCGGTCGACGGTGAGCGACTGGCTCTGCACGCCCGCGACCGCGCACAGGACGAGGATGGCACCGTCCAGCACGCGGAGGGAACGCTCGACCTCGATGGTGAAGTCCACGTGGCCCGGCGTGTCGATGATGTTGATGTGATGCTTGAGCCACTCGCAGTGCGTGGCGGCGCTGGCGATCGTGATGCCGCGCTCGCGCTCGAGCTCCATCGAGTCCATCTTGGCGCCGACCCCGTCGCGGCCCTTCACGTCGTGGATGGCGTGGATCCTCTTCGTGTAGAAGAGGATGCGCTCGGTCAGCGTCGTCTTCCCGCTGTCGATGTGTGCGGAAATGCCTATGTTTCGCAGGTGCGACAGGTCGCTCAACACGGTGCGGCTCCTGGAAGGAGCGTAGCCCTATCCTGTCTCGGGTTGGAAATCAAGGCGCGCACCGGCAATCGAGGCCGGAAATCGGTCCGGAAGGGAAGCAAAACCGGCAGCTTGACCCTGACGGGAGGAGGCGGATGTTGCGCCGATGTCGCCCGCCCGCCACCCGGCTGCGCGTGACCCCGGGTCGGTTCGAGCACCGGCCACGCCGTGATATAGACGTGACAATCATGGTCGTGCGCTCGGCTCTCGCCTCCCTCCTCGCCGCCTTCGCCATGCTCGGGAGGCCCGGGGCGGTCCTCGCGGAGGCGACTCTGCGGCCCGAGCTCGTGGAGGTGTGGGTCGATCCGGTGCGCGACCTCGCCCCCGACGCGGTCGAGGCCAGCATCTCGCACATCCTCTTCATCAATCGCTGCCCCGGCGACTGCGTCGTCACGCCGGGCGCCAACGATGCCCGCAGCAACACCTCGAGCCTCGTCCAGACCACCTCCACCCTGAGCGAGTTCCGCCTCGGCGACGAGGCCTTCGCCCAGATCGTCGATTGCGTGCGCGACGTGTACAGCCCGTACGACGTCGAGGTCGTGACCGAGGACCCGGGTTCGTCCGTCTTCCACCACGAGGCGATGCTGGCGGGCACGCCGGACGAGGCGGGCTTCATGCCCACGACCGGCGGCGTCGCGCCCGCGTCGTGCGAGCCGCTGAACAACGTCATCTCGTTCAGCTTCGCGAATCGCCAGGACTCGGACGTGGAGTCCATGTGCTGGACGGTGGCCCAGGAATCGGCCCACGCGTTCGGCCTGCCGAACCACGTCTACGACTGCCACGACCCGATGACCTATCTAGATCAGAACTGCGGGCGGAAGTACTTCCGCAACCGCGCCATTGCGTGCGGCGAGTTCGAGCCGGGCCGGCCCCCCTGCTCGTGCGGAGTGAGCGAGCAGAACTCGCACGCCGAGCTCCTCAAGACCTTCGGCCCCGGCACGCCACCCGCGCCGCCGGGGGTGGCGCTCCTCTATCCCGAGGCCGACGCGGCGGTGGAAGACGAGTTCAGCATCTTCTTCACCGCGCTCGACCCGCGCCTGGTCCATCACGTGGACATCTACCTCAACGGCACCAAGTACAAGACGCTGGACGGCTACGACTACGTCAAGCGGGAGGACAACTACTCGCTCAAGGCCCCGCCCCACCCGGACGGATACATCGCCCTCGAGATCAAGGCGTACAACGAGATCAACACCGAGGCCGGAACCGCCAGCGAGACCGTGCTCAAGGGCGCGCCGTGTAGCTCGGCCGATCAGTGCTTCGAGTTCATGTCGTGCAATGAAGGGCGCTGCACGTATCCGGCCCCCTCCGGCCGGCTGGGCGACGAGTGT
>WNGB01012513.1_pt1 | contig 11521 bp, 7 predicted proteins | sample 5400681 | NCBI WGS metagenome assembly WNGB01 (sample SAMN13153367, study PRJNA577476) | soil metagenome | isolation source: 115 cm soil or saprolite under grassland replicate 2 | place: USA:California | collected 2016-06-15 | reverse complement strand
GCACGATACGAAGCGTGCGGCCCTCGGCCGGCGCCTGCCTGGCGTGACCGCGCAGCTCCGGCACGGCCGCCAAGGCGGCCGCCAGGACGAGCCGACAGGCCTTCAGGCGCGTGGGCCAGTCGGGCTCTTCCTTGAGGCCGTCGCTCGTCCGCACCCGCTTGGTGGCGCTCCCCATGATCAGCCGCAGCTGCTCGAGCGCCTCGATCGTCGCCTCGGCCGACTCGAACTGGAGGTGCAGCTGCTTCGCCTCGAGTGGCCTCTCGGCAAGCTCGCGCCAGCGCTCCACCTCCAGCTGCCACTGCGGGTGGCGCTTCCAGACCGAGACCGTTTCCGGGGCCACGCCGAGGATCTCGGCCGTCTCCTTGCGCGAGTGGCCATGCGCCTGCAAGAAGGCCGCCTCTCGAGCACGAGCGGAGAAGCTCCGCCGCGACGTCTGCGCACGCCGACCGTGAGAAGCGGCGCCCATCGGCCTCTACGCCTGACCCGCGTAGCATCGGTCCTTCATGCACCGGGCCGACGCGCGAGGCTTTCAGCGGCGTCAGTCCCATCAGCCCCCGGCGCTTGCCTAGGCATTACAGAATGTGAGCACGACGTCCGCCTCCACATGCCCGCGAACGGCCTGGCAGAGCCAGAAACTCGCCGACTGGCCGGAAAAGGCATTGAGCGATGTGACGCGTCCTCCCTGAAAACTTCATGGAGCCGCTTCGCGTCCCCACGGCGGACGATGATCCGACCTTTTGCGACGGGCTCCGCAGCTACTCGCATCCGCTCCGCGTAGCTGGTGGTCGTCCGGGCCCGAGATGACGCTCGCCGGCGTGATCGTCGGCGGCGCCACCTACGCGATCGGGCTCGCCTTCGCCTACTAGGAGGGTCGGCGAAACGACTAGCGAAACGAAGCTAGGCGGCGCGTGCGGCTATCCAGAACGTCGGCGGCGAAGGTAGCTAAGGACGGCTAACACAACAATGACGATGATGACGGTCCAAAGCCAGGTCGGCACGTGATCCTTTCGTTAGGAGCATGCCGACTCTACGGCGAGCCAACCCGTATTTGCAACGTGTGTGGCCTACGCCGCGAGCGTAACGGCTCGCGCTCTGGCGAGCGCCAAACTGAGGCGGGCGAGCATCACAAGGTCAGCGTGAAGGGCGACCTTGGCAAAAGTGTCCGCCACAGTTCCGCACTCCCGTTTGGAGCCTGTGGGGTGCGTAAATTCAATTTCGCCTGCAAATCAGCGAGTTCATCAACGCGGACCGAATTTGCGCACCCCACAGGCCGCAAGTCGCCTCAGCCGAGGCTCGCTCGCCCGGTTGGACGGCTCATCGACGAGCGGTCGAGTTTACGCACCCCACACGGTCATGCGTGGGTGCAGAGCTCTGGGCAGAACAAGAGCGCCGACGCCGACATGGCGACGAGCGCTTTGCGGCGATGCTCAGCAAGGCTTTCGCTCGCCTGGACGTTGGGCCAGGTCGCATTCATCGGCGGCCAAGGCCTCGGACTCCCACTGCCGGTCAGCCAATATCGGAGCCCGGGGGCTCCAGGCGAACCCAGCGGGCGACGGAGGGGATCTTCTCTCGGTCGACGATGAAGAGCATGTACCAGCGGGGTGGCGCGACACCGCCGTTCGGGGGCGCCTGCACGACGAGCGCGCCGTCCTCAATCGGTGGGGAGGATCGCGAGCCCGACGTAGGGCTGGTCCGGTGACTGGTCGATTTACAACACCGAGGTGCTCGGGAACCGTTCCTACGCCTCGTGGTAATCCAACGGGATCGTCGCCCTCGACCGCCCCGAGATCGCCGCGAGCCCCACGTCCGTGTCCAGCATGTTTGTCGCCACCAATGCGCTCGCCCCGAAAGCGCCCGCTCCCACGGCGTCGGGAGACCGCGGCGACGGGATGACGCGGAGCATTCTTTCCCACCTCGCTGACCGAGTGCGAGACGGCCTCCCTGCTTGCTGTACGCCGAACGATCCGGGCGAAGGGAAAGGGGCGGCGCTTTCGGCGCCGCCCCTGTTTCATGCCGCCGGCCTACGGCTTCTGTTGGAGGATGTAGAGGCCGAAGTTGCGGTCGCTGACGAGCAGCAGGTTGCCGTGCGGGACCACGCTCCAGACGTTCACTGGTGGCGCGTTCGCCGGCGCCCCGGCCCCCGTCCAGAAGGCGATCTCCTTTGGAGCCGTTGGCTTCGTGAAGTCGATCACGCGGACGCCGTCCGAGTACCAGGAGGCGTAGACGGTGCTGCCCCGCACCTCCGGGTTGTGGACGCTCCAGCTGCCCGATGTCGCCACCGCTTCGTTGTTCGTGTTGGCTGTCGCGAACGTGCTCAGCTGGGTCGGACTTGCCGGGTTCGCGATGTCGAAGAAGCGCAGGTAGCCCCAGCCGTCGAAGACTGCCTTTGCATTTACGGACACGGTGTCCGTTGCTAGCGCGTTCACCATCGCCAGGCCGGTGCTGCGAATGACGAAGATGCCCGGGATGGTGACGACCGTCCCGATTACCTGCGGCGAGCCCTGCTGCACTGGGTTGTCGCCGCCCATTAGCACCAGCGCCTCGCCACCGGCAGCGCTGTTGTAGACGATTGCCCCGATCGCGCCGTTCTGTTGCGCCCAGGCGATCTTGTTGTCGAACCGGCAGAGGCCGCGCTCGATCAGCGCTATCTTGCCGCTCGGATTCGCGAGGTACGGATCGCCGGCCGGCAGGCCAGGCGTCCCGGGTGGGCAGCCGCGCCCGACGTGCACGACGTCCCCGGCCATCGTCTTGTTCGGAAGCTCGACGATCGGCTTCGTAAAGGCGCCTTCCACTGCCGGGTATTGGCCGGCGATCGAACCGGGTGCAGTGACGTTGAACTCAAGGTGGAAGGGGCTGAAGTCCTCGTCGGCTTGGATAAGCAGCGTCCCATCGCGTGCGTCCGCTGTGGAGTGCGCGTTGCCCTCCTGGCCGGCTGCATACGCCGTCCGCCCCAGGACCGTCGGGTCGGCCGGGTTCGAGATGTCGAGGATGATCACGCCGGCGTCCCAGTAGGACAGGTAGAGCCGGGTGCCGTCACCGTTGAAGCGCGGGCTGTGCAGAAGCGTGCGGGCGTCGCCGCCCTGGCGCACGCTCAGGTAGAAGTTGAGCCCGAACGCGGGGTCGTCGAGCACGCCGTACTCGCTCAGCAACGTCGGGCTCGCGGGGTTGCTGATGTCAAGCAGCAGCAGGTCGCCCGTGCCGTTGAGGCCGTTGGCGTCGGACGTGATCGCCTCCAGGTCGGGCACCGCAAGTGCGGCAAGCGTGCGGCCGTCCGGGATCGTGGCGACGTCAAGCTCGTGCACACCGGTGACGTCGGCGAACTGGTCGACGTTGTAGAAGCTGACGAGCTGCGGATCCGCCGGGTTCGAGATGTTGTAGATCTCGAGCCCGCTCCTGCCGACACCCGGTGCCGGGTCGTTCCCGCAGTCCTGCATGCCGACCGCAAGGTAGTCACGGTTGCCGATTCGGAACGCCTGCATGTCCTCCATCGACGTGTCCGGGTAGTCAGCGGTATCCGAGAGCTTGACTGGGTTCGCGGGATTGGAGATGTCGATGATGTCCACCCCGGTGCCCGGGCACGCGCCCCGCCACTTGCCCACGAAGGCGAGGTTCTTGTAGCCCGCGACATCGGCGTGCACGCCCTGGTTGAAGGGACTCAGCTGCAGGGCACCGACGAGCGAGATGTTGCGCGCTTTGCGCGAACTCCCGCTCGCGGGGGTCTGGTTGCCGAGGTAGCGCTCGACGCTCGAGATCCCTGAGCCGTCCAGACCTAGTGCACTGTCGTGCTGCTCCGCCGGATCGTCGGTAACGACCCCGCCAGGGTCTGGATCCGCCGCGGCGCTGGTGCCCAGCGCAAGCACAGCCAACACCGCTGCTGCTACTAAGACAACGCGCAGTCTCATTTCCCCCCTCCTGCCTCGATTCTGCGTACTTGCGGCGGCAAGTCTAGTGTCGCCCGCCGCAAGGATCAACAACCGGGATCCCGTGGCGCCGGCCGGTCGAGCAGGCATGATGCCGCGTCCGCCTTCGTGTTCTGCTGGGTCCGCTTGAGGATCCACAGGCCCGAGCTCATGTCGCTCGCGCCTCGATTCTCCCCCCGGCCGACCGACGTTCAAGATCGCCGGGGACCGACGCGTCCGGGGAAGGGAGAGGCGCCGCCTCGGCGGCGCCCCTCCTCCCTACTCAGCGCGTGCGCTTGACGATGTAGAGGCCGAAGTTGATGTCGCTCAAGTAGATCCGGTTCCCGTCCGGGTAGACGCCCCAGACGAAGGGGATCGGATGCGCGCCGCCGGGCCCGAAGGACTCGAACACCCCGGTTGGGTCGAGCGTCGGGTGCGGCCGGTAGAAGCCGACCTCGCGCGGCCGCGAGGGGTTCGAGATGTCGACGACTCTGAGCCCGTCCGAGTACCAGCTCAGGTAGAGGGTGCTGCCGCGGATCTGCGGGTTGTGGACTGAGTAGAAACCGGACGTGTTGTTCGTCAGCGAGTGTGGCGTCGCGAAGTCACTCAGGTGCACGGGACTCGCCGGGTTCGAGATGCCCCAGATGCGGGCGAAGCCCCAGGTGTCTCCGACCTCCTTCCGCTCGCCGGCGGCGACGAGCTCGCCTGGGCTGAAGTCCTCGTCAGTGGTCACGAGCACGGAGCCCGCCCCATTCGGCATTGCCGAGTGCGTATCGCCCTCGCTGCCGGCCGGGTAGGTCGTACGTCCGACCAATTTGATGTCCGACGGATCAGAGATGTCGAGGATGACGGCACCGATGTCCCAGTAGGCCACGTAGGCGGTCATCCCGTCCGTGCTCGGCGAGGCGCTGTGGGCGAACACGGCCGCGAAGTGGCCGCGGCATGCGTCCTCCTGCCCCGCCGGCGGGGCGCAATCGAACGGCGCCCCGAGCCCGAAGTCGGCGAAGAAGTCGGCCCCGAAGGGCAGACCGCCGTCCTTGCCGGCTCCCCAGTCGTCGGTTAGGAAGGGATTCGCCGGGTCGCTGACGTCGACGAGCTGGAAGTCGCCGATCGTCTCGCCAAGCAAGAGGGTCGTCGTCACCTCGGAGAACGGAACCGCCGCAAGGGCCAGGATGCGGTCACCCTGTTTTGTGAGCGAGATCTCGTGGACACCGCCCGAGGCGGGCGTCTCGAAGAAGCCAAGGTGGCTCGGGTTCGTGGGATCGGTGACGTCCCAGAGATCGATGCCGGTCAGCCCGGGCGCCTGGTCGGGCAGCCCACAATCCTGCAGCCCGATCGCGAGCAGGTCGCCCGTGAACGCGTCCGTATCCATCGACACGACCTGCATGTCCTCGTCGGAGGTGTTCGGGTAGGCGCCGGCGTACGCAACGATGTACGGGCGCGCGGGGTCGGAAGCGTCGATGATCTTCACCCCAGTCCCCGGGCACGGTCCGCTCCACGTGCCGACGTAGGCGTAGTTCCCGTGCGCCCAGACGTCGCCGTTCAAGCCCTCGGGAATCTTGAGACGGCCGAGTTGGCGAGTGTGGTTGCCCGCCGGCCGGCTCGAATTCGCGGGACTGTGCAGGCCCGCGACCGCCTGGAGCAGGCGCGCCTCCAGTGCGTTCGTCCGGACGTCGGGAGCCGCCTGCGCCCCGACCTGGGTGGCGAGCATGCCCGCGAAAACGGCGCCGATCGCCACGAATCTTTTCCCCCGCATCTGCCCCTCCTTCGATAGATGTGCCGCAGCCGGGCGACACGCGCGCTCAATCATCTCGCGCGCCGGACGGCAGGGCAAGCAACAGCGAGGGCTCTCTCACCGAGCCCTCGCTGTCGTGCGCCGAGGCGGAGCCGCTAGCGCAGGAGTGCTTCCTGCGTCTGCGGGTTCATGTAGGGGAAGCGCTTGGCTCCCGCTCGCGCTCGGTCGGAGAAGAGGTAGATGTCCTGCCCGCGCGGAATGTCGTTGTCGTAGATGAAGCCGTTGTACCAGTAGGCGGACCACACGCTTCCCCCGGCCGCGTCGTAGTACCCGAGCTCCTTGGCGTTTCCGAGGTCGGTGAAGTCGACGACGTCAACGCCGCCGCCGTACCACGACGAGGTGAGCAGGTAGCGTCCCGTCACCGGCACGACGTTGAAAAGGTGCGCCGAGCAGTAGTCGCCGGCCTGCATGCGCGGGATCAAGAACGATCCTGCCGGGGTCGTCGGCGCGGAGAGCCGGTAGAACCAGACGCGCCCGTCCGCCTCGTCCGCCGTGTTGCAGCTCCCCGACTCGCTCTCATCGCCCCAGATGACGACCTTGCCGTCCCAGGTGAAGGACGAGGAATGCCAGATCTCGATGTCCGGGTTGTCCACGTGCGTCGCCTCGAGCGTTTTCGGGTGCACCGGGTCGGAGATGTCCCAGTACTGCCCCTCGCTCAGGCACGCCGCCGCGGCCACGTGGAGCTCGAGGAAGACGCTGACGTCGTGGCAGCCGATCGTGGGGTCGAAGGGCGGGCCGAGGTCGAATACCTGGCCCGTGATCTTCGGCTTCGAGATGACGTGTGCGGCGGCGGGATCGCTGAGCGGCACCGCCACGATGGAGATCTCCTCGTGGAGCGGGCTGTCCGCCTGCCCCGCCGCGTAGGCCGCCGGTCCGCAGTGCGGACCCGGCCGGAGTGCGTAGGAGAGCACGTAGAGGAGCACGCGGCCGTGCCCGAGGTCGGGCACGAGCGTGTGCGTGTGCGAGCCGCAGTCCGTCGCAACGGCGGTGACGTACTCCGGGCTCGAGGGGTCCGAGATGTCGAAGATGCGGATTCCCTCCCAGTTGCTCGGGTTCGTCAAGTCGGAGGACGGTGCGGGCGCGCTGTCGCACGTGGGCTTCGTCCGCACCTGGTCGACGGAGACGAAGAGCAGGTTCTTCCAGACCGACACGTCGCCCTGAGGACCGGGACAGCTGAAGTCCGAGAGGACGACGGGCGCCTCCGGATCGGAGATGTCAATGGTTCGGAAACCGCTGTAGTTGCCGGCGACCATGAGGCGGCCCCAGAAGGCGAGGTCGGAATTCACGGTCCCCGTCTTGGCCAGGGTGGCCAGGCGCTTCACGTTCTGGCTGTGGGAATCGGGGTCGGTCTGCCCAGCCGCCGGTGCTGCCACGGCAAGCAGCGCGAGCGCGACGACCAGGAGAAGGAGTAAACGCATCGATCTCATTGCGATGCCTCCAGACTTGATTGACGGGAGCGGCGGGATCTGGCCGCCGCTCCCGTCGTCAGCGGACGTCGTTCAGTGGATGGTGAACTCCTGCGTCTGCGGATTCAGGTGGCCGAGGCGGAGGGCTCCGGCGAGCGTGGGGTCGCTCGCCCGGAAGACATTCACGCCCTTCGTGATCTCCGACTCATAGATGAAGTTGTTGTACCAGTACGAGGACCAGGCGCCGCCAAGGTCCGGCGGGGCGAGCGGTGGCGGATCGGACCACGCGACCGTCTTCGCGTCCGCCGGGTCGGTGAAGTCGGTGACCCACGTCCCCGCCTGGTAGTTCCCGCTTACGGCGATGTAGCGCCCGCTTTGAAGGGGCACGATGTTGTAGTTGTGGATCGTGCAGTTCTCAGCCGCCGACTGCGGTCGCGGCAGGGTCCACTGGCCGAGCTTCGCACCCGTGGCCGAGTCGTAGAAGAACATCGACTTCTTTACGTCCGGGTCGGTCGCCTCGCATTCGGGCGCCGCGCCGCCGCCCGGCTCCCAGCCGAGGATGATGACCTTGCCGTCCCAGGTCAGAGCCGCGGAGTGCCAGCGGCCAGCGTGCCCGTCGACGCCCGGCTCCTGGATCGTGTAGAGGAAGAGCGGATCCTCGAGCGATCCGCCCCCCGGCGAGCCGATGCTGAACACGTTCGTGGTGTCGGCGCTGGCGCAGACGGCCAGGTTCACGTCGCCGCGGATCACGCCCGCGTCGTGACACCCGGTCCGGACGGTCGGGTCGGCCGGTCCGGCCAGCTCTTCCCGATGAACGAGGCTGGCGCCGGCCGGGTTGGCGAGCGGCACCGCGATGACGTCCATGAAGTCACCTAGGGCGTTCTGGCCGGCAAGATCGAGGCCGACGCCGCACCCCGAGCTGCTCGAGTTGTTGCTGTAGACGATCAAGTTGCCGCTCGAGACGCCCGCCACCGTCACGGTGTGCGAGCCGCACGGCAGCTCCACGGATGCCTTCAGCACGGGATTCGCGCGGTCGCTGATGTCGAAGACGTGCACGCCCTCCCAGCCGGCGGGTACCGTCTGACCGCTGCAGGTCCTCGGCGCAGTCTTCTTCGAGTTCCACGAGCGGACGAGGATGTTCTGCCAGACGACGATGTCGCCCTGATCGCCGTTGCACTCCGGATGGGCGATCTCCACCGGGTTGTCCGGGTCGGAGATGTCGACGACCCGCCACCCGTTGTAATTCCCGTTGAACGCTAGGTTGCCCCAGAAGGCGATGTCGGAGTTGATGTGCCGCACGCCGTCGGGATCGCCGAAGAAGCTAGCCGGGTGGGGACTATGCCCCTTGGCATGAATGTTCGGCGTGTGCGGGCGCGTCGCGTGGTCCGCCGCCGCGGCGAGCGGAAACGCCAAGAGCCCGATGAAGCACGCGCTTAGGACGGAGACGCGTAAGAGCCGTCGCATGGACACCTCCCTGGTCGGTGCGAGGAGCTCATGCCGGGACGACAGCCCCAGGAATCCCCCGAGGAGACGCCGGGCCCCGGCATGTCTCCCCTTTTGCCTGCGCCCGGCAGTCTTCCTCCGCTTTCCCCGACTGTCAAGGCGGCGGCGGAAGGGCCGAGCTAGGTCGGGACGGTCAGCGTGCGGACGGGCGGCCTGCCAATGCTGCGGATGATGGACAGACCCATGGCGGAGCACTCATGAGCCAGAGCGAGCAAGCAGCGCGTGCTCCGCCTTCGCGACCGGCTGATCACCGTCCCCGAGGATTGAGTTTCTGCACCCCGCGCCGTCGCCTCGCGCACGAACAGCGCGCTCCGCGAGCCCGGCGTCGCCGTCCTCGCCGCCGCCTTCACCCACCGTGGGTCTGCGGATCGCCGAACCGCCGACGCTATTTACCTTGGCCTCGGGGCGGTATTGGAGCTCCTTGCCCTCGAGGTCGTACGGCGATACCACCCTTCTTGTCCGTGCCGATAATTGTGCTCCTTGCCGGGTCGCTCGGGATGAACCCAGAGGGCCGGGTCGTCGGCGGCATCGCCGCGGTGGGGGAACGGGATCGGTCTCGACCGCTGCGGACGGTAAGGAGTCCGTAAAACCGGCGCCCTCACCGACCGCGCTCCGCGTCATATGGGAGGCGCGGGGCCGGACAGTCTCTCTCGATAGGGGGGCCGAAAGAGCTTTTCACCCCGGGACAAGGTTAGTCCGGCCCCGCACAGCTCCTTCCAGAGCGTACGCGCTCCTCTCGAGTCGCGCGCGCCGGCATCCAGACCCAGGCCGTTGCTTCGGCCGTGCCCCGCCCTCTTGCAAGCCTTCCCGCCACCGTCGGCATAGAGGCTCGCGAGCAACTCAGGATCGTGCTCCTCGTGGGCCCTTCGCAACGCGTCGACGTCCAACTTTGCGATGGTTGTCATCGCACGTTCCTCCTGACCGACCCCTGGGACGTCTATAGCGTGAGTCTCTTACGATCGGCGGGAGGTTGCAACCTCCCGGCCGTCGCATCCCCCCGGACAGCCTCTCGAGCGATTGAGCACTTCGGATCCCACCTCCGACGTCGAGTCCTCGTGAGCTTTCGAGAACGAATCCACTCGACCTCTGCAAGCTGCGCGATGGTGGCTTGCGAACTGGAGGCGAGGGCGGGGGCCGGGACTCCGACTCGGTATCCTCGCAACGTGTCCGCGCCTGCCCAGCCGCGCGCCTGCCCGCGCTGCGGCGAGCCGATGCAACTCGTCAATAGGCGCACACGCAACAAGGCGCTGCGTTCTGGTCGGAGAGTAGAGCGTGTCAGCGGCGCGGCGCAGTCGAAGGTCTGGGTCTGTCGCCCCTGCCGCATCCAACGCCGCGTACAGGAGCAGTAGGGCGCGAGCCGCTGCGGCGAGCGGACCCGCCAGCCCCACGCAGGAGAGCGCTACCTGGGTTCGTCACGTCGAGCCGCCCGTGTCGCACTTCGCGAGTACGGCAACAAGCGCACTCGCTCCGATAGAAGATCGCCCCCTGTCGCTCTCTATCGAAAGAGCGACGCCGAAGCGTACGACCTCCAGGTTCTCCGCCTCCCCGACTCTCACCCAGGGCCGGCCCCGCTGGGCCAGCTCGCGGACTCCCGCGGGGGAAGCGTGCTTGGACGCCTGAAGAGCCGAGCGGCAGGACCCCAGCGACAAGGGGCGTTGGCGTACTGGCACGGAGCCTCGTTGACTTGCAGATCACAGCTGCGTACAGAATGACACTTATTACTGAAAAGGCTGCCTTGAGAGCGATCATCAGCCCTCTCAACCCGAGATTGGGGCGTTACGTCGAAGCCGCCTCGAGAAGGACGCCTGACGGGTAACGTTTAGGCACCGCCCACACGTCTCCTTCAATCTGAACCGCGCGGCCCCGCTCCTTCGGGGAGGGAAGCCCAATCGAACGGCGATGGCAAGGACGATGTCGCGGCTGCGAGCCTCTCGCGGCCCCTCCAGCGTGGAAAGGCAGGCCGTGCAGGCCGTTCGCGTTCGTCTAAGCGAGCCCTCGCTCATTCCTGACTTACTCGATGCGCTTCGCCGCGCAGAGCAGCGCGTCGAGCGAGAAGGCAACGACGCGCTCCGGGTGCTCCCCTCGCGGGCCGGCGCGACCGGTGCGCCGCAAGAGCAGGACCGGGTCGAGCTCGAGTTCTTCCTTCGTTCCTGGGCCGCCGCCCGTGGAGACGTCGAGGTCGAAGTCGAGTAGGAACACCGCTAACCAACATTTCGAGGGGCGACAGAACGTCAGCGGCCGCCCATCGTCAGTCCGGAGGGTCCCAAACGCGGGCGCCCGCGATGAATGACTGCGGCCCCTTCGAGTCCGACTGCGACTGAGCGACCCTGCGCTCGCCGAGGAGCTCGTCCGTTTCTTACGCAAGCGCGAGTTGACGGCCGAGTGGGTGAGTGATGACGTCGTCGAGGTCGCGGAGAAGCCCTTCGATGCCTGGGTCCTCGAAGAGGAAAACCACTGTCTCCGCGCCGAGGAAGACGCTGTGCCGCCGAAAGCCGGTATCGCCAAGTTCGTAAGGCGCGCCCTCGGCGCGAGCTCGTTCAACCCAAGTGGACGCAGCCGCGGCGAGTCCAGGCCGTCCAACAGTCAAAACATCTTCGGCCAAGGGGCGTAGACGGCGCTGGCTCGTTCTTCTTCCAGATTCACGTGCGCGACGACCACCGGTGTTTCCCGTGGAACCCAGGCGGTCCGTGTGAGCCCGGCCGCGACATGGACGGGCGGGAGCTCTGATGACTGCTGGGATCCGGACGCTCGCAGCGGGCTCATAGAGGGGGCTCATTGCGGGGTCAGTGCGCGCCTCATTGAGCCCCGGGCGCGAGTCCGGGTGGGATCGGCACGGGAATCCCACCTTAGGACTGTGTGTGCCTGCCCCGCCCCGTGCTGGTGCCGCCGATTCACTCAGCGGGGGAGCGTCGCGTTCT
>WNGB01013419.1_pt1 | contig 11522 bp, 10 predicted proteins | sample 5400681 | NCBI WGS metagenome assembly WNGB01 (sample SAMN13153367, study PRJNA577476) | soil metagenome | isolation source: 115 cm soil or saprolite under grassland replicate 2 | place: USA:California | collected 2016-06-15 | reverse complement strand
TGGCTGACTTCCTAGAGCGCTATGCTCTGCACCACCTAGTCGAAATCACTGGTCCACTCCCCCATTCACAAATGGTGCACACCTTGCGGCGTATGGACCTCTATGTCAGTACCTCCTACCAGGAAGGTATGCCAAATGGTGTACTAGAAGCTATGGCCTGTGCCTTGCCGGTCGTGGCAACAGACGCCGATGGCACACCCAAGCTCGTGCAAGACGGCGTGACTGGTTATCTCTGCCCCATAGGCGACTTGGGCGCGCTTACAGCGTGCTGCCGCATACTCATCGAACAGCCAACCCTGCGCCAGCGTATGGGGCAGGCTGGGCGGCTGCGTGCGCAGCAGCATTTTCATCCAGACCAAGAGGCAATGGCAGTGGAGAGCGTATTGCGGCTCGCCGGCAGGTCTAGGGGTAACGCATGGTGACAGACCATGCTACCCCCAGATACGGTAAAGCCCTGTGGACGCAGAGGCGATAAGTTGTCGGACATAGGAAAGGGCTTACAAACTATGATATCCTATGATGCCAGAGTTGTATCAGAGCTGTCAATAAGCTGTACATGTGCGCTTCGCGGATGGGGGTATGTTACAGGCGGGACGGGCGTGTCTCTATGTTCTCCACGCGCTAGGCTATTATCGCCTGGCGACCTTGCTCTCTCCCCCCGTGCCTCTGGTTAGTCAAGGTAAGGTACAGACCTAGTCGCCAGGCATCGACCCTGGTTCGCACGTTGGTTTTTACTCGTGAGTGAGATGAGGGCACACTGTGCCTTGTGTGGTTGGTTAATTGCAATGATTCGCCTCCATGCTGTTGAGGAATTTAGCACGCCCTGAGCGCAATACATACATAACTGTCGCGACGACGAGTTTGTCGTTCTCAGAGCCTATTTCCCTCTGGACTGTCTCGATCAGCTCATACAGACTTGTCGTAATGGTCTTCGATTTCTGTGTCGTGTTCAGGGGCGGTTTCAGTACAGTTTGCATTTTTTGCTTCCTTTATCTTATGGACGATTATTGCAGTGAGCTTGCATATAATGTAAACGTTCCAGCGGCGCGACTCTGTGAGACCCGTTACACATTTCCTGTGAACTGCCTCACAGGGTGTGGAACGGGGATGTAAGACAGTACGGTACCAGGCAGGAGCTGCGATGCGTTTTAGCACGCTGGAAGGTAAGTTCGGTACCAGTCGAGCGTGGCACACATCACTTCGCTGAATGCTGGTTCGACATACACTTCATAGTGGCCATACCCCTTCAAGATGACTAACTTTTTGGGTTCGCCAGCCCGAGCATATAGATGCTCAGACTCTTCAGGCGGCACGAGACGGTCGTTGTCCGTAGTGATAAAAAGGATCGGACGCGGCGCAATCTTGTCCACTACCCATTCTGGATTGAAGCCCAGCGTATCGTCGACATACTCCAGGGGAAGCGTATTCACCGCCGCTGGATTCTGGCGCCGGGCCGCGGCAGCGAGCTCTGCTGATTGTCGGTCAGGCAGGAGGATCTCACTACGTTCAACAAAGGTCGATTCCCCTGTGAGGGCACGCTTGGTGCGATCTTCACATGCGCGGTTGAGAAGGTCATACCACTCGTCAGGGCGCCGCACGCTGCGCATCCATCGTCTGCCATACCCAACGCCGACGACACTGACGATGCATTGGATACGCGGGTCGACCGCCCCGACCCAGACCACCGTAGCACCCCCATAACTGGTACCATAAATACCCAGGCGATCGGCGTCCACTTCCGGCAGCGTGCTGAGAAATGTCAGGGCGGCCTGCACGTCTGCCACACGACTATACGGTGCAAGGCGACTGCGGACGCCGGCACTTTCTCCCCAGCCTTTATAATCGAAGGTCATCACCATATAGCCGGCCTCGTTCAAGACCCGTGCATTGTCAGGGAGATAGAGATCTTTCACGCCCGTATAGCCATGACACAGCACGATGCCTGCACGTCTCTCACCGGGCCGCAAATCGTCAGGATAATATACATCCCCTACGAGCTTGTATCCCTCGCTATAAAACGTTACCGGTCTTTTCATGGCCAGTTCACCTCTCTCCCTTTCTCTGTCTCACACGATACGTATTGCTCTGACCAGCCTGGCATACTCCTACCACATGTTTCCTCGGAACACCATCGTTGTTTGCAGCGCAGTATGGCATAATGCTCCAGAACCCTGCACTACGAGGAGTGCCGCTATGCACAATTGGAACACGGAACTGGCCATGACGTACCACGAAGAAACCAAACATTCGTACGACAGCGTGTATCGTAGCCGGCACTTTTTAGATTGGGCGAACCAGCCCCGCCCGTTTAAACTCTATCCTGGCCTGGAGGCGATACTCCTGCCGGCCGATCTGCCTGCGACGCAGGTACCGGCGCTCCTGGCCATTGCCCCTCCTGGCGAGACGACTGTGACGACGCCATGGCCGACGCTCCACGACCTCGCCTATGTTCTCTTTTATGCGGCTGGCGTGACCAAGCGTCGTGTCTATCCTGGGCATGGCGAGATGTTGTTTCGCGCCGCGGCCTGCACTGGGGCTCTCTACCATATTGATCTCTACCTGACTGTGTGTGATGTGCCTGGTTTACAGGCCGGGCTGTATCACTTTGACCCGCACGATTTCGCCCTCCGCCAGTTACGTCAGGGAGACTATCGCCGCGTACTGGTTGAGGCGAGTGGCAACGACCCAGCACTCCAGGAAGCGCCAGTGATGGTGATTGGCAGTGACACCTTCTGGCGCAACTCCTGGAAGTACCGTGCACGTGCCTATCGCCACAGTTTTTGGGACGCCGGGACGATGCTCGCGAATCTTCTAGCTGCCGCCAACGCGCGCATACTGCCAGCCCACCTGACTCTCGGTTTTGCTGACGACCCAGTCAATGCCTTGCTGGACCTAGACACCAACCGCGAAGTCGCGCTCTTCCTAGTGGGGTTGGGGGCTGGAGCACCTCTTCGCACCGCTGTCCCGCCTGTGACGCCCTTGCCTATTGAGGTCGAGCCGCTCTCCGCGGAGGAGCATGACTATCCCGCTATCCGCATTATGCATGCCGCTTCATCTCTGGAGAGCCCTGAAGAGGCTGCGGAATGGCGTGGTGCAGCTCCAGAGGCGCCCGTGCCCCCTCCAACTGGAGAGATGTTTCCCCTCTGTCCGGATGCTGTGGAGAGTCTACCGTCTGCGGCCCTGGAAGACGTCATCCGTCGCCGCGGCTCGACGCGACAGTTTGCCCATCAGCCGCTCTCTCTCACTCAGCTGTCCAACGTGTTAGTGCAGGCAACGCAACCGATCCCAGCTGATTGCCTGGCCACACCAGGGAGTCGTATCAACGATCTCCACCTCATTATCAATGCGGTCACTGACTTGCCATCGGGGACCTACGTTTTCCACCCACAGGAGCAAGCCCTCGAGTTGTTACGTACTGGCGACTTTCGTCTGGAAGTCGGCGCACTCGCGCTCGGGCAGGAGTTTGCCGCTGATGCCAGTGTCGCCATCTTTTGTCTCTGTGATCTGGCCGCGATCCTGGAGCGCTTCGGCAATCGTGGTTATCGGGCGGCGCAACTCGAAGCGGGGCTCTTGGGCGGTCGCATGTATCTGGCAGCGTATGCACAGGGCTTTGGGGCCTCTGGGTTGACGTTCTTTGACGATGACGTGACAACCTTTTTCTCGCCCCATGCGGCAGACAAAAGCGTTATGTTTCTCATCGCCCTAGGCTACGCGGCGCAACACCGACGCTCCTGAGACGCAGCGTCGGGTATACAGGAGGTCTGATGTCCTACGTACAACGACTGAGTATACTGTTCATCGTGTTACTGATAGCACTGCCGCTGTCTGCCCAACAACGCGACCTAACAGACGCTGACCGTGCGGCGATCCGCACAGTTATTAAGCGTCAGCTGGAAGCCTTGCGTCAGGACGATGCAGTCGGCGCTTTTGCTTTGGCCAGCCCCGAGATTCAGGCGAAGTTCGAGACACCGGAACGTTTTATGACTATGGTCCAAACCTGGTACCGACCTGTCTATCGTCCACGCCAGGTCGTGTTTCGTGACCTCAACCCCCTGGCAGGCCAACCGACACAGGCTGTGCTGCTTGTGGGGCCTGATGGGGTCCCCGTCATGGCTCTCTATCCCATGCAACAACAGCCTGATGGGGTATGGAAGATCGCCGGATGCTATCTCGTGCCGTTCAAAGATGAGAAGCTGTAACGGTAGGAAGCAGTCAACAACCAGCGCGGTAAGAACAAGGTTCGTGCTGCAGGCTGATTACTCATGCCATTTACAGGCTTAATCCGCCATCCAGAAACAGGGTCCGCCCAGTCATAATCGGCCTTGGTCATATCGGCCAGCAGCGGCATCACACGGCGGCCTGTCTCTTTGGCAATCTCTGCTGCAGTATTCTCGACGTACCTGGGCGTCAGCGCATTGAGCACGGCATCTGCCCCTGCTGCTGCCAGCCCCTGCGCAATCCCTTTGCCAATCCCGCGCCCAGCCCCTGTGATAAACACAACTTTCCCTGTAACGTCATATACTGCAGGTAACATTTTGCCTCCTCCGTCCCTCTAATTTCTTGCGAGGAAGTATGTCGTATGGCCAATTACCCTCTAGCGAAAGTGCGCAGGTTATGGCAAAATTGCCCACCTCTATCCAGAGGAACTTTCCGCTAGAGCCGTTGTGACGATTCTATCCGCAGCATACATGGTCACCAAAACTTTTTCATCTTCTCCCATCCAGTAACAGCGGGAGAGTGCCTCTAGGCGTATGTCATCATAAGGGATTACCCTACAACCAATGAAGGCTACTATTCCTCTCCTACGTTCATTCTCTTGCCAGCCGGCAGATGCGAACCATGGTGCTTGCCCTCGGGTATATGAACGCGTGTGGACAATCATGCGGCCTGTCCCTATGCAGTGTGGTGTGCTGCCTGACGAGCCTTGCCCCCATGCTTTTTGTCTCTATTGCCATATCCTCCGATGAAAGAGACTGTTGATGATGCATCACGAAACACTGCGGGCAATATTGAATGCCCGTGTCCTGATGAAGGACCAACGATAACTCCACAACAGAAACAGGAACACGATGAAGACGCAGATTGCGATTATCGGGGGTGGTCTAGGCGGGTTGATGACTGCATATCACTTGCAGGAAAAATGTGAGGACGTGTGTGATATAACCATCTTTGAAGCGAGCGAGCGCTTCGGCGGCAAAATCCTTACCAACCGCTTTAACGCCGCACCTGTATTGTATGAAGCCGGAGTGGCTGAACTCTACGATTATTCAATGCTTGGTCCCGATCCATTACGCGAACTCGTCACAAAACTTGGGCTCACCACCGTGCCCATGGAAGGGCAAACGGTGGTGCTGGATAATCGAATTTTACGCCACCGCGACGACATTCAACATTTGTGCGGCGCCAAAACTCTCAAGGCGATCGACAGCTTTCGTGCCTTGTCCACCAAGATGCTTACCCCAGAGCAGTATTACGAAGGCGCCAGCCGTAGCGACAACGAGCACGCCTGGGGCCGGCTATCATGTCAGCGCCTCCTTGAGCAGCATGTGCTCGACGCTACGGCGCGCAAGTATGTACGTGTGGCGGCACACAGTGACATCGCCACGGAGCTACACCTGACGAACGGCTTGAACGGACTCAAAAATTTTTTGATGGATGTAGACGGCTATATCAAGCTGTACTCCATCGTCGGTGGCATCGAACGCTTGCCACATGCTTTAATCACACGCCTCCAAAACCCACCTGCGCCCGATACACCAGCTATCCGCTTTGTCTGCAACAGTCCGGTGATGAAAGTCGGCAAAAACGTTGACAGTCGCTATCGGCTGTTCGTGCGGCGTCAAGGGTATTTTGAGCCATACGATTTTGATATGGTCGTGCTGGCGTTGCCGCACAACTGGCTTACGACAGTAGACTGGGAAGGCGACACACTGTCTCGCGCTATAGCGAAACACATCGCTCACTACGACCGACCGGCCCATTATTTGCGTATTTCAATCCTGTTCCAATACCCGTTCTGGCGCCAATATATCACCGATTCATGGTTCATGAGCGACGCATTCAATGGCTGTTGCGTTTACGACGAAAGCGCACGGCACGACGCCGGGGGCTATGGTGTGCTCGGGTGGTTGCTGGCTGGCAGCGACGCCCTGGCGTTTAGCAATCTGGACGATCAGACGTTGATCCAGCGTGTTTTGGATGCGCTACCAGAGCAACTCCAGGCTGGGCGAGATCTGATCATTGAGGGACACGTGCATCGCTGGATGGGGGCCGTCAACGGCTTGCCTGGCGGGTTACCGGTGCAGAATGTGAAGGCCGCGCATGTACCCGAACCTGACGAACACCCTGAGATGTTTGTCGTCGGCGATTATCTGTTTGATTCCACTCTCAACGGCGTGCTGGATTCGGCGGACATTGTAAGCGATTTGGTGCTATCGCGCCTATTAAAAGTACACTATCAGCAAGCCCTCGTTTTCCCAAGCGCATCGAGAATTGGTATGGCCCCAGCACGGGCCGTGAAAATTGACCGTCAGTACTTCGACACATACCGTGGCCTGGGTGCATATGCAGACACGTATCAGCGGTTTTTCAATGCGTTGTACCTTATCGATATGATTCGCCTTGTTTGGGGCACCAAACCGAGCTATCGGTTGCTCGACGCGGGCTCAGCGAGCGGGTTGACCCTCGAGGATTTTGCCGCCTTTGGGGTGCAGGCGAGGGGCATTGAAAACAACAAATACATCTACGCCCACACGCCCGACAAGCTACTGAAGCACAATGTCTTCGGCAATGTGCAACAGCTCCCGTTCCCCGACAACTACTTTGATTTTGTGTACGAAACGTGTCTGTGTCATCTGCCGGAAAGTCGCATCGAACGGGCTATCCGCGAACTGTATCGCGTCACGAAACACGGCATCATTTTTGGCTCTATCACCAGCGACCTCAACGTTGAAATCATTAGAAAGTACGATCTACTGCGTGGCGTACGCACACTGTCGACATGGTGGGAATGGTCCGAAGTGTTTCTGGACTACGACTTCGATATGGCGATCACGGAGCCAGAGATGTTGGCGCAGACCTGGCAGCGCACCATCCGCGCCGGGCAGGGTCCGGGCGCTTGGTATGAGGACGACGAGAGTTTACGGTACTGTTTTTATACGAAGCTAAAAGCCTAACATACTCCGATAGAGATATGCCTCCTAGGTCCAAAGGATTTTACCTATATGGCGAAAAAAAAGCGTAAGGGCGCACCCGTCGTAGACGACGCGGTTGAAGATGTCGTGGAGGAGGACGAGAGCGACGAAGACGACGAAGCTGACGAGGACGACGAGATCAATGCCACTGTCGCTGTTGGTGCGTTCAGGCAAGTCGTACGCTTTTTTAGGCCGCATTTTGCGCCCTATCGGACCCGCCTGCTGTTGCTCGCATTGGGCGTGGCGGTCGAAACCGCCTACAACACGGCCTTCCCACTCTGCCTCAAATATCTCATTGATGAGGCGATCGGCGAACAAGACCATGAAGTGCTCGTATGGATTTTGGCGATCATGGGTGGGATGTGGGTAGTCGTCTCCGTCGTCACTATCGCTTACGAATACCAAAATGCTCGCTTCGGTGCGCATATACTCGGCGACATGCGCCGCCGTCTCTTCGTCCATTTGCAGTCGTTGACTATGGGCTTTTATGAGCGCGCCAAGGTCGGCGATGTGCTCTCAAGGTTTTCAATTGATTTAGGCGCCCTGGACGAAGTGGTGATGCACTGCATTTCGTGGGGTATCTTGCCGCTGCTGGAGATAGGAGCAGGGACCGTGCTGCTCTTTGTCTTGAGCTGGCCACTGGCATTGACCGCTATGCTCATTTTTCCGCTGACGTTCTTGGGACCACGTTTGCTGTCGCCGCGCGCTTTGGCGCTCAGTTATCAGCAAAAGCAGCGGGAGAGCACAACGCTCAGCGTCGTACAAGAAAACGTCACGGCGCAGCCCGTGGTCAGAGCCTTCAGCTTGCGCGGCGTGGCGCTCGGGTGGTTTGAGACCCGCAATCACGACTTAGTAGTGACATCAACGTGGGCGCATTTTTTGCGCATGATTGTCGAGCGGTCGGTAACCCTGTCCGTCATGCTGTTACATTTGCTGATCTTGGCGGTGGGGGCGTGGCTAGCATTGAACGGAAAAATTTCTATTGGCACGCTCGTGACCTTTGAAAGCGTGTTTTGGGAAATCAGTTATAACATTGGACACTTTACCGAATTCCTGCCTGTGCTTATTGAAGGCGCCAGCGCTGTGCAGCACATCAACGATTTGCTCGCTGAACCAGCGCGCCACGTGGAACCAGTCGACGCGCCGGAATTGCCGCGTCTGACCCGCGACATCGTCTTTGACAATGTCTCCTTTAGTTACACTGGCTCCGAGCGGCAATTGCGTAACATCAATTTCACCATTCCTCGTGGGGCACATGTGGCGATTGTTGGGCCGAGCGGCGCCGGTAAGAGCACCGTGGTGGCGTTGCTCCTGCGCCTCCACGATCCGACGGCCGGGGCAGTGAAGATGGATGGGCACGATGTGCGGGCTTACACCCGCGATTCGCTACGAGCGCAAATTGCCGTGGTATTTCAGGATAATTTCCTCTTTGATCTGAGTATTCGCGACAATATCCGCTTAGGCAATCTGACTGCCACAGATGCCGATGTTGAAGCCGCTGCCAAAGCGGCGGAAATACATCAGTTCATTCACGCCTTGCCATACGGTTACGACACCATGGTAGGTGAGCGGGGCGTGCGGTTGTCAGGAGGGCAGCGACAGCGCATTGCCATTGCGCGTGCCCTCATCCGCAATCCGGCAATTTGGATTTTGGATGAGGCAGCTTCGGCGTTAGACCAAGCGACGGAAGCTGCGATTAATAAGACCCTCAAAAAAGTCTCGCAGGGCCGGACGGTGATCTCAGTTACGCATCGTCTGGCGTCCGTCGCTGACAGCGACATGATATACGTGCTCAACCACGGCAGTTTAGTTGAACATGGTACACACCATGCGCTGCTGCAGCGCCACGGGTTGTACACTAAGCTATGGCAGAGCCAAGGGGTCCCACAGGCGGCAGCGTGGGCATAACGTAGAATGGCTCTAGTGTAATGGACCTGCCTTGGTAGCAGATAGGGGCAAGGTGTACAGAGGCGCAGTCCCAGCAGTAAGCCCGCTACACTGGCCAGACAACGATCTTGCGACCCTCCTGCCACTGTACGACAGGCATGCGGTGTCCTAACTGGCGGCCCGTGCTGGGGTCAATGCTATAGCGTCCGTAAAATGTGGTGCAATCCAGCTGACTCGCTACCTGTCGGAGAGTGTGCTGATCCAAGGTCCCAGCGATCTCAACGCAACGCTGCGCAATCAAGCCCCCAGCGTAGGCCTGTGCCATGGGGTAATCCACCCCCGCGGGGTGACGCACGCTGAGACGCGTGCTGACCTCCTGCGCCGATGGACCGTACTCTGGCCTGGTCACCAGTGCAGGCTCCCACTGGCTGGGACCCACGAAATGGGCGGCAGCACTGCCGAGGGTATCACGAAACAAGGTCAGTGGCGTGACGATGAGCCCGACCACGCCAGCAGGAATCCTATGCTGCATGTACTGCAGCGCAAAGCGCAGGTCGTCTTCAATGCGACCAACGCTCAGCACCACCTCAGGGGGGTCGCTCTCGAGTTGTTGAAGGATGGGGGTAAAGTCGACTGTCCCCGCGGGATAGGGATAGATACCCGTGGTCTCGAAAGCCTGCTGCCGGCAATACTGGGCGGCGCCAGCGGCAACGTCTTTAGGGAAGGCTCCAGCTGTCGAGTGCACAAGAGCGACATGGTTGGCAGAGGGTCGTGTGCGTCGCACGAAATCAATTACACTATGGAAGTACGTACTGGGGGGAGACAGAATGCCAATCACCCATGTGAAGCCACGGGTGTAGATGGCTTCTGAAGCGCCACCATGATTCCACAGCACACGCTGAGAGCGATTGGCAATTTCTGCGGCTCTGAACGCCAGGCCGCTGGAGTACGGGCCGAGTAAGATATCGACCTGATCCTCAGTGGTGAGGCGCTTGGTCAAGATGCCACATTGCTCAGGGTCACTCGCGTCGTCGTAAGACGTCAAGCGTAGTAGCCGTTGTTCTCTGCTGTCGTGTAGCCAGATGCCACCCGCACGGTTCGTATCCTCTACCCAGGCTTGGGCGCCTATCAACGCCTGACGTCCAGGCAGGCTATATCTCCCGGTCAGAGCAGCAGTCATCCCAACGCTGATGTAGTCTCTCTGCCTTTCCGTCTTTCCCTCCCTCCGTCTCTCTCCTCTGGGCCTCCACCGGGAGCAAGAGCTAGCCCATCCGCTTATGTCGAGTGCTGACGCCGGCAGAAGTCGACAAAGTGACGCACCATATGTGGCTGGCTGCCCAGATGCACGTGGAGGTATGTGGCCAGCACATTGTCTCTCCAAAACCCCTCGAAATGCGTCTCACCCGTCGTGGCACGGGTGATGCGGTAGGCGCAGGGCAGAGGCGTGCTACCCGGCTCGTAGACCGAGTAATGAAAACGGTGGCCGCGCACCGTCGTGTTGGCGGGACCGAGCAGCGTGTCGTGCAAAAACGTCGCCTCGGCATAGCCGAATTGTTGCAACCGTTTGGTCATGCGCGTGCCACCAGGAATGAGCCCCACTTGCGGATAGCGCTGCCCGTGCTGATCTTCGAGCCACTCGCACAGATACATCAAGCCACCACATTCAGCGTATATCGGGAGTCCCCGAGCGGCGTGCGTGCGGCGGCGAAGGCATCGATGTTCTCCTGGTACGAAAAATGGAACGCAGCGTCCTGCGCCCAAGCAATCCGGATCGTGTGGTGTGACACGCTCGGAAGAGGAGGGGCGGGAGGGGGCAAGATTGAGGCCGTGTGCGCCAGGCCGATGACCCGTTCGAGATCGATATAGCGTTGGGCTAGCGTCGTCAAGTGCCCTAAGAGCGGTGTGACACGATCGTCTTCGGATGTAGGCAGCAGTCCGAGATGCCGTTCCGGGATCGTCAGTTCAGCATCTTTGGGCAGATATCCCAAAATCTCCACGCCTTCGCGCGCAATGGCTGGCTCGAGGTAGCGCGCATGACCTGCACTGCCGAGGCGATTCAGGATCACGCCCGCGACACGTACGTCAGGGTCATACGTGCGAAAGCCACGCACGAGGGCACCCACACTGGCCGCCATACCTGACGCGTCGATCACCAGCACAATGGGGGCCTGGAGCAAGACAGCTACCTCAGCGGTACTGCCCACCCGGGAGATTGGCGAGCTGCCATCAAACAGCCCCATAACGCCCTCGATGATGGCGATGTCAGCGTCATGCGCCACCCGACAGAAGGTGTCGCACACCCGTGCCGCAGGCACCAGATAGGTGTCCAGATTGTAGCTCGGCCGCCCCGCCGCCTGGCGATGCATTTGTGGGTCAATATAATCCGGACCAACTTTGAAGGGCGCCACACGCAGCCCGCGTTGGGTCAACGCCGCCAGAAGT
>WNGB01017025.1_pt1 | contig 11523 bp, 5 predicted proteins | sample 5400681 | NCBI WGS metagenome assembly WNGB01 (sample SAMN13153367, study PRJNA577476) | soil metagenome | isolation source: 115 cm soil or saprolite under grassland replicate 2 | place: USA:California | collected 2016-06-15 | reverse complement strand
CCGGACAACGCCGACGGTTCCAGGCCGCCGCGCATCTTCCTCCCGCACCTCACCTTCGCGGTCTCGTCGGCCGCCGGCCGTGTCGGCATCGACTTCGACGGCGACGGATTCCCCGACGCCGCGGCGCCCGACGGTTTCTTCATCGATACGAACGGCGACGGCATCAACGACGTGGGACAGACCCGTCTGGGGGGTGAGGGGTACGGCGACTGGGTCGTCGAGAACGGGAAGCTGCGCCTCGTCCGCGAGGGCCAGGTCGCCTCCTTCGCCAACGAGTTCGGCGGGGACGGCATCGCCACCGGGCCTTTCAACTTCCAGACCGTCGTGCCGGACAGCCGGACCGCGATCGCCAACGCCCTCCTCCGTTACAAGGTGGCCGACCGGGTCGACTTCTTCACCGACGCGAAGTTCGTCTACGCGCAGACGAGCCAGCGCGGCCAGGTCTCGGCGTTTAACGACCTGCTCACGATAAGTTCGGACAATCCATACATCCCGGCCGAGCTGCACGCCGCGCTGGAGGACTACTTCGCCGCGCATCCCGAGGACCCGGACCTCAGGAACAAGGCCAAGCTCTACGTGACGCGCGACTTCATCGACCTCGGCCCGAGCATCACCGAGAACGAGCGGCAGACCTTCCGGCTGGTGACCGGCTTCGACGGCAAGCTCCCGAAGGGGATCACCTACGAGGCGTCCTACAACTACGGCCGCACCTCCGAGGAGCTCCTGTTCAGGAACACGCGCGTCGAGGACCGGTTCTTCGCGGCGATCGACGCGGTCGAGGGTCCGGACGGCCAGCCGATCTGTCGCTCGGACATGGATCCGACGCCGCCGCCCACCTCGCCCTACCCCGAGGTGCCGCAGGGGTTCCGCACCTTCCAGCCGGGCGACGGCCAGTGCAAGCCGCTCAACATCCTCGGCGTGGGCGCGCCCAGCCGGGAGGCCATCGACTTCGTCACCACCGACATCGTGCAGAACTCGCTCATCGACCAGCATGTCGCGAGCCTCATCTTGACCGGCGACAGCTCGGCGGTCGGTCTGAAGCTACCGGCCGGACCCATCAGCCTGGCGGTCGGCGGTGAGTACCGGCGCGAGTTCAGCCGGTTCCGGCCGGACAAGTTCTCCGAGACCGGCCTCGTGTTCGACGGGACCACGGTCGCCGGGGTCGAGGGGCACTACGACGTGGGCGAGGGCTTCGCCGAGATGAAGATCCCGGTCCTGCCCGACACCTCTCCGCTCGGGCTCCTGGACGTGGACGGCGCGGCGCGCTTCGCCGAGTATTCCACGATCGGATCGAGCGTCAGCTGGAAGGGGGGAGCCAGCTGGTCGCCGCTCTACGACATCAAGCTCCGGGGCGGCTACGCGGTGGCGGTGCGGGCACCGAACGTGTCCGAGCTGTTCCAGCCGGAGACGGCGGCGTTCTTCCGGCCGATCGATCCCTGCGACGCCAGCGAGATCCCCACGGCGCCGGACCCCGCGGTGCGCGCGCGCAACTGCATGGCGGACGGGGTCCCGGCCGACTACACCGATCCGCTGACCGGCCGGTTCGCTGGCGTCCGGGCGGGCAACCCCGATCTCGACGAGGAAAGGGCCAAGACGATCACCATCGGCACGGTTCTCACCCCGAGATTCCTGCCCAGCCTCATCGTCTCGCTCGACTACTTTCACATCGCCCTCGACGACGCGATCGAGAGCGTCGACGAACAGGACATCGTCAACAACTGCTACGACGACCCGAACGGGATCGGCAACGCCTTCTGCGCCCTGCTCAGTCGCAACCGCGACGAGATGTCGCCCCAGTTCCTCGGCTTCAACTTCCTGCGCCAGAGCCAGCTGAACATCGGCAGCAAGGAGGTCTCCGGGATCGACTTCGAGGCGACCTACGACCTCTCGCTCATCGATCTCGGCGCCAGCGGATGGGGGGATCTCCGGTTCCGTGTGTTTGGCACGCGGCTCTTCAAGCTCGACGACAGGCCGAACAAGGACGACCCGAGCTTCGTCAATCCAGAGCTGGCCGAGATCCGCCGCCCGCAGTGGATCGTGAACAGCACGGCCCAGTGGAACCTGGACAAGGTCACGCTCAACTACGCACTCCACTTCGAGAGCAAGCAGGGGCTGGACGGCGTCGAGATCGAGGCCGCCAACCACGGCACGTTCGTGAACCCGTTCGCGGACCGCACCTACATCCACGACGTCGCGGCGACCTACCAGGTCGTGAAGGACCTGTCGATCTACGGCGGCGTCAGCAACGTCACCGGGGTCGACCCGATCCCGACCTCGACGTCGTACCCGGTGAATGCCCTCGGTCGAGTCTTCTTCCTCGGCGTGACCTCCAAGCTGTGAGAGTCGGTCGCGACGCCTACTGGGCGCCTGCGATGCGCGGGCCCGAGCCGGGCGGCACGCAGGTGAAGGTCACCTCCTGCCCGGCTGTCTGGGCCAGCGCCCGCAGCGCGGCGTCCGAGATGGCGGTGCCGCCGCCGGCGGGGACGAAGTTGCTGGCCGACGGGCTGTAGAGGAAGCCGCGCATCGCGCCGGCCTGGACCACCTTGGCCACGAGGTCGCACTCCTTGACCGCGCCGTTCAGCATGGCGGACGTGAAGTTCGCCCGCGCGCGCTGCTCCAGTAGATCGATGCGCGGACCGACCGCCGCGGCATTGCCGCTCGTGAGGGTGACCTGCTGGCCGACGATCGGCGCGAGATCGCTATCGAAGGCGAGCATGAACTGCTCCATGTCGCGGCGGGTCTGATCGGGATTGACCAGCGGAAATCCGCTCAGGGCCAGCGGCCGGAACACCGCGGCGGTGAAGAAGCGGAACATCGTGTCGACGGTGCCGTCGTTGGTGAAGCCGAAGCCGCGGATCTGATCGCCGGTGTCTCCGCTGTCGGGGGCGTCGAAGCTGTCCACCTTCGGATCCCCGAACATGCCGACCTTCGTGTACACGTTGCGCAGATGGGGGATCTTGAAGATCTGCGGGATGATCCCCTCGAAGGACCCGTTCTTGCTCGTGCCGAACTCCCCCTCGGCCGGATCCAGCTCGTGGCACCCGTTGCAGTTGAAGCCCTCGAACACGGTGAGGATGCCGCCCAGGATCGGGACGTTGAGCCCATCCGCGGCGCGCGCACCGAAATAGAAGTCCCGGCCCCGCTGCTGGGCCGCGTTGAGCGAGTTGTTGAGTTTGCGCACCGGATTGGGCGGCAGCAGGACTTGCAGCTGGAAGTCGGTGAACCTCTGCATGTCGGCCGTCGGTGGCTGGACCGGGCTGCCGACGAGCCCGGGGAACGCGACGGTGAAGTTGTCGAACGATAGGTTCTCATCGGTCGCGTCGACGCCGAAGGCGCCGTTGGCGCGATCGCCGCGCCAGTGCATGGCACCGGAGTGCCGCAGGCCGCGCAGCGTCTGCGTCGTCATCGGCCCCTTCATCGGGTGGAAGTCGTCCACGTTCCCGGTGCCGTTCATGTCGCCGCGGAAGTTGAACAGGGCCTTACCGGCGATGATCGCCAGCGGATCGCCCAGGTTGATCTCCATCGGGTTCGTCTTGACGGCGTCGTCCGGGTTGCCGAGGTCCCAGGCAATGTCGTCCAGGTCGCCGAAGATGTGGCAGCTCGCGCACGACGCCTCGCCGTTGCCGGAGAAGCGGGTCGCGTCGTACAGCATGGGCCGGCCCTGCACCACCGACGCCGGCTCCGGGTTCGGCAGGGTCAGCGACGCGGTCTGCGTCCGCGAGCCGAGGTCGACCACCTTCACGGCGTTGTCGAACCGGGTGAGGACGTAGAGCCGGCCGCGCGCCTCGTCGAGCACGAGGCCGCTCGGGCCCCCGCCGGTCACCGAGATGTAGTTCGCGCTGGTCACCCTCGGATCGAAGCTGTTGTTCTTGAGCGCCGTCGTATCGAAGACGCCGATCCGGCTCGAGCCGAACGCGGCCACGAAGAGCTTGCTGCCGTCGTCGGTGATCGCCATGTCGAGAGGGATGGCGAGGCTGTGGTTCTTGGCGTTCGGATCGAAGCCGGGGCTTCCGGCGAGCTTGCTGTAGTCGATGTGCTTGTTGAGGTGGATCGGCGTGACCGTCGATCCGGAGATGACGGTGATGTGGGTCTCGGCCAGGTGACCCTGCACGGTGTGTCCGCCGAAGATGCCGGGGCCTTCGAAGCGGACCTGGTTGATGGCCTCGGTGTTCGACACGTAGAGCTCGCCGGTCGCCGGGTTGGTGATCATGTTGAAGAGCGTCGTGCCGACGTGGGCGAACGAGGCCGTCTGGGTCAGGCTGTTGGCGTTCACCGCGAAGACGTCGGTGTCGGGCAGGCGGAACCTGACCGCGTTGTCCCAGTTGCGGTGCAGCTCGTCCTCCCAGTGCCCGCTCGCGCGGTTGAACTTGACGATGAGCGCCACCTCCGGCGCCTGCTTGCCCTCGAAGTTGGTCGCCGGACCGGGATTGCCGCCCGGCGAGATCGAGCCGTTGCCGTTCACGCAGGGTGTGGCTGGATGGAAGCCGGGGCAGACCATCATCTCGAAGATCGCCGTGGTTTGATTGCCGGTCTTGAATCCGGCGACGTAGACCGTGTTGCCGTCGGGGCTGGTGGCGAGCGCGCGCGGCGTGTCGGTGAAGAAGCTCATGATCCGGACCGGCGTGCCGCCGAGCGTGGAGCCGAGCTGGGCCGGATCGAACACCCAGACGTCGGCGCGCGGCGTGCCCGGCGTCGTGAACTGGGGGTCACCGGCGCCGGGAACCGAGGCGATCGACGGATCGGTACGCTGCTGGCCGCGATGTGCGGTCGTGATGAACGCCCGGCCGGCGCTGCCGGCGAAGACGATGTCGCGCGGCTCGTCGCCGACCAGCAAGGTGCGGACCACGTGCGGCACGCCGGCGAGGCTCACGATGCTGACGCTGTCGGACAGGTGATTGACCACCCAGACCTCGCCGTCGCTCCGCGCGGCGACCGCTACTGGCTCGAGCCCGACCGGAACCCGCGCCCGGAAGGTCAGCCCGCTCGCGGTGACCGAGAAGATCTCCAGCGAGTTGTTCGGCGTGTTCACGGCGAAGAGAGTGTCGCCGGCCGGCGAGATGGCCAGTGGGCGCACTTGCCCGCTCTCGAACTCCACGAACGACGGGCCCACGGCGGCCAGGCTCGTCGTCCCCGGCGCACCGTCCGTGTCCGGCGGGTCCGGCGGCTCCAGAGGATCGCTCTGACACGACGCCCCGCATGCGACGGCGACGACGACACCCAGGCCAGTAACGAAAATCCGAGCCGAGAACGTACACTTCTGCATTTACGGACCTCCCTGTAGTCGTCGACGGACTATTCCAACCGTCGTCGCCTACACTAGACGCGGCGAACTGGGAGCTGCAATGTGGGCGGTCAATCCCACCGTGCCGTTCGCCAATCCCAGGGTGCCAGGCGCAGGTTAACGAGTCTCCGGCGACCGCGCCACCGCTTCCTCGCGGAAGTGCGCCGGGGTCACGCCGGTCCAGCGCTTGAACGCCTTGTGGAATGCGTTCGGATGGGCGAAGCCGAGCAGAAACGAGATCTCGGCGATGGAGAAGGAGCTCTCGCTCAGATGTCTCATGGCCTCGGACCGCCGCACGTCGTCGACCACCTCGCCGTGCGACGTCCCCTCCTCGGCGAGCCTGCGGTAGAGCGTGCGGAGCGACACGGCGAGCCGCCGGGCGGTGTGCTCGGCCCCCACATGACCGGCCGACAGCTCCCTGGCGATCGCGGCGCGCGCCCGCTCGGAGAAGGAGCGCGAAGGGCGTGCGAGCTGCCGGAGCAGACCGTCGGCGTGGCTGGTGAGGATCTCGAGCAGGGACGGGTCCGGGGCGCAATGCGGCAGATCGAGCGCCGCCGCCTTGATCCACATGACGTGCTCCGGCGCGTCGAACTGGACCTCGCGGAAGGTCTCCTCGTAGACGCTCGTGTCGCTCGGCCCGGAGTGGGCCAGCTCGACGCGCAGAGGCCGCGTGCGATGGCCGAGCGAGCGCGATCCGTAGGCCAGCAACGAGGCGAACGCGAACTCGATGAAGACCGGCACGTGCTCCACGCCGGGAAGGACGCGCATGCGCAGCCCCGCGAGAGGCGGGACCACATCGAGCTGCATGGAGATGCCCTCGTGCATGAGGGCGATCATCCGCGCCGCCAGGCGCATCGCCTCGCCGGCGTTGGCGCAGTTCGCGGCCGCGTACTCGATGACGTCGAAGTCGCCCGGCTCGACGCCGCGCGCCGCGCGGATCCCGAGGGCGCGGTCTCCGGTCAGCGCCGTGGCCTCGCCGATGAGCGCGGCGGTCTCCCGTTGCGACAGGCGCAGCTCGCGCTCCTTGAGCCGGGCGACGGCGAGGCCATGCGGGCGGAGCCATGCCTCAACGTCATGCCCGACACGGCCCAGATACCTCGCGAACGGCTGGATGAGGCGGATGGAGCAGGTCACCTCCGCGGCGGATACCGCGGCGGAGCGGGGTCGCGCGCGCAAGGACCCCTTTTGCGCAAGCGATTGTTGCATATGCCTTCTGCCCGCGACTTTACGACAGCCGAATCCTGTACAGCAACACTCGGCCGGTGCTGTGGCCCGGTTCCACCCATCCACCCACATCTCGTCGAAACTCTTTCATGCTCCGTTTGCCGCGGCGCGGCACGCCAGGGCCCCGGTCCGCTCCGGGCGCGCGGCTTGACGGCACCGTCATGATGACAATACTATTGTCACCATGACAGTCGCATTGTCATCTGCGCCATCCTCGCCGCCGGCGACGGCCGGCGAACGCCTCTACCAGGCCATCGGCCTGGTCCGGCGTCTCTTCCACCAGCTCGGCCGCGCGACGGACGAGCTGCACCGCGATCTCGAGGTCACCGCCGCGCAGCGAGCCGTCCTCGAGGTCCTGGTGGAGAGCGGCCCGGTCACGGTGCCCGTGCTCGCCCGGAGCAAGCGAGTGAGCCGGCAGCACATCCAGGTCATCGCGAACGACCTCATCGCAGCGGGACTGGCCGAGCCGGCCGAGAACCCGGCCCACCGTCGATCGCAGCTCGTCGGGCCGACCGACGCCGGCCGCAAGGTGTTCGCCGCGATGCGCGCGCGCGAGCGCAGCTTCCTCCGCTCGATGGCCCAGACCCTCGGCCCGCGCGACGTGGCCCGCACGGTCAGGACCCTCGAGGCGATGTCCGCCTATCTCGAGTCCCGGGCGGTGACGCCGTGACGATGAGAGATCGCGTGGTCGCGCAGTTCCGCAGGCCGAGCGGCTGGGCCGGCCGGGTTGTGGGCTGGGTGATGGCGCGCCGGCCTTCGAACCGCCAGCGCAACCGCTGGACGGTGGACCTGCTCGGGCTACGCCCGACCGACCGCGTGCTCGAGATCGGCTTCGGCCCCGGACTTGCGCTCGAGCGGGCGGCCGGGCGGGTCACGCAGGGCGAGATCGTCGGCATCGACCACTCACAGACGATGCTCGCCCAGGCCTCGTCTCGCAACGCGCGCGAGATCCGCGACGGCCGCATGCGCCTCATGATCGGCGCGGCCGAGGAGCTCGATGCCGCCCGGCTCGGCCGGTTCGACGCGATCTACTCGATCAACGTCTCGATGTTCTGGCGCGACCCGGCCGCGGTGTTCGCGAAGCTGCACGAGCTGCTCGCCCCGGGCGGCGTCCTCGCCACCACCCACCAGCCTCGCCAGGCGAAGGCCCGCCCCGAGGACGCCGACGCGATGGCGGAACGGCTGTCCGCCTGGCTGAAGGCCGCCTCGTTCGAGCGCGTGCGCACCGAGCGGCTCGCGCTCGAACCGATCCCGGCGGTCTGCGTGCTCGGCCACCGGGCGCCGTAGCGATGAGGTCGCCAGCGGATTGACGCGGCCGCTCACCGGCCCGGCCTTACGAGCAGCTTTTGTGCTCTACTCCGTCCGTTCGAGCTGACAGGAGGGGGGGCGATGAGATTCGATCACGTCGGGATCGGGCTTGCGGCATGGATCTCGGTGCAGGGGCAGCTCGGTTGTGCGGCTCGGCCATCCGATGAGCTGGCCACCGAGACGCGCGCCGTCGACGAGGAGGCTGACGACGATGGCAATGACGGCGACGGAGACTGCGAGGACGGAGGCTGCGACGACGGAGACTGCGAGGACGAGCCGGGCGCGGTGGAGTCGCTCGCCGACGCGGCGGAGCGCGCCCACCGGCTGGTCGGCGCGGCGGTCGCCTTCGGCCCGCTGACCACCGAGCCGACCTATCGCGAGGTCCTCGAGCGAGAGCTCGACTACATCACGCCGGAGAACGCGACCAAGTGGGGCTCGCTGCAGCCGGAGGACCCGCAGCACTGGTCGTTCGAGGAGGCCGACACGATCATCGACGCCGCCGACGGCGCGGGGCAGGCGATCAAGGGACACGCGCTGGTCTGGCACAACCAGCTTCCGCCGTTCGTGACCGACGACCTCACGCCCGAGCAGCTGACCCAGACCATGCACCGGCACATCCGCAAGGTCGTGCGCCGCTATCGCAAGCAGATCCGGGCCTGGGACGTCGTCAACGAGGCGGTCGCCGACGACGCCACCCTGCGAGACACGGTGTTCCTGCGCAAGCTCGGCCCCGGTTACCTCGCGGACGCCTTCCGCGAGGCGCACCGGGCCGACCGCAAGGCCGTCCTCTACTACAACGACTACAGCATCGACGTCATCAACCCCAAATCGGATGCGGTGTACGCACTCGTCCAGTCGCTCCTCGAGGCCGGCGTCCCGATCGGCGGCGTCGGATTCCAGATGCACCTCGAGGCCCAGAACGCGCCGACCACCGAGGCGATGGTCGCCAACCTGTCGCGGTTCGCGGCGCTCGGTCTCCGCGTGAACATCAGCGAGCTCGATGTCCGGGTCCGCCTGCTCTCCGGCGACATGGCGACGAAGCTCGCGGTCCAGAAGCAGGTCTACCACCGCGTGGTGGCAGCCTGCATGCAGGTCGAGCGGTGCGAGAGCGTCACGGCCTGGGGCTTCACCGATCTGCACTCCTGGATCGACTCCTTCTTCGGGGCGGACGACCCGCTGGAGTTCGACGAGCAGTACCGGCGCAAGCCGGCCTACCACGGCATGGTCGACGGCTTCCTGGGCGTGCCGCCGGATGCGGCGGGGACCGCGCCGAACCTCGTCGCGAACTCGACCTTCGAGATCGGCACCGACGGCTGGGTCGCGTCAGGCGGGACACTGGATGCCACCGGGACCATCGCCCACACCGGCGCGAGCAGCGCGCGGGTGAGCGCCCGCACGGCCGGATCGCAGGGGCCGGTCCACGATCTCCGTGCGGTCGTGCAGCCGGGGCGCGGCCACGACGTCAGCGCGTGGGCCCGCGTCTCGGCGCCGGCCGAAACCGTCCGACTGGTGGCGAAGACGCGATGCGAGGGCGGCAGCGATCTGTCGACGACCCTGGACAGCGAGGTCGCCACCGACGCCGCCTGGGTCGAGCTGTCGGGCGAGCTTGCGGTACCGGCCTGCACGCTCGCGGGCGTGACTCTGTATGTCGACGATGTCGCGGTGCGGCCGCAGCCGGGCGATCTCGGACCCAACCTGATCGCGAACCCGGACTTCGAGACCGGGACGGCGGGCTGGTTCGGCTTCGGCGGCCCGACCCTCACCGCCAGCACGGCGCAGGCGCACGGCGGCCTGCAGAGCGGCTTCGTCACCAACCGGACGGCCACGTTCCAGGGGCCCGCGCACGACCTGCTCGGGCTGGCGGTCGCGGGCGGGACCTATCAGGCCAGCGCATGGGCGAGGCTCGACGGCGCCGGATCCGGTCCCGCGACGCTGACGCTCAAGGCATCCTGCTCCGGCGCCGACCAGTTCGGGCAGATCGCCAGCGTGACCGCGACGAGCACCGAGTGGACGGAGGTCGCCGGCAGGTTCACGGTGCCGAGCTGCACCCTGACCGGGCTCACCATCTATCTCGAGGGTCCGCCGGCGGGGGTCAACCAGTACATCGATGACGTCTCGGTTCGCCAGGACCTGTCGATGCTGGGGTCCAACCTCGTCGCCAACCCCGGCTTCGAGAGCGGGACGACCGGCTGGTTCGGGTTCGGCGGCCCCACGCTCACGGCGACGGCGGCGCAGGCCCACACCGGCGCGCAGAGCGTCCTGGTCACGAATCGCACGGCGACGTTCCAGGGCCCGGCCACCAGCCTGCTGTCGGTCGCGACCCCGGGCGCGCATGCGGCGAGCGGCTGGGTGCGGCTCGCCAGCGCGACCGCTGCGCAGGTGCGAATGACCTTGAAGACGACCTGCGGCGGCGTCGATCAGTTCGCGACGGTCGGCGCGGCGAATGCGACCGACGCCGGCTGGACCCAGATCACGGGCACCCTGACCGTTGCGGACTGCGCGCCGACCGACCTGGTCGTCTACTTCGAGGGCCCGGCCGCGGGAATCGACTTCTACCTCGACGACGTGGCGGTCCAGAAGCTGGCGCCCTAGACCCAACGCCGTTCGGTCTGCGTCTCTGCGATGAACTTGCGGGGGCTTGGACGCTGACCGAACGGCATTGAGCCCGAGACCAGGGTTCGCAGGCCCGCGCACGGCGATCCGCGCCGCGCATTCCGTGCGGCCCGCGGGCCATGAAGCGCGAGGTCGTTGCGCCGGGAGTTCGTGCGTGCTATTCACCAGCGCGTTCTCGAGCGTTCGATCCCCCGTGCCCTTTCGCGCGCGGATGTCTGGCGCCGATTCGAAAGGTCACGATTCATGTCATTCAGCGAGCTCGGCCTGTCCGAGACCCTGCTCAGCACGGTGCAAGAGCGAGGTTACCAGGTCCCCACCCCCATCCAGGTGGAGGCCATCCCACCCGCCTTGCGCGGGCGCGACCTGCTCGGTTGCGCCCAGACCGGCACCGGAAAGACGGCAGCGTTCGCCCTTCCGCTCCTCCAGATCCTGGCCGCCGCGCCGCGCGCGCAAGGTTCGCGCGCTCCACGCGCCCTCGTCGTCTCGCCCACCCGCGAGCTCGCGGCGCAGATCGGTGAGGACATGCGCGCCTACGGGCGCCATCTGCCGCTCTCCCACGCCGTGGTGTTCGGCGGAGTGAGCCAGGCGGGGCAGGTCGCGGCGCTCAGGCGCGGGGTCGACGTCCTCGTCGCCACGCCCGGCCGTCTGCTCGATCTCCTCGAGCAGGGATTCCTGCGGCTGGGCGCGGTCTCGATCCTCGTGCTCGACGAGGCGGATCGCATGCTCGACATGGGCTTCCTGCCGGACGTGCGCCGGATCATCGCCGCGCTTCCGGCCCGCCGGCAGACGATGCTCTTCTCCGCGACGATGCCGTCGGAGATCGCGGCGCTGGCCGCGCAGCTCATGGTCGATCCGGTGCGCGTGGCGGTCGCGCCGCCGGCCTCCGTCGCCGAGACCGTGGACCAGCGCGTCTTCGCGGTGGCGCGGGAGGACAAGCCGGCGCTGCTGGTGCATCTGCTCGGCGACCTGTCGCTCTCGCGCGTGCTGGTCTTCACCCGCACCAAGCACGGAGCCGACCGGTTGTGCCAGAAACTGGAGCGGCAGAGGATCGCGGTCGCGGCGATCCACGGCAACAAGTCGCAGAACGCGCGGCAGCG
>WNGB01016201.1_pt1 | contig 11524 bp, 11 predicted proteins | sample 5400681 | NCBI WGS metagenome assembly WNGB01 (sample SAMN13153367, study PRJNA577476) | soil metagenome | isolation source: 115 cm soil or saprolite under grassland replicate 2 | place: USA:California | collected 2016-06-15 | reverse complement strand
TGATTCTGATCCTGCTGCCGCGCAAGCCGGCCGTACCCGCGGCGGTCGAGGCCGACTTCGAGGCTTACCGGACCGGGCGGCTGGCGCTGGCGCTCGAGACCGCCGACACGCGGACGATGGAAGCCTTCTTCGCGGCGAACGGAATCTCTTTCCGGACCCGCGTCTTCGACCTCGGGATGATGAAGTACCGGCTCGCGGGAGGCCGCGTCCACCGCCTGGCCGGCCGCCCCAGCGCGCTTTTCGTCTACGTCGGCGAGAGGGAGAAGGCTCTCATCTGCGAGATGTACGAGGGGCGCGTGGAGGAGCTGCCCCAACCCGCCGAGCGGCGCGAGCACGGCGGATTCACGTTCTTCGTCTATCGCCACGGAGGAATGACCGCGGTCTTCTGGCAGGAGGGCCCGGTAACCTGCGTGCTCGTCTCGGACATCGACTCCGAGGAGGTCATAGCGCTCGCCTTCGCCAAGGCCATGAAGGCCTGAACCGACCCGTGGTCCGATCGGTCCTCCGCGCGCTCGGGCTCGTACTCCTTCTCTACGGGGCTTCACCCGCCGCTGCGGGGCCGCTCAAGGAGGCGCGCGCCAGAGAGATCCTCCAGCGGCTTCTGTCGCCCGACGAGGCGGCGCGGGCCACGGCGCGCGCCGCCATCGTTCGCTCTGGGGACCAGGCGGTGCTGCCCGCCCTGGTTGACGCTCTCTTCTTCGCCTCCGCGGAGGCGCGCCACGACGTGGTGCTTTGCCTCGAGGGACTGTCGGGTGTGCGGTTGGGAGACAACTATCGGTACTGGTTCGAATGGATCGGAGGTCACCCGGACGTTCGCCCCGCTCCTTGGTACCGCAACTGGAAAGCGGCGCTCTTTTCCCGGATCGATCCCGCATTCGCGCGCTTCCTCGATCCGGGTCTCCCGATGACGATTCGCCCGGAGGAGATTCTCTGGGGAGGCGTGAAGAAGGACGGGATCCCGGCGCTCCAGAATCCGCCCGCGGTTTCCGCCCTGGAGGCCGGCTACCTCGGTGCGTCCGACCCGGTCTTCGGAATCACGCTGGGGGGCGCTTCGCGGGCTTACCCGCAGCGGATTCTCGACTGGCACGAAATGGCCAACGACCGACTCGCGGGCGAGCCGTTCGCAATCTCCTACTGCACGCTCTGCGGCTCCGCGATCGCGTATGCGACATCGCGGGCCGACGGGCCCCCGTACATTTTCGGCTCTTCGGGGCTGCTCTATCGGTCGAACAAGCTGATGTACGACGAGGCGACGCTTTCCCTGTGGAGCAACCTCACCGGCGAGCCCGTCGCGGGCGTCCTCGTCGGGCAGGGGATCTCTCTGCCCATGTTGCCGTTGACCGTGACGACATGGGGAGACTGGAAAGCGCGCCACCCCGATACCACGGTCCTCGCCTCGAACACGGGTTTTTCGCGCGATTACACGCCGGGGGCCGCTTACGGAAAGTACTTCGCGAGTCCGGAGACGATGTTCCCCGTCTGGAAGCGAGACCCGAGGCTCGAAATGAAGTCGCTTGTCTTCGGGGTCCGGTTTGCCGGCGCCGCGAAGGCCTACCTGCTCGACCTCCTTTTGCGCGAGCGCGTCATCAACGACGCGGTCGGACCGGAGAACGTCGTCCTTGTCGCCGATCCGCTGACCCGCGCCGTGCGGGTATACCGCAGGGGCGGTCGCCGCTTTGCGGAAGGACCGGAGGGTCTGCTCGTCGAGCCTTCGACGGGCGCCCTGACACCGAGCCTTCTGGTTCGGCTGGTACGCCTTCTTCCCCGAGACCGAGGTGTACGCCGGCTGCGCCGCGGAGGGCCCGGAAGAACGATAAGAGCCGGCGGACTCGGGTAGCATTGCCCGCCGTGATCGATTCCTCCCGCGCCGCAAACGCAGCCGGGCGGCAGCGCGGCCGGGGGGCTGTCGGCCGGGCGGTCGCCCGCAAGGAGGGTGTTGCCAAGGTGACCGGGGCGGCCCGGTACGTGGACGATCTCTCTTTTCCCGGGATGCTCCACGGCGCTACGGTCCGCTCGACGATTTCCCGCGGCGAGATCCTCTCGATCCGCCATGACTTCGGCCGCGACGGCTACACGGTCGTGGACTTCCACGACATCCCGGGCAGGAACGTCGTTGCGCTGATCGAAGACGACCAGCCGTGCCTGGCCGAGCGCGAGGTGCGCCACGCCGCGGAACCCATTCTGCTTCTAGCGCACGAGGAGAAGGAGAAGCTCGCCTCCCCGAAGGTAGAAATCGAATACCGGGCGGCCGAGCCGGTCTATGACCCCGAGCGGTCGCCGAAGATCTTCAAGGAGATCCTCATCGAGAAGGGCCGGCTCGGACGCGGCTTCCGGGAGTCGGACCTCATCGTCGAAGGCGAATACCGTGTCGGACTCCAGGAACAGCTCTACATCGAGACCAACGGCGTCATCGCGGTCCCGGAAAACGGCGGAGTGACACTCTACGGATCGTTGCAATGCCCGTACTACGTGCACAAGGCTCTGCGCGTGCTCCTCGGATTGCCGCCGGAGAAAGTTCGCGTGGTCCAGACGGAGACGGGCGGGGGATTCGGCGGCAAGGAGGAGTACCCCTCGATGATCGCGGGGCACGCTTGCCTGCTGGCCTTGAAGGCCGGCCGCCCCGTCAAGATCGTGTACGACCGCGTCGAGGACATGCTTGCGACGACCAAGAGACATCCGGGCGTCATCCGCCACTCGACGGGCGTGACGCAAGACGGCCGATTGACTGCCATGGACATCGACGTGCTGTTGGACGGCGGCGCCTACGTCACACTCTCCCCCGTGGTCCTCTCCCGCGGCGTCCTCCACGCCACGGGTCCCTACCGATGCCCCGACGTGCGCATCCGCGGCCGTGTGACGATGACCAACACACCGCCCAACGGGGCCTTCCGCGGCTTCGGCGCGCCGCAGACCCAGTTCGCCGCCGAAGTCCACATGGAGCGGATCGCCGAGGCGCTTGGCATGGACCCGGTCCACCTGCGGGAGGTCAACGCCTTCCGGCCGGGCGACACGACGGCGACCGGCCAGAGACTCGGGAAGGACTGCAGCGCGCTCGCCGTTCTGCGGGAGGCGGTCAAGCGGACCGACTTCCATCGGCGGCGTCGGGAGCTTGCGGGTTCGAACCGCGGAATCGGCCTCTCGCTCTTCTTCCACGGCTCGGGTTTTACCGGCGGAGGGGAGGTCAAGCTCGCCTCGAAGGCGTCGCTCGAGCTGACGGAGCGGGGAGCGCGTATCCGCGTCGCGTCAACCGAGATCGGCCAGGGGACGCGCACGATGCACGCCCAGATCGTCGCGGACACGCTCGGAATTCCCTATGACCGTGTCGAAGTGTCCGAGGCCGACACCGCGCAGGTTCCCGACAGCGGCCCGACCGTCGCGTCCCGCACCTGCATGGTGGTCGGCAAGATTCTGGAGAGCTGTGCCCGCGAGATGAAGCGCCGCCTCGGCAGGATGACGCCGCGCGAATATTTGAAGAAGCACGGCCCGCTCCTCATCACGAAGGAATACGAGAAGCCGGCGGAATTGCAATGGAGCGACGAGACCTACCGCGGCGACGCCTACGGCGCCTACAGCTGGGGCTGCGACGTCGCCGAAGTCGAGAGAGATCCCGTCACGTTCGCCGTCCGCCCTGTTCGCCTCACCGCGGTCCAGGAGATCGGCAAGGCCATTCATCCGGTCCTGGCCGCGGGCCAGATCGAGGGGGGCACCGCGCAGGCGATCGGCTACGCGCTGCTGGAAGAAGTCGTCATGCGGGACGGGCGCATGGCCAACGCGCAGCTCACCAACTACTCAGTGCCGACGACGCTCGACACGCCCGAGATCCAGACCGTCATCCTGGAAAATCCCTACAAGCACGGCCCCTTCGGCGCCAAGGGGGTCGGCGAGATGCCGATCGACGGACCCGCGCCCGCGGTCGTTAACGCGATCCGTCACATGGGACTGGATGTGCGCGAAATTCCCGCTACGCCGGAACGGCTCATGGCAGCGAAGAAAGTCGTCCTTGGTCCTTAGTCCTTAGTCCTTGGTCCGTCTTAGTCGGAGGGGTAGGTCGCGAAGTGAAAATCACGCGGTTCGAAGATGTCGAAGCCTGGAAGGCAGCGCGGCGGTTGGTTAACCTCGCCTACGAATCAACGTCGGGGAGGTCTTTCATCAGAGACTTCGAGCTGCGAAGGCAAATGATCACCTCAGCGGCCTCAGCCATGGCCAACATCGCGGAGGGTTTCGATTCCGGCTCGGATCCCGAATTCGCGCGCTTCCTGCGGATTTCTCAGCGTTCGGCGACCGAATTCCAGTCACATCTCTATGTCGCCTCTGACCGCGGATACCTGGAGCCCGAAGACTTCACGCGTTTGTATGCCGCCGCCTCCGAAGTCAAGAAGCTCGTGGGAGGATTCATCAAGCATCTCGAGAAGACACCGGCCCGTGCGCGACTAAGGACCAAGGACTAAGGACCAAGGACTTCCATGAGGTTCTCACTCAACGGCAAGAATGTGGACGTACAGGCGCATCCGATGAAGCGGCTGCTCGACGTGCTGCGCGAGGAGTGCGGGCTGACAGGGACAAAAGAAGGATGCGGCGAGGGAGAGTGCGGAGCCTGCACGATTCTGCTCGACGGCGAGCCGGTCAACTCCTGTCTCATCCCGTTCGCCCAGGTCAGCGGAGCACGAGTGAAGACTATCGAAGGGTTGAAGGGAGCGCACCCTTTGCAGGAAACCTTCGTTACCAAAGGCGGCGCGCAGTGCGGCATCTGTACGCCCGGAATGATCCTCGCAGCGACCGCGCTGCCGAGAGACGCGACGCTCGAAGAGATCCGCGTCGGCTTAGCGGGAAACCTCTGCCGATGCACCGGGTATGAAGGGATCTATCGAGCGATCCGAAGAGCGAATCGGAAGACCCGGAGAGCCACCCGATGAGCACCCCTCACCCTGTCCCTCTCCCGCCGGGAGAGGGAACCTTTCTTCGACGCACCGGCGAAAAGCCGACACCCTCTCCCCCTGGGAGAGAGAAGGGGTGAGGGGGTGACCTCTTAGAAGCAGCGATGCGCACTGCCATCTCTCCCCTCCAGCTCCTCGAGCCCCGCTCCCTCGCGGAAGCACTCCGCATGCTTCGCGACGAAGGGCCGCTCGTACCTCTCGCGGGCTGTACGGACATCTACGTGAACCTCAACTTCGGAACGTTGCCGCAGAAACGCTTCTTGAATCTCTGGTCTCTGGACGAGCTGCGCAGGATCGAGATCCGCAGCGGTCTTCTCTCGATTGGCGCCCTCGCGACCTATACGCGGATGATCCGGTCTCCGCTCGTTCGCAGGCGGCTCCCCATCCTCGCCGCGGCGTCGCGGGAGGTCGGTGGCGCGCAGATCCAGAACCGCGGGACGCTCGGGGGCAACATCGCCAACGCTTCGCCGGCCGGCGATACGTTGCCTGTGCTGGCCGCCGCGGAGGCAATTCTGGTGCTCAAGAGCGCCGGAGGGACGCGGCGGGTCCCGTTCAACTCTTTCTACACCGGATATCGCAAGAGCGTGGCGCGGCAGGACGAGCTGATCGTCGCGGTCGAGGTTCCCACCGTCGCCGGGCGCCAGTGGTTCCGGAAGGTCGGAACTCGCGCGGCGCAGGCGATCTCCAAGGTCGTCATGGCGGCGGTCCGCGCCCCCCGGCCGCGCATCGCGCTCGGCAGCGTCGCTCCGACGGTCGTCCGTCTGCCGCAGACGGAGGCCGTCCTGGCAGCCGGACGCTCCATGGAAGAGGCACGGGAGACTCTCGCCCGCGAGATCCAGCCCATCGACGACATCCGCTCGACCGCCGAGTACCGGCGCCGCGTCTGCGAAAACCTGCTCGAGCAGTTCTGGAAGGAAACGGCATGACGACTCCCACGAGTTTGACTCCCGAAGAGATTTTTTCGGCGACGCCGGAGCTCTCGAGAGCCAACGCGGACTTCGGAAGACGTTATCCGGGCGAGTCGGCGCGGCGCCAGCCGGTCCACACGGTCTACGGCGGAGCACAGGTCTTCCGGTCCGACTCGGCGCTGAAACTGGGCGGCCTCGCCCTGCGCTCTCTCGAAGAGTTCGGTCCGGACCCGGAGACTTTCGGCGGGGCGGTCGGTCTGTCCGGCCCGCTCGCCGCTGTCGTTTACACGCGAGTTCTCGAAAAGCTGCGCCGCGAGCCGGTCGAGGACTTTCGCATCGACTTCGAGGACGGCTACGGAAACCGCCCGGATGCCGAGGAGGACGGCCACGCCGCAGCCGCGGCGCGCGAAGTCGCGACGGGACTCTCAGCGCACACGCTGCCGCCCGCCATCGGGATCCGCATCAAGCCGCTGACCGAAGAGTTGCGTGGGCGTGCCCTCCGCACGCTCGATCTCTTCCTGACCGAGCTTGTCGCGGACACGCAGAACCGTCTCCCCGAGAACTTCGTCGTCACGCTGCCGAAGGTCACCGTGCCGGCACAGGTCGCCACGCTCGCGAGAATCCTGGAGTTGCTGGAAGGCAAACTCGGGCTCGAGACCGAGCGCCTGAAACTCGAGATCATGGTCGAGACTCCGCAGGCGATTCTCGGTCCGCGAGGAGAGTGCAACGTCTTGCCGCTCGTGGAAGCCGGGCGAGGCCGCTGCGTTGCCGCGCACTTCGGCACCTACGACTACACGGCGTCGCTCAACATCACTGCGGCGCACCAGCACATGACGCACCCTTCCTGCGATTTCGCCCGGCACATGATGCAGGTCGCGCTGGCGGGCACCGGGGTGTGGCTCTCCGACGGGGCGACCAACATCCTGCCGGTCCCGCCCCACCGCGATCCCGACCGCACGCTGACGGGCGCGGAGACGAAGGAGAACCGGGCCGCCGTGCACTTCGCCTGGAAGCTTCACTACGGCCACATCCGGCATTCCCTCGCGCACGGCTACCACCAGGGATGGGACCTCCATCCCGCGCAGCTTCCGACCCGTTACGCGGCGCTGTACGCCTTCTTCCTGGATGGTCTCGAGGCCGCTTCCGTGCGGCTGACCAACTTCGTGGAAAAGGCCGGCCAGGCGACGCTCGTCGGCGAGATCTTCGACGACGCCGCGACGGGCCAGGGTTTGCTCAACTACTTCCTGCGCGCCTGGAACTGCGGCGCGATCACCGAGGCCGAAGCCGTTGCGAAGAGCGGCCTGACACTCGAAGAGCTCCGCGGCCGCTCCTTCGTCAAGATCCTCGAAAACCGCCGCAAGTAGCGCTCGGCCGAGGGCAGATCCTTCGTCGCTTCACTCCTGCCGTCGCCATAGCGGCTTTGGCGCGTCGGCGACCTCAGGATGACAAAGAACTCTGTCATCCTGAGCGAAGCGAAGGATCTGCTCCGATCGGGCTACTTCGGCTGGGTCCCGCCGTTAGGGAGCGGAGCGGTTGACCGGAATCTCCTCCTTGAAGCCCTCGAGACGGCGGTAGAGAAGATAGGAATAGACGACCGACAGGAGAGCTGCGGCGCCGATCGCGATCATCGGGAGGAAGGGCCCGGCGCCGAGAATTCCCCCGGCGAAGACGACGAGCCCAGCGATCACGAAGAGCTTCCCGCCGAGGCGGTGAGTGCGCAGCCACACCTCGTCACTGGCGAGGGTCCAAGGCGTGCGGATGCCGATGAAGAAGTTCTTCCCGAGTTTCCCCATGTAGTTGCCAAGCAGCACGAGGAGAAGCCCCCCGCCGGTTTCAATGGCACGCACGATATCGATCGCGACTCCCGTCCCGGCGAACAGAATAAGAACGTGCATCAGCAGCATCTCCGCGAGAATGGCCGTTCGAACGATCTCCCACACGCCGAGGAAGGAATCAAAGCGGTATCCGCGCGGCGAGATCTTCGGCAGGACGAGGAGCACGAAGTAGAGAGCAATCATGACGAGAGGCGTGACGAAGGCTCCCCAGGGCTTCGAAGTAAAGCCATCGGGTCGGCCGTGGAAGTTCCAGTGCGTCGGGAGGCTTTCGGGAAGCCTCGCGTAGAGCGCCAGTGAGAAACCCCATGCGGCCGCGATCAGGGTCCAGCTTAGGATTTCGGTGCGCGGGCTCCTCATGGCTCTCCTCCATTGCCCTTTCCCGATCCGAACAGATCGAAGACGAGGGCGGCGGCGTCCTCGAACACGGTCGTGTTAAGCGAGTAGACGAGCTGCTGCCCCCGCCGCTCGCAACGGATCAGATCGGCGGCCTTCAGCACGTTGAAATGGTGCGAGAGAGAACCTTTGGTCATCGCGAAACTCTCGGAGATCCCGCCGGCAGTCTGAGACCCGGCCTGCAGGAGTTTCAGGATCTGGCGCCGGCTCGGGTCCGAGAGAGCTTTGAAAACTTGTTGTGTTTGCACGATTTGACATTTTGACAAATATCAAAATGACCCGTCAAGAACCTTTCGGGCATCTATATAACTCGAATGCTGTCTTGAATTACCGCCTGATCGTGGCTTCGATCACGCCGAACGGCTCCTCGGTCGCGACGAAGATCTCGTTGCGATTCTCGAGGCCGAAGGGTGAGAGGTCCACAGGAATGTGATGCTTGTTCGGCAGGGAAAGCCGCACTTCGACGACCTCCGCGTGATGTTCGAGAACGGCTTCCCCCATCGCGTAGAGCGTGTGCTGAACGGAGGCGCTGTCGTGCGCCGCGAAGGTCTCGAGCATCGTCCCGCGGATTCCCTGAAAGGCCCGATCGAAATCCGCCGGCGCGCCCGCGTAAGTCCAGGAGGCCTTGACGGCTGTCGCGAGGATGCGGTCCTCGGTCTCCTTCAGGGTGGTGAATCCGTCCTTGCGAAAGCCGGAGAACCCCGATTGCGTCGATTTGGCGAGGGTCAGGTCTTCCAAGCCAGCTTCCACGATTGCGCCCTGCCGGGTCCGCAAGACTCGGGCGATGCGCCGTTCCCCTCCGGGCCGCGAAAACGCGTGGGGATGAGGACGCCCGTCGACCGTCAGTCTCTCCCACGGCCGTTCGGAGATCTCGACTCGCGCGCGGGACACGTTCGGGTTCCTCGTGACGAAGTGTTCCGTCAGAAAGAGACCGAAGGATTCGATGTCCCGATCGAAGTGATCTTTGGCCAGCGCGTAGACGGTGTTCTTCATCGTGTCGGTCGGAAGGACAGCGGAGTTGTCGCCGGCCACGTGCGCGGCTTCGAAGTCTCCTTCGAGCCGCACGGCGACGGTCAGGTCCCGGAAATCGTGTCGCCCCTTCCGCCGGAGGATCTTCACCAGCCGGATGCCGGACTTGCCGTAGCTATTGTCGGCGAGCATGTCGGACCAGTTCTCAGTTCTCAGTTCTCAGCTTCCAAGCCTGGAACTGATAACTGAAAACTGACGACTGACAACTTCCCATTAGCTGCCGCGGTATGTCGAATACCCGTAGCGCGCCAGAAGCAGAGGCACGTGGTAGTGCTGCGACGGGTCGCGAATCTCGAAGATCACCGGTACCTCCGGATAGAAGCCCTCGACGTTCAGAGCCATGAAGTACGCGGAGGTGTCGAAGGTGAGCCGGTAGACGCCTCGCGGAACGTGAGTCTCGGAGGTCAACATCTTCGCGCGGCCGTCGGCGTCGGTCGCTCCCCTGTCGATGACTTTCCAGCTTCCATCTTCCGATCGGACTTCGAGGGACAGCGGGACGCCGCCGGCGGGCTTGCCGCGGGAAGTGTCGAGGACGTGCGTCGTGATGACGCTCATGCGGCGGCCCGGGGCCGGGAGACGGCAGGCGGGAGACAGGAGACGGACGACCCCGAGCCCGTCATGACGGCCTCAGCAGGTTCTCGAGGCGAAGGCGCGTGATCTTTCTTTGTTCTTCGGCGGCCACGGTGAGCTCCTCCGGCGGGTCATTATGAAGGCGACGGCGGCAGAGGTCGAGCATCTCCTGGGCGGTCTTGCCGGTGGCGCAGACGATGAAAATGTGGCCGAAGCGTTTCTTGTAGTCGCGGTTGGCCCGGGCGAGCTCCTCGATCACCTCTGAGGACGCGCCGCGCGTCCCCGACTGCTCCTGCGCCGCCTGGCCCGAGGCGCGCTCGCCGATCTTCGGATGTGCCGCGAAGGCTTCCAGCCAGTCTTCCATCGAAAGCTCGTTCCAGAAGCGGTCGGCCGACGAGAGCAGCTCGCTTTCGCTCGCGAAAGGACGCGCTCCGGCCATCCGGCCGGCCCAGCGGCGCGAGCCGCAGCAGGAGAGCAGCTCCCTCTCGGCCTCCGGGCGGGCCATCGCGTTCAACCGTTGAAGAGCCCGTCCGATTCTCATGTCATTGCTTAGAAAGTCCGACTGGGCGGCAGACTCCCTTCTTGTCATTCTGAGGAGCAAAGCGACGAAGAATCTGCTCCGGTCGCATTGACTTATCGCTCAGACTTGCCGGAGGGCACCACTCGGAGCGACGGGAGCAGATCCTTCGCGGAGCCTGTCCTGAGCGGCAGAGTGCCGTCGAACGGAAGAGAGCAGATCCTTCGCTTCGCTCAGGATGACAACTGGGCACGAAGGGCTCAGGATGACAGAGAAAGACCGCTCGGGATGACAGAGAAAAGAGCGAAGGACGGTCTGACGGCCAAAACGCTCACCGCGAAATCACAACTCACGGAGCGAGGCGGGCGAAGAGACGCAGCCGGCTGACGCCGCCGTCGGGAAAGATATTCAGACGCGCGTGCGTCGCCTCGCCGGCTTGCAGGAGATCCTCCTCGAAGCGGTGGAGTGCATGAGGCTGGAGCGGCGTGCGCGGCAAGAGCTCCCTCCATGCGCCGCTGGCGGTCATGAGACTCTCGACCGGCTCTTCTTCAGCGTGGGCCACGTCGATCGAACAGCTCCCCGGAGCGTTGCCCTTGAAGTGCGCCGTGTCCACTTCGGCGCGGCGGATCGTGCCCGCGCGTCCCAGGCGCAGGATTGCCCAATCATGACCCGGCCCCCGCCGGCGCCTGGTTTCCCAGCCTTCGCTCATGTCGCGGCCGCGGTCCGGCAGGATCAGGTTGTGGCGGGACCCGAAGAACATGTCGCTCGCTGAGAGAACCAGCCCGCCGTTCTCGACCGCGGCGAGATCCACTTCGCCCCCCGCTCGGGCGAGTCTGTCCCAGTCCGGGAGGACAAGGCCGAAGACTCTGAGCCTCGCGACGCCGCCGTCGGGAAAGATGTTGAAGCGCACGTGCGTGAAGCGCCGTTCGATCTCGACCACGAAGGCATTCTCGCAGTCACCCCGCAGGACGGCGCGCGGCAGAATCTCCGTCCAGCGGGTCTCTTCACCGGCCAGTTGCGCCGTGTCGGGATGCCCCGCGATCTCGCAGGCCTCGAGCGAGCAGGCCTCCGGGGAGTTCCCCTTGAAATGCGTGGTGTCCACAATGACTCCCCGAATTGCGCCCGCCAGCCCCAGCCGCACGAGACACCAGTCGTGCCCCGGCTCGCGCCGGCGCCGCGTTTCCCAGCCGTCCATCCACTTGCCGCGGTCGGTGTACTCGCCTTCGCGGAAAGCCGGCGCCGCCGGCTTCAACAGGTTTTCCTTCGGAGCAAAGAATTCGTCGTTGGCCGCCAGCACGGCGCCCCCGAGACGCTCGGAAGCCAGATCCACGAGCTGTC
>WNGB01012508.1_pt2 | contig 11524 bp, 10 predicted proteins | sample 5400681 | NCBI WGS metagenome assembly WNGB01 (sample SAMN13153367, study PRJNA577476) | soil metagenome | isolation source: 115 cm soil or saprolite under grassland replicate 2 | place: USA:California | collected 2016-06-15 | reverse complement strand
CCTGCAGACGATCACCCGTGCCGCCGTTTCCGTGCCGTCGCCGCGCACCTGGCTGTTGCCGCTCGACGGCCTCTTGCCCGAAGACCTGACCTTCCCTCTTTTCGTGCGGACCGCGGAGTCTTCGTGGAAGAAGGGCGGACAGATCTCCCGAGTTCGATCAGTCAAGGAGCTTGCAGAAGAGACAGACGCACTCCGCCGTGCCCTCGGCTGGGATGCGATCATTGTGGCTCGCCAGTGGCTGGACCTGGCGACGGCCGGCGAGGGCCGCTACGGGCCGCTGCCGCAGGAGGTGCGTACGTGGATCGTGGACGGCGTTCCCTTTGCCTGGTCGTTCCACCACCTCCATCTCGTCGCCAGGCCGAAGGGGTTCCCGCTCTCTGCCGCCGACCGCGAGACGTTGCGGCGGCTGGCTGGCGAGGTGGCCGCCGCCTTTCGCTCGCGACTGGTCGTGGCCGACTTCGCCCGTGGCCGCGACGGCACCTGGTGGTTCATCGAGGCGGGGCCGGGCAGCTGTGCCGGCACGGGCCACGAAGGCGTTTTCAAAGCGGTGGCCCGCAGGTTGCAGGACGAGCAGCCCACGCTGGCTGCCGATGCGGTCGGTGGCTTGTTCTGAACCGACTTGTCCGCGAGCCGCTCCTGCGGCGTCAGCGATTCCCCACAGCAATTCAATGGTGCGTTCTGGTCCCGCAGCCTGACCTGCGTAGCCTCACCGACGCGGAACTGGCCTAACGGGCGAAGCGGAAAGCCATCTGGCTTCCCCTGGCCCTTCCGCTCATAACGCCCAGCATCACCGAGGAGTTTCAGTCGGCGGTTCAGGGTAGTGAACGTCTCAACTTCTACTTGCTGCAGGCAGAGCAGGTCAGCATGCAGTCCCTCGATGTGCTCCACCGCTGCCGGCACTCGCAGTGCGGGCCGGAGCAGGTCTGCCGCGACACCGGCATACCACGCCGGGTTGCTGTAGGCGGTCGCCAGGATGTTGTAGGTGATGGCCCTGAACGGCATTGGCCGGTCCCCCTTCGCGTCGGAAGGCTCATCAGTCCCCCGATCCCTTGCGCGTCCGTTGTTTCTTTTCCTGCTTCCGGGCATCCAGCCGGGCCTGCGACACTGGGTCCACGTCATCTTCGTAGGTCTTGCGAACGTCTTCCTTGCTCGGTCGGCCCGCGAACATCCCTCGCGGGACCAGGTCGCCCTCCCGCCGGATGATGCCAAGGTCCACTGCGATGCAATGCCCCTCCTGGGAATGCTCTCTGGCGTCGGCAAGATTGTCGCAGAAGTGGACACTCTTGCTACAGGTCTCACAGTGACGGACGTTGTTGCTGGCCGTCGGCTTCATGTCGGCCCAGCTTTTATCACACACAAAGTCAAACCGAAGTTGCCAGCCGGATCCTGTACTTTTCCCGCACCCTTCGATCTCTGGATCACTCACCACTGCGAGCCAGTTGGTATCGAGGGTCGCCGCCAGTTCTTGCAGCCGGGCAGGAATCCGTTGCCGCAGCCGCTTGGACAGGCTCGCCAACTGGCCTTCCAGTTCTTGCATCCGGCGCTGACGCTCACGGTTCTCCTGGGGAGGAGCCTGATCAGCCAACGCCTCTTCCCATTCCTGCCGTAGCTGGGTGTGGAGCGCCGCCAACTGTGCGGAAAGTTCGTTGTGCCGCTGCCGCTGCTCGGGTGTGATGATCCGTTCCTGACGCATCTTCAGCAGCAACCGCAGATATTCCCCTCGGGGATCGCCTTGCTCCTCCAGCCAGTCGGCGTAGACCAGTTTGGTGGCGTCGTCGTCCGGTCGTTCCAGAATCGCCGTCAAGAAGGCCCGTTCATCGTTCATGATTTCTCTCCTGCAGCGAGTGCTGCGTTGCTTCCTCGGTGAATCGAGATGATCGCAGAAGAAAGCGCTCCTTTCCGAGCAGTAAATCCAACGCCCAGGGCCGCCGTCACCACTGGAGGATCTCCATTTCGCGCTCGCTGGTCTGGAGCCAGTACGGCGACACGTCCTCCACGGCAGTGATGCGCCCTTCCTCGCCCACCTCTTCCCAGGTGATCCGCAGCGTGGTCCACTGACCCGAGACCCGAAAATCATACTCCCAGTTCTCTGGCCAGCGGCACAACGTCCCGACCTGCTGCGGGCGGCGCGCGATGTAATCAGGAGAGCCCAGCAACAGCAGCACTTCTTCTGCGGACAATTCCGGGCGGATTCGCCCTGCCCGCGCTGGTCGATCCGTGAGTCGCCCCGGCAGGGGAAAGCGATGCCCTTCGTCTCCACGGTAGCGGACAAAATGGTAGGCCGGGAAGCCCTCTGGCTCCTCGCCGAGCAGGCGCAGGGCGTGGTGCAGAATCGGACGGAAGTATTGCACTTCCAGCGACCAGCCGCGTCCCATGCCCGTCGAGCCCTTCGACAGCCGAGGGCAGTCGATGGCTTCCCACTGGCGCAACAGCGGAATACACGCCCGCAGGCGGTGGACACCAACCAGATGGAAGGCCGCCGTGACCAGCCCGAGTTTTTTCGCCAGCACATGCCGCGTGACTACCTCAGAGTCCCGACTGGCCACCAAGCGGCGGACTTGCGACATGCGCGCAGCCAGTTCCGACAACAGCGAAGAGACGCCGCACTTTTCCTCCTCGTTGAGGGCCAGCGCGAGCGCGGGTTCTGCTTGACCGCCTTCGGACAGGAGGGCGGCTTTTCCCAGGTCGATCACGAGTCGCTGGCCGCAGGCAACCCGCCACACAAAGTAGTGCGTGCCTTGAGAACGCAGAAAATAGGGCCAGGAGTGCTGCGTCCAGAAGAGGCCCGCTGTGGTGAACGCGAGATCCTTGGGGGGCCAGGAGTAGGTGGGCAACGAACCGGACGGCGATATGAAACGGTGCTCATCTCCGTCACCTGAGATGCGCACGCGGACAACATCCACCCCGGTCGGGGCAACCGCGATCACTTCGGGCCTGAACCCGTGCGTGCGGATCACCGACCAGCCGTCGTCCGACACCACCAACTCATGAGGAGAATCCTCTTCCCGGCTTTGCCATCTCTCCCATACGACAGGCCCACCTTGCTTTCGGAACAACCGCGCGAGGAAGGGCCTGGGCGGGTTCTCCACCAGCCGGTAGCGGAACTCGCTCTGGTGCTGGCGATACGTGAACCCGAACTCGTCCTCAGAAGGTGGCCGCCCGTCGCGGTGCTTGATGGTGCCGTTGTGGGGCGAGCGGGCCTCCAGGGTGAACTTGCCGGTAGGCGAAGTGGCCTGGCAATCGGGGTAGAAGATGGCGGTCATGGGTGCTCTCCCGCTGAAAGACCACGATGGCTCACTGGCCGTCTCGACTTGCTCATTTGTTCGTCTTCAACTTCTCAATGATCCGCAGGATCTTCCCCACGCACATTCTCGCCAGTTCCGGCGTGTCGCATTCCTGCGCGTTCACGCGCTCGATGTGGACGCCTTCGTGGGCAAGCATAGTAAGCCGGTCGTGAGCTTCCCGCGGACTTTCCCGGTGGACCGTGTCTCCATCCACCTCAACGACCAAAACGATACCGTCCTTGATGAGGACGAAGGCCGGCTCGATCCGACGGTAGGTTTCCCCACCCTTCACGAACACGGGCAGCGGGGCGAAGGAGATGCGCGCAGCCTTGAGGGCTCGGTAGAGATTGATTTCCTGCTGCGAACGAAACAACAAGCCATCCGCTTGCCGAGGGGCGAGGTTGTCGGACCTGGCCCGTCCCTGGTTGTTGATGCCCTGGCCTGTCACCCAAGGCTTCGCCTTCTCGCGCCAGTCCGGGTCATCATCCGGTTCGGGGATCAACTCAAAGGCGTCGAAGAATTCGCCCGGGTACATCCGCGCAAGGTCGCTTGCTTTCAGCTTCAGAACCTCCTCGATCTTTGCCCGCTCCTCGCCGACCTGAGCGTAGATGTGCCCCGGACTTCCAGATAGACAGTGTAGCCGTACTGCCCGCCGTCCCAGTTGTCGTCACTGGTCTGCTCGATCCGGTGCCGCGACAGGGCGAGGAGGGCCACCTCCCTGGCTGTCCCTTCGTCGGCGAAAAAGCGGGTGAGCGTCGCCAGGATACGCTCGATGTCGGCTTTCAAGTCGTTCGCCATGGGCCGTTCCTCCTCGTCGGCTGACCACAGACTGTACGCGCTCTTGGGGCTGCTCCCACGATACACGATCACCCGCACTCTTTGCCACGGTCTGCTGTCGGCCAGCGACGAGAGAACATGTTCGTCTCGTTGCGTGTCCTGTTTGGGTCGGCCAGTGCGCCGCCCGCACCGCGCCCTGTTTTCTTCCTTGGAGCACCACCGTAACTCAAGAAGATGCTTTTCTCCAGGCCATGATCGACGGCCTGCCCGATCTCACTCTCCAACTCATCTTTGCCGACTGGCTCGAAGAACACGGCGACCCCCGAGGGTCATTCCTGCGGCTCGGCTGCGAACTCGCCCGCCTCCCTGCCCCGGACACACGCCGAGCGGACCTGGAACACCAACGGCAGCGGTTGCGGGAGGAGCATCCCGAGGTCGTACCGGCTTTTGAGCGCGCGTTCGCGCTGCGCCGCATTCAGAAGAAGATCGGGCTACTGCGCGACGCCGATCCGGAGTGCCTCGCCTTCGGAGCCAGGAGCCACCGTTATCAATTTGGGCCGCGTTTGACCGCCAGGGAACTGGCTGCCTTCGAGCGTGCGCAGCGGGTGCGCCTCCCCGAGGAGTATCGCACCTTTCTCCTGTGCATGGGCAATGGCGGCGCGGGGCCGGGCTACGGCCTGTTTTCGTTGGCAGGGGCACGGCGATCAACCCCGAGCACTCTCCACGAGCCTTTCCCCCTTTCTGCGAAGGACGCGGCGGACGCCGTCGCCGGTTTGCGAGCACAGCAGCGCGAGCCTGTTATCCTGCTGACACCGCCCCTCGTCGGCTGCCTGGAAATTGGCCATCAGGGCTGCGCCATCATGGAGGTCCTGGTGCTCAGCGGGGAGCAGCGGGGGACGATGTGGAATGCCCGTGAGGACTGGTATCCCTACGCTGACAAGGACGGCGTGCAGTGCGGCTTCTTCGCCTGGTACGAGCGCTGGCTCGATCAATGCCTCGCCCCGGAAGCCATCGACCGCTGGCGCAAACAGGTCGAGAGCTAACTGTGCATACGGCCTGCCTGACAGGCTCGCCGACGAACCAGCCGTCCTGAGTTGCCGCCCGGCAAGACAGCGTTGCGCGGCGCGCAGGCGCATGGCGGCGAGGGGCGGACGCCGCACTCAGGAACCGAGTTGCGACAACGGTTTTAGCTTGGTAGCATCGGCCGGTTCGTTGCGTCAGCGGCCTTTTCCCTTGAGGCTTTCCCGAGTCGGAGGGTTCCCATGCAGACCCAATTCCTCAACCCGCCCACACTCTGCCCCACGTTCGGTTGGACGCACGTTGTCACCGCGACCGGCGGCAAGACGGTGTACATCTCGGGCCAGGTCAGCGTGAACGAACGCGGCGAAGTCGTCGGCAAGGGGGATTTCCGGGCACAAACCGAGCAGACGTTCGAGAACCTCAAGCAAGTCCTCGCCGCTGTGTGGGCCACCTTCCGCGACGTCGTGAAGATGAACCTCTACGTCGTCGGCCTCAAGCCCGAACACGTCCCGATGCTCCGCGAAGCGCGTAGCCGCTACGTCAACGCCGAGCAGCCGCCAGCGAGCACTCTGGTCGGCGTCGCTGGGTTGGTCGGTGCCGACTGGCTGATTGAGATCGAGGCCGTCGCCGTGATTCCCGGCTGAGAACAGGGGCGACGAGGACCCGCAGCCCAAGATGGTTCGTGGCAATGTGCTTCAACCATCCTGGTGCCCTGCCAGGCCACCAACAACATCTCCGCGAACCACCCCTCCATCACCCTCACCGACTCCCCGGCTTGCTTCTCCCATTTCGCACCGCTCGTAGGTGTGAACGACCGCGTTGAACGCCCAGACCCAACCTGCCGCCTTCAGGCACGCCTCAAGCGCGTTGTGTAGCAACGGGCCATGCACCGCTCGGTCTGGGAACGCTCTCTTGATCAGTATCTTGACCCGGCTTCTTCCCCGCAACCACTTCAGCCGCGGGTCGTCCTCACCAGCGGCAACTTTCTGGGCGATCTCCTCAATGGCGGCCAGCACCTTCTGGCCCACGCGCGGCTTCGTCGGCATGGCCACGCCACCCTTCCCGTCAACGGCTTCGGCTGCCTCTGCGCCCTGACTCACAGGCTGCTCAGGGGGGGGTTGCGCCTGAACGCATGACCGCCGTCTTCTCCTGCTCTCGGCGAAGGTATCCACATCCTGCTCGCCGGAGAGGAGAAACCGGAGGAAATTGACGTTCTTGTAGACGCAGGTTTGGTAGATGCTGAGGAGCATCAGATACGGCTGCAAGCCGCTGGCTGTCACCCGGCCGTTGGTGACCATCCGGTACTTGGCGAAGTGCTTGATGGCGTGTTCCGCGTTGTTGTTGTGCCACGGTACGCCGTCATGGTCCAAAAAGGTGAAGAGCTTGTCCTGGTACTTCAGGAACCGCTGCCGGTAGCCCTCTGCCAGTTCCGACTGGTAAGGCTTCCCGCAGGCATCCTGGAAAAACTTGTCCACGTCCGCTTTGTGCTTTTGCAGGCGTTTGCGTCGCAGCCCGTGCCGGTCAATGGTCGCGACGATTTTCTCCAGCAAGACACCAAACCCCTTCGCCAGCCCCTTGAACTCCTCATCGTGAAAGCTGGTCTGCAAGTCACCGTTGAGGTCGCGGAGCAGATGGACCAGGCACTTCTGCTGCGGGCAAGGCATCGAGTCGTACCCCTTGTAGAAATCGGACACGAGCACGCCCGTAAAGCCCTTCAACAGAGGGGCCAGGAAGTCCGTCTCCCTGGTGAGTCTGCACGTGTAGAACACGTTCTTCAGGCTGGCAAAGGCCCAGACGTAGCCCTTGTCCTTCTTGAATTGCACGCTGGTCTCGTCCGCGTGCAAGAGGTTGCCCGCGACAATCTTCTTGAGCAGGCCGTCGTACGTCCCCTTGTAGCGTCGCGCCAGTTCGAGTTTGAAGCGATACAGGTCGGTGAAGCGGATTGCCAGCCCGAAGCACTCCTGGAGGGTTCTGGAGAGGCTCTGGAAGGAGGTCCGGTTGGCGACGTGTTGGTAGACGACCCAGCACTGCAAGGCGTGACCGAAACGTGGCGATTGCTTGTACTTCTTGGGCAGGAAGTAGCGGCCACAGGCACGACAGTGGTGTCTGGTGGCGGTGTACTTGACGACGACCCGCCGGACCCCACCATCCGACACCTTCAGGTCGAGGAAGAGCTTGGTCTGCCTGCGGCACTTCGACTTGCGGACGTCGCGGCTCTTGCACTCGGGGCAGCGGTTGCTCTTCACCTCGATACGTTTGGTCGGCCTGGCTTGCCTGGCTGCCTTCTTGCTGGCAGGCACAGTCGTGGCCTTCTTCCCCCTCCTGCGCGCGACGATCCGCTCCCTCTGGTAGTCAAACCAGGCACACTTGCTGGCCCGCTCGAACTCGGGCAGCAAGAAGGCGGTATGGCCCCACTTGCGGAAGTCCGACCCCCGCTTGCTCGCCTTGACACGCTCGACCTGGGCAGGCCCCCGCGCATCGGCCCCGCCGTCCCCGTCAAAGTTCGCGGCGATGGTTTCGAGGTGCTCAGTGATCAACCGGAGGGCCGTACAATCCTCGGCATTGTAGGCGAGCAGCCGCTGCTTGAAGGAATCGTCGCGGCTCTGCTCCCATCGTCGCCGCCAAACGACGCTCTGCAAGCCCGATGCTTCCGGGTCCGTCCATGCAAAACCAAGGTGCCTGGCGATCTCCTTGAGCCCGTTGGCGTGGATCGGGAAGTAGACGTTGGAGCGGATCAGCGAGAGCACGTCTACGGCGTTGGCCAACAAGCGGTCCACCGGCCCCTTCCTCCTGGCCTGCCGCCTCATCCTCCGCAGAAATGTCCGTTCGTAACTGCCGAAGTGGAACAGGGCACAGTCCTCCTCTCCTACGATCTCCAGCAACTGCGGGAGGAGGCTCTCCTCGTCGGCGAGTTCGTCGGCCCAGAACGAGTGCATCTGCATTGCGTTGCCCTGGACCACGAGCGCACCGAGGAGGTAGACCCCGGTCGCGTTGGTGCCGCCCTCCAGGTCCAGGTAGATGCGGACAGAGCGGCTCGGTACGTCCGGTTTGCCCAGGATGTAGGTCTTGGCATCGCGAATGGCCAGGGCCTGGAGGGCGGCGTGGTGGGGCTGACTCTCGCCCTTGGCCCGCTTGCCCTTCCTGCGGGGCTTGAAGGTGTAGGAGAGTTGGGTAACGGTGAAGATACCCTTGCTGCGCTGTTTTCGTAACTCGGCCTCACCCATGACGCGCAGCAGGCTCAGATCGTCCTTCGCCGTCGCCTCGGCATGGCAGCGGTTGCGGAATTCGCACATGCGGCAGTGTTCGTTGAGAGTCAGCGCGGGGGCTTTGCCACCCGCTTGCATCAACTTCAACACCTCCAAGAGGTCGTTGGCCCGTCTGTTGAACTTCGTGGTCAGTTTGACCTTCGTTGACCTGCATTCGAGGCCGCGGACGATCAGCCCTGTGGCAGGCTGCCGCCCCTGAACCGCCCCCAGGACCAGTCCCAGGACGGCCAGCAACTGCCTTGCCTGTCGCCGGATAGTGAGGCCCGCCTGGCAGAGCACGGGCACGTAGTGATAGTCGCCGAGCCGTGACGCGCCTTCCACCCTGACGAGCCCGTCGAACCGCAGCGACACCTGCTCGTCCTCAACGGCCGTGTCGAGGAAGAGCGACAACCCCCGCCCCAGGTCGGCGGCCGTCAACGTGGCACCCTGGCACGCCTGCCCCTCGGGATGGCGCGCGAGCAGGTGCGTCATGGCCCGAGTGCGAGCCGCTGCCTCCTGCTCGGCGGTCATCTTCTGGTAGTCCGACTCCTCTCCAGGCTCGCCCGCTAGCCGCAGACGGCCCTTGTACCGACACTCCAGGTAGCCTTCCAGAACCTCCCTGGTGATCTTCCCAACCACGAGTCACCCCCTTTGCCAAACCGCGTAGCCAGGTGAAATCACGCCGCCGACTCTTCCACCTTCCCGGCTGTCACCCAGCAGCCCACCGCGAGGAGGCGCGACGCACGGCCGCGCACCTCTCGGCGGACCGCCGGAAGTGCAGTAGGGCCTGGGCAGCGGTGTGGACGGTTCCTCGCGTGAGTTGGGGAACGTGAGCCCCGTCGATAGTAAAGCCCTTCGGTAAGGAAGCAAGCGTTTTCCAGCGAGTGGTCGCGCCGGCGATCACCGTGAACGTCGTTCAGGGGGTGGGCCAGGGACGGGTTCGCCTCCCGAAACGCATCATCGCATGGTACAGTTTGCCACATCGGAGAGCCCTGCTTCTGCTCTCCTTCGCGTGTCGCTGAACAAAAGGCCCTTGGTTGCCGATCTGTTGTTGTCAGAAACCTTTGTCGCCCGCACGAGCTACGGAGAGCGGTTCATGGGTTTCTTCACAGGACGTGCGACCTTCCTGCGCTACCGTGTCGATGGGCCTGCCCCCAAACTGTTCGACCCCGAACATCTCGACAAGTTGGCCAAACGCGCCACCGGCAAGCAACCGACAGAAAGCAAAGACGGCACCGAAGCCGGCTGGATCGCTGGCGACGACATCCTCGACCTCGGTTTCGATCTGGCCAAGAACGTCATCGCCGACACCCTGCACTTCGCCCTGCGCCTCGATACCCAGAAGTTGCCCCCCGATTTGTTGCGGGCCTACGCCCGTGCCGAACTCCAGGCCCTGGCCGCGGAGAATCCGAGCGGGCGGCCCAGCTTGAAGCAAAAGAAGGAAGCCCGGCGAGGCAGCCCGCCAGCGGCTGGAAGCGGAGGCGAAGGACGGCCGCTTTCTCAAGCGGAAGGCATATCCGATCCTGTGGGACGCCCAAACGAATCACGTGCTGGTTGGCACAACGTCGGGGAGTGCTCTGGACCATGCCCAGCGGCTCTTCAAGGACACGTTCGGTTGCGGCTTGACCTTGCGCGATGCCGGAACGGTTGCGGTGCAGCATGCCGAGGGTGTCGAGCCCCCGCTCGCGTTGTCAGACTTGCGGCCAGCAGCGTTTGTGCCGGGCCTGGCCACAGCCGAGGTCGCCTGGATGAGCGACGCTGCCAGCCGCAACTACCTGGGCAACGAGTTCCTGCTGTGGCTGTGGTTCGTCCTGGAGGTCGAGGGCGATACGCTCACCCTTCCAGACGACTCCGAAGTGACGGTCATGTTGGCCCGCACGCTGGTGCTGGAATGCCCGCGCGGCCTGTCCGGCAACGAGACCATCCGTAGCGACGGCCCTACCAAGTTGCCCGAGGCACGCCGCGCGATCCAGGCCGGCAAACTGCCTCGCCAGGCCGGGCTGATCCTGGTGCGGCATGACCAGCAGTACGAGCTGACGCTGCAGGCCGAGACGCTCGCCGTCAGTGGGGCGAAGTTGCCCAAAGTCGAGGACGGTGAGGCGCGGGTCAAACTGGAGGACCGCGCCGGGCAACTGCGGCACCTGATCGAGACCGTGGATCTGCTCTACGCCGCCTTCCTGCAACGCCGCCTGGGTGCGGACTGGGCGAAGGAACTGGAGCGCATGCAGAAGTGGTTGCAAAGGGAGCAGCGCGGCCGCCTGGCGGCGACGGCTTGACCCGGTGGAGCGGCCCCGATGTTGTCCATCCCCGAACGCTACGCGCGGCGCACAGCCGTACGCCAACTTGCGCTGGCGTTGCTGGCCCGCCACGGGCTGCCCGATTGGAGGCTGGCCTTCAACCGCCGCAAGCGGACGCTCGGCCTGTGCCGCTACGCTGCCAAGACCATCGAGTTGTCGCTCCACCTCGTCGACCGGAACGCTGAAGCGGAAGTGCGCGACACGATCTTGCACGAGATCGCTCACGCCCTGGTCGGGCCTGGGCATGGCCATGACGCCGTCTGGAAAGCGAAAGCGGTCGCGATCGGGGCCAGGTCCCAGCGGTGTGGCCAGGCAGACATGCCGCGCGGCCGCTGGCAGGCTCGTTGCGGCGGCTGCGGCCAAGGATTCTCCCGTCACCGCAAACCCAGGCGGTTGACAGGCTGGTTCTGCCGCGCATGTGGCCCGCAGCGGGGTGGACTGGTGTGGACGGAGAGCGGCGCAGCGTGACGGCCCTGCGCAACTGGCGGATGCCCGACCGCCTTACTTTCGTTTTCGTTTCCGACCGGCGGCTGCTTGCTTGACACGCTTCCAGACGAAGGGCAGGTCGTCGCCGTGGTGATAACGCAAGGTGCCGGCGATGGTCTCTTCGTCCTGGGCGTTGTAAGCCATGTCGCCAGCAGCGGCAAACACTTCCCTGTCCTCATCAGTTCCTACCAAGGTGAGGAAGAGTTGAGCGGCGTTCGGCCAGACCTCGTCCACGCGGCCGTCGATCTCGCCGCGCTGCGTGCCGAACTGGTACGTCGCCGTGAAGCGGTCGTACTCCTTGTGGCGGATCAGCACATGCGGATCGGGCGTTTGGGCGAGGTATTCGGGTGGCAGCGTGGGCAACTCGACCACCGCCCACTTGCCGGACAGGTCCAAGGCGGGACGCGACGGGATC
>WNGB01033666.1_pt1 | contig 11525 bp, 10 predicted proteins | sample 5400681 | NCBI WGS metagenome assembly WNGB01 (sample SAMN13153367, study PRJNA577476) | soil metagenome | isolation source: 115 cm soil or saprolite under grassland replicate 2 | place: USA:California | collected 2016-06-15 | reverse complement strand
CGGGCGCACGGGAACGCTATGTGGACGGCCTCACGGGTCTGGACACCGAGACACGTGGGCACCGATTTGGCACCAAAAGCAAATCGGGCACTCCCAGTACTTCGGAAGTGCCCGATTCGATTGGTGGGCCGTGGAGGACTCGAACCTCCGACCCGCTGATTAAGAGTCAGCTGCTCTACCAACTGAGCTAACGGCCCGCGTGCGCGGGTGCCACCACCGGAAAATTGGTGCGCCCAAGAGGATTCGAACCTCTGACCTTTAGCTCCGGAGGCTAACGCTCTATCCAGCTGAGCTATGGGCGCGCATCGTGCCCGACCGAGTCCGAAGATTGGGGTGACCGAAGGGAATCGAACCCTCAACCCCTGGCGCCACAGGCCAGTGCTCTAACCTAGTTGAGCTACGGTCACCGTCCCAAGACGACAGCCAAGCGCTTACTCTACGTCATGTTTCTACCATGGTCAACGTGGGCTGGTACTGGGCCAAGTTGCTTCGCCATACTTCGTTCTCGGTCGCCAGCAACGCTCAACGTACACGCACGTACGCCTCGCATTGCTGGCTCCCTCGGGCCTCGTCTGGCTCGCAACTGGGCCCAGTACCCCAGACTGGCCATCGACCTCAACCTGTCCCGAGAACGCGGTGCATGGCTCTGAGCCCATCGGCCGGTGGACGCAACGGGGTGCGCAGCGCGGCGTGCGCCTTGGCCACGTGCAGACCCCCGTCGAGCGGACGTCCCGCCTTCTGCTTGAGCTCGGCCGTCTTGATCGGGGTGAGCTTCGAGGAATCGAGCCCGAACTCGCGGCAGATCAGGAGCGCGAAGGCGTACCGGTCGATCGTCTCCGGGCCGGCGACATGCCAGAGGCCAAGCAGTCCGCGCTCGGCCAGCTCCACGCTGGCCGCGGCCACATCCGGGTTGTAGGAGGGGCTCGCGCGCTGGTCGACGGCGGGCCTGAAGCCCTGCCCGGCGCGGCAGGCGCGGATCAGCTGGTAGACGAAGTTCTTTTCCTGGGACTCCGGGCCATAGACCACGCTCGTGCGGATGACGATGGCACGCCGGCAGGCGGCCATCACCGCCTGCTCGCCCTCCCACTTGCTCCGGCCATAGACAGACAGTGGCCGCGGCGCATCCTCCTCGCCGAAGGGCCCGCCGACGCCGTCGAAGACATAATCGCTCGAATAGTAGACGATACCGGCGCCCATCGCATCGGCAGCCCGCGCGGCCGCGCCTGGACCATCGCGATTGATGGCCTGCGCCTCGTCGGCGTGCTCTTCGCAGTAATCCACGTGGGAAAGCCCAGCGGGGCAGAAGATCCACTCGGGCTGGATCGCGTGGATGAGCCGCCCCACCGCGTCGTGATCCGTGAGATCGAGAGGCGCAAGCTCCGGGACCGGATGGCTGCCGTGCGTGCCGTGCGCGTCGTGGCCACGCTCGCGCAGGAGCGTCAGGAGCGAGGCGCCCACCTGCCCCGAAGCGCCGATGACGAGGGCCCGCATGACTCACGGACGATACCGGACCTTGGCAGCCGGAGCAACCCGGGCCTGTACTCGCCCTCCCCCTCACCTGCCCTCTCCCCCTTCGGGGGCGAGGGAATCGGAGCCCTGGCCCCTCCGGGGGACGAGTCCTACCCTTGCTCGCGAACTGAGCGTCAGACCTCGAGGAGATCCTCGCCGACGGTGACGGGCCCGGAGAAATGCCGTCGCGTGGCGGCCTCGAGCTCGGCCGGGATGGATCCCGGCATCATGTGGGTGATGACGAGCTTGCCGGGGTTGACGGCCCGGGCCACGCGGCCGATGTCCTCGGGCTGGGTGTGATACGAGGCGAGGTCGCGGATCTTCTCCTCGAGGGTGGGCCAGCCGCAGTCCGGGTACCAGGAGGTCTTGGCCATCTCGCAGCACTCGTGAATCAGGCAGTCCACGCCCTGGCTCCGGCGGATCAGGTTCTCCGAGGGCCGCGTGTCGCCCGAGACGACGACGCTGCGCCCGCCACCCTCGAAGCGATAGCCGACGGCCGGCTTGACCGGATCGTGGTCGACGTGGAAGGCGCTGACCGTGACGCCGCCGACCTCGAGGATCTTGCCCTCCTCGATCTCGGTCACGCGCACGCGGGGGCGCTCGCGCTTGACCATGTGCGCGCGGCGGATCTCGATGTCCCAGTCGAGATAGTCGAGGAGCCTGTCCATCTGCCGCTTCGTGCCCGCCGGCCCCCAGACTTCGAAGGGCGCGTTCTGGCCGACGATCCAGCGCGTGATCAGCAGGTGCCCGATATCGATGACGTGATCGGAGTGGTGATGGGTGATGAGCACGCGCGGCCAGTCATAGGGCCGCACGCCCGCCTGCACCAGCTGGGCGCCCACACCCGAGCCGGCGTCGACCAGAAACTTCTCGTCGCCGAGCGAGAGCAGCGTCGCCGGACCGCGGCGCCTGGGATTGGGAGGCGGCGAGCCCGTGCCGAGGAGAACTGCGCGCATGGCGGAGGCATCCTAGCAGGGGCCTTCCCGACGGTAAAGGCGCGGCCCCCTCACCCCGGCCCTCTCCCCCTCGACGGAGGAGAGGGTGTTTCGGGAGTTCCCGGCGAGTCCGCTCGCCTGTCCTGGCTCCCTCTCCCCTCTGGGGAGAGGGCCGGGGTGAGGGGACGGAGAGTCAGCGCGCGGCGGAGTGGGCAGCGGGCACGTCGAAGCGGTCGTCGGTGCGCTCGATGCGCCGGCCGTCGGAGAGGAAGAAGCGCACCACCTGCTCCTGAGCGGCACGCGCGATGGCGGCGACCTCCGCGAAGCCCGTCCAGGTCATGAAGCCGTGGGGGTTCCTGAAGCGCTCGGGCAAGGTGGCGACGACCGTGTCGTGACGGTAGGTCGACAGCAGGGCCTGGAGGTCTCCGGCGCGGATGATCTGCTCGGTCGTCGGGTTCGGCACGGTACGGTCGCCGACGGCCATCTGGACGAGCACCGGCCGGGGCCCGGCAGCCGTGAGCGGCGCCGTGCGCAGATACGGCGCGAAGGCTGAAGGGTCGGCGCCCTGCTGGAGCCACTCGGCGCGGTCGAGATAGGCCTGGATGGCGAGCGCGCCCCGGGCGGGCTCGGTCACCGGCGGCTCGCCCCAGAGCGGCAGCGACTCGACGAAGTCGCTCTCGCCGTTCAGGAGCGGCGGGACGCGGACCCGCATCTGCTGGGTCGCCAGCGGCCGGAAGACCGGCGCCTGGCGCGCGATCTCGGCGATGGGCCCGCCGGGCACGTTGAGCACGCCTGCCCGGGGCAGCGGGTCCACGGCCATCAGGAGCGTGCCGTAGATCCCCCCGAAGGACTGCCCGGCATAGTAGAGGCGGCTGCCGTCGAGGTCGGGCCGGCCATCGCCGTCCACGTCCACGCCGCGCCGGATGGCGCGGATCAGCTGCATGAGATCGGCCACGGTCTGGCGCAGCCCGTCGCGGCTCGAGAGCAGGGCGATCGGCCCCCGCTGCGCCGTCCCCACGCCCTCCGTGGTGCCGATGCGCCCGTCGCCGTCGATGTCGAGGCCCCGCCCGCCCGCCGGCAGCGCTACCGGGTCCTTGCCAGCCTCCCTGATGGTGAGGGTGCCGTCGGGACCCCCACCGTGTCCCACCACGTTGATGGCCATTGTCGCGAAGCCCCGTCGGGCGAAGGTGCCGGCCACGAGGGGCGGAATCATGTTCCGGTCATTGCCGAAGCCGTGGCCAAAGATGATGACGGGCCAGCCGGCCGACGGCATGGCACCTTCGGGCAGGAAGACCGCGACGTGTATCCGCTCCTCGCCCAGGATCGCCGGGGCTTTCGAGCTCGGCACGCGCGGGATGTGGCGCGAGCCGGAGAGGAACGACGCGCTCTCGAAGGCGCCGAAGGCGACGGTGCGCACCTCGGCCGGCGGGATGAGCTGGAGCTGCAGGGGCACCGGCGCCCCTAAGCGGTCGGCGCCCGCGACGGCGGCCTGCCGCGTGAACGTGATGGCCTCGAGCCCCGCGCGCGCGTAGACGCTCTTGCCGCCCGCGGGTCCGAGGTCGAACCGGATCACCGGCGCAGGGCGCGCCTCGATCTGGGAGCGCATCCGCTCGAGCCCGGCCGTCACCGACTGGGTGGTGAAGACGGAGGCCGCCGCCACATCGTGGGCGTCCACGCCGAGGGCCTGGAGTCGCCGCAAGAGCCGCGGGTCGAGGGCCTGCGGGCTCGTCGCGACGCGAAGCGGCCGGCCTTCCTGGTCCCGCACGCGCGAGGTCACCACCAGCGCATGCGGCCGGCCCTGGCGGAGCACCCGCTCGGGCCTGGCGTAGAGGGTCGTCGTCTGCGGGTCCCAGACGAGCCGCGAGAGCCCGACCGGCTCGTCCGCGACATCATCGGCCAGCGGCAGCACGAAGATGCTCGCGCGCGTCACGCTGTCGAGCTTGATGGGGACGGAAAAGGCCAGGGTCAGCCGGGGATTGACGCTCCAGCCGTCGAGCCCGTTCAGGAGGCTGATCTCGTCGCAGGTCGACGGCGCTTCGAGGCAGTTGACCAGGGAGAGGCGGATGCGACGGCCGGTCAGCTGGGCCGGATCGGCGACGGTGAGCCGATCGCTGGGGAGAAGCAGCCTGACCTCCGCGACCCCCGCCGCTGGAGCGGAGGCCCCAGCAGCCACGCCCCCGGCGGTCGGGCCAAAGACGAGCCCGAGGGCGAGAACAAGCGGGGCGCTGCGGAGCTTCACTTCGGCGCTGGCGCGGGAGCCTCTGGGTCCGGCACCTTGGGCGGAGGTACTGGGACGCGCCGCGGCTGAGGCCGGACAAGTCCACCCTGATACACGCCCACCGTGACGGAGAGCTCGGACTCCTTGCCGCCGCGCAGGACGACGAGCTTGACCGCGCGGCCGACGGGCGTGCTGGCGATGATGCGCTGCAGATCGCGCGGACCCTCGATCACGGTGCCGTCGACGGCCAGGATCACATCATCGGTCTTGACGCCGCCCTGGTCCGCGGGCTGGCCGATCACAACGCTGCGGATCAGGACGCCGCGCGGCTCCTTGAGCCCATACTTCGGCATGTCCTCGTCACCGATCTCGGCGATCGAGACGCCGAGCCAGCCCCACTGCACCTTGCCCGCGGACGCCAGCTGCGGCAGGAGACCCTTGACGAGGTTGATCGGGATGGCGAAGCCGATGGTGCCGTTGCGCGCGGCCATGCTGTTCACGCCCACGACCTCGCCCGCCATGTTCACGAGCGGGCCGCCCGAGTTGCCGGGATTGACCGTGGCATCGGTCTGGATGAAGTCAAAGCCAGGGGCGGCGACCTGGAGCGGAGCGCCTTTCCGGCTCACGATGCCGAAGGACACCGTCTGCTCGAGGCCGAAGGGATGGCCGAGCGCCAGCACGAACTCGCCGACGCGCAGCCGGTTCGAGTCTCCCAGCAGGGCGACCGGCAACCCCGTGGCCTCGATCTTGACCAGGGCCAGGTCCACGCGATCGTCCTGCCCGACCAGGCGGCCGTCGAGGCGACGGCCGTCGCTGAGCGACCGGATCACGAAGCCCGAGCCCGAGGCACGACGCTCTTCGGGCGTCCCGGCCGGCGGCTCGCCCTCCGCCGCGGGCTCGGCGGCGCGACGCACGCGCACCTGGACCAGCGCGGGCTTGAGCCGCTCGGACAGCCCGTTCATGTGGTCGTTGAGCCGGGCGATGTCGGGGGGAATCTTGGCCTGGGGGTTCTCCGTCCACATGGGGCCCGTGGGCGCCTTGGGCTGAGCGGCCGCGGGGCCGGCCACGAGCAAGCAGAGGAGAAGCGCGCATGTCATTCGAAAAGTATGTATGGGCATTGCCACTCCTTCATAGTTCCCGGTTCGGTCAGCCCGAGCAGCTCTCGGGCACAGGGGTACCAGTATATACCGCAGAGTGCTAACGACTGACTTCCCGGATCAGGTGTCCGAGCTCCGGAATGATGAGCTTTTCCAGCGCGAGCCGGCAGGCGTTCGGCGAGCCCGGCAGCGAGAAGAGCACGCGACCCTGTACCACGCCCCCCTGCGCGCGCGACAGCATGGCCGCCGCACCGATCTCCTGATAGGAAAGCATGCGGAAGAGCTCGCCAAACCCGGCCAGGCGCTTGTCGAGTAGAGCCTCGACCGCCTCGAAGGTCGAATCGCGCGTGGTGATGCCGGTGCCGCCGGTCAGGATGAACACCTCGACCGAGGGCGCGGCGCAGCCGGAGCGGATCACCGCCGTCACCTGCGTGGGCTCGTCCTTCACGATGGCATGGCCCGTCACGCGATGGCCCGCGGCTGTCAAGAGCTCGCGGATGAGCGCGCCGCTCGTGTCCGTGTCGGGGGTCTTCGAGTCCGAGATGGTCAGCACGAAGCAACCGACGGAGGTGGGAGCCTGCGCCTTGTGCTCCCGGGGCGTGGCGTCCTTCACGCGGACTCCTCGAGGTAGATGCCACCGTCCTCGACGGTGACGGTGAAGCGCGGCACGGCCTCGCCGGGAACGGTCATGCAGGTGCCGGAGCGAAGGTCGAACTCCCACCCGTGAAGCGGGCAGGTCACGATGTCCTCCTCCACTCGCCCGTCGCAGAGGTTGCCGCCCTTGTGTGCGCACTCGTTGCCGATCGCGAAGAGCTCGTCGCCCCGCCTGAAGAGGGCGACATCGATGCCGCCGAAGACGACGAGCTCGACGGAACCCGGCTCGAGCGCGTCGAGCGCGAGGACGCGCGTGCGCGCCATCTCCCCCTCACCCTGCCCTCTTCCCCCTCAGGGGAGAGGGTCCCAGAGTTCTTCCCTGCCCGCCCCCCTCTCGAGGGCGTCTGTCCCTCGCGCCTCGGACTCCCTCTCCCCTCTGGGGAGAGGGTTGGGGTGAAGGGAGATGCCGTGCAATGGCCTCCACGCCTTCCGTATTCATAAGGACCTCGCTGTCTCAGAACCGCATCACGCGGAATCCGTGACTCGCGAGGAATCGCATTCGCGCGACATCCGACTCGGTTTGGGAGGCGTGCTGCCCGCCATCCAGCTCGACGATCAGGCCTGCTTCGGCGCAGCAGAAGTCGGCGATGTACAGCTCGACCAGATGCTGACGCCGGAACTTGGCTCCCTTCAGTCGCCGATCTCTGAGGCGACTCCAGAGCTTGCACTCGGCGTCGGTCTGGCGCCGTCTGAGCGCGCGGGCGAAGCCGCGACCGTCCCGATTGGTATCGGTCAACCTACCCTCTCACCCTGCCCTCTCTCCCCCTTGGGGGGGGAGGGTTCCGGAGTTCGGGCACCTGTCCCCCGCGTCTCTACCCCCCTCTCCCCTGTGGGGAGAGGGGGGTGAGGGGCTGAGCCATACGCCTCGTCGAGCAATTCGGCCAGGTGGACGACCTGGATGGGCGCGCCTTCGGCGGCCAGGCCCTGGGCGATCTGGATGATGCAGCCTGGATTGGCTGTGACGACAGCCTCGGCGCCCGTCGCGCGGACATTGGCCACCTTGCGTGCCTGGAGGCGCTGCGCCATCTCGGGCTGAGTCAGATTATAGGTCCCCGCCGAGCCGCAGCACCAGTCGGCCTCGGCGAGCGGCACCACGGTGAGCCCCGGAATCTGCGCGAGCAGGGCACGGGGCTGGCGGCTGATCTTCTGGCCGTGAACGATGTGGCAGGGATCGTGGTAGGTAACGGTGCGCCGAACGCTACCGAGCGGCCCCCGGAGCGGCTCGGTCGCCAGGAACTCCGCCAGATCACGCACGCTCGAGGCGAAGCGCCGGGCGCGCTCGCGCCAGGCCGGATCGTCGGCGAGCAGCGCGTCGTAGGCCTTCATGTGAGCCCCGCAGCCCGACGCGTTCACCACGACGACGTCGACCCGCGCCGCCTCGAACACCTCGATGAGCCGCTTGGCGAGCGCCACGGCCTGGGCGTGCTCGCCTCCGTGAGCGTGGAGCGCCCCGCAGCAGGCCTGAGCCCTCGGCGCCACGACCTCGGCGCCGTTGCGCGCGAGCACCCGCGCGGTCGCTCGGTTCTGCGAGCCGAACGCGACCTGCTGGATGCAGCCGGTCAGGAGGCCCACCCGCGCGCGCTGCGGCTCCGCGGCCGGTGTCAGCTCGGGAAGCGGCGCGCGCTCAGAGGCCGGGGGCAACGCGGGCAGGAGCGGCTCCCAGTCGGGCAAGGGCCTGGGCAGGAGCCGGATGAGCCCCGTGGCGCGCGCGAGGCGCTGGAGCCCGCTTGCCTGGTAGAAGCGCAGCCCCGCGGCGGCCCAGCCCAGCAGGCGCGGGCTCGGGAGCAGAAGCCGGTAGTTGACCCAGCGGAAGAGCCTGCGGAGCACGCTGCCCGGCCGCTCGCGCTCGATCTCGACCCGCGCGGCCTCGATCAGCTGGCCATAAGGCACGCCCGATGGACAGACGGTCTCACAGGCGCGGCACCCCAGACAGAGATCGAGATGGGTCTTGGCCGACTCGGTGAGCACGATGCGCCCCTCGGCCAGGGACTTGATCAGGACGATGCGCCCGCGCGGCGAATCCATCTCGGTGCCGAGCAGCGAGAACGTCGGGCAGTACGGCAGGCAGAGCCCGCAGTGCACGCAGCGGTGGACGCCCTCGACGTCGAGCCCGTGGAGCGCGAGCGGGCCGGCCGCGCGCGGCGGCTCGATCGTGTGGACCATCAGATCCCGCCGTCCACGCGGCCCGGGTTGAGCAGGCCGCGCGGGTCGAGCTGCGTCTTGATGCGCTCCATGATGCGGAGCGCCGGGCCCGGATCATCCCAGACCGGCACGCGCTCCTTCACGGCGAGGGGCGCCCACTGGACAACGGCATGGCCACCGGCCGCATGGACGAGCGCGCGCCACTCCCCGATCACGATGGCCACGCGCTCGAGATCGGCGCGCCCGCCGCCCTCGAGCCCCGCGTCGATCATGCCCACGCCCGCGTGGGCGGCCATGACCGCACCCAGGCCGGCGTGCTGGGCCACGGCCGCGCCCTGCTCCATGCAGTCGGCGACCTGGCTCGGCAGCACGGTCCAGCGCATGATGGCCGCGGTGTCGGCGAAGGCCGCACGCGCGATGGCGCCGCGCGACTGCCAGAGGCGATCCCGCTCCGGGCCGTCGAGCACGCGCGCATCGAGGAGCCCGATGGGCTCGAGGAGCCGCCCAATCTCGCCGCACTGCCAGGCGACCTGGTCGGGCAGGCCGTCCACGCCCACGAGCAGCGCCGCGCCGGCGCCCGCGCCGAGCCCGAGCGACCGGAGCGCCTCGGCGTCCACCAGGTCCAGGGCCGAGGGCAGGAGATCCGAGGCCATGAGCGTGCGGGCCGCCAGCCCCGCGTCCTTGAGCTGCTCGAAGCGCCCGACCACCACGCGATCGGCGTCGGGCCGGGGACGCAGCTTGACGGTCGCCTCGACGATGACGCCGAGCGTGCCGAAGGCGCCGATGAAGAGCTTGGGCAGGTCATAGCCCGCCACGTTCTTCACGACCTTCCCGCCGCCCCGCACGATGGCGCCGTCGGCCAGCACCACCGTGAGGCCGATCAGGAGATCGCGGCAGCCGCCGTAGAGGTGGCGCCGCGGACCGGCAGCATTGGTCGACAGGATCCCACCGATGCTCGCCTTGTCGGCATGCGGCGGGTCGAGGGAAAGCCACTGCCCGCGGCTCCCGAGCTCCCGCTGGAGCGCGCCGAGCGTCATGCCGGCCTCCACGGTGGCCGTCAGATCGCCGGGCTCGTGCTCGAGCAGGCGATTGAGCCGGCCGAGCAGGAGAACCAGCCCCACGTGGCTCGGCGGCAAGCCCATGGTCATCTTGGTTCCCCCGCCCCACGGCGTCACGGAGAGCCCGGCCTCACCGGCTGCCGCCAGCACCGCGGAGACTTCTTCCCTGGTCGCGGGCGCCACGACGGCCTCGGGCGTACGGCCCTCCACGACATAGGGTCCGCACTCGACGCCGGTCAGGACGTGGGCGGGGCCGACGATGCGGCGGAAGTCGTCGTGGAAGGCAGCGGGCACGGCGCTTGGTCCCGCCCGCTAGAAGCGCTGGGCCAGGCCCTGAGCTTCGATCGGATGCTGGCGGTAGGCGATCCCGGCCTCCCCGCAGGCCTTGCGCGAGGGCAGGACCTTGCCGGGATTGCAGAGCCCGCGCGGGTTAAACGCCTCCCGCACGCGCTGCATGGCGTGAAGATCCGCCTCGGTGAAGATCAGCGGCATGTAGTCGATCTTCTCGAGTCCGATGCCGTGCTCGCCCGAGATCGAGCCGCCGACTTCGGCGCAGACCTTGAGGATGTCGCCGCCGGCCGCCATGACGCGCTCGACTTCCCCGGGCTTGCGCGGATCGTAGAGGATATTCGGATGGAGGTTGCCGTCGCCGGCGTGGAAGACGTTGCCCACGCGCAGGTCCTTGGCGCCCACGATCTCGTTCACGCGCCGGAGCACCTCAGGCAGCTTCGTCCTCGGGATGACGCCGTCCATGACCATGTAGGCGGGCGAGATGCGGCCATACGCGCCGAAGGCGCTCTTGCGCCCCTTCCAGAGCAGCTGCCGCTCGGCCTCGTCACGCGCCGCGCGCACATCGCGCGCGCCGTTGTCGCGGCAGGCCGCGATGACGCGCTCGGCCTGGCCCTCCATTCCCGGGAGGAGCCCGTCGAGCTCGATCAGCAGCGCCGCGGCAGCGTCCCGCGGATAGCCGCAGCCGAAGGCGTCCTCCACGGCTGAGATCGTCAGCTGGTCGATCATCTCCATCGCGGCGGGGATGAGGCCGCGGCCGATCACGGCCGAGACCGATTCCGAGGCCGCCTCGATCGAGTCGAAGACGGCCAGGACAGTCTTGACCGCCTGCGGGCGGCGCAGGATGCGCACGACGATCTTAGTGGCGATGCCGAAGGTGCCCTCGGAGCCGACGAAGAGGCCTGTCAGGTCATAGCCCTGCGCCTCGCGGGTGCGTCCGCCGAGCCAGACGATCTCGCCGTCGGGCAGCACCACCTCGAGACCGAGCACATGATTGACCGTGACGCCGTACTTGAGCGTGTGCGGGCCGCCCGAGTTGTTCGCGATGTTGCCGCCGATCGTGCAGGCCTGCTGGCTCGAAGGATCGGGCGCGTAGTAGAAGCCCTGCGGCCCGACGGCCCAGGAGAGGTGGAGGTTGACGAGCCCCGGCTCGACGACCGCGATCTGGTTGGCGTAGTCCACCTCCAGGATGCGGTTCATCCGCATGAGCGAGATGACGAGCCCGCCCTCGGCCGGCAGACAGCCGCCCGAGAGACCCGTGCCCGCGCCGCGCGCCACGAACGGCAGGTTCTCCCGGTTGGCGAGCCGCACCACGGCCGCGACCTGCTCGACGGAGGTGGGGAAGACGACGAAGTCGGCGAGGGCCTGGAAGAGCGTCAGCCCGTCGGACTCGTAGACGAGAAGCTCTTCGGGATCGGACAGGACGGCGCCGCCGCCGAGGAGACTTTCAAGCTCGCGGCGGAGACCTGGCTTGCGCGCGGGATCGAGCACCGCCATGGGCAGAGTATACCCCTAGAAGGCTGCTGGAAAACCCGCCTGCTAGAGCTCCCAGGGGGGCTCGACGCTCATGGGCAGCTCGAGCAGGCTCGGGCCGCGCCGCCCGAGCGCCCGCTCCAGCGCGCGC
>WNGB01012500.1_pt1 | contig 11527 bp, 14 predicted proteins | sample 5400681 | NCBI WGS metagenome assembly WNGB01 (sample SAMN13153367, study PRJNA577476) | soil metagenome | isolation source: 115 cm soil or saprolite under grassland replicate 2 | place: USA:California | collected 2016-06-15 | reverse complement strand
TGCACCTGCCGAAACTGCGCGACGCGCTGGAGCGTCACTTCCGCGAAACTGTCACACCCGTACGCCAGAATCGAATCAAGAACGCGGCCTGACGGTCACGGGGCCGCCACCGAAGTTCCACAGAACTCGGGACATGCTCTGCTCCGAGTGGACCCCAACCAGCGAAACCGCCTGATAGAGATCATCCGAAACCTGACCGACCGCATCGACGAAGCCCGCGCCAACGGCTGGCTGGGCGAGGTCCAAGGGCTGCAGATCAGTCTCGACGCCGCCCGCGCCAAGCTCGTCAGCCTTGACCGAACCAGCCGCTCTAGCGGGAGCATCACCCAACTGGGGATTCCGATGATCCGAAACGAATGACGAACTCCTGACCGCGACCGAGGAGCGTCAGGACATCAAGCGACCGACCAGTCATGAATGCTTCGCGAGCACCGGATCGCGGCAGATCCGGATGCGCGCCTCTGATCTTGGCTGGCTGGGGTCGGGGCCGGGAGGTTCGATACCCAACACTTTGCGCCGGCGTGCGTAGTACCTGGTGAGACGTCGAGTCGAGAGGGCGTGAGGGTAATGGATCTGTACACGTTGGCGTTGATGCGTGGTGAGTCGCTGCGGCGGGAGGCCGCGCGGGCGCGGCTGGCCAGGCAGGCTCGCGGGTCGGGCCGCCCCGCCGGCCGGGTGCGGGTCGGGCTGGCGCGGTGGCTGGTGGCGCTGGCAACCCGGGTCTGGCCGGAGGCGGCGAGGAACGCGCCTGGTGCGTGGTCGACGATGGGTGGCGCGCGGTGAGGCAGGAGGACACGGTGCCCGTCGGCGAGCGTGGCGTGGTGCACGACCAGGCCGTGCTGGACCTGAGCCACGTGGGCAGCCGCGAGGAGTTGTCCGCGATCACCCGGATCACGGACGTGGGCGTGGTCGTCGTTCCGGAGTCTCTGGCCGGCGCGTACGCGGCAATCGCCTGCTCGGATGTGGGTGCCACGGTGTTCGTGCCGGACGGTGCGAAGGCCCGGATTCATGTCGGCCCACTCGCGGTGGGTGGCGATGGGCTCGGTGCCGGCGACGAGGTGCTGGTCGTCGTCGGGGCGCTGATCATCCTCAGTCCGGTGACGGGCGAGTTGCCCTTGCGGATCAGCGTGGTGGGGGTGGTGGTCGCGCCGCGCGGCAGTGAGGCGATGCTCGGCCCGGTGTTTTCCGGCGGCGTGGGCAGTGTTACCTACTACAAGTACGCGCAGGGGCAACAGGTCACGGTGCTCACCGGCCAGGTGCAGCTGTCCGGGGCGATGCTGGCCAACATGGCCGGCGAACCGGACGATGTCCTGGTCATCGCCGGCCAGGTGATCGTCACCGGGCCGGTCAGCACGGTCGGGTACCGCCAGGTGCTCGTGGCCGGGCAGTTCGTCGCTCCGCAGGCGGGCCGGGCGGAGCTGGAAGCTCGGCTGCAGGTGCAGGGCCAGGTCGTGTGGTACCGGTCGGACGAGCCGCGGGTATTCCTGGCAGACACCGAACTCGCCGCAGCCTACTTCCAGCTGCTTGACCAACCGGTCAGCCTGATCGTGCTTGGTGACCTGACGATCGCCTCGGACGTGACGGCCGAGTTGGTACGCGACAAGGTCACCGACATTGCCCTGCTCGGTGACGCGACCGCACCCGCCGAGGTCGTACCCGTCCTCCAGCTACTGGCCACCGTTGCCGCCGGCCAGATCCGGACCGCTGATGGACCGCGCCACTGAGTTCCGCAGACTCTACGAGGCCCACCGCGGCGCCGTGCACGCCTACTTCGTCGTTCGCACCGCCGACCGGTGGCGTGCCGCCGATCTGATGCAGGAGACATTCCTGCGGGTCTGGCAACGCCTCCCCGAACTGGTGGATATCTCAGCCGACGCGCAACGCGCATGGATCTTCATCGTCGCCCGCAACCTATCCATCGACGAACACCGCCGTGGCGGCACCCGTGCCACCACCGAGGCCGCCCTACGCCACGAACCGGCCCGTCTTGCCAGCCCGCCGGCCAGCACCCTGGTGATCTCCGCCGAACGGGTCGCGGTCATCGCCGAGGCGATCAACCGCCTGCCCGAGCAGCAGCGCACCACCCTGGCACTCGCTGCGGCCGGTGGCCTGACCAGTGCCCAGATCGCGACCGCATTGGACGTACCGGCAGGCACCGTCCGCTACCGGCTGTCACTGGCCCGGCGTGCACTGACCGCGGCCCTCGATAACTACGATCACCCACCGGACCCGGAGGACCGATGAACCTCGATGACATCCTCGCCGCCTGGGCCATCCAGGTCAGCTTGCCCGAGACGGCCGCCGACGACATCTACCGACGTATCACCGCTACCCCAACCGCCCAGCCGCCAGGGCTGGCCCCGGACTGGTGGCGGCGATTCTCCACCCAACTGGCCGCCGGCATCGTCGCAAGCACCAGGCCGGTCCCCTGGGCAGCCAGCCTCAGCAACTCGCCCGCACGTTGACCGGCACCCATCCGTAACCGGCAGTTGATTGGAACGGGCGACTCGCGGCAGATCCGGATACTGGCTGGCGTTCCTCGTAGCTGATCGGTCATGGTTTGCGTGTGATCACCATCCAGCGGGTTCGTGTGCGGTGGACGGCAGCGGGGCGGGGCGCGCCGCACGCGGACGCACGCCGTGGCTTGGACCATCCAGTCGACCTTCCGGCGTCGCTGCCGGCAGGCGATGTTGTGGTCCATGAGGGACTGGCCGATGAGTCGGTCGGCTACACCCGCCAGGATGAGGTGCTGGTTGGTGAGCTGGGGCGGGCACGCGATGTCGGCTTGTGGCTCAGCCTTGACGGCGCGACGGTGACCGTCGAACGGTTACCGGGATGGGCGGCGTATCCGCGCCCCCGTCCGTCAGCCCGACTGTTCACCCTCGGCCCCGGGCAAATCGGCCGGTACCGAGCGAACTTCCGGTTCACTGGCTGCGCCTGCAACCCGAGCTGGTTCTACGAGACCTGGGTGGTGCACGTCAGCAACGGCAACGTGAACACCGACCGGTTCATCCAGGGCAGGCCGGACCACGACGTGGACGACCGTACATCTCTACGGTGCAACCAGGTCGCCGGCCGAGCGCGGGCGGCGCCAGTAGATGGATCTGGCCACCGCGCAGACGTGCATGCCGCGGCCACCAGCGCGCGGGCTGCGGCAGATGCGGGTGAGGCCGACACTTAAGCCCTATTCGCTACCCAATATGATCTAACCATCCCAAAGGGACTTGCACTAGTCGACGACGGCGCCGCCGGTGATGTTGATTTCGGTGGCGGTCATGGTGCGCGCCCAGTCGGACGCGGCGAACGTCGCGGCGTTCGCGACCTCGGCGTAGCTGGGCTGGTGGCACGTGATCAGGCCGACCGTACCCGGCGGAGCCTCGCCGCCCGGGACCGCGTCGTGTGTGGCTGCTTCGTCGGCCGGTGCCGGCTCGTGCGGTGATCCGGGGGAGAGCAGCCAGGCCACACGGACGCCCTGGGGCCCGAACTCGGCGGCGAGCTGGCGGCACAGCCCGACCAGTGCAGTCCACGCGACGTGTGCGCCGCCGAGCCGGGGGATGGCCTCACGGCCGCCGGCCATGACCAGGATGACGCCGCGACCGGTCCGGGTCATGTGCCGGCCGACAGCGGTCGCGATGTGGAAATGCGCGGTCATCGACTTCGTGACCGGCAACAGGAAGTCGTCAAAGCGCATGTCGAGCAGTAGTGTGCCCTGGATGTCGTCGTTGGACGTGGCGTTGAAGCAGATGTCGATGCCGGTACCGGCGGCCACCTCGGCAGCGTGCCGCTCGACCGCGTCCTGGTCGAGCACGTCGACGGTGGCGACGTGCGCGGTACCGCCGTCGTGTCGGATGCACGTGGCCAACTCCGCGAGCGCGGCTTCGGTGCGGCCGGCGAGGTGGACGACGGCGCCCTCGCGGGCATACGCGCGCGCAATCGCCGACCCGATGCCGCCGGCGGCGCCGTACACGATCGCGGTCTTTCCATCAAGCAGCATGGACAATCCTGTCTGGTCGGGCGTCAGTCGGTCCGGGTGTTGACCGGGCCGGGCGCGGACGAGCGCGGCGTGAGCCGCAGGTCGGCGTGGCGCAACGCTTGAATCGTGAGGCCGATCTGGCGCACGTACTCGGTGCAGCCGTCGCAGCCGTCGAGGTGCTGCCGTGCGTGGTCGCGCAGTTCGGGCGGGAGTACGCCGTCGAGGTAGTCGGTGACCAACTCGACCAGCTCGCGGCACGCGACCTCCTCGCCCGCCGCGACGGCGTCGGCCAGCTCCGGCGTGGTCGGTGCGCGCCGCAGCGACATGGCCAGCAGCAGCGCGATGAGTGCGGCCGCGCCGACCAGAAACCAGCCGGCCGCTGGTACGCCGTGTGCGCGCGCGAACCACCCGAACACCAGCGAGAACGGCAGGAACAGCAGCCATGAGAAGGTACCGACGCCGGATGAGACGCCGGCCCGCAGGTTGGACGGTACGCCGTCATGCAGTAGCTTGCCGGCCCGGATGCCGATGATCGCCAGCAAAAGCGCGAGCAGCACCTGCGCCACGATCACGGCGGCCAGCGACCGGGTCGCGGTCATCACGATCGCGGCGGCCGGCGATGCGATCGCGAGCACGCTCACGACCGCGCGGTGGTCGAGGTCGAGTTTGCCGGACAGGTACCCGCCGATGCCGAGCGTGGCCACGATCGCGGCCCAGTACGGCCCGAACAGCGCGGCCGGTGCGGTTAACGCGACCAGCCACAGCGGACCGAACTCGAACACGGCCTGCGACAGCAGGCCGACCAGCGCGCCGAGCAGCACGACCTGGCGGATGCCGGGATCCCGGACCAGCGTGCGGTAGGTGAGCGCGACATGGCTGCGCAGCGCCACGCGTTCGCTGGCCTGGTGCAGGCGCGGCTCGTCGAAGCGCAGGAACGCGACGATCGCGACCACGACGAACGGCAGCGTCACGAAGTAGGTGAGCCGCAGCGAGGTCCACCCGGCCAACACGCCGCCGACCAGCGCGCTGGCCACGAACGCGCCGCTCTCGACGATGTGGATGCGGCCGATCCAGGTCTCGTACCCGTCGCTCGTCCCGGTCTCCTCGAGCAGCACGTCGTAGACCACGCTGTCGACGGTGCCGGAGTTCAGGGCGAAGAAGACGCCAAGGATCATCGCGGCCGCGATGTAGGTCGCCACGTTGGTGCTGAGCCCGCCGAGCAGCGTGCTGGCGATCAGCGCAGCCGCGGCGCAGACCAGGATCCGGTTGCGGCTCCACCGGTCGGCCAGGATGCCGGACGGCATTTCCAGCAGCGGCACCACGGCCGCGTAGGCCGCGGCCATGACCGCCACCGAACGCGCGGTGAACCCGATCTGCGTCATGAAGAGCTTTTCGATGGGTACCCACAAAATAAAGCCCTGCAAGCCGACCGCGACCTGCAGCGGCACCAGCCGGCGCTGCAGCCGCCGGTGCGTCATGGCGGAAGCGTCGACCACGCTCATCCGCGCTCGCCTGGGCCGAACCGGCGGGCTACCCGGGCGCGCAGGCTCGCGCGCGCCCGGTTCAGGATCGCGTGCTGCTGCCGCGGCGACAGCCCGAGGGCGCGGGCGACCTCGGCCGGATCTTGGCCGAGCGCGTCCCGCGCGACCACGACATCGCGCCAAGTCGCCGGCAGCTCCGCGACCCCGGCCGCGACCTCGTCGACCGCGCGCCGATCGCCGCCGTCGACAATCGGCCACGTGTCGGGGAAGCGCCGCCAATGTCGTGGGTAGGCCTCGCCCGCCTGCTGGAACTGCGACGCCGGCACGGTGGGCGCCGGGCCGCGCCACCGCGCGGTCCACCGGCCGAAGCGGTTGCGCGGCTCCTCGCTGCGCAGCACGGTAGCCACCGCGACGCGGGCCAGCCAGCCGGTCACGCCGCCACCACGCGATCGAGGTTGTCGAACGACCCTTCCCAACCGCTGCGATGCGACTGACGCGCCGCGTCGTCGGCCAGGCCGCGATTGGTCAGCACCACCGTGGTCGTACCGTCGCCATTGTCAGTGAAGTCGATCTCCACGAGTTGCCTGCCCTCACCGATCTCCGGCCGGTCCCAGGTCCAGGTGAACACCAGGCGCGTAGGCCGGACGATCTCGCGGTACTCCCCGCCGCCGCCGGCCAGGTCACCGTCCGGACCACGCATCACGATCCGCAGCCGGCCGCCGACGCGCAGGTCGACCTCGGCCACCGGCGTCTCCCAGTCGGCGCCCGGCGGGTACCACCGGCGCAGCATCTCCGGGCTGGTCCACGCGTCAAACACGACATCGGCCGGCGCGGCGAACCTGCGCTCAATACGGATCGTCGACGGGTCCTCATGCGGGTCGGTCACCATGCGGAATCCGTTCTCCCGGCGGCGCACCGTCGCGCCACTTCGGTTGTCTTGCGTCGGTGCGGCTCGCCCGTCAGTCGTCGGTCTCCCGCAACAGATCGTCGACCGCGTCGAACATGCGACTCCAGACCACGCGCTGGCGGTCGAACCAGTCCGACGCCTCGACCAGCGGCGCGACGTTCAGGTCGAGCTGATGGGCCCGGCCACGCACGGTACGAACCACCACCCCGGCGTTCTCCAACACCTTCAGATGCCTTGAGACGGTGGGTTTGGACACGCCAAAGCCGCGCGTCACCACGCCGACCGTGGCCGGACCGTGGGCCAAGCGCTCGACGATCCGGCGGCGCAGCGGATGCGCGACCGCACTGAACGGATCGTTAGCCATACGGCTAACAATAGCGCCCGATCACCGCGACCGGAAGTGTTCCCGCCCGGCCGCGTCGCCAGCGGGTCGACGATCTCCTCGCTTCCCGTCACACAACTGATCTTGAATACACGCGGACCACGTCTTGATCAGCCGTGGAGATCAGATGGCCGCGAACGAAGAGAGAAGCCACTTTCCACTGCGCCGCCGACAGTGGACGGCGATTTTGCGCCGGCCGCCGGGTCTGTAGATGTAGGTGTTCATCGGCGGTCACGGTGTGACGGTAGCTGCGACATCCGGCGTAACGGGAACGTTTCCCGGGGGCCCACACCGATCTTGTCGATCACGGCCAACGCCACCCGGATAAGTAGCGCTCCGTAAACGGCCGGACGGCGGCAGATCAGGATGGTGCCGGCGTACCGGAGCTGACCATCGTGTGCAGGGGTCCGGCTTCGGTCGTGGTCGGGTGCTTGGCTTCGCGGCATGGGCCGGGGCTCGGTCCAGGTGGGGTTACGCCTGCGGTGGCAGCAGAGCCTCGACGAGATGGAGCCTGCGTTGCTTGACGGAAGTGAGCGGCGGAAGCAGCAGGGTAACGATGCCAAGCTCGACCGCGGCACCGTCGTAGGTTGGACGATCTCCGACCATCAGCACCTGCGGCGCCGTCAGCTCCAGCCCGTCCAATGCGATCTCGAACATCGCATGCTCGGGCTTCTGCACTGCGTGTTCGAAGGACAACACGAACAGATCGACGAGCCCGTCCAGTCCCGCCCGGGTGAACGCCGGCCGTAGATCGAAGTGGATGTCGCTGATGACCGCGGTGCGAAGACCACGGGTCCTGATCGAGGACAGGACGCGTGCCGCGTCATCGGCGAACGGATTGTAGGACGCGTCAGACTCCACGTGGTACAACGCGTGGGCCAGCGTCGGGTCCAGACCCGCCTCGGCGAAGACGGCGACGGACAAGCCGGCTCGACCACCACGGCGATAGCTGCCCACCATGGCAGCAGGTCGGCCAGGAGCGGCCACGCCCATGGGAAATTTTCCTCCTTGCGGTGTGTATGCAGGGTGGAACGACCGCTCCCACCCCTTTGTCTGGACCCGCACCGCCGAAGAGATCCTCAAGCAGGTCAACCGGGTGAAGCCTTCAAACGCGAACCGCTAGGCACCGAGTGGTACCGACTCCAGCCCTGATCGAGGATCCGAAATCCCGCGTCGAGCATCGGATCAGTATCACTCGTCACGAGCAGCTGGATTTGGAGCGCGAAGCGGGCGTATATGCGGATCTCGTCGCTCGGCTGCGGCAGGCCGAACTCCTCGGTAATGGCTGCAGCGAGTGCGTCCTCGTGGCGGAGCCACATCCGAGAGGCGTAGTCCTGGAGAGTGGGTGTCGCCTCCATGAGAGACATGATGCGGCGGCGGAGCGCCCCGTCTTCGCCGGACCACATGGAGACGAACTCAGAGCGGTAATAGGTCTTCAGCGCTTCCGAGATCGAAAGGCCGTCCGGTCGCTCGCGCACGGCGGCAACGAGTCTCTCGCGCTGCGCGTCTTCCTCGTAGAAGAGAAGTGCCTCCTTCTGGGGGAAGTGCGCGAAGACGGTGGTCGGGGAGACGTCCGCCTTGTCGGCGATCTCGCGCACGCTCACAGCGTCGAAGCCGCGATCGAGGAACAACTCCTGCGCCGCTTGCAGAATCAAGGCCCGGGTCACGGCCTTCTTCCGCTCCCGCCGCCCGACCTGGTTCAGCTCCGCTCCCATGCCCGCCATCGTACAAACCCCGACCATGATTGGGTTGACACCAAAACCGATCCCGATACACTCTCGTAGTGATACCAGATACCGTCGCGGCGACCAGCCCACGTGATTCCGGGACAAAGAGCGTGATGTTGGTCTTTATCGGCCTGACGATCGTTGAACTTCTGGCTTCCCTCGATTCGACGATCTTCACGACTGCGCCGCCGACCATCGTCGGCCAGCTACACGGCGTTGATCAACAACTGTGGGTGTTGACTGCATACCTGTTGACCTCGACGATCTCCTTGCCGATCTACGGAAAGATCGGCGACCTGATCGGCCGGAAGTCCCCGTTCCTCGCCGCGATCGCGCTCTTCGTCGTCGGCTCGATCATCAGCGGGTTCGCCGGCGACATGACCTGGCTCGTCATCGGCCGCGCCGTACAGGGCCTCGGCGGCGGCGGACTGATGATCCTGTCCGACACCATCGTCGCGGACGTCGTGCCGGCCCGGCAACGCGGTCGCTACATGGGCATCATCGGCGCAGTGATGGTGCTCGCCTCGATCGCCGGCCCGCTCGTGGGCGGCTGGTTCACTGACGGCCCGGGTTGGCGCTGGGGGCTGTGGATCAACATCCCCCTCGGAATGCTGGCACTGTTCGCTGCGGCGGTGTTCATGCATCTGCCGAAGCTCCCCGCACGGAAGCTTCGCATGGACTGGGCCGGTATGGGACTGCTCACCATCGCTCTGGCCTGCCTCGTGATGGTCACCACGTGGGGTGGCACCACCTATGGGAGGGGATCGGTGCAGATCGTCTCGCTGATCGTGGTGACGGTGGTCGCCGGCGTGCTGTTTGTCCGCGTGGAACGGCGTGCAACAGAGCCGGTGATGCCGCTGACCCTGTTCAAGGACCGCAACTTCAACTTGACCACGATCGCGGGACTCATCATGGCGGTCGCGATGTTCAGCGTCGACGGCTACCTGCCGACGTACTTGCAGATGGTCACGGGCGTCACCGCGATCCAGTCCGGCTTGCTATTGCTGCCGATGTTGATCGCGCTCATTGCCGCCTCCGTCGCCGCCGCGGAACTGGTCACCAGGACCGGCCGATACAAGTGGCTCCCGATCGCCGGTGCCGCCATCGTCGCGACCTCGCTCCTTCTGCTCTCCACCATGACCCCCGCCACCCCCGTGTGGATGATCGGCATCTACATCGCCATCATGGGCGTCGGACTCGGCGCGAGCCTGCAGATCCTCGTGCTCGTTGTGCAGAACGCGTTCCCGATCTCGATGATCGGCGTCGCGACCGCGACGAACAACTACTTCCGTCAGATCGGTGCCTCGGTCGGCGCCGCCGTCGTGGGCAGCCTCTTCACCGCGCGACTGATCGGACTGCTCGCCGAGCAGCCACCGACCGACATCCCCGGCGGGGCAACCTCTCTGACCCCCCAGCTAGTGAGAAGCATGCCGGCACCGCTGCGCGACATCGTGGTGGAAATCTACGGCCGGGCGCTCGCGCCGCTCTTCCTCTACCTCATCCCGGTCGTCATCGTCGCCGTCGTGCTTCTCTTTTTCGTCATCGAGAAGCCGCTAGCCACCACGACCGAAGGCGAGATCCGAGCGCCCTCGGACGACATCGTCGGCGGTGAGGCCGACGCACGGGCAGCCGCCACCGCCGCCGCCCGCATGAACGACACCGTCCGCGAGAACGACACCGGCCCGCAGCACACCCGAACCCGTCCGAGCGCCCAGCGCTGCTGACGTCAACAACTGAAGGGACCCCGACCATGATCGAACGTATCGATGCAAAGCCGGAAACGATCGCCGCTGATGCGCCTCGGACGCCGCAGCGCCGCGCCGCCGGAGCGGCGTTCGCTGCCGCAGTAGTGATCTTTCTCCTCGCCGAGTTCGTCGCCGCCGCGGCATGGACGGATCCGCCCTACAGCTACACCTATCACTACATCAGCGACCTCGGAGTCCATGGCCCACTGGAAGCGCTGGACCAGTACATGTACTCGCCACTCGCATGGGTTATGAACACAGGCTTCTTCCTTTTCGGGATCACGGTGTTCGTCGGTGTCGCCATGCTCAACGGCCTGCGAGGTTGGCGCCGCTGGGTAGTGCTCATCATGGGAACCCTGGTGGGTGTCGGCGGCGTCGTGCTGGCGTTCTTCCACGGAGACGGCGCAGCCGACAGACAAGGCACTGTCGACTATCACAGTCTGGGCGCTATGGCAGCCATCGTCGGTGGCAACGTTCTGATCATCGTTTTGGGACGCATGCACCGACACCTCGGCGTCGCTCGGAAACCCGGGAAGGCCATGGTCATGCTCGGCGCATTCGGGCTCGTCTCGATGGTGGCCTTCCTCGCCGTCGCCGGCTCAGGGGCCAACGTCCTGGTCGGTCTCGTCGAACGCTGCGCCGTCTACCCGGTCCTCTTTGGCCTCATCTGTGCGGGAGGGTCGATCTGGAACCGCAGGCCCCTGGACACGCCAGCGACGCTCTCCGCTAACACAAGGTGAGGCCGGTTGACCTCCGAATCGTCGATCGCCGTGTGGGACCGTGACCACCGGCACGGACCCGACCCGCAGTACACGGTCCACCCGGCCGGTACGACACCGGCTGACGACGGCCGGGTCCGGCTCGTCGTCCGCCGCCGGCACGCCACGATCGTCGTGACGTGGCAGACCGCCGGGACCGTGGCCCCGTGACCGCCGGTATTGGGAGACCCGGATATCAGAACCTGCGGAATGTTGGCGTGAGATCAGTGGCTGGCTCAGCCCGATGGCCCCACGACTCTACCGGCGTCAGCAGAGTCGGTCACTTTAGGTAATCGACGGTCCTCCTTGCTCGCGCCGATCGCCAGCTGGAGGTGCGCTGCCGGCAGCAAATCAGTAAACGCAGTTGTTGCACAGCGCCCGGAAGAGACACACGCGTTTGGAGCCACCCGGCTACGTAATTACTTCGACCTGAAGAAGTAGGTCGGTCCTGGGCGGACGCCGACGGTTGGCTGGTGGATTGGCTTGTGGCGTGGTGTTTTGGTGGTGGTCACGCGGCCAGTGCACTGATCTTGGCGAGGTTGTGGGCGAATACG
>WNGB01012499.1_pt1 | contig 11527 bp, 13 predicted proteins | sample 5400681 | NCBI WGS metagenome assembly WNGB01 (sample SAMN13153367, study PRJNA577476) | soil metagenome | isolation source: 115 cm soil or saprolite under grassland replicate 2 | place: USA:California | collected 2016-06-15 | reverse complement strand
CTCTGGCACGCTCGCCAGTCGGGCGCGACGCACATCATCGACCTGGCCACGCTGACCGGCGCGATGGTGGTCGCGATGGGCGACTACTACGCGGGCCTGTTCGGAAACGACGAGGATTGGGTGCGCGCGATTCGGGAAGCCGCCGAGGCAAGCGGCGACCACGCCTGGATCTGGCCGCTGCACGAGACCTACCACCGCTACATCGATTCGAGCTTCGCGGACATGAAGAATTCCTCGGAGTACCGGCAGGGCTCCCCCATCCTCGCCGCTCGCTTTCTCCAGGAATTCGTCGGCGAAGGCCCCTGGGCGCACCTGGACATCGCCGGCACCGCGTACCTCGAGCGCGGCCGCGGCGACTACTACGACCGGGGCGGCGCCACCGGCTACGGGGTGCGGCTCCTCTCGGAGCTCGCGCGCCGGCTCTCGGCGACCTAGTGCTCCACCCGTGAACTTCGACCTCTCCGAAGAGCACGAGCTGCTGCGGCGCACCGTGCGCGAATTCGCCGAGGCGCGGATCGCGCCCGTGGCCGAAGAGCTCGACCGCGAGCACCGCTTTCCCTACGAGATCGTCGCCGAGCTCGCCGAGCTCGGCCTCATGGGGATTCCCATCCCCGAGGAGTACGGCGGCGGAGGCGGCGACACGCTCTCGTACACGCTTGCGATCGAGGAGCTCACCCGCATCGACTCGTCCGTCGCGATCACGATCGCGGCGCACACCTCGCTCGGGACGATGCCGATCTTCCTGTTCGGAAACGAGGCGCAGAAGCGCGAATGGCTCCCGCAGCTCGCCTCCGGCAAGAAGCTCGCGGCCTTCGGGCTCACCGAGCCCGACGCGGGCTCGGATGCCGGCGCCACGCGCACGACGGCCGAGCTCCGCGAGGGAAACTGGGTCGTGAACGGCTCCAAGATCTTCATCACGAACGCCGGCACGGACATCTCAGCCTGCGTGACGATCACCGCGAAGACCGGCGACGAGGAGATCTCGAATCTGATCGTGCCGAATGGGACCCAGGGGTACGAGATCTCGGGGCCCATGCTGAAGATGGGCTGGAACGCGGCGGACACGCGCGAGCTCTCCTTCCGCGACTGTGAGGTTCCGGCGGGGAACCTGCTCGGCGAGCGCGGAGCCGGCTATCGCCAATTCCTCGAGATCCTCGACGGCGGTCGCATCTCGATAGCGGCGATGGGCCTCGGCCTCGCTCAGGGCGCCTACGACCTGGCCGCGTCCTATGCCCGCGAGCGGCAGCAATTCGGCCAGCCGATCTCGAAGTTCCAGGCAATCCAGTTCAAGCTCGCGGACATGGCGACCGAGGTCGAGGCCGGGCGAGGACTGGTTTACAGGGCCGCGTGGCTCAAGGACCAGGGGCGGCCGTTCGCGCAGGCCGCGGCGATGGCGAAGCTCTACACCGGCGAGCTCGCGCACCGGGTCGCCAACCAGTCGCTGCAGATCCACGGCGGCTACGGCTACATGGACGAGTATGCGATCTCGCGCCTCTACCGCGACCAGAAGGTGCTCGAGATCGGAGAAGGGACGAATGAGGTGCAGCGACTCGTGATCGCGCGCCACTTGGGCCTCTAGATCGCTTCCCGTTAGGATCGCCGGCGAAGCCGACGAAGGAGAACGAGATGCCCCTGTACATGGACGTGCACAACATCGGGGATGGCCTGACCTGCGACGCCGTCCGCGAAGCCCACGCCAAGGACCTCGAGACTCAGGGCGAGCACGGAGTCAACTACAAGAGCTACTGGGTCTCTGAGGAAGCGGGCAAGATCTTCTGTCTCGTCGAGGCTCCGGACGCCGAAGCGGCCAACCATGTCCACCGGGAGTCGCACGGGCTGGTCGCGGACGAGATCTACGAGGTGCAGGAAGGCTCGTAGCGGCACGCTCTACGCAGGCTCGTCAGGCTTCTCCTACCCGAGCTGGAAAGGAGACTTCTACCCGGCTGACGCGCGGCCGGAGGACTTCCTCCGCCTCTACTCGGAGCGCGTGCCCTCCGTGGAGCTGAACACCACGTTCTACCGGCTGCCCGCCGAGAATCAGTTCGAGCGCTGGGCGGCCCAGACTCCCGAGAGCTTCCGCTTCGCCCTGACGATGACGAGGGGGGCGACGTCCTTCGGGCGCGTCCAGGGCGTGGATGCGTTCACGCAGACGGCGCGGGTGCTGGGCGAGCGTCTCGGCCCGGTTCGGATCAAGGTGCCGCAGGCGCGGGACGACGGCTTCCTCCGCCTCCTGCTCGACTCCCTTTCCTCCGACGTGCGCTGGGCGCTCGACTTCCGCCACGAATCGTGGTCGGAGCCTGGCGTCCAGCGCCACCTCGACGAGCGGGGCATCGCGCGGGTGGGCTCCCTCGACGGTGCGCCGTTCTCGTACCTGCGCCTCCGTGACCCGCCCTACGACGAGGAGGGCCTCGCTGCCGTCGCGAAGGATGTGCAGCCCGTGCTGGAGCAAGGACGGGACGTGTACTGCTACTTCCGCCACGAGGACGAGCCGACCGCGCCGCTCTACGCGGAGCGCTTGCTCGAGCTCACGGGGCGGTCGGCGAGCCGGTAGACGAAGCGCAGAGCCTGCCAGGTCTCGTCGATCGAGCAGCTCTTGTTGTCCACGAGGCCGGCGTCGAGGCCGACCTTCTGCACGGCCTCGAACGACAGGTCCGTCTCGACCTTGGCCGACTTCTTCGGCCAGGCCACCCAGAGTCCGCCCTCTGGCTCCAGCCGCCGCGCGAGCACGGGGAAATGGCGGATGAGCTCTCCCTGGCGCGTGGCAAAGACGACGACGACGTCGAGCTTTCCCCTCGTGCGCGGTGAGACGCCGATCGCCTCGGCGAAGCCTTGGGGCGCGCTCTGAAGTGCGACGCGCGAGTCCTGCTTGATGCCAAGCTTCTTCGGGAGCGGCGTCTGCGAGTAGTCCTTGTGCATCCTCGGGAAGATTGTCGCGCCCCTCTCCGTCTGGTGAGCATGTACTACAGCCCCCATACCCACCTGGCAATCTCCCACGAGCGTCACGCAGACATGCTTCGCGAGGCGAACAAGCGCCAACTCGCGCGGCTCGTCCAGGACAACCGGCCCAGCCTGCTGAGCCGCATCCGCAGCCTCATCGGTGAGCGGAGCGCCAGGCAGCAGCCGGTCGCCCGGCCTGTCTAGCTAACTGACGCGCTCGGTCGCATAGCCCCACTCGGCCAGGCGCTCGAGCAGCTCGTCGCAGTGCTCTTCGTCCCGCGTGGCGAGAGTGAGCTCCACCTCCGTCCCAATCACGGGCAGGTCGATTCCCTCCCGGTGGTGCTCGACGGAGAGGACGTTCACCCGCTCGTCGGCGATGAGGCCGAGCAGGCGCGCGAGCGCGCCGGGCCGGTCGTCGATCTTCGCCCGGATGACGAGGAACCTGCCCGCCTGGGTGAGGCCGTGGCGAGCGATCTCGATCAGGAGCGTCGCGTCGATGTTGCCCCCCGAGAGAAGGGCGCAGGCAGGCCCGTCGCCTCGCACCTTGCCGCCTAGGACAGCCGCCACCGAAGCGGCACCCGCGCCCTCGACCACGAGCTTGACGCGCTCCAGGAGCAGCACGATCGCCTGGGCGATCTCGCGATCACTCACGGTCACGACCTCGTCGAGCCGGTGGGCGAGGATCGACTTGGTCAGCTCGCCGGGCTTCTTGACCGCGATGCCGTCCGCGATCGTGTGCCCGGGCTCACCGTCGCCTGCAAACGGCGCGCAGTTCTCTGCCTGGACGCCCACGATCTTGACTTCCGGGCGAAGCTCGTTGAGGGCGAGAGCGATTCCGGACGCGAGCCCTCCTCCGCCGATGGGCACGACGAGCGTCTCGAGGTCGCCGACCTGCTCTGCGATCTCGAGCCCGAGCGTCCCCTGCCCGGCAATCACGACCTCGTCCTCGAAGGCGTGGACGAGCGTCGCGCCGGCGTCCACCCTCTCCTGCGCCGCCACGTCCGCCTCGTCGAACCCGTCGCCCACCAGGACGACCTCGGCCCCGTAGCTGCGGGTTGCATCCACCTTCGCCATCGGAGCGTCCTGAGGCATGAAGACCGTCGCCGCCACGCCCGCCTCGCGCGCTGCGAGAGCGACGGCCTGGCCGTGATTCCCGGCGCTCGCCGTGACGACGCCTGCGGCGCGCTCCTCGTCGGTCAGCGTCGCGATCTTGTTGACAGCGCCGCGAATCTTGAACGAGCCGGTCCTCTGCAGGTTCTCCGCCTTGAGCATGACAGGCCGGCCGCTCCGCCGAGAGAGCGTCTCTGACGCGAAAACCGGCGTGACGCGCGCCAGCGCCCCGATCCGCTCGCGGGCGGCTTCGATGTCAGCGAGCGTCGGGCCTGTTCGGATCGCCATCAGAGCTCATTTTGAACACCTTCTCGAGGATCTCGCGGACCGCTGTGAGCGGATCGAGCTCCCGCCGCTGGACTTCGCCCAGTAGGCGCTGGAGTTCCGGATTGTCCGTCACGGCTTGCTCCAGGTGGCTCTTCGCCCTTGCGCTAGCTACCGCAAAGACCTCGCCGGCGAGGTGCTGCGCGCGACGCTCGGCCAGCAGCTGGTTCTCCTCCAGATAGCGGCGGTGCTCCTCGACCTTGCCCCACAGCTCCTCGATGCCCTCGCCCTGCAGCGCCTCGGTGAGGACGATCGGCGGCCGCCAGCGCTCGTCCGTGTCCAGGGCGAGAACCGAACGCACCTCGTTCACCATCGTCTTGGCCGCCGGATGGTCGCGCTTGTTGACGGCGATCACGTCCGGAATCTCCATGATTCCCGCCTTCAGCGCCTGGATGGAGTCGCCCGAGCCGGGCATCAGGACGAGCAGGACGGTGTCCGCGATCGTGATGATCTCGACCTCGCTCTGGCCGGCCCCGACCGTCTCGAGGAAGACCAAATCCTTGCCGGCCGCGTCGAGGAGAAGCGCTGCCTGGAGCGTCGCCTCCGCGAGTCCGCCGAGGTGACCACGCGTCCCCATCGAGCGGATGAAGACCTCGGGGTCGAGGAAATGGTCGGCCAGGCGAATGCGGTCGCCGAGGAGCGCACCTCGCGTGAAGGGGCTCGATGGGTCGACGGAGATCACGCCGACACTTTGGTCCTGCGCGCGAACGTGGCGGACGAGGGCGCTGATGAGACTCGACTTCCCCACGCCCGGCGGGCCGGTGACGCCCACGGCGTACGCTCTCCCGGTCTCCGGATAGAGCTGCTTGATCAGCTCGTAGGCGCGGTCGTCCGAGCTCTCGATCAGGGTGATCGCCCGCGCGAGCGCCCGGCGGTCACCGCTGCGGACGCCCTCGACCAGCCGTTCGACGGTCCAGCCGCGAGTCAATCGCTTGCCGGCAGGGCGTCGCCGGGCCTCGTCTCCGGCGTCACGCCGCGCACGAGCACGAGCCCGACCAGGGCGCCGAGGGCCGTGAGGCCGGCCGAGATCCCCCACACCGCTCGCGCGCCGATGGCGTTCGTCAGCGGTCCGGCGACGACCATTCCCAGACCGAGGACGGCGTAGCCCACGCTCATGACCACGGTGAATGCACGCCCACGCAGCCGGTCGGGCGCTCCGCGCTGCACGAGCAGCGCGTTGGTGACCACTGCCACTCCGTTTCCGGCGCCGGCGGCGATGACGACGAGCGCAGCCACCCAGACGTTCGGCGCGACCGCCGCCGCTCCGAAGCCCAGCGCCATCAGGGCGATCGAGACCGCGTACGGGACGGCCAGGCCCCGTTGGGAGACCCAACTGCCACCGAAGAGACTGCCCGCGACGAGCCCGAGGCCTGTGGCGCCGACGAGGAGTCCGTAGCCGAAGTCGCCTCCTTTGAAGACCTCCGTGGCGAGGAAGTACTCCGAGACGTTCACGCCCGCATTGGCGAGCATGACGATGCTCCAGGCGACGATGACCGTTAGGAGCGCGCGAGAACGAACCGCGAGCGCGAGCCCTTCGGTGATGTCCTTCCATCCTCCTCGGCTGGGTGCGCGGTCGGCCTCCTCGAAGCGCTGCCGGATGCGCAGGATGAGGACCGCCGAGACGGCGAAGCTCACTCCGTTGAGGATGTAGGCGACGTCAGGGCTGGTGGCCGCGACGAGCGCGCCGCCGACCACTGACCCGATCGTCCAGGTGAGGTTGTCGGCGGTCTGGAGGATGCCGTTCGCCTCCGGCAGGTCGCGGTCGGAGACGAGGTTCGGGAGTCCGGCGTACACCGCCGGCCGGAAGAGGCTCGTGGCGATGCCGGCGGCAAGTGCGAGCATGATGATCTGGAGCGCGCTGGTCGTGAACGGGAGCGCGAAGAAGACGCCTGCCCGCACCGCGTCCGAGACCACGAGGATCCAGCGCCGCGACACGCGATCGATGAGACGGCCGGCGAAGAAGCCGATGACGATGATGGGGAGAAACTCGACGATCAGGAGCGCGCTGACCCAGTTCGCGTCGCCCGTGCGCTCACCGACGTCGATGACGAGAGCGACGAAGGCGAGCCACGTGCCGATGCTCGAAGCGAGCGTCGCGAGGAACAGCAGGCGGAAGGCCGGGGCATCCTTCAGCAGCCCAAGGCGAGCCCCCCTGATCCCCCGCATCACGGTCCGCACCGTACCACCGACCCCTGACACCGGAAGCCCCTCAAAGGGCGGTTTTCGCGCTTTCCAGGACGCGCTCGAGAGCAGCCGCGAAGAGGTCGTTCTCCTCGCGTGTCCCGACCGTCACCCGAATGGCGCCGGGGGCGCCGAAGGGGCCGAGCGGCCGCACGATCACTCCCTCGCGCAGCAGCGCCTCGAAGATCGGCCGCGCGTCCCCGCCCACTTCCACATAGACGAAGTTGGCCACCGCCGGGGCGGCGACCGTCAGACCGAGACGAGCGCAGGCTTCGGCGAGCTGAGCGCGGCCCTCCGCGGTCAGAGCGCGGCGGCGGGTGAACTCCTCGTCGTTCCCGAGACTCGCGAGGGCAGCGTCCTGCGCAGCCTGGTTGATGTCGAACGCGTTCCGAACCTTGCCGACAGCCTCGACCACGTCCGCCGGGCCGATCCCGTATCCCACCCGGAGACCGGCGAGCCCGTAGATCTTCGAGAAGGTGCGAAGGACGAGGACGCGCCGTCCCGTTTTGACGTGCTCCTCGATCCCGTCCGGATAGTCCCGCTCATCGACGTACTCGAAGTACGCCTCGTCGAGAACGGTGAGCACATGCCGCGGAACACGCTCGAAGTACGCCTCGACATCGGCGCGGGAGATCATCTTCCCCGTCGGGTTGTTCGGATTGCAGAGGTAGACGATCTTCGTCCGCGGGCCTATCTCGCCCAGGATGCGCTGGACGTCGTAGCTGTGATCCGTGAGCGAAACCCGCTTCGGCTCGGCTCCGAGCTTGATCGCGTCGAGGACGTAGCTCGGGAAGGAGGGCCAGCCGCAGACGACGTCGTCGCCGGGATCGAGCACCGCGAGCGAGAGGTACATGACCACCGCATCCGCTCCGGCCGCGACAGCGACGTTCTCGAACTCGACGCCATGCTTCTCCGCGAGCGCTGTGCGGAGGCGATAGGCGCCGCCGTCCGGATAGCGGTTCAGCTCGGGTGCGCCGCGGGCGATGGCCTCGAGCGCCTCCGGAAACGGGCCAAACTGGCCTTCGTTCGACGCCAGCTTGACCACCCGCTCGAGCCCGAGCTCGCGCTGCACCTCCTCCACCGGCTTGCCCGGCTCGTACGGAATCAGCGGGCCGATGGCTGGACGGAAGAGGGACTCGTCGGCCATGGCCTAATCTTTTCAGCAATGAGCGAGCTCGGTCTCTTCCCGCTGAACCTCGTGCTCCTCCCGGGCGAGCAGGCTCCCCTGCACGTCTTCGAGCCCCGCTACAGGGAGCTGATCGGGGAATGCCTGGACGGAAATGAGGAGTTCGGGCTCGTGCTCGCGGACGACGACGGGATCCGCGAGGTGGGCACGCGCGCAGGGGTGATCGAGGTGGTGGAGCAATTCGAGGACGGCCGGTTGAACGTCGTCGTCGAGGGCCGGGAGCGCTTCCGGCTCGTGGAGCTCACGGAGGGGCGCGCGTTCGCGACCGCCGAGGTGGCCGACCTGGACGACGACGGCGAGGAGCCGACCGAGGACGAGGTCGCGCAATGCCTGGCCGCGTACGACCGCGTGGTGAAGGCGGCCGAGGCGGACCTCGAAGAGCTCGATCTCGACGCCGAATCAATCGCCTTCCAGATCGCCGCCCGGGTCGACTTCGGCACCGAGGTGAAGCAGGGCCTCCTCGAGCTCCAGTCGGAGCGCCAGCGCGTGCTCCAGCTCGCGCCGATGCTGAACCAAGCCGCGGACGCGGTAAAACGCGACCGGGAGATCCGCGAGCGAGCCTCCGGCAACGGCCGCGTCGAACCTATCTAGCACAGGGCTCTCTCATCGCGCTGCTATTCGGCGCGAATGCCGTGCACCGGGCGGCCGGCCGCCTCCCACGCGTAGTAGGAGGCGCTGGGCCCGAACTCGGGCGCATAGCTCACCACGCGCGGTTTGCGGCCGACGTCCTTGGCCCGCTGCGCGTGGCGGAGGAGATTCGGGTCGTCACGGTGCTCCCAGACCAGGATGAGGTGTGCGGCAGTCATGAACATCGCCACGAACGAGCAGCCGCTCGCCGGGCACGGGAACGGATCCGTGGCCACGCAGAACCAGCCCGCGTGGTCGGCGCTCGAATCGTCCGTCCAGAGCTCCTCCTCGACCTCGGCCTCGACCGCCTCGTACGTCCCCGGCTCGATCATGCGAGCTCCTTGGCCATGAGGATCGCATCGACGAGCTCCGCGCCGCGGCGATAGTGGCGGCGCCGGAAGCCCTCACGCTCGTAGCCCAGCCCTTCGTAGAGCGCGATCGCCGCCTCGTTATACGGAAACACGTGCAGCTCGAGCTTGTGCACGCCGACCTGCCGCGCCCAGCGCTCCGCCTCCACCATGAGAGCTGTTCCCGCGCCGAGGCGGCGATGGCCGCGGTCGACCATCAGGCCGACATCCGCGACGTGAGCGCTCGCAGGATGCGCGTCGCGCGCGATCGAGAGGCGGCCGATGATCGTCCCGTCCGTTTCCGCGACGAAGACGGCCGCGTGCGGGTGGCGACGGATCGAGCGCAGGTAGCGGCGCTCCTCCCCCGAGGTGCGCCACTCGCCGCCGGTGATCAGCCAGCCTTCCTCCTCGCCCCCGACGTCGCGCGCCAGCTCCACCAGCCGTGCCGCATCGCCGGGCTCGGCAGGTCGAACCCTCACTCCACCACCACTCCGGCCCCGCCCCGGCGGGGATCTCCGGCCGCCTCGAGCTTCCGCTCCCCCTCCAGAGCGACCGCCGAGGCGCCGCCGAAGTAGAGGTTGAGATCGTTCCAACGGACGACGTCGTAACCGCGCTCCTCGAGCGCGTCGGCGACCTCGGGGTGGATCCCGCCCTCGAGGTTCAGGTGCTCCCCCTCGAGATGGATCCGCGGCTCCGCGATCGCCGCTTCCACGGGGAGGCCATGCGCGACGACGTTCGCGACGATCTGGAGGATGGCGGCCCTGAGCCGGATCGAACCGGCGCTTCCGACCACCAGGCGAGGACGGCCTCCGGCCAGGACGATCGACGGCGCCATCATGCTGGTCATCCTCTTCCCGGCGCCGAGTCGGCGGTCGCCGACGTTCAAATCGGTCTCCCCGAGCATGTTGTTCATGTGGACGCCCGTCCCTGGAACGATTACGCCCGAGCCGCAGCCCGTCGACGCGGACAGAGAGGCGGCGTTTCCGGCCGCGTCGACCACGGAGATGTGCGTCGTCGAAGGGGCTCCGGCGGGCTCGCGTGCCGTCGCGCTTCCGCGTGTCCGGGCCCGCCGGGCGGCGGCCGCCACGGCAGGCTCGGCAAGCAACCGGTCCGCGAGTCCACCACGGTAGAGGCTGCGCAGAAATCCACCAGCCCGCGCACGTGTCGCCTCCCGCATCACCTCAGTGAGGGCAGACACGCCGGCGAGGCTTCCAGGCGGCCCCGGTGTCCCGAGCCGGTCGAGGACGCTGAGCGCGAAGGCGATCAAGAGACCGCCTGAAGACGGCGGCGGGTTCGAGACGAACTCGTTGCCGTGGTATTGCACGCGAACGGGTCGACGACGAATGACACGGTATTCCGCCAGGTCGGTCTCGCTGACGAGGCCGCCGCGCTCCCGAACAGCCTCGCTGATCGCTCGAGCGAGCGGACCGCGGTAGAAGGCAGCCGCGCCCTCCCTCGCAAGCAGGTCAAGCGTGCCCGCTAGGTCCCTTTGCACGAGCCGGTCTCCGCCCGTGAGCGGCCCGAGCTCGCCGTACACCCGCCGGCCCTCGTCCTCAGCTCGAAGCGCGACGTCCAGGATCGAATGGAGGAAGGCCTGCTGAGGGTTCAGTTCGATCCCATCCCGCGCGACCTCGGCAGCCGGCGCAACGAGCTCTCCCCAGGGAAGGCGCCCGTACAGCCGGTGAGCCTCACCGAGACCGGCCACGGAGCCAGGCACCGCGCACGAAGCGCCGCCGATCCGGAAGAGCTGGGTCGTCTGCGCGTCGAAGGGAACCTCGATCTCGTCCATGGCCGCCGCCGCCCCCTTGAGGCCGCGGCCGGGAAGGGCGACGAAGAAGTCGAGCAGCCGGTCGCTGTGATCTGACGCGCGGTGGACGAGCATGAAGCCGCCGGCGCCCGGCCCCGTGAGGGGGCTCTCGACCACCCAGGAGACGAAGCCGGCCGCCACGCAAGCGTCGACTGCGTTTCCGCCGGCCTCGAGGATCCGCGCGCCCGCCTGCGCGGTCACCGGGTGGCCGGCCGCTACTGCGCCTTTCATCCTGTTGAGGTTAGCGCCCGAAAGCCGAAGTTCCAGGAGGGCTTGGCGGAACTTCGCTCGTCGCCGGGACGCGCTGGTCGTTCCGAGGCAAGGACGCAGGGAGCCCCGTGTCATTCTGAACGCGGACGCGTTGGGGGCGACCGAGGACGCAGCCTGGGGGCGAGCAGCGCGCCTCCGGCGGCACCGATGGATGTTTCGTCAAGTCCTCCTAAAGCTCGCGGAGGAAGCTCGGCGGCTCGAGAGAGTCGCCGTCGCCGACCGCGGTGGGCCTGTAACCGGGCGCCCCGAGCCCAGTAGCGATCACCGTGACCCAGATCTGGCCGGCCAGGCGCTCGTCGATCGTCGCGCCGAAGATGATGTTCGTCTCCTCTGTCGCGGCCTCACGGACAACTTCCGCCGCCTCGTTCACCTCGAGCAGCGTGAGGTCGTCCCCGCCCGCGATGGAGAGAAGGATTCCGCGTGCGCCGACGATCTCGGTGTCGATGAGCGGTGAGCGAAGTGCCCGGCCGGCTGCCTCGCGGGCGCGGTTTTCGCCGGTGGCGAAGCCGATGCCCATGATCGCCGAGCCGGCGTCCTGCATGATCGTGCGCACGTCGGCGAAGTCGAGGTTGATGAGGCCGGGCATCGTGATCAGGTCGCAGATGCCCTGGACACCCTGGCGAAGGACGTCGTCGGCGATCCGGAAGGCATCGAGCATGGAGGTGGTGCGCTCCAGAACCTCGAGCAGACGGTCGTTGGGGATCACGATGACCGTGTCGCAGACCTGGCGGAGCTCGG
>WNGB01022975.1_pt1 | contig 11528 bp, 7 predicted proteins | sample 5400681 | NCBI WGS metagenome assembly WNGB01 (sample SAMN13153367, study PRJNA577476) | soil metagenome | isolation source: 115 cm soil or saprolite under grassland replicate 2 | place: USA:California | collected 2016-06-15 | reverse complement strand
CGCATGAGCGGAGTGGACCTCAACGGGCGCGAGATTCGGAAGGGCGCCGCCGAGGCCATCGAAGCCCACGTCAGGCGCCTCGGTGGGAGCGTTCCTCCGAGCCTCCGAAGCGTGGCGGAAGGCATCGCCAAGTCCGGTGGCACCCCGCTCGTCGTCGCCGACGATGCAAAGGTCCTTGGGGTGGTCCAGCTCAAGGACATCGTCAAGGGCGGGATTCGCGAGCGCTTTGCGCAGCTCCGCCGGATGGGCATCAAGACCATCATGATCACCGGCGACAATCCGCTCACGGCCGCCGCCATCAGCGCTGAGGCCGGGGTGGACGACTTTCTCGCCCAGGCGACGCCCGAGATGAAGCTCAAGCTGATCCGCGACCTCCAGGCCGAGGGCCGCCTAGTCGCGATGACGGGCGATGGGACCAATGATGCTCCCGCCCTCGCCCAGGCCGACGTGGCGGTGGCGATGAACACCGGCACCCAGGCCGCCAAGGAAGCCGGCAACATGGTCGACCTCGACTCGAATCCGACCAAGCTGCTCGAGGTGGTGGAGACGGGCAAGCAGATGCTGATGACCCGCGGCTCGCTGACCACTTTCAGCATCGCCAATGACGTGGCCAAGTACTTCGCCGTCATCCCGGCGGCCTTCGCGACGACGTACCCGGCGCTCGGCGTGCTCAACATCATGCATCTGGCGACGCCGGAGAGCGCCATCCTGTCCGCCGTCATCTTCAACGCCCTCATCATCATCGCCCTCATTCCCCTGGCTCTGAAGGGGGTGCGGTACCGCCCGCTGGGTGCAGAGGCGGTGCTGCGGCGGAATCTCTGGATCTACGGCGTAGGCGGCATCCTCATTCCGTTCCCGGGAATCAAGCTGATGGACATGATCCTCGTGGCCCTGGGCCTGGTGTAGGGGAGGTCTGACATATGCTTTCGCAACTCCGGCCGGCCGTCATGGTGTTTGTGCTGCTGACGCTCGTCACCGGCGTCGCCTACCCGCTCGTGGTGACGGGCATCGCCCAGGCCGTCTTTCCGTTCCAGGCGCGGGGCAGCCTGGTCGTCAAGGAAGGGAAAGTCGTTGGATCGGCGCTCATCGGCCAGCCCTTCGACGACCCCAAGTATTTCTGGAGCCGCCCGTCCGCGACCAGCCCGTTCGCCGACAACGCGGGCGCCTCCTCGGGCTCCAACCTGAGCCCGACCAATCCGGACCTGGTCAAAGCGGTGCAGGGGCGAGTGGACGCGCTGCGCGCCGCCGACCCGGGGAATACGGCGCCGGTGCCCGTCGATCTCGTGACCGCGTCCGGCAGCGGTCTCGACCCGCACATCAGTCCCGCCGCCTCCCTCTACCAGGTGCCGCGGGTGGCGAAGGCCCGGGCGCTCGACGAATCCGCCGTCCGCCAACTCGTCGCGCAGCACACCGAGCGTCGGCAGTTCGGCTTCCTTGGCGAGCCGAGGGTCAACGTCCTCACGCTGAACCTCGCGCTCGACGGGCGCTGACATGCTGCGCTCGATGCTGGTCGTGCTCGACGGCACCCCGCCGAGCGAGTCGGTGATCGCGCTCGCGTTCGACTGGACCACCCGTTTCCGGGCCCGCGTCCTCGGGCTCGGTGTGCTCGATGCTCCGGCAATCGAGCACGGTGAACCGGTCCCCATGGGCGCCTACGCTTACAAGAGGCACCGCGACGAGACACGCCTCGAGGAGATGAACCTCCATGTCGTTCGCCTGCTCCAGGAGTTCCGCGCGCGCAGCGCCGCCGCCGGCGTGGACGCTGCGACGGTCGAGGACATCGGCGATCCGGCCGAGCAGATACTCCGTGAGGCCCAGCGCTGCGATGTCGTGCTCATGGCCCGCGAGACGTGCTTCCAGGTCGACGCAGACGACCGGTCCGACCGCACGCTCGCGCACGTGATTCGTGGTCTTCCGCGCCCGGTGGTCGTGGTACCACGCGAGCTCCGTGACGGCCGGGGCATCGTCGTGGCCTACGGCGGCGGCCGGGAAGCGGCGAGCACGCTGCAGACGTTCGTGCTCCTCGGCCTCGCCGCAGGGAAGAGCTCCACGTCGTGACGGTGAATCGGGACAGTGCCGAGGCGGCAGCGATCGCTGGCCGCGCCGGCGACTTCCTCACGACCCACGGCGTGGCTCATCGACTGCACCCGATCGCTTCGAACGAGGCGCCGGCCGGCGTCGTGCTCGACGCCGTCGAGGCCCGTCGGCCGCGTCTCCTCGTCATGGGCGCCCATGCGCCCCATCCCCTCCGCGATCTGTTCGCCACGTCGGTGACACGCGCGATCCTGCGTGCGTGTCCGGTGCCGACGGTCGTCGGGGTCTGAGCGGCGGTCATCCCTCGACCGAACGAAGGAAACCGGATGATGCCTATGTGTCTGTCGGTCATTCTCGGCCTCGTGTTGCTGCTGGCGTTCCCTGGATCTGCTGCGGCACAGAAGTCGCTGGCTGATCTTCTTGGCCGTACGGCGACGCCCGAGGGCCAGCCCAAGACCCTCCTCGAGGAGATGTTCCTCTGGGGCTACCTCGAGAACAGCTACGTGGTGAACCTTGGACAGGCCAGTCCCCACAACGTCAACGACCTGCGCTTCTACGATCACGACGCCGACTACTCCTGGAACGCCCTCGAGCTGTCCTTCAAGAAGGATGCGTCGGAGCGCTATCCGTGGGGCTTCGGCGTCGTCACCACCGCGGGCATGGACTCCCAGAAGAACCACTCTCTCGGCATCTTCCGCGATCTGAGCGACGGGGCGCCATACTACCGGAACACGGTCAAGTACGACCTCGCGGAGGCCTACGGCACGGCGCTGCTGCCGCTCGGGAACGGTCTCACCGTGCAGGCGGGCAAGTGGCCGACCCTCATCGGCTACGAGGTCTACGAGAATCCGAAGAACCTCAACTTCTCGCGCGATTTCCTCTACACGCTGGGCACGCCGTATACGCACACGGGGCTCCTCGTCACCTACCCCTTCGCGAAGTGGATCTCCGCCACCCTGGGCTTCACCATGGGCTGGGATAACTCCGACAACCCCAACGGCTACCTCAAGGCCATCGGACAGCTGGCGTTCACCCCGTCCGACAAGCTCTCCATCACCACGAGCTTCCACGTCGGTCCCGAGCAGCTCCGGAGTCAGATGCATGGGCAGGTCAACCAGCGGTGGATCGTCGACACGACGATTCTCTACACGGGCATCGACATGGTCACGCTCGCCGTCAACTTCGACTTCGCGGGCGAGCAGAACGACCCTGTCCTCGTCGCCCTCGGCACCCGCAAGCACAACAGTTCGTCCTGGAGCGGCATCGCTGTGTACGGCGCCTACGACTGGACCAAGGCCCTCCGCACCGTGCTCCGGCTCGACTACTTTGCCGACCCGCAGGCAGTCAGGAACGGGATCACCGCCCCCGGCCACAACGTCAACTTCTACGGGATCACTCCCACCATCGAGTACAAGATCTGGCGCGGGCTCGTCGGCAAGCTCGAGTACCGCCACGATCAGGCGAGCCGCAATGCCTTCAGCCTGGAGGACTTCAGCACCAAGCCCACGTCCCGCTCACAGGACACGTTCAGCATCGCCCTTCAATACTCGTTCTTCTGAGCGCATGCTGGGCGGAGCCTTTTCGGTACACTGGGCTCTCGATGGATAGAGGCGGACGCCCGTGACTGGAGAGCGGCCCGACCCTGAAGCCCTCCTCGCCCGAGCGAAGGAGGAAGAGGCGCGGAAGTCCCGCGGCCGTCTCCGCGGAAGTCCCGCGGCCGTCTCAAGCTCTTCTTCGGTGCCGCGGCGGGCGTCGGCAAGACCTTCGCGATGCTCGAGTCCGCGCGCGACCTCAAGGCAGACGGGGTGGACGTGGTGGTCGGCGTCGTCGAGAGCCACGGCCGGGCGGAGACGGAGTCTCTCCTCGAGGGACTCGAGATCCTCCCACCCCGCCAGGTGCCGTACCGCGGCACCACGCTCAAGGAGTTTGACCTCGACGCGGCCCTGGCCCGCCGTCCGTCCGTCATCCTGGTGGACGAGCTCGCCCACAGCAACGCCGAGGGCTCGCGCCACTCCAAGCGCTGGCTGGATGTCCTCGAGCTCGTGGACGCCGGCATCAACGTCTACACGGCGCTCAACGTCCAGCACCTCGAGAGCCTGAACGACCTCGTCGCGAAGATCACCGGCGTCATCGTGCGCGAGACGGTGCCGGACTCCGTGCTCGAGCGAGCCGACGAGATCGAGCTGGTAGACGTGACGCCCGACGAGCTCATTCAGCGCCTCCAGGAAGGCAAGGTCTATGTGCCCCAGCAGGCGCGGGAGGCGATTCACAACTTCTTCCGCAAGGGCAACCTGATCGCGCTCCGGGAACTCGCCCTGAGGCGGACGGCCGAGCGCGTGGACGCGCAGATGCACGCGTACATGCGCGACCACGCCATCGCCAAGACCTGGCCGGTGGCCGAGCGCGTCCTCGTCTGCATCAGCCCGAGCCCCCAGGCCGGGCAGCTGGTCCGCGCCGGCCGCCGCCTGGCCACGCGTCTGGGAGCCGAGTGGATTGTTGCCTACGTCGAGACGCCCGCCAGCGCGAAGCTGCCGCTGGCCGACCGCGACCGCGTCGTCCAGACGCTGCGCCTCGCCGAGCAGCTGGGCGCGGAGACCGCGACGTTATCGGGCCCCACGATGAGCGAGGAGATTCTGGCCTACGCTCGGGCCAGAAACGTCAGCAAGATCGTCATCGGCAAGCCCGCCCGCACCCTGTGGAAGCGGATTCTCCTGGGCTCCATCGTGGACGCCTTGGTCCGTGGCAGCGGCGAGATCGACATCTATGTCGTCAGCGGCGAGAAGGAAGCAGCCGTCCCGAAACCCGCGAGGCGGCGGGCGGACCAGACGGATTGGCCCGCCTATGTCGAAGCTCTCGGCGTAGTTGGCCTCTGCACGGGCATCGCCTGGCTCATGTTCCCGCACTTCGGCCTCTCCAATCTGATCATGGTTTACCTGCTCGGGGTCGTGGCCGTCGCCGCGCGGAGCGGCCGCGGGCCGACCGTGCTGGCCTCGGTGCTGAGCGTCGCGACGTTCGACTTCTTCTTCGTCCCGCCCTTCTTCTCTTTCGCGGTGTCGGACACGCAGTACCTGATCACCTTCGCCGTCATGCTGGTGGTTGCCCTCGTCATCAGCGGCCTGACGGTGCGCATCCGGGCGCAGGCCGACGCCGCCCGCGACCGCGAGCGACGGACCGCGGCACTGTACGGCATGAGCCGCGAGCTCGCGAACACGCGGGGCGTCGACGGTCTCCTCGCGATCGCCATCCAGCACATCGTGGAGGTGTTTCCGGCCGAGGTGGCGGTGCTTCTGCCAGACGCGACCGGACGCCTGGGAGCGCAGTCGGTCCCGGCCGCGACCCTCCGCGTTGACACCACGGAGCAGGCAGTCGCTCAATGGGTCTTCGAGCACAAAGAACTGGCCGGCCTGGGCACCTCGACGCTGCCGGGGGCGGCGGCGCTCTATGTCCCGCTCATCGGCTCGCGCGGAGCGGTGGGGGTTCTCGGTGTCAAGCCGGCAGAGGCGCATGACTTCGACAGCCCGGAGCAGCTCCATTTGCTTGAAACGTTCGCGAACCAGACGGCGCTCGCGATCGAGCGGGCCGTGCTCGCCGAGGAGGCCCAGGCCGCGCAGCTCAGGGTAGAGGGTGAGCGGCTCCGGAACTCTCTGCTGAGCTCGGTCTCCCACGATCTCAGGACGCCCCTAGCCGTCATCACCGGCTCGGCGAGCACCCTCCTCGAGAGCGGGGGCGCGCTCGAAGCGACCGTGCAGCGGGACCTGCTCCAGACCATCCGAGAGGAAGCCGAGCGGTTGAACCGCCTCGTCCACAATCTCCTCGAGATGACCCGGCTCGAAACCGGCGTGGAGGTTCGGAAGGAATGGCACTCCCTCGAGGAGTTGATCGGCGCCGCCCTGGCCCGCCTCGAGTTCGCGCTGCGCGACCGGTCCGTGCACACGGACGTCGCCAAGGATCTCCCCCTCACCCCGATGGACGACGTGCTGGTGGAGCAGGTCCTGATCAACCTCCTCGAGAACGCGGTTAAGTACACGCCCGCCGGCACCGCGATCGACGTCCGGGCCTGGGCCGAAGATGACCGGGTGATGGTCGAGGTGGCCGACCGCGGCCCCGGGCTCGCCGCCGGCGACGAGAGCCGCATCTTCGAGAAGTTCTACCGAGGCGCGGCGCCCGACTCTCGCGGAGCCGGGCTGGGTCTGGCGATCTGCCGGGCGATTCTCGAGGCCCACGGCGGCCGCATCTGGGCGCAGAACCGGCCAGACGGGGGCGCCGTCTTTCGCTTCTCGCTGCCCGTCGACGGCACGCCGCCACGTCTCGAGGCCGCGCATGACTGAACCCGAAAGCCGTCCCGACGGGAAAGCGGCAGAGCTCACTGGGTCGTCGGCTATAGACTCGCGGCCGAGGAGCGCGCTCAAGCCACAGTAAGCCGCCAAGTAGGTTCGAATGCACGGCCGTGGTAGCCTGACAGTATCCGTATGGCGCATGTCCGCGTGCTTGCCGGTTTGCTCCTCGCGGGACTCGTGGCCGTCGTCGCCCCCGCGGGGCCCGCGCTTGCCCTCGATGAGCCCGACCGCCTCTTCCTCGTCGGCGAAAAGGCCTTCGACGATCACCTCTATCCGCTTTCCCGCCGCATGCTCGAGCGTTTCGTGGAAAAATTTCCGACCGACAAGCGGGCGGGGGACGCCGCGCTGATACTCGGCAAGGTCCGCTTCGCCCAAGGGGCGCCGGATGCCGCCCTCGAGGCATTCAAGAAGGTTCTGGCCATGACGCCGGTTCCCGGCAAGCCCGAGGAGGCGCGCTTCTGGGAGGCGGAGGCGCTCTACCGGATGAAGCGCTTCTCCGACGCGCGCACAGCCTATGCCCGGGTCGCCGCCGCCGAGCCGCCCTCGCCGCTCTTGCCGGAGGCCCTCTACGGTCTCGGCTGGACCGATCTCGAGCTCAAGAAGCGCGATGCGGCGCTGAGCGACTTCAGGCGCCTCGTCAAGGAGTTTCCCGATCACGAATCCGTGCCTTCGGCCTCCATCCAGATCGCGCGGGCCCTGATCGAGACCAAGCATCCCGACGAGGCGGTGACGCTCCTCGAGGCCTTTCCGACCAAGTACCCCGACCACCGCCTCGTGCCGGATTCGCGCTACTACCTGGCGCGGGCGAAGATCGCCGCGGGCAACGCGGAAGAGGGCGTGGCCCAGCTCCGCGCCTTCGCGCGAACCTATCCGAACCACGAGCTGGCCTCCTCCGCGCGCCGCGCCGCCCTCGACAGCCAGCTCAAGTCGGGCAAGAAGAAGGACATCGGCGATGAGTACGCGACGCTGATGGCCCAGAAGCCGCCAACCCCGGAGGCCCTCTATGACGCGGGCGCCCTCGCGGCCGGGCTCGATCGTCCGAAAGACGTGGAGGCGGCGTGGGGGCGGCTCCGGAAGGAATTCCCGGATCACGCGCTCGCGGGCCGCGCCTCGCTGGAGCAGGCGCAGGCGGTATTCGGCAAGAACAACTTCAAAGACGCGGCGGCCCTCGGGCGGGTGGCGGCCAAGAGCACCGAGGGTGCCGTGCGGGGAGAGGGGTTCCTGATCGTCGGCGAGAGCGAGATGAAGCTCCGTCGCCCCGCGGCGGCGTTGACCGCTTTCCAGGCCGCCGCGGATACGCCGGGTCTCGAGCCCGCGCTGCGGTATCGCGCGCTGGCGGGCACCGGACTTGCGTACGAGGAGCAGAAGCAGTGGACGCAGGCGGCCAAGTACTACGACGAGGTCGCGGCGGGCAGCCCGGACAAGACACTCGCGGGCTGGGCCAAGACGCGCCGCACCGCCATCGCCCCCAACCTCAAGCCCACGGGGAAGAAGCCATGAAGCGAGCTCTCGGAGCTCTCGCCCTGATCTTGATGATGCAGTCCGGGGCCGCCGTGGCCGCGCCACCGCCCTTCAAGATGGGCCCGCCCGACATGCTAGGAGTCGTCCCGCTCGTGTCCCCGGCCCTCGACAAGCCCGCGCTCTCGGCTTCGCCGGCGAGCTATCCGCCATCTCCGCAGCCCGTGCCCGCATTGCCGCGGGCGCGGGTCGAGTCGGACCTCGCCCTCCTGCCGGTCGCCCCCGCTCCTCCCCCGCGCTTCCTGGCCTGCAATCCGCTCGGCAGCGTGATCGGCGTGGTGTCCGAGCTCGTCGAATGCGGGCGCGCCAAGTTCCAGCGCGGCGAGTTCGAAGACGCGCGCGAGGCGCTGGAGAGCGCGGTCAAGCGGGGCAGCGACGCGTCCGTGCTCCGCGAGGCGCGCTACTGGCTGGGCGAGACGCTGATCCGGCTTCACCGCCCGGAGCCCGCGACGGCGCTCATGCTCCAGATCGTGAGGACCGACCCGCGCTCCGACGTGGGCCCCTACGCCGCGCTCAAATACGGCTGGCTTTCCCTTCTCGCCAACGAGCCGACGCGCGCGCTCGAAACGCTCGAGGCCTTGGCCAAGGGCAGCCTGCCCATCGATGTGGTGCCGTGGGTGCAGCTCGGCAGAGGCGTAGCGCTCTACCGCCTCGGACGCTACGCGGAGGCGCGGGACGTCCTCGTTCGTCTGCGGGGCCAGACGCTGCCTGTTCCCGTGGCCGCCGAGACGACCTTCTGGCTCGGCGACACGCTGGGACAGCTCGGCGAATACAAGGAAGCCGTGACGCGGCTCAAGAGCTTCACCGACGGCGGCCTGCGCCCCATGATCGACACGGCGCTCCTTCGCCAGGCGTGGTGGAGCCGGGCGGCGGGGGAGCCCCTCGCCGCCGTGCAGACCTATCGCGGGCTTCTTTCCGCCTATCCGAAGACTCCGGAGATCCTCTGGGCCCGTGCCGGCCTCGTTCTCGCTCTGCTCGATCTCGGCGACTCCGCGGGCGCCCTCACCGAGGCCCGGACACTGGACGCTGCCGACAAGACCGGCACCCTCGGCCTGCCTGCCATCCTCGCGGTAGATCGCTGGCTGACGGAGAAGCAGCGCGCCGATGAAGCGCGTGCCTTGGAGCAGGAGATTCTCGGCCGTAACCTCGAGCCGGCCGCGCGGTCCTACGTGCTCCTGCTGGGCGGCGAGGTGGAGCGGGACGCGGGGCAGCTGTCCGAGGCGCGGAGCCGCTTCGAGCTGGTGGCCGCGCGGCCGGGGACGCCGGCGCTCGGCTGGTATGCCGGACTGCGCCTGGCCCAGATGGACCTCGAGGGTCGCGAGATCAATCAGGCGCGCGCTCGCATCGAAGCCCTGCTCAAAGAGCCGCTGACTCCCGCGGTGCGCGGCGCCGCGCTCGAGATGGGCGGCGAGGCCGCCTACGCCGCCCGCGCCTGGGACGAGGCCGCGGCGCGCTACAGCCGCTTCCTCTCCGAGTTTCCCGCGTCACCGGAGGCGCCCTCCGTTCTGCTTGCCTTGGGCTGGGCGGAGTTCCGCCGAGGCCGGATGGACGCCGCGCGCGAGAGCTGGACACGTTTCGCCACGACCAACCGCACGGATCCGCGCGCACCCGCCGCGCTCCTCCTGGCCGCGGACATCTCGGAGCGCGTGGGCGACAGCGCGGGCGCCCAGGCGCAGTACGATGGGATCGTCTCGCGCTATCCCCAGACCGAGTATGCGGACCTCGCGCGGCTCAACCGGGCTATCCTCGCCATCCGAGCCGGACGCGGGGCGAGCGTGCTCAATGAGCTGACGGAGCTGATTCGGAGCGCCCCCCTGTCTCCCTATATCGGGCGTATGCGTCTCGCGCGCGGCGTGGTCCTGAGCGCCACGGGCAAAGCCGTCGAGGCCGAGCGCGACTTTCGGGCCGCGCAGGCGCAAGGAGAAGGCGCCGTCGCCAACCTCGGGTTGGGACGGGTCGCCTTCGGGCGCGGGCAGTGGGAAGACGCCGAGCGCGAGTTTGTCGAGGCGCGGGACACCGGCGCGGGCGCCGTCGCCGCGTCCGCCGAGTACGGCATCGCGGCCACGCTGTGGAATCAGGGGAAGATGGAGGAGTTCAAGCCCTTCGCCCAAGCCCTCTCGGCCAAGCCCGCCAACCCGACCGTGACCCCGCCCATGCTCGCCGCCTCAGCGTCCCTCGCGGCGGGGGAGGGACGCTGGCAGGACGCGCGAGCGCTGGCCATTCGAGTGGCCACCGAATTCCCGAAGACCGAGGAAGCTCCCGCCGCCCTGGCGGACGTGGCGACCGCGGCCGCGCGTGCCAATGAGTGGCCGGTGGCGAACGAGACCTTCAAGATCCTGACCGAGCGATATCCCGCGTACAAGACGGGCCGCGAGACTCGCCTCGACTATGCCGAGGCGCTCTACCGGACCGGCGCCTACGCCGAGGCGAGGACACGGCTCCAGGAATTCATCGACGCGGCTCCGAAGGACGCCGAGCTGCCGCGCGCGCTCCTCCTCCTCGGCCGTACCCAGGAGGCGAGCGGCGACGGCGCGGCGGCCCTCGAGCAATACCGGCGTGTGGAGAGCGATTTTCCCGCCTATCAGCCCGCGGCCGTGCTCGGCAGCGCCCGCGTGTTCCTGCTCTCGGGCAACTGGGACGAGGCGCGGCCACTCCTCGAGCGCTCGATGGCGACGGGAGACGCGGCGGTGGCCTCCGAGGCCGCCTACCGGCTGGGAGACGGGTACCGCACCGCCGGCCGGCACCAGCCGGCGGTCGAGGCATACATGACGGCCGTGTATGTCGCGCCGGACCTGCCGACGGCTCGCCGCGCGCTCCTGGGGGCCGGCCAATCCTTCTCGGCCCTGAAGCAGAACGACTCGGCCGTCATCGTCTACAAGAAGCTCCTCGCGAGCAAGAGCGTGGAGCCTGAGCTGGCGGACGCGGCCAAGAAGAGTCTCAAAGCTCTCGGCGTCAACTAGCTCGCGGTGTGGGAGCCGGGCGGGGAGGGGCGCCCTCCCTGGACCACGCTGAGCCGCAATCCGCTTGGCCACTCTGGCCCGCCACGAGAGTGTGGTTTCCGCCCCCGGCCCGCCGGCACGCTAGGCGAGGGCGGCGAGGACGGCGGAGATGGGCGCGTGATCGCCGGCGAATCGGTCTCGCAACGCGTAGCGCACGCGATCGCCCGGTCCGAGCACGAAGAGGCCGCCTTGCTGTACGGGATTGCCTCGCCGCCCGCCCTGTCTGAAGCCCGCCGCGAACGCGCGCAGGCCTTTCCACATCGAGCGCGGATGAAAGGTCTTGCTCCATCCGTAGGCGAGGACGACGGGCCCGCTCTCCCAGGCGTGGCCGAGAGGAGCTGCGCGATCGTCTTCGTCGAGGGCAGTGAGTGCTCCCAGCCGCGTCGCAAGATCGCCAGCCATGCCGGCGATTCTACGCGCTTCCGCACCGACCCGTCCGACGCGTTCAATGGGCGGCATCCCGAAGCCGGAGGAGCCTCATGACGAGGAATGCCGAGATGCCGAAGCGCGCCTATCAGATCCCGCCGGGGAACTCTCTTGGCCGCTTCCATCGCTACATCTCTCTCGTGCACTCCGACGCGGAGATCGACGGCACGCTCGGCGCCGTGGAGGATACTCTCGAAGGGCCGCGGGCACGCCC
>WNGB01012497.1_pt1 | contig 11528 bp, 8 predicted proteins | sample 5400681 | NCBI WGS metagenome assembly WNGB01 (sample SAMN13153367, study PRJNA577476) | soil metagenome | isolation source: 115 cm soil or saprolite under grassland replicate 2 | place: USA:California | collected 2016-06-15 | reverse complement strand
ACGACGTTGGCGAACGCGATGGTGTCGCGGAACATCTGCTCGGGTGCGCCCTTCAGCCGGAACGAGTAGGCGTGGACCACCGTGCGGTCGGCGGCGACAGGGTGGACGATGCGAAGCTGCCGGAACTGGCTCATGAAGGAGCACCCGGGATAGACGATGCTGTTCCAGCGGAGCTCTCCGAGCACGCGCGCAGCCCCCTCGCGACCGAGGCGGCGTTCCAGCGCCGCGCGGTACTCCGCGAAGACCGGGTGGTCCAGGGCGGCGACGAGCCGGCGGTCGTCGTGGTAGTCGCCCATGTAGGAGTGGCCGTAGGGCGCACCCCACAGGCCCGTGCGCTCCCATACCTCCCACGGCGCGCCGTTCTGGAGCATCTGGCGCACCGCGATGTCGGAGTAGGTCTCGCCGCCGGCCGCTGGCTGTTCGCGCGCCGCCCAGATAGATGACGCGTGGACGGACGCCGGATGCACGGCGTCGTTGTGGTTCTCCAGCACGAGCTTCCAGTTCCCGCGGTACGCGTGCTTGAACACGCCTCCGGCGACCTCGACCTCGCCGTCGGGCGCGCGCTCGACGAAGTCGTCGAAGGATGCGCGGAGTGGTCCGAGGAACGCGGAGAGCGCCGGTCCGTCCGCGGCCAGCGAGGCGAAGATGAACCCCCGGTACACCTCGACGCGCGGCGCCCGGCGGAGCGCGAAGTCGGGCGTCCCGACCGGCGTCGGGTCGTAACCATCGGCGAGCGGCAGGGCGCAGAGCGCGCCGTCCGTTCCGTAGGTCCAGCCGTGGTACGGGCAGACGAGCTGCCGGGCGTGACCGCGCGCCGCCTCGCAGACGCGCGCCCCGCGATGCGCGCACCGGTTCGCGAGCACCTGGATCACCCCGTCGGTGTGGCGGGTGACGATCACCGGCTCGCGGCCCATTCGCGTCGTGAAGAAATCCCCGGCTCTGGGGACCTGGCTGTCGTGTCCCAGCACCAGCCAGGCCCGGCCGAAGAGGCGGTCCATCTCCAGATCGAACAGCACCGGGTCGGTGTAGACGGCCCGGTGGACACGGTCGGGCTGGACGAGGCCCTTGATGGATTGGCTATCGACGGTGTCTATGCCGTACCTCCTGCGAGCGGGCCGGGGATCCGAGTGGGCTCCATCGCGCTGCTGCTCTCCGCCGTCATCACCGGTTCACGTACACCGTCGAGGCGGCAACCGCGGCGACGCTCTACCCCTCGATCCGGTCATGACCGCCGGCGTGTGCGCCGCCAGCTCACTGTCCGAGCAATAAGCGGCGCGCCTCCTCGTTCTGTGGCGCCAGCTCGAGCACGCGGCGGAAGGCGCTGAACGCCTCCATCCGCTCACCCGCGCTCCAGTAGGCCTTGCCGAGGTCGAGATACGCGGTGGCATTGCGCGGGTCCTGGCGCACGTACTCGCGCAGCAGGCCCGCCGCACCTCGATAGTCCCCGCCCGACAGCGCCTGGCGGCCCCCCTCGAGCAGGCCCTGGACGAGCTGCGACCGGGTGGCGGCATCGCCCGCGCGGCTCAGCCCGTCGACCAGCACACGGCCCGCGTCGTTCCAGCTCCCGAGGCCCAGGTAGGCGCGGCCGGCACTGAGATAGCCCTGGGCGTCGGTCGGCCGCAGCTTGATGTACTCCACGAAGTGCGAGGCGGCGTCGCCGAAGGCCCGCCGCTGCAGGGCGTCGAGGCCGGCGCCCCACAGCGACTGGGCGAGCGTCGTCACCGCTTCGCCCTCGCGCGGCGCCAGCTCGAGGGCCTTGCGGGCGCTGGCCAGCGCCTGGCCCCAGTCCGCCTTGCCGATATAGGCCTGGGCGCCGTAGAGGTAGGCGCGCCACTGCGTGGGCTCGCGGCGGAGCACCTCGGCGACCTTGGTCAAGGCCTCGTCCCACTTCTTGGCGGCGAGCAGCTCCTGGATCTGCTTGAGGAGCGCCTCGATGGTCTCGACGAGCCCGATGGTCGCGCAGCCCACGGCGAGCACGACCGCGAGCACCAGGGCCGTCAGGCGAATTGTCGCGCGCATGGGACTGCGGCCAGCTTGGCGCCGATGGTCTCCGGGAACAAGTCCCTTTTCTTCCCACTACAGGGGCGTCGCCGGCGACCTCGACCTCGCCAGCAGACCCAGTCGCCTCCTCCGTGGCAGAGCTGCCGGTGTAGAGTGCACTCTTGTCTGGAGGCCGACGCCATGAGGCGGTCGAACCTGCTGCTCATCCTGTCCGACGAGCACAACCCCGGGGTGCTCGGATGCGTCGGGCATCCGATCGTGAAGACGCCCAACCTCGACCGGTTGGCCGCAAGCGGCACCCGGTTTCGCACCGGGTACAGCCCGTCGCCGATCTGCGTGCCCGCGCGCGCGGCGCTGGCGACCGGACGCCACGGCACGAGATCGGGTACTGGGACAACGCGCACGCCTACGACGGACGTGTGCCGAGCTGGGGGCATCGCGTCCAGAAGGCGGGGGGTCGGAGCGTCTCGATCGGCAAGCTTCACTACCGGGACGCGACCGACGCGACGGGGTTCGACGTGCAGATCCTTCCGATGCACGTCGTCGATGGTGTGGGCGATGTCCTGGGCGCGGTCCGCGACCCGCTGCCGGTGCGCGTGACGTGCAAGAGGCTCTCGCAGGAGATCGGGCCCGGCGAATCGAGCTACCAGCGATACGATCGGCAGATCGCCGACGCCGCCTGCCGGTGGCTCCGCGAGGAGCAGGCGCGGCGTTCGGATCCGCCGTGGGTCCTGTTCGTCGGGTTCGTGTCGCCCCACTTCCCGCTGCTCGCGCCGCCCGAGTTCTATCGACGCTACCGGCCCGAGGACATTCCGCTGCCGAAGCCGGGTCTCGCGAGTGGCGAATCGGAGCATCCCTGGCTCGCGGCCTTCCGCCGCTGTTTCATCTTCGACGACTTCTTCACGGACGAGACCCGGCGCATCGCCATCGCGTCCTACTACGCGCTGGTGAGCTTCCTCGACGACAACGTGGGCCGCGTCCTCGCCGCCCTCGAGGCGTCCGGGCAGGCGGCGAACACGCGCGTCGTGTACGCGAGCGACCACGGCGACAACCTCGGCGCGCGCGGCCTCTGGGGCAAGTCGACGATGTTCGAGGAGTCGGTCGGCATTCCCGTGGTCGTCGCCGAGCCGGACGTGACGCGCGGCAAGGTGTCGGCCACGCCGGTGTCCCTGATCGACGTCTATCCAACCGTCACGCGGTGTCTCGACCTGCCGGAGCTACCGGACGAGCGGGAGCTGCCCGGCCGCTCGCTCTTCGAGATCGCCGACGAGCCCAACGATCCCGAGCGCGTGGTCCTCGCGCGGTACCACGCCGCCGGAGCCGCGACCGGGGCGTTCATGCTCCGCAGGGGCGCCACAAGTACGTGCACTACGTCGGCATGCCACCCCAGCTCTTCGACCTCGCGGCCGATCCCGAGGAGCTCGACGACCTCGCGGGCGCGCCCGGCAGCGGGCCTCGTCTTCAAGATCTGGAGCGTCGCCTGCGCGCCCTCGTCGATCCCGAGGCCGCCGACCGGCGCGCGAAGGCGGACCAGGCGGCGCTCGTCGAGGCGTGCGGCGGCCGGGACGCGGTGATTCGCAAGGGAGGGTTCGGCGCGACCCCGGCCCCGGGCCACAAGGCTCAGTACACGGGCGATCGTCTCGAGGAGCCGTCGAAGCTCGACGCCGTGCGGGACGCTCGAGAGGCCCAACTTGATGCCGCCCGGCCGGCAGCCATCGCGCGGCACAAGGGGAAAGGACGGCTGACCGCGCGCGAGAACATCGCCGACTTCGTCGATCCCGAGAGCTTCGTCGAGTACGGCATGCTCGCCCGCCCCGCGCGCGAGGGAATGGAAGGCGCGGCGGACGGCCTGGTCATGGGTACCGGGATGGTGGAGGGCTTTCCCGCCGCCGTGGTCGCCTACGACTACACCGTCCACGCCGGCACGCAGAGCGCCGTGAACCACATGAAGATCGACCACATGTTCGATCTGGCGATCCGCCAGCGGCTACCGACGGTCTGCTGGCTCGAAGGTGGTGGCGCGCGCCCGCACGACCTCAACATCGGCCTGCGCGGGGCGACGCAGACCTTCGTCGCCTTCGCAAGGCTCTCGGGCCTCGCGCCGACCGTCGGCATCGTCGCCGGCCGCGTGTTTGCCGGCAATGCCAACCTCGCCGGTCTGTGCGACGTCCTCATCGCCACCCCGCAGGCGGTGCTCGGCATGGCCGGACCGCCGCTGGTGGAAGCCGCCCTCGGCAAGAAGTTCACGCCCGAGGAGATCGGGGCGGTGGACGTGCATCTCCGCAGCGGCGTGATCGACCTGCTCGCTCCCGACGAGCGCGCGGCGAACCGCCTGGCTCGCCAGTACCTCGGGTACTTTCGCGGCCTGCTCGGGAGCTGGGAGGCGCCGGACGTCGCGCGCTTGCGCGATCTCGTCCCCGAGAATCCGCGCCGCGCGTACGACGTGCGCCGGGTCATCGAGCACCTCGCGGATCTGGAGACCGTGCTGGAGCTGAAGCCCCAGTACGGCAAGGCCCTGGTGACGGCGCTCGCCCGGATCGAAGGCTTCCCCGTCGGCTTCCTCGCCGACCAGCCGATGGTGCTCGGCGGCGCCATCGATGCACCGGCGGCAGAGAAGGCGGCACGGTTCATCGATCTGTGTGACGCGTACGACGTGCCGATGATCTTCCTCTGCGACACCCCCCGCCTCATGGTCGGCCCCGAGACCGAAGCCACGGGGCTCGTGCGTCGCAGCGCTCGCCTCCTGACCAAGCTCACCTTCGCCACGACACCGTTCATGACGGTCGTCCTGCGCAAGGCGTATGGCCTCGGGTACTACGTCATGGGCTCGCGGCCGCTGGAGCCGGTGCTGCTGCTGGCGTGGCCGACCGCGGAGTTCGGCGGGATGGGCCTCGAGGGTGCGGTCAACATCATCCATCGGCGAGAGCTCGAGGCGATCGAGGACCCGCAGGCGCGCGCCGCCTTCCATCGCGAGCGGACGGACGCGCTGAAGCGCGCCAACACCGCGCTGAGCGCCGCGGGCCGGTTCGACGTCGACGACGTGATCGATCCGGCGGACACGCGCCGGCTCCTGGCCCGGACCCTCGTGCGCCTGCCGCTCCCGGCGCCGCGCAGCGGGCGCAAGCACCCGGTCGATCCGTTCTGACGGGATCAAGGCGCCTCGACGGCTCCCTCGCTCCCAGGATCAACGGGGTGGGGGCGGCAGAGAGCCGGCGGCGCGGCCTCCCAGGTGGCGCGCCAGGAACCGCTCCACGGTCTCGAACAGCTTCACGTTGCTGGCCGGATCGAACCCGCCGTGGCCCTCGCCCTCGAACACCACGTACTCCACGTCCTTCCCCGCCCGCCGCAGCGCTTCCGCCATGCGTTCAGACTGGGGCCGCTTGACGTTCGGATCGTTTGCCCCGTGCACGATCAGGATGGGGCGCTGCGCGCGATCAGCGCGGTACAGCGGGGACCGCTCCTCCATGCGCCGGCGGTCTTCCGGCCGCGCGGGATCGCCGGCGTACTTGTGCCAGTACGGGCGCAGCGCGTGCCAGGTCCAGTACGTGTGGCGGGTCTCGAGCTGCGAGACGAGATCCGAGACCCCGACGATGTCCACGCCGCAGGCGAACGTCTGGGGGGTGAACGTCATGCCCACGAGCGTCGCGTAGCCGCCGAAGCTCCACCCCATGATGGCGACGCGGTTCCGGTCGGCGACGCCGCGCCGCACCGCCCACTCGACGCCGTCGACGAGGTCGTCGTGCATCTTGCCGGCGAACTCGCCGACGAGCGCCTCGCGGAAGCGGCGACCGTACCCGGTCGAGCCGCGGTAGTTCACCTGCAGCACCGCGTAACCGCGGCTGGCGAGAAACTGCACGGCCGGGGAGTACGACCAGTAGTCGCGTGCCCACGGTCCCCCGTGGACCAGCAGGACCATCGGCCCTGCCGTGTCGCGATCCCGCGGGCGCGTGAGGTAGCCGTGCAGCGTCAGTCCGTCGCGGCCCGGGAACGCCACCGGCTCCATGGGGGCGAGCGATCCGGCGTGCTGCGCGATGGCGGAGCGGCCGAGCAGCGACCGGCTCGCGCTCGCGCGATCCACGAGCCAGAACGAGGAGCCGCGATCGCCGTAGGCCTCGATCGTGCTCCAGCGTCCGCCGACGTCCTGGCTCCCCAGCCGGAAGCCGGCGGGACCGTCACCGCGGATCGGCGTGAACGCGTCGCGCAGCCCCATGTCGAAGAAGTGGACCCCCTGGTGGCCGGGATAGGCGGCGGCGTACAGTGGTGCGCCCGTCGCCAAGCTCGTGACCGCCACGTCGACGTCGGCCACGGGATGCTCGTACACCACGGTCTGGTGGCCGGTCGCGGGGTGAAGCCGTACGAGCGCGATGCGGTCGCGTCCGTGATCGGTGCGAACCCAGACATCGCCGCCCGGGGCGATGCCCACGACGTCGAACGTCTCCTCGAGGTCGAGAACGAGCAGCGACCGCCAGACCTCCCCGCTCCGCCACTCCACGACCCGCGTGCCCTCGCTGGCAGTCCGGATGCGGCCGTGCAGACTTCCGCGGTGATCGGTGATCCACCAGATGACGTCACCCGGGTTCTCGGCGACCACCGCCGTCTCCCCGGTCCGGACACTGACGCGCACGAGATCGAAGCCGGCGCGCGTCCGCGCGTTGTGGACGGCGAGGATGTGCTCCGGATCGGACGGCGGGACGCGATGGATCATCGCCCGGGCGGCACCGATCGGCGTGAGGTCGCGCGGCCGCTCCGACGGCCGCTCGATGTCGGCGGCGTGCACGTGCTGGTTCTGACCGCCCTCGGGGTCCTGCTCGAAGAGCACGTGGCGACTGTCGGCCGCCCACCGGAAGCTCTACACGCTCCGGGGTGAGTGCGAGGCCACGCCCCGGGTATCGCCGCCTTCCAGCGGCCGCACGTGCACGGTGAAGCGGCCATCGACCGGCGCCACCCAGCCGAGCCAGCGGCCGTCGGGCGAGACCTGATACTCCCCGACGGCGGCACGGTTCGCGAAGAACGTGGTGACAGGGATCAGCGGCGCCTCCGAGGACGGCCGGTGAGCCTCGACGCCGGCCCCGCGACAGCCGGCGGACATCACGGCGACGACGGCCGCGCCGACCGCCCACGACATCCGCGACCGGACACCCATCTCGACTCGACGCTATCCGGGCCTCTGCACATGTCAATCCCGACCCGCCATGCCACAATACGCGCCTTGGAGGGCATCGCATGCGATTGAGTCTCGCCTACGAGATGCAGCGACCGGTCGTCGACGACCATCGGGTCATCGAGGAGACGCTCGAGCAGTGCGTCCTGGCCGACGAGATGGGGTTCGATACCATCTGGTTCGTCGAGCACCATTTCCTCACCAGCTTCTCGATGTCGCCGTGCCCGGAGGTGATGTTCGGCGCGCTCAGCCAGATGACGAAGCGGATCCGCCTGGGCTTCGGCGTCGTGATCCTGCCCTATCACCACCCCGTGCGCGTGGCCGAGCGGGTGGCGATGGTGGATCACATGTCCGGCGGACGGGTCGAGTTCGGGACGGGTCGCTCGGCGCCATACGAGCAGATGGGGATGGGGATCGATCCCCGGAACACGCGCGCGATGTGGGAGGAGTCCCTGCAGATGATCCCCCGGATCTGGGAAGACGGCCTGTTCTCGTGGGAGGGAAAGTTCTGGAACGTCCCCCCTCGCGACGTCCGTCCCAAGCCGTACCAGAAACCTCATCCGCGGATCTGGGTCGCGGCCCTGCAGCCGGCGACGTATCAGCTCGCGGCCGAGCTGGGCATCGGCGTCATGGCGCTCAGCGTGGCCTCGCCCTCGTACCTGGCCCCGCACATCGCGCAGTACAAGGAGCGCGTCCGCCAGGCGAAGCCGGTCGGCAAGTTCATCAACGACCAGTGGCTGAGCGCCACCATGGGCCTGTGTGACTGGGACGACAAGGCTGCCCGCGAGCTCTCGGCGAAGTCGCTGCGGACGTTCTTCGGGCCAGATCGCCCGTATCTGAAGGACCAGACGCACCTCTACGAGCAGCTCGTCGACTCCTGGGGCGGCGTGCCGGACCACCTGCGGGCGAACTTCGCGCGCTATCTCAAGACGGAAGGCGCCGAGGGCGCGCCCGCGGTGGACCTGTCCGGCGGCTCCGGGCAGATTGCGTCAGCGCTCTGGAACCAGATCGACGCCGACACGCTGGTCGACCGGGGCGTCCTCGTGGCCGGCAATCCCGAGACCTGTCTCCGGAGCATCGCGATCCACGAGCAGGCCGGCGTCGACGAGCTGCAGTTCCTCATGGCGACGGAGACCGTCCCGCACGAGAAGGTGATGTCGTCGATCGAGATGTTCGGCAAGCACGTGATCCCGAAGCTGAAGGGGTAGCGCCGAATGGCAGGCCGCGCCTGAAGAGTCCCCTCCATGGAGGCAATGGCGGCATGAGGACCGGGGCCGAGTACCGCGCCGCCCTGCGCGACGGGCGCAAGGTCTGGGTCCTGGGCGATGGCGCGGTCGAGGACGTCACCGTGCACCCGGCCACGCGCGGGATGGTCGACGAGTACGTCGCCTGGTACGACCGCCACTTCGACCCGACGTGGCAAGACGTCGTCCTCGCGCCGCCTGACGCCCACGGTGCGCGCATGCCCTGGGCCTACGCCGTGCCAAGGAGTTCCGACGACCTGCGCGCGATGGGCCGATGCTTCTCCGCGACGACGTTCCCGACCGCCGGCAACATCACCCACACGCCGGCCTACGGCCACCTCATCGCGCTGGGCATCCTCGACGCCCTCCAGCGGCGGAACGTCTCGCGGGAGCAGATCGCCAGCGCCGCGGCGTACCGCGAGCTGATCGGGCGCACAGGACGGTTCCTCACCTTCTGCGCGGGGGCGGGCACCATCGGGTATCGCCTCCGCGACGACCCGACCCAGCGGGCGCCGCTCCGGTTGGTCCGCGAGACCGACGCCGGCATGATCGTCAGCGGCAAGGTCGGGATGCACACCAGCCCGCCCTACGCGGAGGATGTCTACATCGGCAGCCACAACGGGATCGACCACGGTGGGCACCGCGCGACGTTCATCGTGCCGGTGAACGCGCCCGGCGTGACGGTGGTGTGCCGCAAGATCTCGGCGCGCCATCCCAACCCATTCGTCACGCCGCTGAGCAGCCGCTTCGACGAGCTGGACGGTCAGATGTGGCTGGAGGATGTGTTCATCCCGTGGGAGCGGATCTTCTTGATGGATACGACGCCGGAGCCCATGGCCTCCTGGCTGTTCTGGCACCAGCTCTACTGCTGGCTCGCGAAGGCCGAGTTCACGCTGGGCCTCGCGCTCGCGTGCGCCGATGCCATGGGCCTGGCGGACCACGAGCCGACGCTCGAGTACGTGATCGATCTCATGGTCGACGTCCAGACGGTGCGGAGCTGCCAGACGGCCGCCGAGTTCGACCCCGAGGTCACGCCCGAAGGCTATTGCATCCCGGGGCGCACGCACGTCGCGGCGGGCAGCATCGCCATGCAGAAGGCACGCCAGCGCATGGCGGAGATCCTGCGCATCCTCCCCGGCTCGTCCGTCGTGGTGGCGCCGTCCGACAAGGACCTCGCGTCGCCGGACGTCGCGGCGGGGCTGGAGGAGTCGTTCGACGGCGGCGGCTACACCGCGCTCCAGCGCTCGGCCTTGCTGCAGCTCGCGTCGGACCACGTCTCGTCCGCGCTGGACGGGCGCGAGTCCGCGTTCGAGCTCCACGCCAACGGCGGCATCCCGGCGTGGCGCGCGCGTCTTCGTCGCGACTTCACGCGCTACAACGAGCTCGCCAATGGCGTCCTGCGCGCGCTGACGCTCGACATGCCGGCGATCGACCTGAACCGCCTGCGCGCCATCCCGTTGGCGCCGCGGCGCCCGGTCAGCGTGCGGCCGGCAACGCCGCCTCCGGCCAATCCGGGCTGACCAGCCGTCCGGGATCCGGACGCCGTCGGCGGCGCGACAAGGGAGGCAGCCCATGCTCGATCTCGTCATCCGTGGAGGACAGGTGGTGACTCCGCACGCCGTCGGACCGATGGACATCGGCGTGCACGGCGAGGAAATCGTCGCCATCGGCCGGCCGGGCACGCTCGCGGCCGATGGCGCCCGCATCATCGACGCGACCGGCAAGATCGTGATCCCCGGCGGCATCGAGCCCCACGCGCACATCGGCATTCCGGTCCCTGCGCAATGGGCGGGAACGCCGGAGGTGATGACGCAGCCGCCGGAGGCGGCGAGCCGCGCGGCGGCGTTCGGCGGAGTGACCACGATCATCGACTTCGCCGGCAATCTGAGCCCGGACGCGGCGGGCGGTGGCCCGGCGTCGATCATGCTCGCCCTGGAACAACGACGCGAGGCGTTTCGTGGCCACAGCTACACCGACTACGCCTTTCACTACATCTTGTCCGGAGCGGTGACGCCGGCGACCCTCGGTGAGATCGGCGAGGCGATCCAGGCGGGCGTGGCCAGCTTCAAGATCTTCACGACCTTCACGCCGCTGCGCGTGCCCTATGGCCACCTGTGGGGCGTCTTCGGGGAGGTCGCCAAGCATGGCGGAATCATGGCGGTGCATGCCGAGGAGGACGACATCGTCGGCTACATGACCGCCAAGCTCAAACGCGAGGGGCGCGCGCAGGGCCACAACTTGCATCTGGTGCACAACAACATCTCCGAGGACCTCGCCTTCCGGCACGTCTTGCGGCTGGCCGCTCACACCGGTGTCGGCATCTACTTCGTTCACGTGACCGCGAAGGAGGGCGTCGCCGCGATCGACGAGGCCCGCACCGAGGGCCGGCCGGTCTATGGGGAGGCGCTCCACAACTACTTGCACTTCACGTGTGAGGACTACCGGAAGCCCGGCGGCACGGCGATTCACACGTATCCCGCCATCAAGTTTCCCGAGGACCGTGAAGCCCTGACCCGCGGCTTGATGGACGGTCGCCTCGCCACGACAGCGACCGACGAATACACGACCTACCGGAAGCAAAAGCTGTGGGGAGACACCATCGAGACGGTATGCGGCGGCCACAACGGCATCGAGACGCGCGTGCCCGTCGCCTATACCAAGCTCGTGGCAGAGCGCCACATGTCGCTCCCGCGCTTCGTCGACGTCATCTCCGCGAACGCGGCGAGGATTCTGGGGCTGTACCCGCGGAAGGGCGCGCTGCAGCCGGGCAGCGACGCCGACATCGTGCTCCTCGATCCCAACCAGCGGACCATCAGCATCGGTGACCTGCACGCGGATTCCGACTACAGCATCTGGGATGGGTTCCGCTGCGCGGCCTACCCGGTCACGACCATCCTGCGCGGGAAGATCGTGGTGGAGAACGGCAAGCTGGTGGGGAGCTCGTCGCAAGGGCGCTGGCTCGAGCGGCGGGTGTCGGCGGACGTGCTCGCGCGTCCGGTGGTGTGACGAGCCGCGGCGCGGGGCACCACCGGTCTCGGATCCGCCGCCTCCGGCCGCCCCTCACACGAGCGCTAGGGCGAGTCAGGGTTGAACTGCGCGTCGGGCACCGCGGCGACGCTGAT
>WNGB01012495.1_pt1 | contig 11529 bp, 12 predicted proteins | sample 5400681 | NCBI WGS metagenome assembly WNGB01 (sample SAMN13153367, study PRJNA577476) | soil metagenome | isolation source: 115 cm soil or saprolite under grassland replicate 2 | place: USA:California | collected 2016-06-15 | reverse complement strand
TGGGAGGTCGCCGCGTTGCTCGATGGCCTACCGGTCCGCTGGTGGATCGCAGGAGGCCAGGCAATCGACCGGTTGGTGCACGCCGCGCCCTGGTCGACCGCTCCAAGGCCGCGCCAACGGCTCCCGCGGCTGCATCAACCTGTCGAAGGCTGCCGGCGTGGTTCTTCTGGCTGACCTGCCGCAGCGACATGGTCGAGGTGGTTGGCACACGCAGGATCCGGCGACAGCCTCGGCGTGGCCGACAGGAACCTGTCTGCTCGGCCTGGCTCCAGGAAGCGCCCTGGAGCGGCGCGCAGGCAGCCACCCGCCGGGCTGGCGGCGAGCACCTCACCGACGGGCCACTTGCAGCTGGATGACACCCAAGTGGCACGATCGCCGTGTGTAAGGTGACCGCCCATCTGGAAGGCGCCCGCTGTGGAGCACGACGAGGACTTCGACAGCTTCTACGAGGCCGACTACGAGAGGCGGTCTCCGGGCGCCGCTATTCGCTCGCGAGTGGGCGGCGCCCGGAGACAGGGGTCAGGTGATGTCGCGGCGGACGACCAGGCGCGTGCCGACCAGCGCCAACGTCAACGCGTAGGCGGCCAGCAGCAGCGTCCCGCCCAACCGGGACAGGTGGGCGCCGCCCGGGCTGGTGATCGCGGCCGTGGCGGCGGCGCTGGGCAGCCACTTGCCGAGGCTGGGGGCGTTCAGCAGGCTCAGGAGCAGACCCTCGACCAGCAGAACCCAGACCAGCGTGCCGACCAGCGCCGCCACCTGGTTGCGGACCAGCGCGCCGACGCCCACGCCGACCAGCCCGCACAACCCGGCTCCCAGCAGCGCCACGCCAACCACGCGGCCGAGCCGGGCGTCCAGCAACGAAGGCGTCAGCCCCTTGGCGGCCAGCCACCCCGCCCCGACGGCCGCAGTGACGGCCAGGATGGCCAGCGCCAGGACGATCCCGGCCAGGGGGTAGGCAAGCAGTTTGGCCGCCACCACCCGCCCGCGGTCGGGGGTGACCAGGAAGGTCTGGGTGACGGTCTGGTGCCGGAACTCCCCGGTCATGCCCAGGATGCCCAGCAGCAGCGCGGCGCCGGCCAGCAGCGTCACCGGGCCGCCGACGAGCATGGGCAGGCTGTCAGCCGACAGCGGGGCATTGCCCTGGGTGCCGGCGGTGGTGACGCCGGCGACCACCGTGAGGACCGCGAAGGCCGCCACGGCCGCCGCCATGCCGTACACGACGCGGGTGGTATGCAGCTTGGTGAGCTCGGCGCGGATGAGACGGGTCATGATCAGGCTCCTTGCTGACTGGTGAGCTGGAGGAAGACGTCCTCGAGGTTGGAGCGCTCCGCGCTCATCCCGTAGATGACGATGCCCGCGGCCGCGGCCACCCGGCCGACCGTCTCGGTGGTGGTGCCGGCCGCGACCAGCTGGTCGGCCCCGTCCGGGTGGACCTGGATGCCTTTGGCGGCTAGCAGGGACCGCAGGGTCTCGGCCTGGGGGCTGCGGACCCGCACCAGCTGGTCGGTGCGGGCGGTCAGCGCGGCCAGGGTGGACTGGGTGACCAACCGTCCACGGGCGATGATCACCACCTGGTCGACGGTCTGGGCGACCTCGGCGAGCACGTGGCTGGAGACCAGTACGGTGCGGCCCTGGTCAGCCAGCTGGCGCAGGAAGCCGCGCAGCCAGTGGATCCCCTCGGGGTCAAGGCCGTTGGCGGGCTCGTCCAGGATCAGCACCTGGGGGTCGCCGAGCAGGGCGGTGGCCAGGCCGAGCCGCTGGCGCATGCCCAACGAGAAGCCACCGACCCGTCGGCGGGACGCCTCGGCCAGGCCCACCTGGGCAAGGACCGCATCGGCCCGGGCGAGGGGCAGGCCGGCGGCGGTGGCGACCACCCGCAAGTGGTTGCGGGCGCTGCGGCCGGGATGAAAGCTCGAAGCCTCCAGCACCGCGCCGACGTGGCGGACCGGCGCGTCGAGGGCTCGGTAGGGCCGCCCGTCGATCCTGGCCGTCCCGGCGGTCGGGGTGACCAGCCCGAGCAGCATGCGCAGGGTGGTGGTCTTGCCGGCGCCGTTGGGCCCCAGGAACCCGACCACGGTGCCCTGGTCGACCTCGAAGCTCAGATTGTCGACGGCGAGGACCTCGCCGAAGCGCTTGGTCAGTCCCTGGATGGTGATGACAGCCATGGCCTCCTCCTCCGCCCCGCTGGCCTGCTCATCAAGGCCGGTCACGTCAAGGGCGCTGGGGCACCTCGAAGGTACGAAGCGGGGCTGCTGGCGTCGTCGGCCCTCAGCCGACACTTGCGTGTCGGCCGCCAGGCGTAGGCCGAACCCACATGTCAACTTGTCCCAGTGGGTGAGCAGCGCCGCACCCTCGGCCCTTCAGTGGCAGGTGGACCGGGCGGCGGGCCGGCCGGCCAGGCGGGCGGCGATCCACGCCGCCACGTCGGTGCTGGCGGCCTCGACGAGGTCGAAGTGGCCGGCGTGCTGGTAGCTGCGCAGCTCTACGGTGTCGCCAAGGCGGCACAGCCGCTGGGTCAGGGCGCGGCTGTTGGCCGGGGCGACCAGCTCATCGGCGGTGCCCTGAGCGATCAGCACGGGGGCGGGTGTGGCCGCGTGCCCGGGGGTGTTGCGGGCCAGCAGCGCCGGCCACGGCGGGGTGGTGAGCAGGTCGCTGGGGCGGACCGCAGGAGGGGCCGGACCCGTCATCAGCTCCTGCAGGCAGTTGCTGCGCACGCGGTCGACCGCCTTGCGGCCGGCCGGGGTCAGCACCCCAAGCGGCAGCCGGTAGGCGTCGCTCCAGGCCACCACGATCCACATCGCGCCCGAGGTGACGGTGGCCGGCCGCGAACCGGCCGCCTTCAGGGTCGCGGCCAGCTCGGCGCCCGGCGCGGACGCCACCACGCCCAGACCTGCAGCTCCGGCGCATAGGCAGCGGCCAGCTCGGCGGCCCACAGCACCGCATGCCCACCCTCCGAATGCCCATGCAGCACCACCCGGTCGCCGGCCCCGGCGTCGTCAAGCTGTCGGGCGGCCCGGGCCGCATCCAGCACCGCATGCCCGGCCGCCAACCCGATCGCAAAGCGCGCCAGCCCCGGCGTGCCCAACCCCTGGTAGTCGGTCTCCGCCACCACCACGCCCTGCTGGAGCAGTCCGCCAAGCCACCGACCGAAGGCACCCATGACCCCCCCGCGCGAGGGCGCGCACCGGTCGGCCAGGCCGGTCGACCCGTGCCCCCAGACCACCACCGGCCGGCCGCCCGGCGGAGCCGCCCCCGGCGGGGCGACCACCACCCCCGACACCGCGACGTCGCGGCCGTCGAAGTCGCGGGAGTGGTACAGGATCGCCCAGGCGCGGCTGTCTGGGAGCACCGACAGCCCGGCGATCGGCACGGCCCGAATCAGCGCACCCGGTGGACCGGGCGGCAGCGGGTCGGGCACCGCGTAGAACTCCTCGGGTGGCCGCTCGGGCACGGTGGTCGGCGCCACGCCACCGCTGGGACCGCCTGCGTCGGTCCGTCCCCCGGTGCAGGCGGCCAGCAGCGTCCCTGCCAGCAGCAGGACCAACAGCTTGCCTCGGAACATGCCGACTACCTCCCTACCTGTGGCGGTGGCTTTCAATCGGGAGCAGGATCAGGGCGCTGCCGATGGCGGCACCGGCGTTGTCGGCAAGCAGGTTGTTCATGGATGTCCTCTCCTGGGAGGGGTGGCGTCTGGGCGCCGCTGCTCGCAGGGGAGCGGGCGGCGCCCAGACGATGGCGATTAGGTGATGTCGCGGCGGACCACCAGGCGGGTGCCGCCCAGCGCCAACGCCAGCGCGTAGCCGGCCAGTAGCAGGCTGCCTCCCAACCGGGACAGGTGGGCGCCGCCCGGGCTGGTGATCGCGGCCGCGGCCGCCGAGGGCAGCCACTTGCCGAGGCTGGGGGCGTGCAGCAGGCTCAGCAGCAGGCCCTCGACCACCAGGACCCAGACCGCCACGCCGACCAGTGCCGCCACCTGGTTGCGGACCAGCGCGGCGCCGCCCACGCCGACCAGCCCGCACAGCGCGGCCCCCAGCAGTACCACGCCGACCAGGGCCGCACCGTGCCGAGCGTCCGGCAACGATGGGGTGATGCCTTTGGCGGCCAGCCACCCGGCCGCCACGGCGGCGGTGAACGCCAGGGTGACCAGCGCCAGGGCGATCCCAGCCAGCGGGTAGGCGACCAGCTTGGCCGCCACCACCCGGCCGCGGTCGGGGGTGACCAGGAAGGTCTGGGTGACCGTCTGGTGGCGGAACTCCCCGGCCATGCCCAGGATGCCCAGCAGCAGCGCGGCGGCGGGCAGCTGTGTCACTGGGCCGCCGATGAGCATGGGTAGGCTGTCAGCCGACAGCGGCGGGTTGCCCTGCTGGCCGGCGGCGGTGACGCCGACGACCACCGTAAGGACCCCGAAGGCCGCCATGACGGCCGCCACGCCGTAGATGAGGCGGGTGGTGGCCAGCTTGGTGAACTCGGCACGGATAAGACGGATCATGGTCAGGCTCCTTGCTTGGTGGTGAGCTGGAGGAAGACGTCTTCGAGGTTGGAGCGCTCGGCGCGCATCTCGTAGATGACGATGCCGGCGGCTGCCGCCGTCTGGCCGACCGCCTCGGGGATGGTGCCGGCCGCGACCAGTTGGTCGGCCCCGTCCGGGTGGGCCTGGATGCCCTGGGTTGCCAGCGCCGACCGCAAGGTCTCGGCCTGGGGGGTGCGGACCCGGACCAGCTGGTCGGTGCGGGCGGTCAGGGCGGCCAAGGTGGACTGGGTGACCAGCCGCCCGCGGGCGATGATCACCACCTGGTCGACGGTCTGGGCGACCTCGGCCAGGACATGGCTGGACACGAGCACGGTGCGGCCCTGATCGGCCAGGTGGCGCAGCAGGCCCCGCAGCCAGTGGACGCCCTCGGGGTCCAGGCCGTTGGCCGGCTCGTCCAGGATCAGCACCTGCGGATCCCCCAGCAGGGCGGTGGCCAGGCCCAGGCGTTGGCGCATGCCCAGCGAGAACCCGCCGACCCTGCGGCGGGCGGCGCCCGCCAGGCCGACCTGCTCCAGGACCGCATCGGCCCGGTTGAGGGGCAGGCCGGCGGCGGTGGCGACGACCCGCAGGTGGTTGCGGGCGCTGCGGCCGGGATGGAAGCTGGAGGCCTCCAGCACCGCGCCGACGTGGCGGACGGGATCGGCAAGCTCCCGGTACGGCTTGCCGTCGATCCTGGCCGTCCCCGCGGTTGGGGTGACCAGTCCCAGCAGCATCCGAAGGGTGGTGGTCTTGCCGGCGCCGTTGGGGCCCAGGAAGCCGACCACGGTGCCCTGGTCGACCTCGAAGCTGAGGTCGTCGACGGCGACGACCGGCCCGAAGCGTTTGGTGAGTCCCTGGATGGTGATGACGGCCATAGCCTCCTCCTCTGCCCCCGACTGGCCTGCTCGTCCAGGCCGATCCCGTCGTGGGCGCTGGGCACCTCGACGGTAGGAAACCGGGCCGCTGGGGTCGTCGGCCCCTAGCCGACAGTTGCGCGTCGCCCCCTAGGCGGACGCCGAGCCGCGGTGTCAACTTGCGGCGAGGCGCACCCGCTGTACGTGGCCGGACCGCAGCCGTCGCCAATGCCGGTCAGCTGTCGTCGCATGAGCTTCTGTGTCGCGTCGGCGACACGTACCCCGACCGGCCGGCGCTGCTGGACATGAGCGCTCAGTGGGAGCCGGAAGTCACCAGGCAGCCTTCTCGTGGGTCAGCCCTCGAACCAGGCCGGCAGGGACTGTCCCGGACCCGGGCGCGCGGATCTCATCGTGCGCCGGTGGGTCGGTTGCTCCCCCCTCCGGAGGGCCGGCTCAGCGCGTGACCAGCGCGGCCGCGGCCGCCAGGACCGCGATACCCGAGGATCCCAGCGCCCAGATGGCGTACCGGTGGGCCGCCCAGGCCCACTCCCTGGCCTGGCGGAGGTTAGCTTCCTGGTCCTGGACGCGGTCGTAGTGGTCCAGCAGGCCCGCCTGGCGGGCGCAGGCCCAGCAGTGACCAGCGTCGAACAGGCCCGGTGGATGGTCATGGTCGATCAGCATGGTGCTCCTCCCGCTCGACAGCGACCGGTCCGAAACGCTTGTCAGTGGTCGAGGCGATCACCGCCATGACCGTAGGAAGCGCGCCAGCCGCCGTCGTCGGCCTGTAGGCGACAGCTCCGCGTCGGCCGCCGGAGGAAGGCCGAGCCCTCCTGTCAACTTGTGGCGGATCGCGATCCGCCACAAGTGACTGGGCCACAGCGGTCGCGAACGCCATCGACCTCCCGCCGGCCCTGGATGGTGGCGGGCCGCGGCCGGCCCTCGCCGCCGGATCCCGACTGGAGGTACTGCGCGAGGTGGACCGGCCGCGCCCTAGTCGCCGCGCCGCCCTGCGGCGACGGGCTGCCGGGACGGGTCGTCATGTCGCCTTGCCGGGCGGCGCAGGAGCCAGGCGACGGTCAGGGCGACCAGGACAGCCCTGGCGAGCGCCAGCCCAACCCGGCCGGTGAGGTGGTGGATGTGGCGCCAGCCGGCGCCGGCCAGGTAGCCGAGCAGGACGTGGGCCGTCGCCCAGACGCTGGCGGCCGCGCCCGTCCACAGGGCGAAGGTCCGGTAGCGCAGGCCGAGGATGCCAGCCAGACCGGGAAGCACGACCCGGGCGCCGGCGGTGCCGCGGCCGACGACCAGGGCCCAGCCCCCGCCCCGCAAGAGCAGGGACTCGACCTTGCGCAGGCGGGCCGCGCCGACCCGGCGCCCCAGGGGGGAGCTGAGCAGGCGTGGCCCCCAGCGGTGGCCGATCCAGTAGCCGACCGAGTCGCCGGCCAGGGCACCGGCGACCCCGACGGCCAGGGCGTCGCCCAGCGGGATGCGGCCCTGCTGGGCCAGCACGCCGCCCAGCAGCAGGGCCAGTTCGCCCGGCAGCACCAGGCCCAGGAAGGCCGGCGCCTCCAGGGCCGGGAGGGTGAACAGCAGCGCCAGCGCGGCCCAGCCGGAGGCCGACAGCAGGCCTTCCGCCAGCTGTCCCATGGTCCCTCCCCGGGTAGTCCGCAGCTTTCCACTCGACGGTACGAAGCGGTTCCACTGGCGTCGTCGGCCCCAGCCGACACTTGCCTGTCGGCCGCCAAGCGGACGCCGAGCCGCGGTGTCAACTTGCGGCGAGTCACGACCCGCCGTGCCTGGCCGGACCGCGGCAGTCGCCAACGCTGCCGAGCTCCAGACGGGCCTCAACGACGATCACCATGGCTGACCTGCCCGGCCGGACAGGACAACTCAGCGGGCGCCGGGCGTGACCAGGCCGCTCTCGTAGGCGATGGCCACCAGCTGGGCCCGGTCGCGCGCCCCCAGCTTGGCCAGCAGCCGGCTCACATAGGTCTTGGAGGTGGCCGAGCTGACCACCAGCCGCTGGGCGATCTCGCCGTTGGACAGGCCATGGGCGACCAGGGTCAGCACCTCCCGCTCGCGCTCGGTGAGGGCGTCCAACGCGGCTGGAGCGACCTGGGTCGGGTCGGGTCGGCCGGCGAACTCGGCGATCAGCCGGCGGGTGATGCCCGGGGCCAACAGGGCATCACCGGCGGCCACCACCCGGATGGCGGCCAGCAGGTCGGCCGGTGGCGTGTCCTTGAGCAGGAAGCCACTGGCCCCGGCCCGCAACGCCTGGTAGACGTACTCGTCCAGGTCGAAGGTGGTCAGCATCAGGACCCGCACCCCAGCCAGCGTCGCATCGGCGGTGATCTGCCGGGTCGCCTCCAGCCCGTCCATCCTGGGCATGCGGACGTCCATCAGCACCACATCGGGCCGCTCGCGGCGGGCCAGCTCCACCGCCTCCGCACCGTCGGCGGCCTCGCCCACCACCTCCAGGTCAGCTGCGGAGTCGACCAGCAGCCGAAACCCGGCCCGCACCAGGACTTGGTCGTCGGCGACCACCACCCGGATGCTCATCGCCGCTCCGCCGCCAAGGGCAGCCGAGCGGCCACCCGAAAGCCCCCGCCCGGGCGGGGGCCAGCCTCGAGGTCGCCGCCGAAGGCGGCCACCCGCTCCCGCATGCCGATCAGGCCGTGGCCGACCCGTGCTTGGCCGTCGCCGGTCGGCGCCCCGACCCCCAGACCGTCGTCGGTGACCTCCACCGTGACGTCCCGGTCGCGGTAGCCGACCACCACCTGGGCTCGTGCCGGGCCGGCGTGCTTGACCACGTTGGTCAGCGCCTCCTGCACGATCCGGTAGGCCGACAGATCAACCCCGGCTGGCAGCGGCGACGGCGTCCCCTCCACCCGCAGCCGCACCGCCAGCCCCGCCTTAGCCACCTCGGCCAGCAAGCTGTCCAAGTCGGCCAGACCCGGCACCGGGGCCAGGTCGCCCTGGGGTTGGCTTTCCTGGCGCAGCACGCCCAGCAGCCGCCGCAGCTCGGTGAGGGCGGCCCGGCTGGTGGCCTCGATCGCCGACAGCGCCTTGGCGGCCTCCTTGGGCTGGGTGTCGGCGACGTGCGCGCCGACCCCGGACTGGACCGCGATCACGCTCATGGCGTGGGCGACCACGTCGTGTAACTCGCGGGCCAGGCGCAGGCGTTCCTCGGTCACCGCCCGGCGGGCCAGCTCCTCCCGGGCCAGCTCCAGCTCGGCGGTCCGCTCCTCCAGCCGGGCGGCGTAGGCACGGTAGTTGTGGGCGAAGTAGCCCAGCAGCCACGCGGCGCCGATGATCAGCGTATTGGTTACCGGCGTCGGCCATTGGAACCTGCCCGGGGTGAGCTGAACGGCCGCCGAGCCGACCTCGGCGGTGGCCAGGCCGGCCAGCGAAACCCACTGGTCGCCGTAGGCTGCCACGGAGTAGACCGCCACCAGGATGGCCACCCCGAGAGACTCCGGCGGCAGGCCAAGGGTCGCGAACGCCAGCCCGCTGGCCACGCTGAGGGCAAGCACGGGCCCGGGGAACCGCCGCCGCGCCGCCAGCGGCAAGGTGTGCAGCAACGCAAGCGCATATCCCAAGGCGAGCGTGCCGCGCGGCAGACCCCAGCCCACCAGCTCAACAAAGAAGATCGTGCTCACGCCAGCGGCCACCAGCGCCAGCCCGCTGTCGAACAACCAGGACCTGGCAGGCAGCCGCCGCGGCCCGCCGGCCCCACTGGCCTGCTCCTTCATGCCATGACGCTATCGCCACCGGGCAGCCGCTACATCCCCCCACAGGTGACAACCCCCGTACACCCAAAGGCGACACCCACGTCATCCGGCTGTACGCCCAACCACCAGACCCTGTACTGATCCGCTCCTCTACGACCGCACCCATCCACTCGCCATCCACTCGCCATAACGGATGACGCATTGCCGTCCGCTCTACGCTCGATCCGTAATCGTCTGAGGACAGCGATGCACAAGGGTGCGTTTGCTCGCGCCCAGCGGCGGCGAGGCGGACGGGACGGGGGCGGTGGCGGCGTGCGGAAACCTGGCGGCGAGGCCGGAGGACTGCACCCGCGAACTCGCTGACAGCGTGAAACCGAGGTTCGCTGGAGCTGGCGGAGGGACTCGAACCCCCAACCTGCTGTTTACAAGGTGTGTGCCGACCGTCCGGCGGGACCTGGCGAGCGCGGTTCTCGCAGGTCAGGTCTGGTGCCGAGTCCGGCCTGTCAGGAACGGCTCGGTCTAGTTCGGGTCGGTAGAATGACGCCGAGAATGACAGCAGCGCAAGCCGACGCCTGTGGACACGATCCGCCCGTCTACCTCAGTTCTTCCGGGTCACCAGGAAGATGACACCCAGGATCACGTCCACCAGTGCCCAGAGCACCAGAATGAAGATGAAGGCGATCCCACCGCCGATGGCCGTCCCTGTCTGACAAGCCTCAAGGTCTGAGCCCACCTTGCCGGCGCAGTCATCTGCAATGCCTCCAACGGCAGAGATCATCCACCAGAGGAACAACCCGTTGATGGCGAGGATCACCCACATGAAGACCCTGCGGCGCCGTCGTGGCTGTTGTGGTGGCGGTCCCCATCCCGGCTGTGGTTGCTGGCCTGGTGGTCCCCACTGAGGCGGCTGGCCCTGCTGGGGTGGCTGCTGGCCCCATTCCGGGAGTGGCTGAGTCTGCTGTTGCGGTGGTGGCTGCCAACCCTCGGACGGCCGATCGGGTGGCTGTTGCGACATGCCGCGCTCCTTCCTCCTTCGTCCCGCTACCAGGGCAAATCGGCTGAGCAGCCCGGGAAGCTACCCCAAGTCCCGCGGAGAGCGTCGGTTGGAGGAGTCTTACTGCGCCGCTCGGGCATATGAGTACAGGCGTCCGGCTATCACCATCTGGTACGGGCTCGGGGACCGGACCATCCATCCGGGCTCTAGGCTGTGCCGAGAACGAGAACACCCTGGCACCAGATCCGTAGCCTGGTGCTCTGCGTCGATCTGGTCGGCTCCAGACGGATCTGGCCTGCTCACGTTGGGTGCCTCGTCGATCCAGACGGATCCAGACGGGTCCTGTTGGATCGTCTGGATGATCAAGCGGATGATCAAGTGCCTTCCGACAAAGAGTCGGACGGCACGCGCGGTATCCCGTTGTGCAGGAGGCCGATGTAGAGTGCGAGCTTCGAGCCACCTGAGAAGAGGGCGCAGAGAATCCGTGAGGTGACCAGGATGGGCTGGTTGAGGAAGCTTCTCGGCACTCCAGATGCCCCAGGCTACGCAACCGACCTTCCGCGACCACCGCGCCAGACCAGCACGGCCGGCCAGCCGTACATCCCGGCTCCCCCAAAACAGCCCGTGGACCCCGCTTGGACGGCGACGATGCCCACCCTACGCCCAGAGGGGTACCTGCGTGTTGTCGGTGAGAGCTACCGCCAGGACGCATTGCGACGGGTCTTGGCGGGAGTCGGCCCGCATCGGCTGGTGTTGGCGCAACTGGTTCGCGACCGAACCAATCCCCATCATGGTGGTGCCGTGGCCGTCTTTGTGGGGACGGATCACGTTGGCTACATCAGTCGCAACGATCTCGGCTACGAAGGCTATGAGGGCCAATCGCTCTACAGGGCCCTCGCGCGGTTGGCTGAGCGTGGCTCGCCCGCTACGTGCTGGGCGCGGGTGAACGGTGGCACACCCGATAGGCCATCGATCGGCATCAGTCTCTTCACTGGCGGCTATGAGCGACCTGACAAGCCTTACCCGTTCCCTGTTACCGTGCCGCCTGATAGCTTCGCCACGGTGCTCGGCGTCGAGGCACACCAAGACCTGTTGGCTCGGTTGCTCAACCGGCAGGAGGAGGCAATCTTGTCTGCTCGGTTGACGGTGGCCGAGGCCAATCCGGCTCGTCCGAAAGCAGGCGGCCCAGTGCTGCTCGCCGCGATCAATGGCGTAACGGTCGGTGGCCTCTCGCCGAAGGAGTCAGCGGCACGCATCCCGATCGTCAACGAGCTTGAAGGTCTTGGGTGCGAGGCTCACGCGCTCGCTCGGCTTCGGCGCAGCACCGGCCAGCGGGGTGGCGTCATCTGTTCAGTGTCTACACTAGTGCTGGACCGTTGAAGGACGTCTTTATCCTTGGAGCTGGCTTTTCAAAAGCCATCTGCGAACATATGCCCCTCCTTC
>WNGB01019384.1_pt1 | contig 11531 bp, 12 predicted proteins | sample 5400681 | NCBI WGS metagenome assembly WNGB01 (sample SAMN13153367, study PRJNA577476) | soil metagenome | isolation source: 115 cm soil or saprolite under grassland replicate 2 | place: USA:California | collected 2016-06-15 | reverse complement strand
AGCGGCGGGATGTCGCCGCCGATGACCGGCTTCTCGTGTAGCCAGGCTTCGAGGTAGCCGATGCCGAATGTCTCGTGCACGGACGGCATGGCGTAGACGTCACACGCGTCGAGCGCGGCCGACTTCGCCGCGGCGTCGGCGCGCTCGATCTCGATGATGCGCTCGTCCGCGTAACGCGCGAACTCGTCGACCATCGCGCCGTAGAAGCCGGGCACGCCGATGAAGACGAACCGCGCCTCGTCGTGGCGCCGCCACACGAGCTCGGCCGCGTCGAGGAGGTGGATGTAGCCCTTGTAGCGCTCGCGCCGCCCGACGTAGAGGATCAGCGGCGCGTCTGCGGGGATGCGATGACGCACGCGGAACCCGACGCCGTCGTGAGAACGTAGGGCGTTCGCGCCCATGCCCGTCGTGATCACGCGATATGGATCGACGCCGAGCCCGCTGAACCAGGCGCGCTCCCAGTCGGTCATCGTCGTGATGACCGTCGCTCGCCGATAGCGCAGGAAGTCCGCGGGAGTGTCCCCACCGTGGAACTGGCCGGGATGCGCGAGCGGCGTCAGGACGACCGGCAGGTCGAGCTCCTCCGCGACGCTCAGCGAGCTATCGAGGTACTCGCGGCCGACGTTGTGGATGAGGTCGCGGTCCTCGGCATGACGCTCGAGCTCCTCGAGGCGCATGAGGTCCACAAGTGTCGACGCGTCGGCGACGTGCCCGAGGAAGCCGCCACGCGGTTTCACCTGGATGACGTCGACGCCGCGGTCGTCGAAGCGTGGCCGCTCGTCGAAGGCCTGTCCGCAGACGACACGGACGTCGTGCCCACGTGCGGCCAGGCGTGTGGCCCATTGATAGGTCAGGCTCTCCGATCCACCCATCGCTGCGTAGGTGCGTTTTGTGAAGAGGACCTTCATCCGGAGACGCTCCCGTGCAAAGTCGCTGCCGAACCGCGGGTCAGGATGCGGCCGCGGTCTCGTCCATACCGATGAACTTCGCCCATGCGCGCTCGCCCGCACGAACATACGACGAATACAGATAGGTCGGCGTGGCCGGCGGCCGCTTCGGTTGACGAAGGAGCGTCATGTGCGACTCCGAAAGGGTGCGACCGCCCTTGCGGTGGTTGCAGGCCCGGCACGCGGCCACGACGTTGTCCCAGGTGTGCTGCCCACCTCGATGACGCGGCATCACGTGATCCAGTGTGAGGTCATTCCCTCGCTTGCCGCAGTACTGGCAGGTGTGGTCGTCGCGCTGGAGGATCTCCTTGCGCGTGAGCTTCACGACCGGACGCGGCCGCTTGATGTGATAGACGAGGCGAATGACCGACGGTGACTGCAGGTTGAGGCGCTCGCTGGTAACGATGTGACCGTTCTGCTCGATGACCGTCGCCTTCTGTTTCGAAAGCAGGACGACAGCGCGCCGCACGTTGCACACGTTCAGCGGCTGAAAATCGAGGTTGAGCACCAGCACGTTCGCATCAACGACCGCCATGTTCCGATTCTACGGGCAGGGCGTTACGATTGCGTACACATGGCCTCCCCGCAGAACACCTCCGGCGCGAACGGTTCCACCGGCACGTGGACGCTGAAAAGCGGCCTCGCGCGGATGCTCAAGGGCGGCGTGATCATGGATGTTGTCACCGCCGAGCAGGCGCGGATCGCCGAGGATGCGGGCGCTGTCGCGGTCATGGCGCTGGAACGGGTGCCGGCGGACATCCGCGCCGCGGGCGGCGTCGCCCGCATGAGCGATCCGCAGAAGATCATCGAGCTGCCGACGAACAGTTCCACGTTCAGAAGCACGACTTCAAAGTGCCTTTCGTCTGTGGCGCGCGCGACCTCGGTGAGGCGCTGCGCCGCATCCACGAGGGCGCGGCCATGATCCGGAGCAAAGGCGAGGCAGGCACCGGCAACATCGTCGAGGCTGTGCGCCACCTGCGTGCGATCCTCTCGGAGATCCGCGGGCTCGCCGGTCTGAAGGACACCGGACTCGACGCGAAGGCCGAGGAATACCGAGTCCCCGTCGAACTGGTGCGCGACGTTGCGGAGCATCAGAGGCTTCCCGTCGTTCTCTTCTGCGCCGGTGGTATCGCGACACCCGCGGATGCCGCGCTCACGATGCAGCTCGGCGCGGAAGGCAACTTCGTCGGTTCTGGCATCTACAAGTCCGAGGATCCGGCACGGCGCGCGAAGGCGATCGTCGAGGCGACGACCCATTTCACCGACGCGAAGCTCATCGCCGAAGTGTCCCGTGGTCTCGGAGAGCCGATGCGTGGTCTCTCGCTCGAGACCATTCCGTCCGGCGAACGTCTTGCCGTCCGCGGCTGGTAGCCGTTACACGGCTCCTGCCGTCGCTCGTCCTCATGAATGAGCAAGCTCATTCCCTCGTCCTCGCTAGGCAGTAAGGCCTTCGGCTCAGCGCAGACCGCGCGCGTCGGCGTCCTCGGCCTCCAGGGCGACTTCAGCGAGCACCTCAGCACGCTGCGCGCCATCGGCGCCGATGGCGTCGACGTGCGCAGGCCGGAACAGCTCGACGACATCGACGCGCTCATCATCCCCGGCGGCGAGAGCACGACGATCGGCAAGCTCGCGCAGAACTACGGGATCATCCCGAAGCTCCAGGAGCGCGCGAAGGCTGGGATGCCGGTGTGGGGCACCTGCGCCGGAGCGATCTTCCTCGCGAAGGACGTGCCCGGTCATCCGCACCCGCTCGCGGAGTTGATGGACATCACCGTCGAACGCAACGCCTTCGGCCGGCAGATCGACTCGTTCGAAGCGGACGTCGAGGTGGAGGGAATGTCGGGCGGTCCGTTCCACGCGTCGCGGCGCGTGACGGCAATCTGCTCGCGACGTCGTTCCATCCCGAGCTCACCCACGATGAGCGCTTTCATCGCTTCTTCCTCTCGCTCGGGAAGGGCTGAGTCCGCTTGCCCGCGCGCGCGGCGACGCCGTTCGACATGCGCCGCGTTTCGGCATTGCTTGAGTCCGCGCTCCGGACGCGCGAGGGCATCGTCGCCTCCGCGCTGCCGGTGCCGCTCGCCGGTGGCGCGATCGGCGGCTGGCGCGGTTTGATCGGCGGGCTGTTCGGTCTGGGTGGGCGCCTTCGCGTCTACCTGGAGGAGTATCGCGGCCAGCTCCGCAGCACCGCGCTCGTGTACGACGGGCAACGGCCCGAGTGGGTCGTTCTCGTGCTCGCGGCGCTGCCCGAACCTGGCGGCACCGATAGCGCGTTCCGCCTTCTCTCGGGCATCAGCGCGTCGGCGGCCCGACATGGGATGCAGCGCCTCTTCGCGGCGGTGCCCGATGAGGCCCGTCCACGGGAGACGTTCTTTCAGGCGGGCTTCTACTCCTACACGCGCGAGACCTGGTACGCGGCCGCGCGCGCCGCGCTACCCGCGCCCTCGTCGCGGATGCGCGCCCGCGAGGCGACGTCCGTCGACGCACACGATCTCTTCCGCTTCTACGTGATGACGACGCCGCACGCGGTGCAGCGCGCCGAGCAGCTCTCGGTGCAGGACTTCGATCTCGGCCGGCGCGGTGGCGCCTACGACCCACCGCACCTCATCGGAGGCAACCCGCTCGCGATGCGCCTTCGCATGGCGCTCATCGACCACGATCAGTCGAAGCCCTGCGCCGTAGCGCTCGCGTTCGCCGGAATGGAGCGCCACCCCAACGTCCTCAAGGTTCGGACCGACGCGGGCGACGTCGACATCGCGCGTGATCTCGTTCGTGCCGCCGCGCGGACCGTGCCTCCGGGCAGGCCGATCACCTCACCGGTTCGCTCGTACGAGGAGCACGTCGCACGCGCGCTGTTATCGGAAGGCTTCCGCGAGGCCGCCACGGCGATGCTCTTCGTCAAAGAGCTCGCCGTTCGCGTCGAAGAGCCGGCACTCGCGCCGGCCGTGGTGCGCTAGCTGCCGGCGCGCGATCGGCTCAGGTGCTCACCGGCGGCATGTACCTGAACTCCATGCGCTCGACGTAGAGCTCCGCTGCCCATCGCGCTAACGCGTTGGCGTCCGCGGCGTCCTGCTGCTCGAGCTTGAAGATGCCGATGTTGAAGAACTTGATGTCCGCCAGGGTGGTCCCGAGGTCGGGTGTGAGCAGCTGCAGCCGTCCGTTCTTCTCCTGACCGTCAGAGTTGTCGCCCTGCACGACGAAGCTCTGGAACCATGCCATCCATGAGGGCAGCGATACCTGACTGAACGTTACCTTCACATTCGGGAACGAGGGCGCCGCGGGTTTCACTTGCATGTCGCGCGCGTCGCCGAGCGAATCGGTGACGACCCCCTGCTTGATGGTGAACGCCTCGATCTTGTTCACTCTCGTGCAGTCCACTCCGTCGATCTCGAGGCGGAAGTTCGAGGCCACCCACAGCTTTTGCTGGTGCGGGTCGAACGGGATCTGCTCGCCGGAACCGGGGACGTACTCGATGAACTCAGGCTGGAAGTTCACGGTCAGGTAGCCGGGCTCCTTCGCCGAGGCATCGCACGCGGGAATGGTCGTCTCCGTGAGGACCGCGTCCTTGAACTCCCGCGCGCTCCGCGCGATGTACTCGAAGTCCGCCAAGATGACCGAGCCGTCGTGGCGCGTGTAGTTCATCTTCCAGGATGCGGCGATCCAGTCGTAGAACGCCTTGTTCATCGAGAAGCCGACCTGGAGGCTGAACTCCTCGTACTTCGGCGAGCCGATGTGTTTCTTGGTGAAGCCGCCGCTCGCCCCGAATGTCTGTTCGATGACGTCCGCGGTGATGTACCCGCCGTCGATCGCCTTGAGGAAGCCGGCGTTCGAGCCATCGAGCGTGAGGAAGAAGTTTCCGGCGATGTACGAGCGCTCGCCGATCGGGCTCGCGACCGCCGCCCCCTCCTGCGGCAGGGCCGCCGCGGCTTGCGTCGGCTTCCACACCGCGGCCGCGAGCGCCACACCCGTGGCGCCGGCGGCCGTGCCCAGAAAGCTACGTCGTGATGTCGTCCGATCCTGATCCATTCCCATCCCCTTCACCGGCCGTGCGGTCCGCCGGCGCGACACTAACACCATCGGTCGTATTGACAAGGCGCACGAAGCCGAGCGCCAGGGCCAACTTCGCGAGGCGCAACGCGGACGACTCGAACTCCGAGTACTCGATCGCATCCGCCGCGAACCGCGCTGCCGCGTCGCGCACGGCGTCAGCCAGGGTGCGCCCCTCGAGGCGTGACAGGAGTTGCGCTGAGAACGCGTCCACGGCGGTTGCGAAGCGCAGCCCTGACTCCAGCCGGAGCGTCGCGGCCTGCACCTCGAAGACGCCGTCGTGCGCGCGAAGGATCTGATCCAGGCGATGCTCACGTACCAACGTGAGCCGGGCATCGAGGAGCTCACGATCGTCGCGAAGCCCGACCAAGTAGTCCTGTGCCGCGATGAGCTCCGCGATCTGGTCGCCGGAGGCGGGCTCGCGCTGCCCGCGCAGGTCGTCGAAACGCACCCAGTTCGGCCCGCCGCTCCTCTTTCGGAGGATGAACGCGCCGTATGCGATCGACGCGAAGCCGAGACCGGTCAGGTACTCGGTCCACCGGTCGAGCGCGGCCGCGTATTCGGTGGTGCGGCTTTGCAAGGGCGAATTCCAGCTCGCGGCGTACATGAGCGGCAGCTCGCTCGAGTGATGAAGAGCCCAGATGTCGCACGGCAGATCCGCGATCCACGGTCGCAGCGGATCCGGCCACGCCTCACCTTGCCGCACGCCCCAACTACCGAGGACGAACGCGAGGCCGCCGTCTCGCAGGTGCGCCGGCGCCTCGCGCACGACCCGCTGGGTCACCGCGTCACCGCCGAGGCCGCCGTCCCGGAACACGACCTTGTTCTCGGGCGAGATCACGAACGGCGGATTCGACACGATGAGGTCGAAGGTCTCCCCGGTGACGGGCTCGAAGAAGCTTCCGGCGCGACACTCGATGTTCTCGACGCCGTTCAGCGAACCGTTGAACAGGGTGAAATTCAGCGCGCGCGGATTCACGTCGCACGCGATGACGCGCTGCGCGTGGCGCGCCGCGAGGACGGCTTGGATCCCATTGCCGCAGCCGATGTCGAGCGCGCGCTCGATGGGGCGGCGCACGGTCAGGCTCGCGAGGAACACCGAGGAGCTCGCGACACCCATGACGTGGTCCGCGGCGAGATCGGGTGCGCTCTCGGAAGACCGGTCGCAAGCGATGACGAGGTCACCGGCCGGGAGCAGGCGGACCGTCGACTCGAGCCCGCCCGGAGAGCGACGGACGATGCCAAGACGCAGCGAATGCGCGACGGTCAAGGGGCTGAGCGCGGCACGCGCGTCAGCGAGCGGAACGGGAAGCGACAGCAGGAACAAGCGCAGCAACGTGGCCAGCGGAGCGCCCTTCGGGAGTAGCCGCACGATGATCGGGACATCGGATGGGCGGGGCGTGAGACTGTCGCTGTCTGTCCGGAGCATCGGCCGGATGCGTTTCGCGTCGTAGCCGGCGGATCGCAGCACCTCACCCAGCTTCGCGATCCCAGCGCGATCTTCGGTGTCGAGCGTGACGGGCCGTTCGCCGGCCTCTGCCCTCACCGGCGGGATGCTACTGATGGAGCAGCGAAAGCTGCTCCAGAAAGCCGGAGCGAAGCGGAGGTCCCCGGCGGTCTCGATATGCTCTTTGGTGAATGCAGCAGAGCGACGAGCTCGAGGCGCTGCTCCGGGGACTTGCACCCGACCTTGCGCAGCGCGTGCGCGCGCTGGACGGACTCGAGGCTCTCCTCGAGATCGTGATGGATCTCGGTCGTCTCCCTGAAGCGCGCTTCGTGGGCCGCGAAGAGATGTTGTCGCAGCGCGAGGTGTCCGCCGAGGACCTCGCGTATGTCATCTCGCACATCGGGCAGTTCGGCGGCGACAACCGCGCAGGTATCGAGCGGACGCTGCACCGGATCAGCGCGCTCCGCAATCGCGCCGGGAAAGTCGTCGGCCTCACGCTCCGCGTCGGCCGCGCGGTCTACGGCACCGTGGAGATCATCCGCGACATCGTCGAGTCGGGGCGGAGCATCCTGCTGCTCGGCCGGCCCGGCGTCGGCAAGACGACGATGCTCCGCGAGGTCGCGCGCGTGCTCGCGGACGACCTGGCGAAGCGCGTCGTGATCGTCGATACGTCGAACGAGATCGCCGGTGACGGCGACATCCCGCATCCCGGCATCGGTCGCGCTCGGCGAATGCAGGTGCCGACGCCGTCGCTGCAGCACGCGGTGATGATCGAAGCGGTCGAGAACCACATGCCCGAGGTAGTCGTCATCGATGAGATCGGGACGGAGCAGGAAGCCGCGGCCGCGCGCACGATCGCAGAGCGCGGGGTGCAGCTCATCGCGACCGCGCACGGCAACACGCTCGAGAACCTGATGCTCAACCCGACGCTCACCGACCTCGTCGGTGGGATCCAAACGGTCACGCTGTCTGACGAGGAAGCGCGGCGCCGCGGAACGCAGAAGTCGGTGCTCGAGCGCAAGGCACCGCCTACGTTCCAGGTGCTCGTCGAGATCCAGGCCTATCAGCGCGTCGCCATCTACAACGACGTATCGCAGACGGTTGACGCGATCCTGCTCGGGATGCCCGTCGCGCCCGAGATCCGCGAGCGCACCGAGGGCGGCGAGATCGCGCGCCGGACGCAGGCTCCCACCCGCGCTCCGGCGGACGCGGTCGAGCGCCGGAGCACGCCGCGACTGCCGGTGGACGACGCCATGCGCGAGACGATCAAGGTGTATCCCTTCGGTCTGTCGTGGACGCGCGTGGAGGACGCGGCGCGCGGTCTCGGGATGCCGGTGGCGATCGTTCGCGAGCCCGAGGATGCCGACGTGGTCTTGACCCTGAAGAACTACTACCGGCGCAAGACGCCGCGTCTCCGGAACGCCGAATCCGCGGGCATCCCCATCTACATCGCGCGCAGCAACTCCTCGAGCCAGATCGCGAGCGCGCTCGCCAGCGTCATCGATCTACGCCGCGGCCCGGAGGACCAGGCGCTCGAAGAGGCGCGCGAGGCGATCGAGGCGGTCGCCGGCGGGCAGAGCGACGAGATCGAGCTCGCGCCGCAGAACGCATATGTGCGGCGGCTGCAGCATGAGCTCGCGGAGCGCGCGAGCCTTTCGTCGCGATCGACCGGGCACGAGCCCGTGCGCCGCGTGCAGATCTATCGGTGAAGCGCGGCCTCTTCCTCTCCCTTGAAGGGGGCGAGGGCTCCGGGAAGTCGCTCCAGGCGCGCCGCCTTGCGGAGGAACTGACCGAGCGGGGTCGAGAGGTCGTCCTCACCCGTGAGCCCGGCGGCACCGCGGCGGGCGAGCGCATCCGCGACATCCTTCTGCACGCGCGCGAGATCCCGCTCAGCCCGGAGGCCCAGGTGCTCCTGTTCAGCAGCGCGCGCGCTCAGCTCGTGCGTGAGGTCATCCGACCGGCGCTCGACGCTGGAAAGATCGTCATCGCCGATCGCTTCTTCGATTCCACCGTCGTCTATCAGGGCTATGGTCACGGCGTACCGCTCCAGGCGATCCGTGAGGTGACCGCGCTCGCGGTCGGCACGCTGGTGCCTGATCGGACCTTCGTCCTTGACGTGCCGGTCGAGGTCGGGCTCGCGCGATCCGGCTGGCGCGCCGAGGCGCGGTGGGACCGGTTCGAGGCCGATGCGACCGACTTCCACGTCCGCGTCCGGGAGGCTTATCTGCGCCTGGCCGCCGCCGAGCCGCGGCGCTTCGTCGTCATCGCGGCCGACCGCGACGAGGCCGCGGTCGCGGGCGACATCCGGCGCGAGGTAGACGCGCTGCTCGGCGCTCCGGCGTAGCTGGCGCGCGAGGGTATAGTCCCGGCGGGATGAAGCTCGTGGTCGCGATCGTCCATCCGGAGGACGCCGGCGCGCTTGTCGACGCCCTGACCGACAAGGAGTACCGCGTCACGCGCCTTCACTCGCAGGGCGGGTTCCTCAAGACGAGCAACGCCTCGATCATCGTGGGTGTTGAGGAGGCCCAGGTCGAAGACGTGATCGCGACGATCAAGGAAACCTGCCATTCACGCACACAGCACATCTCTCCGATGCCACCGATCATGGAACCGGGGGAGTTCTACATGCCATATCCCGTGGAGGTCACCTTCGGCGGCGCCACCGTCTTCGTTCTCGACGTGGCTCGCTACGAACGCCTCTAGCGATCACACCGGTGCGCGATGGTCAATCGTGATCATCGCGATGGTCAATCACACCCTCGCGATGGTCAATCGCGATTGGTCATTGCTGAGGATGTGAGCTAGGCCGGTCCGCGCGCACGCTGCCGCACGATGTTCGGAGCGTTCCTCTTGCTGCTGGTTCGTGGTTGGCGGCGCGCTGTCGAGGTCGTTCGACCTGTCCTGGGTTAGGCCTGGCTAGCACCGCACAGCGTCAGGGTTCTCGCGACTTCTCCAGCCGGACGGCAGCTTCCGCGCGGTTCGACGCCCCAAGCTTCGCGCGCGCGTTCGCGAGATGACGCGCCACCGTGTGTGGGCTGAGGTAGAGCCGCTCCGCGATCTGACGATTCGTGAGGCCATCCGCCGCGAGCGACAGCACTTCGACTTCCCGTTCGCTGAGCGAGATATGCGCTCCCGCGCGCGAAGACAGCTTCGCCGCGGAGCGGCCGACCTCGTCGTTGCGCTTCGCGAGCCGCGCGAGGATGTCGCGCGCCTGCATCGTGCCGACGAGGCCGAGCACGTCGACCGCCGCGGTGCGCGCGGCGCTCGTCACGTTCGGGTCGTCAAGGTGGCGCATGACCACCTCGGTCGTGACCGCCGGCCTGCCCGCGGTGAGTGCGAGCTCGAGGATCGAGCGGCCGCGCTCGCCCGTGACCGTCATCGCCAGCGCTGCGTCGGCGGCGACCTCCGGCGGTGTAAGGATCGGCTGCCGCCACGCGGTCATATCCAGCAGCTGGTGGAGGCGGCGCGCCGTCGAGCTTTGAGGCTCGATGGCCAGCATCCACACCATTGAACTCACCTGCAGCCACACGTTGCCCGCGCGCCGCGCGAGGTGCTCGGCTTCCCGGAAGGCCTCGTAGTTCCTCTCGGCAAAGCCTGACAGGAACACTGGCAGACCGCGAAGCCCGGGTGGGCCGCGCCGCGCCTTGGCGAGGAGTCCCGCGAGCTCGGTGTCCCGGCTGCGTCGTCCCGAGCGAAGCTCGCTGGCGACGATCCATGAGATGGCCTGCAGCTCGGCCCGCGGCGCGGCCAGGCGCGCCGCGATGCGTTCGGCGAGCCGCGCCGCCCACGCGAGCGACTCGTCCTCGCGCAGCGCGAGGAACGGCATGAGAAAGAGGAGAATCTCCCACACGCCCTGCGGTGACGGCCCGGTCGACCGGCACAGGCGCGCGGGCAACGCGAGCTCGAACTCATGTTTTTCGCCCATGCCGAGGCGTACGAGCTCCGCCAGGTCCCGCGCGACGGTGCGCAGAGGCTCGCCTTCGTCGCCGAGGCGTTGCGCTTCGCGCGCGAGCGCGTGCGCGACGTCGAGGCGCCCGGCTTGTGCCTCGCCGATAGCGAGGCAAGTCGTGTCGTGCAGGCGGCGAAAACGGAGATGCCTGCCGATCGGTATGTCGTCGCGCCTCCACAGCAGGTCGGGGTAATAGTTCGAGATGCGCTGCGCCCAGTGCCTGTACGCGCCCATCGCGCGACGGGCCTGGAACTCGTAGGTCTCGAACAGCACGCGATGATGGGGCGCAGTTCCGGCGGGGAGGCTCGAGCGATCGACCGGCGCGGTGATGATGTCGCGCAGCCCAAGGACCTCAGTCGGCTCAAGTGGCTGCGCGGCGAGAGAGTTGCGGAGCGCATCCCACTCTCCGTGATCGACCATCGCCGACGCTCGATAGCGCTCGAAGACGGGATCGAAGCCGATCGGCAGCCGCAGCACGAGCTGGAACAGCTCGCGACCGTACGGTCCGTCGGTGACCATGGCATCCATCACGGTCTGGAGCCGCACGCGTACCTGTGGCCAATCGCCACCGCGGAATGCGGACACGAGCTCGTGCGGCAGGTGTTCGAACCCAACTGGCGCCCAGAGGTCGGGCTGGGCGGGGAGCTCCTGGCTACTCGTCGGCATCGGGTTCGCCTTCTCTGCCTCCGCGCGCGGCGGCCGTATGCACCCCGAACAACCCCAGGTCACCCTCCCCGAAGCGACTAGCCAGTCTCGTGCAGACAGGACTCTAAGCCCGCCGGCTGCTCGGTCGCAGAGTGACTGACGCCGAGTGGCGCAGCGAGCAGCGTGGACTGACCACCTTCATCCTGGCGATCGGTGGCTTGGCCTTGGTATCGCTGGTCATCGTCATCTGGTCGGTCCTTCCTCAGCAACCGCGCATCGATTCGAGTCTCTTCTTGTAGGGAAACGCGATCAATCCCGCGATTTCTCCAGCCGAACAGCGGCCTCGGCGCGGTTCGACGCGCCGAGCTTCGTGCGCGCGTTCGCGAGATGACGCGCCACCGTGTGTGGGCTGAGGTAGAGCCGCTCCGCGATCTGACGATTCGTGAGGCCATCCGCCGCGAGCGACAGCACTTCGACTTCCCGTTCGCTGAGCGAGATA
>WNGB01012490.1_pt1 | contig 11531 bp, 8 predicted proteins | sample 5400681 | NCBI WGS metagenome assembly WNGB01 (sample SAMN13153367, study PRJNA577476) | soil metagenome | isolation source: 115 cm soil or saprolite under grassland replicate 2 | place: USA:California | collected 2016-06-15 | reverse complement strand
TTCCTCGAGCTTTTCGCAGATTGGCACCCATTGTTCCTTGCCAGTGCGCTTGCCCAGATCCCGCGCGATCTCACGCATCACCGGCACGCGTGAATCGCCCTTCTTATAAACGCGATGACCGAATCCCATGATCTTCTCTTTCGTCCCCAGTTTTTTCATTAGCCAGCTTTCCGCCCGATCGGGCGTTCCGATTTCCTCTAGCATCTTCATGGACTCCTCATTGGCGCCGCCGTGCAGCGGCCCTTTCAGCGTTGCGACGGCTGAGGTCACTGCTGCGTAGATGCCGGCCAATGTCGAGGCGGTCACGCGCGCTGCAAAAGTGGACGCGTTAAATTCGTGATCGGCGTAAAGATTGAAAATCGTGTCCAGCATTCGGATTTGCCAATTCTGCGGAACTTTCCCCTCCAATTCATAAAAGAAATTGCCGGCTTGAGTGAGATCAGGCTTCTCCGGCAGCGGGTCTTCGCCGTGCGAGATGCGCCAGCCGTCACTGATTAGAGTGGAAACGCGAGCAATCAGGCGGATCGACTTGCGGACGTTGGCGTCGTGTGAATTGTCGCTTAGGTCCTTGTCAAAAGCGCTCAGCATGGATACGCCGGTGCGCAGCATGTCCATTGGATGAGTCTTGCTCGGCAAAAGCCGCAGCATTTCGATCACCGGACCCGGCAGCGCGCGTTCCGCGGCAATTTGTTGCCTAAACTCAGCCAGTTGCTTTCCATTCGGTAACTCTCCGTTGAGCAGCAGGTAAGCGACTTCCTCGAAGCTCGCTTTTTGCGCCATTTCATGAATGTCGTAGCCGCGATACATCAAACCGGCATTTGGATCGACCCAGCAAATTGCCGTTTCACCCGCAATCACGCCCGCAAGGCCCGGGCTGTATTCTGGTTTCTTTTCAGTAGGCATTGGTTTCTCTTTACTTGCGAATCGCAATCGTTCAACTCACCGGATTTAAGTACTTAAGATTCAACATTCACCCTTCCAACTTTCCGCCGCGAGATCGTAGTCCAGCAACTTATAAAGCTCCCCCCTCGTTTGCATTTTCTCTATCCAACCTGATTGCGTGCCGGCCTTTTTTAGATCGCGCAGAAATTTCTCGCTCGCTTTCATTGAAACGCGGAATGCGCTCTGCGGGAAAATCACCATTTTGTAACCGAAATCCGCGAGTTCTTGAAACGAAAGGAGAGGACTCTTGCCGAACTCCGTCATGTTCGCGAGCAGCGGCGCTTTCAACTCGCTGGCGAATGCCTTGAATTCATCTGCGTTTTGCAGCGCCTCGGGAAAAATCGCGTCCGCGCCTGCTTCGAGATAACGGCGGGAGCGTTCCACTGCCCGATCGAAATTTTCAACTGCCCGTGCGTCTGTGCGTGCGATGATCATGAAATCTTGGTCACGGCGCGCATTCACCGCCGCTTTGATTCTTCCAGTCATCTCATCAAGATCGACCACCGATTTGCCTGCGAGATGTCCACAGCGCTTGGGAAATTCCTGATCTTCAATGTGGCAACCGGCCAAGCCTGCCTTTTCCAGTTCACAAATCGTGCGCGCGACGTTCTCCGCGCCACCGAAACCGGTGTCTGCATCGACAATTGCCGGAATTGTTACCGCACTTGCAACATACCCTGCGAGCCTGACGACCTCCGTCATGGACAACAACCCAATGTCGGGCACGCCAGCGGTTGCGTTCGCCATTCCTGCGCCGCTGATGTATACCGCATCAAACCCAGCGCGTTCCACCTGTCGCGCGATCGCAGCGTTCGGAACACCGGGCAGCATGACGGGACCTTGCGCGATCAATTGCCGAAATCGCCCAGCTTTGCCTTTCTTTGTCATTCCGAACAGTCCTTTGTCATGGCGAGCGAAAGTCTTGCCCTGAGCGAAGTCGAATGGGTCGAGACCTCTCTAATTACTTCTTCGCCACCACCAACGCCTTCATCAGCTCGTCAACACTTACCGCTTCGTCCAGTTTCCAGGTCAGATCGACAATCTTCTTCGCGCGTTGTTGACCAATCGCTGGCTCAACCAGCGCAAAGAACTTGTCTTCGACCTCGGAATCTTTGAGAGGGTTCTTCGCGTGCCCGAGCGGATAATCGACTCGCCTGGTCAATCGCCGGCCGTCGACAAGATCGACATGAACGATATTCGCGACCGCCTCTGGGTACAACCCACTCAGCTCGCCATGACGTGCGACTTTCACGTTCTCCAAAAATTTCCAGACCTCGCGATCTGCGAAACGTTCACGAGCGAATTGTTTGTCGGTGATTTTGCCATCGATCAACGCGATAGCGGTAATGTACGGCAGACTGTGATCAGCTGTTTCGCGCGTTTCCGGTTTCCATTTCTCCGGCTCGCTCCCGATGATGTCCACCGAAGCATCGTGGCTCTCGATCGTCATCGACTTTGCCTTTGCAGGATCGCCAATTTCTTTTCGCAATGAGAGCGCTGCCTCAATGGCGCTTTGGCTGTGATATTCGGCCGGCCAAAATTTGATGCTCGTGTTCAAAATCATTTCCGGCGCGCCCTTGAATTTTTCGCCCACGTTGCCTAACGAAACGCCAAGTTCTTTTTCGAACCCCATTTGTCCCTCGAAGATCGGCGCAGGACCGGTCATCCCCGCCCGCGCGAGCAGGGCCGAGTAAACGCCTCGCCGGGCGGTGTCTGCGAATGCCACGCCTTTCCAGTGCGATAGTTCGCCCACGCGCGCCTGCCGCATGGCTGCGCACGCGACACCGGCGATGTTCACCGCGTGGCGCGTCTTTTCCGGATCAAGTTTCATCAAGCGCGCGCACGCAAGGGCCGTGGAGAACGCACCGTAAGTCACATGATCCCAGCCGCGTGCGCGAATACTGGCCGCGTCGCAGAGCCGGCATTGGACTTCATAGGCAAGTGCGATCGCGGCGATCAATTCCTGTCCACTTGCGCCTACGCTTTCCGCCACGGCCAGCGCCGCGGCAATATTGTCGCTCGGATGCGCCGGCTCTTTTGAAAGATAGGTGTCGTTGTAATCGAAATAGCGAATGCAACAGCCGTTGGCGAATGCGGTCCAGTCGGGCGGCGCCTTGTGATTGGTGCCAAGGATTGTCGCTCCGTGTTTTGCCGAAAAATCGGATGCGACTTTTCGCGCGATCGCACACGGCTCTTCATTCCATGCGCCGAGTGCGCAGCCCAGCGAGTCGATGATGCGCCGCTTTACTTCGTGCACGACTTCTTTGGAAAGATCTTCAAACCGGAACGAGGAGGAATAGTTGGCGAGTTGATGAGCAAGTGTTGTCTTCATGGAAAAGTTGCAATTTCAATCTGCCGACGAATTCGTAAGGGGCAACCCTGCTTCCCGTCATTCTGAGCGTAGCGCAGCGGAGTCGAAGAATCCCGCAGCGTAACCCAACGGTTTCATCAATGGATTGCTAGGTTAATTGCGTTGATGCCATTAACCTAGCGAACGGCCCATGGTATGAGCCTTCAGCCCTCGACTTCGCTCGGAATGACGGCAGAATAATTCCGTGAGCGAATTTCAGTTTGGCGGAGAATTTGTCTGGCGTCCCACGCCGGAGCTCGTCGCACAATCGAATCTTCAGCGCTTTATCAAGAAACACGGGCTCGGTTCGTACGATGAACTGATGCGACGTTCCACGACTGACATTGCGTGGTTCTGGGACGCGGTGCTGCGCGATCTCGATATACAGTTTTACCAGCCATACTCACGCGTGGTCGATCTGAGCGAAGGCAAACCCTGGGCGCGCTGGTGCGTCGGCGGCGAAATGAACATCGTTCACAACATGCTCGATAAATACGCCGGCACCGAGGTCGATGATCGCCTCGCCATCAAATCCGAGACCGAAGACGGCACTGCGCGCGCGCTCACCTACAAGGAATTACGCGAGCAAACCAACAAGATGGCCGCCGCATTGCGCAGCCTCGGCCTCGGTAAAGGCGACGCTATCGGCGTGTTCATGCCGATGGTTCCCGAAATCGTGATTGCAATGCTCGCGATCATTAAGATCGGCGGAATTTTTCTTCCGCTGTTCTCCGGTTTCGGCGCAGCGGCGATTGTTTCGCGGCTAAACGACGCCGACGCAAAAGCGCTTTTCACTGCCGATGGAACTTATCGGCGCGGAAAATTTTGCGCGATGAAACAGGTTGCGCACGAGGCCGCGTCGCAGGTCTCCACGCTGAAACACTTGATCGTATTGGGAACTGCAGAAGATCAGCAAGCGGAGCGCTTGCCCTATAAAACGCATTCGTGGAGCGACCTGATAGATTTATCAACTCCCGGCTCTCAACAACCAACTGCGCGCACATCGGCGGAGGACCCGATGATGATCATTTACACTTCGGGCACCACTGGCCGACCAAAAGGCGCGGTCCATACGCATTGCGGGTTTCCAGTTAAATCGGTGCAGGACATGTGGCATGGGCTTGATCTGCACCCGGACGAAACCCTTTTCTGGATGACCGACATGGGTTGGATGATGGGGCCATGGGAAGTTTTCGGCACGTTACTGCTCGGCGCAACGATGATGCTTTACGATGGCGCTCCCGATTTTTCCGGGCCGGATCGCGTCTGGTCGCTGGTGGATCGACATAAAGTGACCGCGCTCGGTGTCTCGCCGACGTTGATACGCGCGCTCCGCCGTCACGGGGACGAAATCGTGCATCAACACGATCTCTCAACGCTCCGTAAATTCGCTTCCACCGGCGAACCGTGGAATCCCGATCCGTGGATGTGGCTGTTCCAAAATGTGGGGCGCGGAAAACTTCCAATCATCAACTATTCCGGCGGCACGGAAATCTCCGGCGGGATCGTGATGGGCAATGTCCTCACACCAATGAAACCGTGTGCGTTCTCCGGACCGCTCCCGGGAATGGCTGCCGATATTGTCGATGAAAATGGAAAATCCGTGCGCGGCCAAGTGGGCGAGCTGGTAATCCGCGAGCCCTGGATCGGGATGACGCGCGGCTTTTGGAAAGACCGCGAGCGCTACATCGATACTTACTGGTCCCGTTTCCCGGACGTCTGGGTGCACGGCGATTGGGCCGCGGTCGATAGCGATGGACTGTGGTACATTCTTGGGCGTTCCGACGACACAATTAAAATCGGCGGTAAACGCGTCGGCCCTGCGGAAGTGGAGTCAATTCTTGTTGCGCACCCGCAGGTGAGCGAAGCCGCGGCCATTGGCGTCCCTGATTCCATAAAGGGCGAATCGCTGGTTTGCTTTTGCGTTTTGAAGAAGGGCGCAAATGGTGATCTCACCCTGGCCGGCGAATTAAAAAAGAACGTGGGACGTGACCTCGGCAAAGCACTTGCCCCGCGCGAGGTCGTTTTCGTTGCTGACATACCGAAGACACGGAATGCAAAAGTGATGCGCCGGATCGTGCGCGCCGCGTACCTGGGCGAAAAACTCGGCGATACATCCGCCTTGGAAAACCCGGCGTCGCTGGATGAAATCAAGCGGGTAGCGGAGCGAATATAAAACGTCTGCGCGGTAGGAGCTGAAAACCTGGTAAGTCAGCGCTGGTCGACGCTCGCAAAATTTTGTCGAGCAGTGGCACATCAGTAATCAGTAAACTGAGAAAGCCTCGTCCCTCCTGATGAAATTGACGTTCCTCGGCACGCGCGGTGAGATTGAGAAGCGAACGCGACGGCATCGTATGCATACCTCGCTGATGATCTCGTATCGCGGCGCGGATGTGATGATCGATTGCGGCCTCGATTGGCTCGGGAAATTTGAGCGGCTGCATCCGAGCGCGATGGTGCTAACGCATGCGCATCCTGACCACGCGTGGGGCTTGCGAGAGGGCGCACCCTGTCCTGTGCATGCGCCGCAAAAAACCTGGGAAACTTTAACGAGGTGTCGCGTCGAAGATCGGCGGCTGATCAAGGAGCGTACGCCCACGAAGATTTGCGGCATCACGTTCGAAGCGTTCGCAGTTGAACATTCCATTCTTGCGCCGGCCGTTGGATATCGTGTGAGCGCAGGGCGTGCGCGCATTTTCTACGTTCCGGATCTCGTGTTCATCCACGAGCGCAGTGCGGCGCTGAAAAATGTGCAAATTTACATTGGCGATGGCGCCACGGTAACGCGTTCGTTTATTCGAAGACGCGGCAAAACACTCATTGGCCATTCGCCGGTTCACACCCAGTTGACATGGTGCGAAAAAGAAGGTGTACCGCGAGCCATCATCACGCATTGCGGCTCGGAGATTGTCACTGGTAATGAACGCCAGCTATTCGCAAACCTCCGGGGCATAGCTGCTGAGCATGGCGTCGAGGTACGCATTGCCTACGATGGAATGAAACTTATGTTGTGAGGCACGTGCTTCTCGAAAAGCGACGCGCGGACGCGTGCGCACTCCCAAAGCTTCGCGAAACACGAATATGCGTTCGAACACATTTCGCGCGCAGTGCTTTCGGAGTGCGGTGAGTGCTCGCACCGCTTTGGGATCTGGCTCCGGGCACAGACATTCTGTTTGGAGCTTTTGGATTTAGCCTACCCTGAATCATGCGCCTCTTTCTTTGTGGCGACGTGATGACTGGACGCGGAATTGATCAGGCGCTGCCGCATCCCGTAAATCCAATCTTATACGAGCCATATGTGCGTGATGCGCACGAGTACGTCGCTCTCGCCGAGAAGGCCAATGGACCGATACCGCGCCCGTTGAGTTTCGATTACATCTGGGGCGATGCGCTGTGCGAACTGGAACGCGCCGAGGTTGATTTGCGAGTCGCAAATCTGGAGACCGCTGTCACCTCAGCCGAAACGCCATGGCCGGAGAAAGGGATTCATTATCGAATGCACCCTCAGAACATTGGCTGCCTCAGGTCCGCAAAAATCAGCGCATGCGCGTTAGCAAACAACCATCTGTTGGATTGGGGATACGATGGATTATCGGAAACCCTGAAAACTCTACACGCGGCAGGCATCGCGAGCGCAGGCGCGGGCAACGACTCCGAAGAAGCGATACAGCCTGCAGTGCTCAACATGCCTGGCAATGGCCGCCTGCTGTTATTCTCATTTGGATCAAGAACCAGCGGGATCCCGCAAGATTGGAGCGCCACCAGCATTTCCCCGGGAGTAAATCTGCTCGACGACCTTTCAGAAGCCACCGCCGCGCGGCTGGCCGATCAGATGCGCGTGCATCAGCGAACGGGCGATTTGATTATCGCTTCCATTCACTGGGGCAGCAACTGGGGTTACGAAATTCCGCGCGATCAAATCGCGTTTGCTCATCGCTTGATTGAAGAAGGCATTGCAATCGTGCATGGACACTCCTCTCATCACGTGAAAGCGATTGAGATCTTCAAGGAGCGCCTCATTCTTTATGGGTGCGGAGATTTCCTGACTGATTACGAAGGAATCAGCGGCCACGAAATGTTCCGCGGCGATCTGGCGTTAATGTATTTGATCGAACTCGACTCGTGCAACGGCGAATTGATCGCTGCGTGTTTGGTCCCGATGCGAATGCGGCGGTTTAGACTGGAACGTGCATCAGGCGTCGACGCCGGATGGCTTTGTAATCTCCTGAACCAACTGGGCGTGCAATTCCGCACTGGCGCAACCTTGGAGAAAGACAACAGCTTAATCCTAGAGTGGCGACGAGAATGACCGAGCTCGAAGCTGTAGCCGGTATCGGTGATGCCCGCCCCGATTAGCGCCGTTGCAACCGAGCCGGGGTCACCGACCACCGGCTACAGCAACGCCACTTCGCGCAGGAAGCGCTCCACTTCGGTCGGGTCCTTGAGCGAATAATTCGCCGCAGTGGGCCTCGGTTCCTCGCTCACGAGAATGCCAACGCCGCGCTGTTCGAGTGCGCGAAAGGCATCTTCGTCCGTGCGGTCATCTCCAATGTAGATCGGGCGCGCGCCTGCGCGCTCCAAGCCGAGGTTTTCCAATAACCAGAGCACAGCTTTGCCTTTATCCCATTCGGTGTAGGGCAGCAGTTCATAAACTTTTTTGCCGTCCATTCTGCGCAACTCTCGATGTCGGGCGACGACCTCGCTGACGGCGCGCTCCAGCTTGGGAAAGTCGTTTTCATTCACCTTCCGATAATGCGCAGCGATGGAGAAACGTTTTCTCTCAATGAGTGCACCCGCAATACCTGCGAGTTTTTCCCGAAGCTCTTTTTCCGCTGCATCCAGCGCTGGCAGGAACTTCGTCGCTTCTTGCCTCCGCAATCCGCGCGGTCCTGCGATATCAAATCCGTGGCTGCCAGCGTAAACAATCGCCTCGATAGCAACACGATTGCGAACGTCATCGAGATCGCGGCCACTTAGGACGGCGACCGACGCTCGCATGACCAACGCTTGCAGCGTCTGCCGCATGGAATCAGAGAGCAACGCGTCCTTTGGATCACTGACGATCGCCGTTAGGGTGCCGTCATAGTCGAGAAAAACGGCGAACTGATCACTGCGTCCAGCTATTTCTTGAACGTAGTCCAGCGCAGAAGGAATCATATTCGATTTAACAAAAGGAGTTAAGAGAGTTACAACGATACAGGGGTTACGAGATAAAAAAGGATTCCAGACTCACTCCGTTGTAACAATGTAGCTTTTAACCCGTTATTAAATGAATCGCCTGATCGTCGTTTCCAATCGATTGCCATTCGCGCTCGATTCGACCGGTGACGATCTTTGGACAGTGACGCCAGCTGCCGGCGGACTCGTTTCTGCCGTCGAGCCGGTGCTGCGCGAACGCGGTGGCATCTGGATTGGATGGCCCGGAACTGCGGGGGAAATCCCAAAGCGCCCGCTCGCGGAAGCCACACGTGACGCTGGTTACAAGGTCGTGCCGGTTGCCCTTAGTGAAAGCGAACGCGACGAATTTTACTACGGTTACTCCAACGAGGTGATCTGGCCGCTGTTTCACGATCTGCAAAACTTTTGCAGTTTCGAGCCTACATTTTGGGAAGCTTACAAGGGAGTTAACGAACGTTATGCTGATGCCATTGCTGACTGCTCGCGAGCTGACGACTTCATCTGGGTGCACGATTATCACCTGATGTACGTGGCGCAGGCATTGCGCGAGCGCGGTTTACGCGCTGCCTTGACGTTCTTCCTACACATTCCCTTTCCGCCGTACGATATTTTTTCCAAGCTTCCACAGCAACAGCGGCTGTTGCGCGCTCTTCTTCAATTCGATCTGCTTGGGTTCCAGACTCGGCGCGACGTGCGTAACTTTCTTGGATGCGTACGCCGCGTGATGTCGGACGCACGGATCGTTCCTCGCCGCGAACTTCAATTGGTCCGTTTCGAAAAACGCGAGATTCGCCTGGGGCATTTCCCGATTGGGATCGACTTCGACGCGTTTGAAAGGGGTGCAATGTCCGACGCGGTCGCCCGCAGATCTCAGGAGGTGCGCGCTAATTTTCGTGATTGCCAGCTGATCCTGGGTGTGGACCGGCTCGATTACAGTAAAGGAATTCCGGAGCGGTTGCGCGCGTACCGCGACGCTTTGGAACGCTACCCGGAACTGCGCGGTCACGTGGTTCTTATCCAGGTCGTCGTGCCGAGTCGGGTGGAGATTCCCAGGTATCACGAGTTCAAACAACGCATCGATCGCCTGGTCGGCGACATCAACGGCCGGTTCTCGACCAGTAATTGGTTGCCGGTGCAATATCATTTTCGAGGTCTCGATCGGGAAGATCTTCTCGCGCACTACCGCGGGTGCGACATAGCCTTTGTCACCCCGCTTAAAGACGGAATGAATCTGGTGGCCAAAGAGTATTGTGCCTGCCGCATCGAGGAAGACGGCGCGCTTATTCTTAGTCAATTCGCTGGCGCGGCGGAGCAGCTCAAAACCGGCGCGCTGCTGGTTAATCCTTACGATGTCGAGGAAGTTGCCGACACAGTTTTGAAAGCATTCCGCATGACCGATGCCGAGCGCACTGCGCGCATGAAGCGAATGAGACGCGTCGTGCGTGATGAGGACGTCTTTTCGTGGGTCGATTCGTTTCTTGCAGCAGGATCGCAGTTGGCGAGGAGGTTTCCACGTCGCCAGCGAAATCCGCGGAGAGGAATTTCGTCAATGTGATTGGATACAGAAGGTTGAAGAATTGAAGCAGCGAGGCTGCGTCCCCAGTGCGTCAACGTTTCAGCGCTTCAACCTCCTCGCCCCAAACTGGCTCCTCCAGTTGCAACGCGGGGTCGTCCAGCTCGGTGCGATTAAATTTCTCATATTGCGCAGAGACATCTGGCCATGGCCGCAAACGCAGCCTGACCCGATCGCCCGGCCGAAACCGCGCCGCAAATGTCCAGACGTTGTCGCGCATGCTCCACAAATAGACCACAGCCTGGGCATGTGACGCCGCATCGCGGAAGGTGTCCGCAGTTCCGGCGGTCTCGCCGCGCGAATCGACGGCCACAATATCGACCAAATGCAACGCCTCGATGTGATCCTTGTATGGCACGGTGCCCGGCCGCGGCACGAGCGAAATGCTTTCGACCGTTCCGCTGACCACGATTTCTTCGCCGGCTTTCAAACTCATAAACCGAGAAGGTTTTGCTTCACCCAGTTTTAGATCGAGAAGTTTCCAATTTCCAAACGACAACTCGCGCGCTGCAAATTCCCAGATCACCAGTTTTTTTCCGGCCAGGCGGTCGCGCCCGCGGGCGAGCTCGTTGCTCAAAATTTCGCGCGTGGCGAACGACGCATCGCTGTTTCGCAGGATGCAGTCAATAGGCCGACGCAACGCGACGCTCAGATGCTCGGCGAATCCGGCCGATTCGCCCCAGCCCATCGCTTCGAACGAAAAAATATTTGAAAAACTGTCGCCGAGCAGGAGCACTTCGGCCTCCTTGCTTGGCCGCCACAGCGCGTTGCCAATGACGACCTGTCGAATCGTTACTGTCTCCGGCGGGAAAAATTTATCACCTCTCGATAACTTCAACATCGCGGCGATGTCGCCGCGCGCGACGATCTCCTTTTCGATAATCGACGGCAATGTTGATCCTGCTGTTGGTGGCAATTGGAGAAAATCTGCCAATCGTTCCGCAACAAGCTCCATCGTCTCGGGCCGCCAGTGCGTGTCGGTTTCGAGGTAAAGAGGCCCGTTTTTCCCTCGCTCCATCAAAAGCGGCTCAGGATCGAACACGCGTACTTTCTCTCGTTCGAGCCGGGCTTTGAATTCGTTGAAGGACGGATTTGGTAAAGCGCCACTGGCCTGAGTCCGATTGGCGTTAGAAACGGCGAGCATTTCACCTTCAATACTTGGTTTCACCGACACCGGCAGAACCACCAGATCGATCCCGCGTGCGGCAAGCTGATTGCGAAAATCGACAATCGCTTGAATCGGATCGGGCTGGACACGGCTCGCTTGCAAACGGCGTTTCATCCGGACCGGATCGAGAAACGGCGGCCCGATCACATGATCGACATCGGCGCGATAAAACAGCCAGGGATCGTGACCCAAATAAACCTGCTCGTTGCCAGCGCCCAGCAGCACAGTGAGCAGATACTGCGTACGCGGCAGGAGCCATTGCGAGACTAACGACTCGTTTTCCAACGTGCGCTCGACGCGTTTCAGATCTTCAGAATCGG
>WNGB01012489.1_pt1 | contig 11531 bp, 8 predicted proteins | sample 5400681 | NCBI WGS metagenome assembly WNGB01 (sample SAMN13153367, study PRJNA577476) | soil metagenome | isolation source: 115 cm soil or saprolite under grassland replicate 2 | place: USA:California | collected 2016-06-15 | reverse complement strand
GTTTCGCCGCGCCCGCGGCGTCGAACGCCAGCAGCTGCGCTGGGTGGCGTGGGCGGCGGCGCTGGTGGCGCTGACGGCGGTCGCCGCGCTGGCCAGCGCGGCGCTGGGCCTGCCGGACATGCTCGCCTGGGCGACCGGGGCCTGCGTCGCGCTGCTGCCGCTGGCGGCCGGCGCCGCGATCCTACGCTACCGGCTGTACGACCTGGACCGCATCATCAGCCGCACGCTCGCCTACAGCCTGCTCACCGTGCTGCTGGGCGGCAGCTACGCCGGCGTGGTCCTGGGGCTGAGCCAGCTGCTTGGCCGGGACTCTCCCCTGGTAGTGGCCGGCGCCACCCTGGCCGTGGCCGCGGCGTTCCAGCCGGCCCGCCGCCGCATCCAGGCCGTGGTTGACCGGCGCTTCAACCGGCGCCGGTACGACGCCGCCCACACGATCGCCGCGTTCAGCGCCAGGCTGCGCCAGCAGGTCGACCTCGACACTCTGACCGCCGAGCTGCTCGGTGTGGTCGAGCAGACGATGCAGCCGGCCAGTGTGTCGGTGTGGCTGCGGCCGTCCGTCAGTGCGTCCCCCGGGCAGCGCGGCACAGGCGCATCCCGCGCGGCATCACAGGCGGCAGCTTCCCCGTTCGTTCGCACAGGTTTGTGAAACAGGCTCTAAGAAGTCAAAGGCCGCCGGCGGAAGCCAACATCTGGCCCTCGGAGCGGCGCAGGTTCAGGGTGACGAGGCGCTCAAGGAGCTTGTCATCGTCCAAGGGGTAGGGCCACCCGTAGGCGGTGTGAACGGCCTGGTCCAGCCGCTTATGGGCCTGGTCCAGCCAAGTCGGTCGCTGGTTGTACAGGTTGGTGAGCGTGCGTTGGCGCAGCAGCGCGGCATCGGCGCCGGGTGGGTTCAGCCAGCCCTCCCGTAGCCGATCCAGCTCCCGTGCCGCCGCCGCGACCGCCTCGGCGGCCTCGGCTGACGGCGCCGGCATGGGGAAGGTCTCGAACGTGGTGGTGGGCGTGTAGCGGAAGCCGCTTTCGACCTCGCGGAGCTGGGTGCCGAGTCCGCGCGCCCAGACCTCATGCACGCGGGAGTGCAGCACCCCGAAGAAGTAGTCGTCGTCGCGGGCGAACACGATCAACTGGTGGTCGGGCAGGGTCTCGCCAGGCAGCCAGGCGAACAGGCGGTGCTTGGAGACCGTCGGCGTGGCGAGGAACCGCTCCAACCCAGTGAGCGCCCGCCGCATCGCCGGGCGCGGCTCGACGTGCAGCCACCAGCGCTCGGCGTACGCCGCCCGCCGGTTGCTCGCCCGGACCGGCAGCACCTTGGCCTTCACGTACTCGAACGGCTGCTCGTACAGCGCAGCCTGCTGTAGGGGCAGCTCGGTGCCGAAGTCGACGATCCACATGCCGCGCGGCCGGCGGGTGAGGTCGAGGCTGTTGACCCACGGGCGCACCACCTCGGCGTTGCTTCGGCCGTCGGCGTTGGGGCTCGCCAGCATCCAGCGCGCCAGGTCCTCCGGGACGTCGAACGGGCCGCCCTTGGTGTCGCCCATGAAGCAGACGCCGAAGTTCTCTGGCAGCCGGCGCACCCTGGTGAGGTCCAGCCCCGCGGTGAGATTGGCGTTGATGGCAGCCACCGGGCGGCCGTCGAGGGTGCGGCTCGGCTCGGAGCCGTCGTCGTAGCCGACGATCGAGACGTGGACGGCGGCGCCTTCCACGACCCACGGCTCGTCCGACCATGCCAGGAAGATGTCGCCGGTGCCCTTGATCCGCTCAAGCACCCGCCGGTTCGCGCCGCCGCGGATGCCCTGGGTGGCGAGCAACCCGACCCGCTCGACCTTCCGCTCGGCGACCATGGCGCGGGCCTTCTCGTGCCAGTAGGCGACCAGGTCGGCCTCGGCCGGCACGCGGTCGCGGTAGACGCGGAACAACGCGTCCACGTAGCCGCTGCCGAGACCGCTGCGCAACAGCTTGCCGCCCAGGAACGGCGGGTTGCCGATGATCACGTCGGCGCCCGACCAGCTCGGCTCCCGCGGGTGCTCGGGGTCGCTGAGGTCGAGGATGGCGTCGCGGCACTCGATCGTGTCCAGCGGGCGCAGGATCGGGTCGCGCAGGTAGGAGAAGCCGTTGGCGAGCATCCACTGGATCTCGCCGATCCAGATCACCACCCGGGCCAGCTCGGCGGCGTAGGGATTCAACTCGATCCCCAGCACCTGCGCAGGTCCCACTTCCGGGAGCTTGGTCCTCCGCAGCGTCAGCGAGCCCCACAGGATCGCCTCGCGCTCCAAGTCCTTCAGTGCCTGCAACGCCAAGTACAAGAAGTTGCCGGAGCCGCAGGCGGGGTCAAGCACCCGCACCGACCGGAGCCTGGCGAGGAAGGCGTCGAAGACCGCCTGCGGGTTGCGCTCGGCCGGGGTCCGCGTGGTGACCCGCCGGCCTTCGGCGAGCAGCGCCTCCACCCGCTGCTTGGTGGCCTCGAAGTCGCGGCGCAGCGGCGCCATCAGCACCGGCTCGACCACCCGCAGGATCGAGGCGCGGTCGGTGTAGTGGGCGCCAAGCTGGGAACGCTTGCCGGGGTCTAGGCCGCGCTCGAACAGCGTGCCGAACACCGCCGGCTCGACCTGCGACCAGTCCAGCTTCGACACGCGCTCCACCAGCCGGATTTCCGTGGCGGTGAGCGGCAGCACGTCGGCGTCGTCGAACAGGCCGCCGTCGAACCAGTCGATCCGCTCCACGCCGAACAGGCCGCCGTGGTCGGCCATCTTGGCGAACAGGTCGCGCAGCCCCAGGGTGAACACGTCGGGGTTGTGCTGCGCGCCGTCGACCAGCCGCTCCAGCAGCCCGGCGGGGAGTACGCCGGCGTCCTGGGCGAACATGCAGAACAGCACCTTGTTGAGGAAGTGGGCGACCCGCTGCGGGTCGTGGCCCCGGCCACGCAAGGCAAAGGCGAGGGAAGCAAACTGCTCGGCCGCCTGGGCGGTCAGCTCCTCCCGGGTCTTGCCCGGCCGCAGCTCCTCGGGCTGCTGCATGACCGCCCGCAGGACGCGCAGCGGCTCCTCGGGCTTGTCGAGCAGGTCGCGAAGCGTGAAGGCATGCACCACCACCGGGGTGGCGGTGAAGTTGGTGTGGACCTCGAAGCGGTCGAGGTCGCAGACGACCAGCAGCGGCGGGTTCTCCAGCGCCTCGCGGTACTGCAACAGCTGGGCGTAGGCGGCCTTCAGGTCCTTGCGCTTGCCCTTGTACTCCCAGGCGAAGTGGCCGCGCTTCCAGACGTCGGCGAACCCGCCGCCGCCGCCGACCTTCTCGGCGCCCTTCTCGAAGGCGTAGTCGCGCCCGGTCGGGTCGGCCTCGTTCGGGGTGGGGACGCCGAGCATGCGGCACAGGTCGATGAACTGCTCCTGCGCCGCCGCCCGCTCGGTGGTGGTACTGCCGATCCACTTCAGGGCGAACTCGGCCGGCGTCATCCCCACCTCACCTCGGCGGCTCCTCCCTGCTGCGGGTACGTGGCGAACGAGCCTATCGCGTCAGTTACGCCGCCGTGGGCTGAGCGCCCGCCGCCTACCGCGGACTCCCTGCTGTTGGCCCGCACGCTTGGTCCCAACAGCTTCGGCGAGGAGCCCCCTCGCGCGGTGGACGCCTGCTACCTCGGCCCGCTGGTGACCAGCCCTCGCGGCGACGTCACCTGCGGATGGCTCGATGCTGTCCGATCGCCAGAATCCTGACCTTGCGGCTACCGCGCTCGCTGGCCACCGGAGCTACGGAAGGCGGCTCGCGCCGCAAAGCAGCCGCCGGCGTCAATCGGCAGCAGCCGGAGTGAGCAGCTCTTTGGGCCTGGCCGGCGTTGCGCGGACTTCGACGGCCAAGGCGCCGCTGGCGAGCCCGTCCGCGCCGCTTGAGGTCGCCGTCCAGTTGACCGGCAGGATCTGCCCGGCCAACTCGGCACGGACCAGGAGGTGGAAAGCGGCGAGCGCCTCCTGGCGCTTGGGGCGGAGGTCGACTGGCCGGAAGCGAAGGCGTACCGAAGCGCGGTTGTCGATGGTGACCTCGGGGATTCTGCCAGCGGCTTCTGCGGCGCGCGGCGGGCGCGGGGGCGTCAGACCAGGCAGGAGGCTCGCTGGTGAGGGCCGGGGAGTCCCGTACAGCCGTGGCCGCCGGGGGACCCAGTTGGCATCCTCCTCGTCCCCAAGGGCCATCACGGGGGCGGCGATGTAGAGCTCGACCTCGACCTTGGGGAAGTTGCGGTCGGTGTGGTTGCTGACCACCGGCTCAAGCCGGATGAGTCCACCTTTCCTTGCCGCGCTCACCGCCGCTTGAACGATCGCCTCCCGCGCCTCATCGAGGTAGGTCTCAACCTCCTGGCGATACTCCTCCGGAGACCGATCCTCCCGCAGCCCGAACCGAAGGCCGCCCACGAACGCCCTGGCCACCTGTTGCGCCACAGCGCGAAGATGCGCCTGAGCCGCCTCGAGCCTGGCCTGTTCCTCGGCGGTCAGCGCTTCCCCGGCGGCCTGGCGGCGCTCCAGCTCCTCCAGCTCCCCGAGGCTGAGGCCATCGCCGGCGTTCCGCCGGTTGAACCTGACCGGCTGCTTGGGATCGGGGTCGGCCTTCTGGATCTGGATGGGTGCCAGGGGTGCCAGGAGCGCCGCCCGTTCGGCGCTGACCCACTCGTCAGCCGCCGCCGGTCCAAGCTCCAACGGCGTGACCTGCGCGTGGGTCTCACGCCAGCCCACCTCGACCTCAATGTGGTCTGCCCGCCGAAGCAGCCGCTCCTGCAAGTACCTCAACTCGGCCGGCGAGGCGGCGTGGGTGGCGCCCCTGCGCCGCACGAAGATCGCCCCTGCCTGGTACTTGCCGAACTCGCGCTCCAGGCAGTAGATCGGGTCGCCCCACCGAGGCGGCTCCACGATGAACAGCGCCACATGGGATCCCTGGTAGGGCACGTTGTGGAAGCTCCACGGCGGGCCGGCATCCCCGAGATAGCGCCGCAACCCAGCGTCCACCTCGGCCGGATCGACCCGGTCGGTGCCATGGAGCCTGCCGGGCTCGACGCCGATCAGCAGATACCCGCAGCCCTTGAAGTTGCGGGCAGCCCGATCAGGGTGCCGGTTGGCAAAGCCCAGGATGTGCCGCGCCGCCTCTGCCCGACCTTCGATGGTCGTCAGCGAGCGGAGGGACTTCCACTCGATCCAGTCGCTCTCATCGGCAGGGTCAGCCTGGAGCACAGCCCGAACGAGGTCTTGCAGTTCGGTGGGCCGGCGCAGCGCCCTGGTGGACTCGATGTTCAACGTCATGGTCTGTCAGGAGGAAGGGAACGGCGGCATCGACCGCAGGACAGTATCCACCTCCACAGGTACTTGTCGCTCAGCCACTGGTCACCAAGTCGTGGACGGACACGGCCTGGCTAACGCAGGTACGCTGGAGCCTCCGGCGGCGACTCCCCGACGGGGAGGATGCGCATTGGACGTGCGGGTGCGGCGGATTGGCCCCAACAGCGCCGGCGAGGAGCTGTCGGCGGGCGCGGTGGACGACTGCTACCTGGGCCTGCTAGTCGACCAGCCGCTGGCCGCCATCCTGCCGGCGCCGGGCAGCCTGGTGGTGGTCGGCCCTGCGGCCCTGCTGGACGCGCGGGTGCGCCAGCCGGACGGCCGGGCGGTCTACGACCTCGTGACCGGCCACCCCGCCCGCACCTCCCGCGACCTCGTATTCGTGGCCGACCTGGCGGCGGAGCTGCGAACCTGGCAGGACACCGACTGGCGCGCCCAGGGCATCGACGTCGACGGGGTTGCCGAGGCGGTCGTGCAGCTTGCCCGCCGCGGTCAGGTCCGCGCCCGCTGGTACCACGAGCTGACTGCTTGGGACGCCAAGGCGCTGGGGCGGCCGGCGATGACCTACGCCCGCGCCGAGCTGCGCGACCGCCTGAGCACCTGGCTGGCCGAGCAGTACATGCGTTGGCTGCACCCGACCAGCGGACCCCGCCCGGACGACGAGCCGTTCCTGTAGGAGTGGACGGTCCCGGCCGACAGGTGGACGACCGGCCGGACGAGGTGTCCGGCGCGGAGGACAGGCTTGAGTTGTTGGACACGTAGGCGGACACCCGTCTGAGCGGACAGGTCAACCGGACGCCGCTGGGTGGACGCCCTGGACGGGGTGTCCAGGGCCGGGATCGGCCTCGGCGCGGCCGGGACCCTGCACCCGTCCGCGTTCGGCCGATGCCCCCGCCCGGCGGGAGTACCACCCGGCCCGAAGCGCTCGGCCGCAAGGTCGTTCGTCCTCGGCCGCCGTCCCAGGACCGTCCGGACGGCCCCGGGGACGGGCTGGGCGGCCTGCGGGCGCTCCACCTTGCCCCCGAGCACGGGCCGGGCGGTCCCGTCGTCCACGGGTCGGGCGTTCCGCCCGTCGCGTGGCGATGCCCGCCGGACGGGGGCGCTGTCGCATCGGCTGACCAGCGCGGATGCCCAGCCGTCGCGCACGCCACCACGCGAGTAGCGCGGGTGCTGCTCCTGGCGCCACTATCATCGCCAGAGGTGCCGGCCTGGGCGCGCTGCTGGCGCCTGCCGTGCTGGTCCTGGCGCCACGAGCGCCGTTCGTAGCGCCGGACCAGCGGCGGCTCCTTGGACGCGTCCGGGCGCACGCGAGCGGACACCCTGAGTGGACGGGTGGACACCTGGGCGTCCACGCGGACGCTTCCAGGTGGACGCGGGTGTCCTGGGATGGACGCTCGGGTGGAAAGGCGGACGGGACGGGCGTCCTGGATGGCAGCGGGTGTCCATCGCACCGGACACCCGAGTGGACACCCTGGGACGGTCGCAGGCCCCGGCCTGGGATGGCCGGGGCCTGCTGGGTTGGAGGGTTAGCGTTCGCTGCCGCCGCGGTCACGCTCGCGCCAGGCCCGGCGGGCAGGCTCGCCAGGACAGTTCTCGTCCTGGTCGCCGTCCCGGTCCCGTCCCGGGCGGCCAGACGAGCGCTCGGGGGTTGACCGGTCCCGGTCAGGCGAGCGCTCACCGGCGTGGGCGCGCTGCGCGATCGCCCAGGCGCGCATGTGCGGAGTGCGCCAGCGGTTCTCGGCGGTCAGCTCGGTGGTGACCCGGTAGCCCAAGGTGGCCTCCTGCTCGGCGCGGCGCACCCTGGCGGCCAGCTCCGCCGGGCCGGCCGCCCGGACCTCCAGCGTGCTGGTGGGGTTGAGCGCCAGGAACGCTCGGTCGAGCCGGGCCACCCGCGGTGCCTGCCGCTGCTGGCGGACGCGGCTGGTGTCCGGAGTGCCCAGGCCGAACCGCTGCCAGCCGGCGCGCAGGGCCGGGCGGCTGACGCTAAGCTGCCGGGCGGCGGCGGGGATGCTGCCCAACTCCTCGGCCAGCCGGAACGCCCACTCGGCCTGCTCCCGGTCGCGGGCGTACGGGGAGGTGCGCGGGCGGCCGGGGTAGTCCAGCCCCCACTTGTCCCAGGCCCGGCGCAGCGTCGAGGCGTAGGTGCCGAGCTGCTTGGCGGCCTGCTGGGGGCCGACCTCCACGGCGAGCTGGTGGGCCTGCTCGGCCGCCGCCCGGTCGCCCAGCCACACCTTCTGGTGGTCGAACGGCACGTTGTCGCGCAGGGCGGTGCGCTCGTGCGGCTTGGTGCCGCCGAAGATGCCGTGGTCCTCGTTGCGGCCGCTGGCCGCCCTGACCGCCAGGTCCCGGCAGGGGCCTTGGACCGGGCAGGCGGCGCAGATTTGCTTCGCTTTGGTGCCCTGGCGGGCGTGGCCGCGCTCGGGGAAGAACAGCTCCGGGTCGGCGTCGCGGCAGGCGGCCTGGCTGATCCAGGCCAGCCGTCCCCCGCCGGGTGCGGGCGCCGGCCGCGCCGGCGGTCCCGCCGGCTGGTGGTCACCGCGGCGCCGCTCGGGCTGCGGCCGGCCGCCACGGGCGTAGGCAGCCTGCAAGGCGGCAAGCTGCTCCGGCGTGGCCGGGCGGTGCTCGGCCGGCTCGCCGCGCAGCTCGGCGAGGGTGGGGTCGCTGGTGCGGGCGGCGCGGAAGGTGCGCAGCCACTGCCTGGCCACCGTGGTGCTGACGCCCGCCTCGCGGGCGAGGCTCGCCGCGTCGAGTCGGCTGTCGCCGCGTAGCTCGGCGGCGACGAAGGCCGCCTGGATGCGGTCGCAGGCCAGCAGCATCCGCACCCGCTCACAGTCGGGGTCGCGCTCCCTTGAGGCCCGCAACGCCGCCAGGGTGGCGGCGGCGATGCGCGGGGTGACGCTCACCTCGCGGGCCAGCTCGCCGGGGTCGAGCCGCTGGTTGCCGTCGACCTCGCGGGCCAGCCAGGCGGCGGCGACGCGCTCGAACGCCGGCCTGGGGTCCCCCGGCCGCTCCTCCGGCCGAGGCGGCGGGGTTGCGGTGGTGGTCATGCTGCCACCCCCTCGTCCCGCTCCCGTCCGGCCGGCAGGCTGGTCGGCTCGGCCTCCAGCGGCGGGGTGACCGCCCCGCTGGTGGCAAGCCGCACCGGCACGGCGGCGTTGGCCAGCTTGCGCAGCCGCGGGGAGTGGAACCACGGCCGCAGCCGGATGCGCACCGGCGGCAGGTGGCCGTAGACCAGCAGCCCGCGCTTGGGCTTGAGCTGGCGGACCGCCTCGGGCGGCAGCAGCCGGCGGTAGGAGATCGACTCGGTCTGCGAGTGCCGCCCGTCGCCCATCGTCTGGGCGACGTGGGTGACGGCCTGGTCGCCGACCAGCTTCGACGCCAGTTCGAGGGAGGCGGGGTCCGCCTGGCCAGACAGCACCAGCTTAGCGCGGTAGCCGTTGAGCACGGTGGCGGCGCGGCGGCCGTAGCGGTAGGCGAGCTGCGCCTCGTCGTGCCACACCGTCAGCAGCTGGATGCCCTGGCCGCGGCCGGTGGTGGCGAGCTGGGGCAGCTTCTTGATCGCGGCGCAGTTGCCGGCCTCGTCCAGGCAGACGAACAGCCGGGGCGACAGCATGCCGTCCGGCTGGGCGGCGGCCAGCTCCTCGGCGCGGTGGATGACCACCGAGACCAGCAGCTCGAACAACGGCCTGAGCCGCTCCTGCTCGCTGGCGGGCGCGTACAGGTACAGGGTGTTGTTCGCGCCCGTGATCAGCGCGTCGACGTCGACGTCGCAGCCCTCGGCCGATTCGGCGACCGTAGGGTCGCCGAACACGTCAAGCAGCGTCTCAGCGGTGCCGAACACGCTGCCGCGGGTGTTGTCGGGACGGGAGACGCAGGCGGCCCAGGCGTCCAGCGCCTGCTCGTCCCCCAGGCCCGCCAACGCCTGGGCGACCTCGTCGAAGTCCTGCACGTCCACCCAGCGGGCCACGTCGGCCATCGTCCGCCCGGTCCCCGCCGCCGCGTACAGCACGCACGCCAGCAGCTTGGCGCCCAGCAGCTGCCAGTAATTGGCGTCATCCGGCTTGTGGCCCTGCACATCCGCCGCATCGGCGAGCATCCGGCCGACGCGCTTGGCCTTCGCATACGTCTGGCAGTAGGCGAGTGGGGTCCACTGCGCCCCCGGCACCCCGCTCAGCGCGAGCGGGTCGTAGACCCACACCTCGCCCAGCGACGCGCGATGGGCGAGGGTGGCCCGCAGCAGGTCCGGCTTGATCGAGGTGGCCACCAGCCCGCCGGACCATTCGAGCGCCGCGGGGATCACCAGCGCGTGCGTCTTGTACGAGCCTGGGGGGCCGAAGCACAGCACCGAGTGGCACTGCTCCACCGCCAGCAGCACCTTGCCAAGGAGCAGGTCGCGCCAGCGGTCGCGGCGGCCAAGGATGATCCGCCCCGACCTCGGCCCCGTGACGAGCAGGCGGCGGAGCTGCCACAGGCTCGCCCACTTGGCCCCGCGCGCCTTGCGCTCCCGCCTGGCCCTCGGCCGGCAGGCGCGGACCAGCAGGCCCAGGCCGAGGACTGGCCCCCACACCACCAGGACCAGCGCGGCGTACATGCCCACCGGGCCGGGCAGCATCCCGCGCACCGGGCGCGGCCACGCCTGGGCGGGGTCGTCCAGGTGGCCGGGCAGGTTCCACAGCACCCCGGCCATCTCCTCGGCCGGCATCGGCAGAAAGTGGTGAGCCCCGAAGAGGACGGCGGCGACCTGGCCGACCGTCCACACCAGCAGCCCGGCGGCGAGGATGACCGCGCCGAGGAGCAGCCAGATCCCATCGGTTGTGGGGTACTCGGCGTACGGGGGACGACGATCACGCCACATCCGAGTCACCCCCCCGTGCTGCGACGTCGTCGTGGCGGTTCCGTTGGGCACGGAGGAGCGCGCGGTATTCGTCGTTGTGGACTGCGATCAGCAGCCGCAGGGCGCGGCGCCGGTCGCGACCGATGCGCCGCGCCGTCTCGCACTGGCAGGACTTGCAGCGGCTGGAGTGCTTGCCGTTGCGGTAGGTGTAGAACTGGTCAAGCGGCTTGACCCGGCCGCAGCCGGAGCACTGGCGTCCCGCGGGCTGGCCAGGCGCGCCAGAGTTGGTACGCTCGTCGCGCATCTGGGAGGGTCCTTTCTCGGGTGCAAGGCCCCGGGGCGGGTCTCATCCGCCCCGGTGGCCGCCAACGTGGCGCTGCCCGCGACTACGGCGGAACGCCCGCCAGCAGCACGGCGGTCATGACGGCTTCTCCGCAGTCATGAGCCGCTCGAGTGCGGCCAGCGGGATGAGAATGCGCCGCCGGATCCGAATGGCCGGTAGCTCGTGGCAGCGCACCGCGTCGTAGATCGCGTCCTTGGAAACGCCCAAGACGGCAGCGGCTTCGGCAACGCTGAGAGCCAAGCGCTCCACCTCTACCTCCTCACCAACGATCGGCGACGAGCAGTGTAAAGGATTCCTAGTAGGTTCACTAGACCTACTAGTAAGTCGGGCGGTGCTGCTCGCATGCCCTCCGCAGATGCGGCATCCTCATGACCCAGGTCAGCGACCCAGCGAGAGGGCCAAGCGTGCCGACCGAGACCCAACGAGAGGCATTCCGCAAGGCGCTGCGACGCGCCCGCGAAGCGTCCGGCCTCTCCAAGCGTGGCCTGGCCCTTCAGATCGGTGTGACCCAAAGCGCCGTCTGGCAGTGGGAAGAAGGCAAGACGTCGCCTCGGCCTGAGATGGCGGCAGCGCTCGAGCGAGCGCTGGGACTCCAACCGGGGGCGCTGGCGCAGCGGCTCGGATATATGCCAGCCGGAAGCGTCGGCACGGCGACGGTGAGCGTTATCGAGGCGATCGAGGCCGACTCCCGCCTCGGCAGGCGAGAACGCGAACTGTTGGCCGCCATGTACCGCGAACTCCTCCGACAACGTGAGGACACCCGCGGAAACGCTTGAGCAGCCGATCACGATCCCTCCCAGCCTGTGGAGTGAGCGAAGAAGGCCTTCCTGTTCCAAGGCGAGGAAACCATCTAGCATTTGCTATGCAGCAGGGTGGACCATGTGTGGCATCGGGAAAATGACCCGAGAATGCACTCGCGATGCACTCGCGATGCGCTCGGGTCGAAGGACCCGACCCCGGCGCTTCAATCCACTGCGGCCGAGGGGAGACGCGTGCGGTGATCGTGGTCAGCCTTTGGACGGGCCAGGAGGCGAGTGCGCTTCGCCAA
>WNGB01012488.1_pt1 | contig 11531 bp, 6 predicted proteins | sample 5400681 | NCBI WGS metagenome assembly WNGB01 (sample SAMN13153367, study PRJNA577476) | soil metagenome | isolation source: 115 cm soil or saprolite under grassland replicate 2 | place: USA:California | collected 2016-06-15 | reverse complement strand
CACGAAGGAGACGTCGAGTTCTGGTTCATCCTCGGACGCGACGACGCTGACGTTCTTCCCGCCCTGGACTTCAGCTGCTTCCTGAACCGCTGCCGCTTGGCTCGATCCAGGCACGAGAAGGTCGGACAGCCGGACCGAAACCACGAACATCTGTGTGCTGTCTGCACCTTGCATTGCTTGCGATCGCGCTCCGCCGAACAAGTCGACTACGAGCTCAGCGCTGTGGCCTCGGTGAGCAGTTCGTGGGTCTCGTCGACGAGTCGTTTCGCGCCGAGTCGACCGAAGATGTCGCGCGCCTCCGCGAGCCGCGACGCCCCCGCCACGGGCTCACCTCGCTCGACGAGACAGCGCCCGACCCCAAGTAGCGCCAGCCCCTGTTCGGCCGGGACGCCGTACTCGGCCCAGCTCTCGGCGACGTCGCTGTAGAGTCGAATGGCCTCGTCGAGCTCCCGACGCGCCTCGGCGAGGATTGCCTCGCTCGCGCGAACAGCGTGACGCGTTCGTGCCGCGGGTTTCTTGGTTCCCTGGACAAGGTCGTCGGCCGACTGTGTCGCACCGGCCGCAACGCAGATCCGCACGGCGTCGGGAAGGCTCGTCGATCGTGTCATCGGCTCTTCCTCGGTCAACTCGCGCAGCTCGTCGACAAGGGCCAACGCCGTTTCAAAGTTTCCCCTCGTCTCCTCGAGGAGCGCCGCAAGAGTCAGCGCCGGCTCCAGCATCTGCGCGTCCTCGCTCGCGCGCCCAATCGGGAGCGCCTCCTCCGCCAGCCGCGCCGCACCCAGGATGTCGCCGCGCAGGAAAAGCGCGCGGCCCGTATAGGCGAGCCGCGCGGCGCCCACGCTCGTCCCGCCGTGTTCACGCTCCCACGCCAGCAACTCTTCCCCCATGCGCATGAGCTCGTCCCATGCGCCCAGGTCGAACAGGAACTTCAGCTGCTCGAAACGGCTCCAGTGAGCCTGCTGCCCCATACCGCGGCTCTCCGCGAAGTCCACCCCCATCCGCGCGAGCTCGATAGCCCGGGCGGGCCCATGCTCGTACCAGCTCATGTGGCTGAGATTCTGGTAGGCGTGGGCCGTCTCCACCCCCAGCCCGAGATCGAGCGCGAGGCGAAGCGCCTCCTCGAGATCTTCGAGCCCCTCCATCTCCCCGGCTATGCATCGAACGCAACCTCGGGCCTGGCGCGCACGCACCGCTGCTCCGTGGACGCCGAAGCGATCAGCGAGGGGAATCGCCTTTTCGGCGAAGCGACGGCCCTCGCTGGGCCTGGCGCTCAGCATGAAGTTCAGCGCAGCGTGCGTGTAAGCGATCGCCAACTCCCGCCCCGGCGGCTCGCGCTCCAGCAGCTCGATCGCCTCCGCGACAAGACGATCTGCGGTCCTTGGCTCGCTGCGCTGCTCGGCGGGCACGGACCGAAGCGCTATCGCTTCTCCTCCGGCTAGCACGTTGCCGTCCGCGAGGAGATCCTCGACCGCCTGCTCCAAGAGGTCGTCCGCTTCCTCGAAGCGACCGGCGGAAAGAGTCGCCTGCGCAAGCTTCGAGAGCGCGATCCCACGCTCCGAGCCTGCGGCAAGCATCTCAACTGCGCGGCGGTAGTACGCCTCGGCGCGGCCTCGGTCGAGGGCGATCGCTCGATCGCCGGCAAGCACGAGAAACCGAACGGCCTGCGGGCGAATCCCCACGATTTCCTCTTCCATGCCCGCCGCACCTGCGAGCTCGAGCGCCTGCTCGTAGTGATACGCAAGGAGTTCAGCGTGGTCGGCGATGCGCTCGCGCGCAGTCTGCTCGATCCATTGCGCGGCGGCGTGATGCTTCCTGACTCGCTCGGCGCGCGGGATCTGGCCGTAGGCCACGTCACGCACGAGCACGTGCCAGAACGCATATTCGCTCTGCCCCTCGACCGAGGAGCTTCGGGCGCGGCGGATGAGCTCTTTCAGGGCGAGCTGATGCAAGCCCTCGGCGACGTTCCTCTCATCCCGGCCGCCGATCGTCGCAACGGCCCCCGACCAGAAGACCTTGCCGACAACGGCCGCGTCCTGGAGTAGCGCCTTGCGGTCCGGCGGCAGCGTATCGATGCGCGCCGCGATGAGCGCGTGAACGGTTTCCGGGACGGCGACCTCGAAGCCCTCCGGCAGCTCGACGACCAGCTCGCGCTGCCGGATGAGCCCGCGATCGGCAAGCATCCGGGCGAACTCCTCCGCATAAAGTGGATTGCCTCCTGCTCGCTCGAGGAGCGCGGCTTGCGTCGGGGCCGGTAAGACCGCCTGCGCGAGCAGCGCCGATACGAGCCGCGCTGTGTCGTCGGACGAAAGCGGCGGGAGCGAGATCGTCGTCGAGTTGCGTTTGCCGCCGGCCCAGCCGGGCTGGGCGTCGTAGAGCTCGGGCCGCGCCGTGCAGACGACGAGGAGCGGCACTTCCGTCGCGTAGTCTACGAGATGTTCGACGAATTCCGCCATCGCGGAGTCGGCCCAGTGCAAGTCCTCGATGACCAGGACGAGCGGGTGGCTCGAGGCCGCCGCTTCGAGGAAGCGGACCCAAGCAGCGAATGCCTCCGAGCGATCAGCCGCCGCCCCGGCTGCCGCTTCAGCCCCGACCAGCGGCGCGAGCCTCGTCGTCAGCCAGTCTCGCTCCTCGGGTTCGGCCAGGTGATCGACCGCGGCCACAACCTTGCGCAACGCCTCATCGGGCGTGTCGGACTCGAGAATCCCGGCCTCAGCCTTGACGATCTCGCCAAGCGCCCAGAACGTAATCCCGTCGCCGTACGGAAGGCACCGGCCCTGCCGCCAGCGCACGAGGTCGGGAAGCCCATCGACATAGCGGCGGAACTCCGCGACGAGACGGCTCTTCCCGGCTCCGGGTTCCCCGACGATCGTGACCAGTTGGATCTGCGATTCCGAAGTCGTGCGCATGAACGTCTGCTGCAACAGACCGAGCTCGGCCTCGCGGCCGACGAACGGCGTCGCCACCGCCGCGACGTCCACGCCGAATCGGCTGCGCGCGCCGCGGGCGCGCCAAATCGAGACGGGCTCGGCCTTGCCTTTCACTGAAATGGGCTCGAGCTCGACGTATTCGATGACGTTCCGGGTGGCGCGGTATGTCTCCTCGCCGACGACCAGCGCAGAGGCGGGGGCGGACTGCTGAAGACGCGAGGCTGTATTGACGACGTCGCCGGCGACGATCCCCTCCCCGCGCTCGGGCCGAGCTCCGAGTGAGACGACCGCCTCCCCCGTCGTGACCGCCGCCCTGACCGGAAGGCCGAGTTCCTCGGTCGCCTCGAGGATCGTGAGGCCTGAGCGGACAGCCCGCTCGGCGTCGTCCTCGTGTGCGAGTGGAGCGCCGAAGACGGCCATTACCGCGTCGCCGATGAACTTTTCCACCGTGCCGCCGAAGCGCTTGATCTCCTCTTTGACGCGAGCGTGGTAGGGCTTCAGGCGAGCGCGCACGTCCTCCGGGTCGGCCCGGTCGGAACGCGACGTGTGCCCGACAAGATCGACGAAGAGGATGGAGACGATCTTCCGCTCCTCGGCCTGGGTGGGTCGGGTCTCGGCCAGAGATGAGCCGCACGCGAGGCAAAAGCGCGCGCGTACAGGGTTGTCCTCGCCGCAAACCTGGCACAGCATGCTTAGAAGCGTACGAGCACGAACGGCGGGAAGCCAAGTCAGCCCGACTCCTCGGCTTCTAAGTCTTCATGGAGCGTACCGGGATCGAACCGGTGACCGCCGGCCTGCAACGTCGGTCGTCCCGCAAGCCGAGAACGGCATCGTGACGCGGAAAGCAGCGATGAGCGGGGGAAAACGTCGCCTCGCGCGGGCCGCAGAGGACCGCACTTGACCGCTGACGCCTGGCCGCAGGGGCGCTGGACGACATCCGAGCCCGCGGGCTGCATGTCGTCCCGCTCTGCCCGTTCGTGCGTTCGTATCTGGAGACTCTGGGGAGGTTTAGCGCGCCGGCGTCCGCCCTTCTCGTCACAGCGCCCCGCAAAATGTCGCTCTCTAAGGAGGCAGACGGGCCGTGGACGAAGAGCGGGCCGTTCGGCCGCGGCTCGCGATGCTGCACGCGAGCGGGTTCGGGCGTCGCGTAGAAGGGTGACTGTGCGCAAGGCCAGTAGGAAGATTGCTCGCGGTGCGCTACTAACACTGCTGCTGTTGCTCGGGCCGCTGGTGGTCGTTTTGGATCGGCTCGATGCGGTCGGCGAGTTGACGCTGTTCGTGTTTGCGGGCGTGGCGCTGCTCCCGCTCTCATGGCTGATCGGGGAGGCGACGGACAACTTGGCGCGCCACACCGGTCCGGGCATTGGGGTTTCCTGAACGCGACGTTCGGTAACGCGCCGGAGTTGATCATTGCGATCGTCGCCGTCTCCGACGGCTTGACCGAGATCGTGCGGGGATCGCTTGTCGGGTCGATGTCGGCAACCTTCTGCTCGTCCTCGGTTCACGCTTCTCTTCGGCCAAGCGGGCTTGATCGATCGTCGATCTGCCTATATCTCCCTCGGCCTGGTCGGCTTTGCCCACCCTCCTCCTGCTCGTCGCGGCCGCGCCAGGGTTTCACGGCGATCCGGAACGCCGCTCGCTCGCCGAGTCTTCGCTTCCTCTCGTTGTGCTACTTCTGATCGTTCGTGTAGCCGTGAACCGCTACGCGCTGCGGCGCCAGCGGTGTCGGAGCCAACCGCGAGGCGTCGCCGGCGGTGGTTTTCGTTTCTGGCGCCGGATGGGCAAAGCGCTTCACCGTGGCAGACAGCACTCGTCTTCGCAAAGCTGGACGCCGCGTGGAGATGCGATCGCACGCGAGGTGCGACACTCAAGAGTAGGATGAGTTGTGTCGAAGAGTAGGGCAGCTGGCGTCGCGATCGTGAACGTCGCCGAGTCCCACTGAGGAGGCGTCACCGTGTCGCACGAATCGCGCGCTAAAGAAACGCCAGACAGCCGATCCGAGGAATTGACGGACGACCACATTCAACGCCTGCTACGCAACGCGGACCGGCTCGCTTTCGGCATCCGCCCCGCCGGCTTCGTCTTGATCAATCGCACCCGGTTACTCGCGGCCAAAGAAATCTCCCAGCCGGACGCCCTCCTCATTGATCAGTGGGTGGCTCGCGCGGGGGGCGGCCTCCAGCCTCTCCGTCGTGCGAAGCCGGAGACAGCTCGCAAACACCATCAACGAACGACGCGACCCGACACGATCGTTTGGGGGATTCCTGCCCAGGCGCTAAAGCACGCTGGCGCATAGCTGGCGGCCGTAGGTCCATCTCGCTGCCGCCCCGAAGTCGTTCAGCACACACCGAACGTCATCGGCGCTGAGCTTGCTTTGTCCTCGGTCGCGGTAGGGCCGAGCGCTTGCGGCACCGCAGGGGTGAAACGAATGGGAGCTCTCCCCGAGCCCCGGACGCTTCCCCGCCGTAGCGTCTCGGCCCTAGTCCTCATAAGCGTGACCCGACGCCGGAAAGCCATCCCTCAGACGTCCAGTTGACCCGCACCAAACGGCTTACATCACCTGCCCCGGGCCGATCCGAAGTCGAACGTTCGATCGTCCGCCCGCGAGCGACGTTCCGAACCTGGCCGCCCATCGCAATCGTGGGTGAGCGAACCTGTCGCCGAACGCCTCGAGCGGTATGACGCGTTCGCTGGGCTTCCGCCTGATCAGCCGGCCGTGTGCTTCTTGATGAAGTCGACGAGGCGTGCACGGACTGCGGCCGCGGCCGGCTCGTCGCTGAGCAGGGCCGTCGCGTGCGAGGACCCCGGCAGGATTACTAGCTCCTTCGTTTCCGTCGTCGCGGCCGCGTTGAGCGCGCGAGCATCCACTAGGGCCTCCCGGTCACCCTCGGCCGTAACCAGCAGCAGGGGAACGTCCAAGCGCTCGACGGCGGCCTTGGCGTCGAGGTTTCCGTAGCCCCTGCCGCTGTTCGTCCCCGCAAACCCCGACGCGGAGAGCGTGACGATCGCCCTCGGCTCGGGGTCGAGATCAGGAGCCGTCGCGATCACGATGATGCCGCCCAGTGAGGCGCCGACGAGGACAATCTCACGCACGCCCCGACGACGCGCCTCATCCACGGCGGCTGCAAGGTCGAGGTCATAGCGGTCGTGGGCCGCGCCGCTCGGCGAGTCGGACCCTCCAGTGCCCCGATAGTCGAAGAGGAGAAGCTGAAAGCCGCTGCGAATGAGCTCGTCGGCGAAACGCGGCGTGAGCAGCCAGTCGCAGTAAAGTCCGCCGCGCGGGCCCGCGCTCTGATAGTTCACCGGACGGGCGCGGCCCGACTTGAAGGTCGCACCCCACCCGTTGGCGAACACGACTCCGCGGTCGCCCCGTCCGAGAGCCGCTCCGGCAAGGAGAACACCGTCCTCGCTCCGGAGGTGGATCGGCTTCCCAGGAACCTTGACGTCGCAGAGTTCCACCCGAGGAGGCAGCGACGCGCCGCAGCCGCCGAGCAGCAGAACGGCAAGCAAGATCAGTGCCGCGCCGCCGACGCGTGGCTTTCCAGCCATCGAACCGCCTCCTTCGGGCCGATTATCTCGCCCTCGCCGACGGCGAGCCAGACGCGGTGATTTTGGCGAAATGATGGCGCCGCGAGATTTTCCGTGCCAATTACGGCCTTTCGGGCGCGCAGGATGCGCAAACTCGATCACGCTGCTCGTTGGTACTCGGGGATCAATCCGCCGAGCAGATCGTGCCGGTGTACGGCAGCCGCGATGGAAGTATTGGCGGACCCTTGGCAGTGCGGAAACCGCCGCACCTGCCTGACCCAGTGTGTACTTCCGGCCATTCGTCGGTCAGACTCATGGCCGTGACTGCTTGCGCTCGGTGTGCAGGTTCGATGCCCGAACAAGCTCGGTTCTGTCCTCATTGCGGGGTTCCCACCACGCCTCAGTCGCCGACGGAGGAGCGGAAGATCGCGACGATCCTCTTCGCTGACCTAGTGGGGTCGACAGAGCTCGGCCGCTCCCAGGATCCCGAACAGACGCGGGCGATGCTCGATCGCTTCTACGAAGCGATGAGGATCGAGGTCGAGGCGGCGGGCGGCACAGTCGAGAAGTTCGTGGGCGATGCCGTGATGGCGGCATTCGGCACACCGACCGCACACGAGGACGATGCTGAACGCGCCCTGCGTGCGGGGGTGGCGATGCGGCGCAAACTGCACGAGCTGTTCGGCGACCAACTCGCCTTACGGATCGGCGTCAACACCGGCGAGGTCGTCGTCGGTCGCGCCCGCGAGGGCAGCTCCTTTGTTACCGGCGATGCGGTGAACATCGCCGCAAGGCTTGAGCAGACCGCCGCACCCGGGGAAATTATTGTTGGCGAGCGCACGGCGTCGGGAGCGTTCGGCGCATTCGAATTCTCCGACGCAGAAACGGTCGACGTAAAGGGAAGACACCGCGGCGTTGTTCGTCGCCGCCTCATTCGCGAGTTCAAAGAGGGACGCGCTCGGGGCTTCGGAAACCTGCCACGGGTTTTTGTCGGGAGGGAAGGCGAACTCGATTCTCTGCTCGACGCGTATCGTCAGACAGTTGCGGTCGGCAGGCCCCGGCTTCTCACCATCGTTGGAGAGGCGGGCGTCGGGAAGACGGCCCTCGCCTCGCGCCTGTGGGAGAGGCTCGACGGGGAGTCTCCAGCGCCCCTGCGGCTCGTCGGCCGCTGCCCGTCCTATGGCGGGATCACCTATGCGCCGTTTGCCGAGATGCTGCGTTCAACACTTCACCTCTTGGAAAGCGACGACCCCGCCACGGTGCTCGAACGGCTCGGAGGCCAGCCGATCCTCGGTCTCACGCTCGGCCTTGACGTCGCAGGAAACCTCCATCCCCTGGTGGCCCGCGAGCGCTTGCAGGAGGCGTGGGTCGACCTGCTCGGTCAGCTGGGACGCGAGCGACCCTTGTTGATCATCCTCGAGGATCTGCACTGGGGTGAGGAGCCGCTGCTGGGCCTCGTAGAGCGCATCATCAGCGATCTACAGGCGCCGCTGATGGTGCTGGCGACGGCTCGGCCCGATCTCCCAGACCGCTTGCACGCCCGACTCGCCGAGAGCGGGACGTGGCTCGAACTCGATCTCTTGACTCAGCGCGACTCGCGGCGGCTCCTTCAGGAACTGCTGGCAGCGGACCTCCCGTCGGCGGTCCGGGAGGAGGTGCTCGCTCGCGCCGAGGGGAATCCGTTCTTTCTCGAAGAGTTGCTCGCGGCGCTTATCGACGGCGGCGTGCTTCGGCCAGAGGCCGAGGGGTGGAGAGCGGCGCCGCTGCCGGATGCGTTCGTCATTCCCGACTCGGTGCACGCGGCTATCGCGTCACGTGTGGATCTGCTCGATCGGCCGGAGAAGGAAGCGCTCCAGGCGGCCGCCGTCATCGGGCGCGTCTTCTGGACAAGCGCGGTCTACGAGCTGTTGCCGGATGTGACGCCGGACTTTCGCATGCTTGAAAGCCGCGGCTTCATACGACGACGGCCTCAATCAGCTCTGGAGGGCGAACGCGAGTACGGGATCAAGCACGCGCTTACGCGCGAAGTCGCCTACAGCAGCGTCCCCAAGGCCAGGCGAGCGCATCTGCATGCGCGGTTCGCCGAATGGCTCGAGCGCCTCGGGACGGGTCGCGACGAGCACGCTTCGCTTCTGGCGCATCATTACGCCGAGGCGGTCGATGGTGAGGCGTTCAACCTTGCGTGGTCGCGCGAGCCACAGGAAGGGGAGCGGCTGCAGGACAAGGCCGCGACTTGGCTTCGCCGCGCCGCCGAACTTGCAATTGGGCGCTACGAGATCGACGACGCACTGGCTCTTCTCGAGCGGGTTCTAGCGCTTACCCGCGACGATGCGGAGCGAGCAGGCGTCTGGCGAACGATCGGTCGAGCGTGCGCTTTGAAGCACGACGGTGAGGGGTTTTGGGCGGCGATGCGGTTCGCGATCGACGCGACCGATACGACGACGGATCCGCAGACGGTGGCTGAAATGTACGCAGCGCTGGCCCTACAAACGGCGCTCCGCCCGGCGATGTGGAAGCGCAATCCAGATCGAGAGCTCGTCGACGGCTGGATCGAGCGTGCCGTCGCGCTCGCACCGGCCAACACGCGCGCACGGGCGGAAGCGGTCCTGGCGCGCGCGTTTTGGGACCGACTCGACTCTGAAGCCGATGACGACGCTCGCGAGGGCGCCGCGATTGCGAAAGAGCTCGGCGCAGTTGACCTTCGATCGTACGCCTTCAGCGCGCGGGCGCTGGTGGCGCTGGCGTCTTCAGCCTACGAGGAGGCGGAAGAGGCGACGCGTCGCCGCCTCGCTCTGCTTTCCGAAATCTCCGACCCGGATCACCGCGCAGACATCTACTGGAGCGCGGTGGTCGTAAACAGCGCGCTTGGGCGCCTCGCCGAGGCGCGCCGGCTCGCTCGGCTCAATGACGAGATCAACTCTCTGCTCACGCCACACCATCGCGTCCACGGCATCGCGGCTCGTGTGAGGGTCAACGAGCTCGGGGGCCGGTGGGACGTGATCCGCGATCTCCAAAGGGATGCCGAGTCGCGCGTCGCTGCGAACGTCGACACGCCTTGTTCCGACAACGTCTTCTGCCTCCTGGTCTGCGCGCTCGCGTGTGCCGAACTGGGCGACCAGAGCGAAGCCGCGCGGCTCGAGCGCGCCGCCGACGATCTCGGAATCGAAGGGTACATCGGCGAACACGCCGGCCCAAGGATCCGCTTGGCACTAAGCCGCGGCGAGCTCGGGCTCGTCGACGAGCTCGTCTGTGCTCTGAAGGAACAGAAGCTTCGTGGTGGTCGTTCCTCCCTCAGTACCGGGGCGGCGCGCATCGACGGGTTGGTCGCGCTCGGGCGAGCGTCGGAGGTCGAAGAGGAGGCCGAGTTACTTCTGCTCTCTCCCTACCTCGAGCCGTTCGTGCTCCGGGCGCTCGGCGTGGCTGATGATGACCACGCGCTGCTCGAGCGCGCCGTCGAAAGATTCACGGCGCTGGGACTCCAGTGGCACGCCGCCCAAACGCCGCTTCTCTCTGCCTCGAGTTGAGTCGCCGGGTGCGCGGGGTGTCCGTGCTTGACCGAGACTGCGAAGCAAGTCAGCCGTGCTTCGCGAACTCGGGGATCGCCAGGTCCGCGGCGCCGACTGTGAGCGGTTTGCGCACTGCCAAGTGCCGCTCCGCGAAGGGCGGCGGCCGGAGTCAGTCGCGCGCGACGCGGCTGGACGCGGGGACGACGCAACGATCGAGCGCATTGCTGGCGAGGTGCGTGAGCTGACCGCAGCCTTCCCGATACCTGGCGCTTGCGTCTGATCAGCCTCCTATCCGGACGCGGTGAAAACCTCTCTTCCTCGTCCGTCCAGGAGCTACTAGGTTGCGCAGATGCCCAAGGACTACTTCGGCGAGCGCGTGGCCGCGCGCTACGACGAGAGGTACGCCCACATGGCCGACCCTGCCGTCGTCGATCCGATTGTCGCCTTCCTGGCGGATCTCGCCCGCGACGGGGCCGCGCTCGAGCTGGGCATCGGCACGGGCCGGATCGCGCTGCCGCTCGCGCAGCGCGGCGTACGGGTGCACGGGATCGATCTGTCGGAGGCGATGGTCGCGCGGCTGCACGCGAAGCCAGGTGCGGAGCAGATCGGCGTGACGATCGCCGACTTCGCCACGACAACCGTCGAGGACACGTTCTCGGTCGCCTACCTCGTCGCCAACACGATCATGAACCTGAGAACGCAGGACGAGCAGGTCGACTGCTTCCGCAACGTCGCAGCGCATCTCGAGCCAGGCGGCTGCTTCGTCATCGAGGTGCTCGTACCGGGGCTGCGGCGGCTTCCGCTCGGCGAGACGTTCCAACCCTTTGACGTGAGCCCGACTCACCTCGGGTTCGACGAGTACGACGTTGCCCGGCAGGGGCTGGTCTCGCATCACTATTGGATCGACGACGGCAAGGTCGAGGTCTTTTCGCCGCCATTTCGCTACGCGTGGCCCTCGGAGCTCGACCTGATGGCGCGGCTCGCCGGGATGACGCTGCGCGAGCGCTGGCGCGGCTGGAATCGCGAGCCGTTCACGAGCGACAGCACCAAGCACGTCTCCGTCTGGGAGAAGCCGGCTTCACCTCCGCGCCGGTAGGGGCTTGCCGGCTCCATCGGACCGAGCTGGTGAGGCTCAAGGTCGTCGTGCGTCGCGACATCTTTCGTCAGCGGCGGTGAAGAAAATGCGCCTCCGTCAGAGTCAGCGCGCAGAGCGAGGGGCGGATTTTGGAGCGCACGCCTGCAGGTGAAGGCGGTCAGGCGGCTGCCAGGTTTGCGAGGTGGGCCGATGCGGCCAGAGCGCTGACGTGGCGAGTCGCGAGGAATACGCAGGGGGCTGTGCTGCGTGGGCCGACCATGGACCGCTCGCAACGAGCCGCGCGTAGAGGGGGCATGGGGCGTCTCGGGTGTCTGCTGGCCGCCGCGTGCGTGGCGGCGCTTGCCTGGTCGGCGGGGGCGGTTGCTGGGGGCACCCAGGTTTCGGTCGTTGCGGTTGCCGGGCGTGTGTGGGTGACGACCGGCTTCGATGTGGTGAAGCTGGACGCCTTGACCGGCCGGATCATGCGTCGCAACA
>WNGB01039611.1_pt1 | contig 11534 bp, 6 predicted proteins | sample 5400681 | NCBI WGS metagenome assembly WNGB01 (sample SAMN13153367, study PRJNA577476) | soil metagenome | isolation source: 115 cm soil or saprolite under grassland replicate 2 | place: USA:California | collected 2016-06-15 | reverse complement strand
AGTCTTATTACGAGCACAAGGCCGACATCGCCGAGTGGCCGACCTGGAACGAAATCGGCGGCTATGCGTTCAAGTCCGATGACCCCTTCGCGGGCGCGTACGTCAACGCCGGCGGGATGCACATCCAGATCGCCCTTCGCGGTCAGGTCGATTTCAATGGCGCCTTCGGCATCTATTGGACGGCGCTCGGCGTGTCGCGCTTCAGCCGCGTCGACTGGGACTCGCGTCTCGGCCCATCCGACGGAATTCGCGACGAAAAGACGAAGATCGGGCTTTCCTTCGCACCGACGTTCATGCAAGGCGCCGAATGGGTGAGATTGGCCTCGATCCCCGAGGTCTACAGCGCCGACTTCAGCACGACGTTCGTTCATCCGCTCCTCGTGCGCTTCGCCCTCGATTACCACCCTGTCACGGGGCAGACGGGTCCCACGTTCCACGAAGATTTCGTGGTGACGCCGGACGGCGTTCTGACGACCCTCACTTCGAGCGCCCCGGCCGGCCAATGGGGCATGTCATGGCCGCTTCTGGTCAACGACGGCGCGGGCGCTCTCGCCACGAGCGTGGCCAACAATCTCGCTTCCACGCACTTCGCGATGGGCACCGACGAGCAGAACTTCATCGCCGTCGGCGGCGCGGCCACCCTCACGATGGATGGCACGGTGCGCAGCGGTTACGGCGATCTGCAGTCGATTCGTTATCTGGCCACCGGCACCGCTGCCAACCGCACGTTCGTCTATCCCCGCAGCGCCGGCGCGCCCGACGGAGCGGCCGTTCGCGACAGCTTCATGGCAACGGCCAACGGCTTCAAGACGGTGCTCGGCCGCGTGGAAGGCAACACCTACGTGGGTTCGACCTCTGCCGGCGGCGAGGCGAAGGAGCTCGACCTCGACGGCAACGGCACGCCGGACGTCGCCTTCGACCAGTCCTGCAAGTTCGTCCTGCAGCTCGACCACGGACGAGTGACGGCCGTCGAGGCCGACAAGGCCGTGAACGTCACGGTCGGGACGAACGCCCCGATCGCGCTGAAAGCGTTCAACCCCGTGCGCATTCCGTAATGCGCATAGTGTTCCTCCGTTTTACGCGAGCCTGGTAAGCATAGGGACCACCGATTGTAGAAAGCCAATCGTGACGGAACGTCGCGCGATCGGCTCGGGGGAGAGGACATCCACAAGTTGTCACCGGGCAATAGCTTGTTTGTAAGTTTACCCTCCAACTGAATTGTGACTTGCGAGCGTGCCGCCCTGTCGCTTCGCGTGTATTCTCCGGTCAAGAGACTGAGCGCTCGACTTTGCGCTTACGCGCGAGCGATGCGCGCCCGATGTAATCGTGCACCGAAGACGAACGAACTTTCGTCCGGGATCTCCTTGCCGATGTTCTGAACGTTCGGTGCGCTGAGAATGGCGAGTGACGATTGCGTGTCGAATTGTGAACCAGACCGATTGCCCTCAGGCTTCTTATTCATATCTAGTCTAGCTTCGCATTCGTTGTAACGAAGGTCCGCGCGCACACCCCTTCGAGGAGAAACGACGATGAAGCGTTTTCTATCCACGTCAGCCGTTTTCGCAGTGTTGGTTTCTGCCTCGATGCCCGCTTCTGCGTTGCCATCGGGTTTTGCGAAGTCGAGGCTGGTCAGTGGGCTGACCAAGCCGACTTCGATGGCTTTCGCTCCCGACGGGCGCCTGTTCGTGACCGAACGCGGAACCCAGGCCGGCGGCATCGGCAAGGTCCGCGTCATCAAGAATGGTTCGCTCTTGTCGACACCGTTCGTTTCGATTCCGGTCGACAATGTCACCATTAGCGCGAACGAACGGGGGCTCTTGGGTCTCGCCTTCGATCCCAACTTCGTCTCCAATCATTTCATTTACGTCTATTACACCGTCCCCGGTTCTCCTCCGCACAATCGCATCAGTCGCTTCACTGCCAATGGCGACGTCGCCGTCTCCGGAAGCGAGAAGCAGATTCTCAATCTCAACAATCTTCAGGACGGCAATCACAATGGCGGTCCGCTTCACTTCGGACTCGACGGCAAGCTGTACGTCGGCGTCGGCGAAAACCACAATGCCTCCAACGCCACCAATCTCTCCAACTACCTGGGGAAGATCCTGCGCATCAACGCCGACGGTACCGCGCCGAGCGACAATCCCTTCTTCAATTCGGGCGACGGCATCAATTCACGCGATCGGATCTGGGCTTTCGGCATGCGGAATCCCTTCACGTTCGCCGTTCATCCCACGTCGGGTAGAATCTTCGTCAACGACGTCGGAGAAAATACCTGGGAAGAGATCGACGATCTCGTGAAGGGCAAGGACTTCGGTTGGCGCGGCGGAACGACCGACGGCGACAGCACGGCTTTTTTCAAATATGGCCACGATCTCGGAAAAGCCATCGCAGGGGGCACCTTCTATCAGCCCCCCAGCGCTCCGGGCGGCTTCTCGAACTTCCTCGGACGCTACTTTTTCTCCGACTACACCGGTGGATTCGTTCGAGCCCTCAATGTGTCGACGAAATCGGTCTCCGTCTTCGATACCGGCCTCTCAGGACCCGTGGATCTGGACGTAGGGTCCGACGGCAATCTCTACGTCCTCACCCACAACGGCGGCGAGGTGTGGAAGGTCGTATCGACGACGACGGCGACCCAGTCGATCATGGTCTCTACGAACCGCATGCAGGTGAACGAGGCAAGCAGCGGGTCCTTCACGGTGCGCCTCGCAGCGCAGCCGAGCTCGAACGTGACGGTCAACTTGGCACGCACCGCGGGCTCGTCGACCATCACGTTTTCACCGACCAGCCTGACGTTCACGTCGTCGAACTGGAGCACCACGCAGAAGGTTACGGTGAACGCCGCAGACGACGGCGACGCCATCACCCAGAGCGCCGCGATCACCTGTTCGGCGTCGGGCTTGTCGTCGCAAAAAGTCGCGGTCGACAATGTCGACAACGACGGCACCGGTCCGAAGACTCTCGTCACGCTGCCGAACGAAGGAGACGTCGTCCGCGGCAAGAGCGCCGAATTCTACGGAGGGAGCAACCTCGACGGCTCCACCGCCAAGGGCGAGTTCTTCATCGACAACGTCTTGAAGTTCACCGACACCGGAACGGGGCACTACCACTTCAACGGAAGCCATGCCAGCTTCGATACGACGACGATCGCCGAAGGCGGGCACCTGTTGAAGCTCGTCATCTTCGACACCTCCGGTCGAACCGGCACGCATCAGGTCGACGCGACGGTCGACAACCTGCCGAGCCCGTGGAACCACCTCGATATCGGCGCGGTCGGCGCCACCGGCAGCGCGATGCAGTCGAGCGGTACGTTTACCGTCGAGGGATCGGGCGCCGACATCTTCGGCAGCACGGACGAGTTTCATTTCGTTCGAAAGAAGCTGTCGGGTGACGGGGAAATCCGAGCGCGCGTGACCGGCGTCGAAAACACCAACGTGTGGGCCAAGGCGGGCGTGATGATCCGCGAGACCCTGACCGGCGGCTCCAAGCACGCGCACATGCTGCTTTCTGCCGGTGGGGCCACGGCCTTCCAGTTCCGGAACTCGACCGGCGGAACCTCGGCGAGCATGGCCGGCGCCAACGCAACGCCCCCCAAGTGGGTTCGCGTCCGACGATCCGGGAGTACGTTCACCGGCTTCACGTCCAGCGATGGATCGACCTGGACCACCGTCGGGTCGACGAGCATCACGATGGCGACCGACACGTTCATCGGTCTCGCGGTGACCAGCCACAACGACGGCACCCTTTGCACGGGGACGTTCACGAACGTCACCACCTCGGGCACGACGACCGCGTTCCTCGCGGATGACGAAGGTGGCGATCCGGATCCGACGGTCGATGCGCCGCCGGATCTCGATACCACCACCAACGAAGTCGACGACGGTACCGTGAAGCAGGGCTGCGGCGGCGCGACGGTCAGCCGCGGCCGAAGCTCGGCCCTGCAGGCCGCGATCGCGCTGGCCCTCGGAGGCCTGGCCATGGTCCGCCGCCGCCGGCGGCGGTAGGTCTCGCTTACGCAAATAGTCGAGCACCGATCGCCGAGAGCGGTCGGTGCTCGCTTATTTTCGCGGGCGGGCGATGCCCAGGGCGTCGAGCCGCGAAACGAACGTGCGGCGCGAGATGCCGAGAAGCTTGGCGGCACGGCTCTGGTTGCCAGCGCATTTACCGAGAGCGTCGAGAATGAGAGCACGCTGTGAGGTGACCCCGTCGGGAACTCCTGGAAAGGTTTTCTCCGGCGGCACGATTTCCGGCCGAGCGGTCGAGGGGGCAGCCGCCGGAAAGCGGGTGCTCGGACGGGTGCGCGGGAACACTTCTCCCATTTTTTCGATGGGCAAGTGTTGCGGTGTGATTTCGTCACTCGAGCACAGCAAAACGGCGCGTTCGATGACGTTCTTCAGTTCTCGAATGTTTCCCGGCCAACAGTAACGTTCGAGAACCTCCTTCGCCTCGGGCGTGATGAGGGGCGGTGTTCGGCCGAGAGGCTGACAAGCTTGGAGGACGAAGCTGTCGGCGAGAGACTGAAGCTCCGACAGCCTCTCGCGAAGAGGCGGGACGAGCACCGTCGCCCCGTTCAGTCGAAAGTAGAGATCCTGACGAAAAGTGCTGGTCAGCACGTCGGCTTCCAAATCTCGATTGGTGGCGGCGATGAAGCGGACATCGATCTTGCGCGGCTTGAGCCCACCCACTCGAGCGACCTCGCGAGCCGCCCCGGTGAACGCGCCGCGCTCGTGGCCGAAGAGCTCGCTCTCGACCAGCGTGTCGGCGAAGGCGGCGCAGTTCAGCCGAACGAAGGGACGGCTGCTGCGCGGGGACAGTCGATGAATGGTTTCGGCGAGCACTTCTTTGCCCACGCCGGTCTCGCCCAAGATGAGCACACTGATCGTTCCCTGGGCCATGCGCGTCGCGAATTCGTAGACGCGCCGCATCGAATCACTGTGGAGAACGAGAGGCGGACCGCTCGGTTCCGTGCCCCTCACCAGCGCGCAAGCGCGCGCGATGATGGCATCGGGGGTGCGCGCGTGCTCGGGATAACAGGCCGTGCCGCTCCGTGCGCTGATGCCGTGGCTCGCGAGACGATCGACGATTCGACGCACGATCGAGATGACGACCGTGCGGGGGGTGTCGACGAGCAGGATCTCGAAATCCGCCGGCCCATAGGTGGCAAGGACATCGCTGCTGCGGAGCTCCTCGGCGATGAGGCTGGCGGGCGACGAGCCGTTGCCGCCTTCGATGTGGATGCGCACCACGGCGAATCTCGCGTCGGTCCTCTCCGCGCGCGCGCACTCCTCTTCGAGCCGCGCCTCGAAGTAGCCGTGCGGCCAGAGACGCTTCGGCCGTCCATAGGCCCACATCTGCTGAACCATCAAAATCGTGGAACCGATCGAAATGGGTTCGCCGGGAGCAATCCTTTTGCGCTTGCCCGGCACCAGCTTGCTCCCCCGGATGCGGGTGCCGTTGGCGCTGCCCAGGTCTTCGAGTCTCAGCCGGTCGCCCACGAACAGGCGCGCGTGCTTGCGTGATGCCTGCGGATCGCGGAGGCGTACGTCGGCCTTGTCCGAGCGGCCGATGCTCACCTCGATTTTTCCGGCGAGCGGATACTTCGCAAATACTCCCTGCCCCATCACCACGAGGTGAAGCTCGGGTCGCTTACCGTCGTCGGCCGTCTTGCGGCCGATCTCGGTGGGCTCGGCCGTATCGTCTTTCGGTGGCTGCGCCGAAATGACCACGGTCTTTCAACGTAGCGAGCGATGGCGCATTGCACAAGTTGTGAGGCGGAAACCTTTACAAGTTGTGCAGCGGTGCCCTTCACAATCTGTGCAATCCGGCAGGCAATGGAAATTGCCTGGCGAACTAAATCGGCAACATCTTTGAGCTTCTTTCAAAAGGGCGGCGATGGCCGGCTATGTGCAATGACGGGCAGCAGCGGACCTCGGCGAACGAGTTCCAAAGTAGCAGATTACCCTACGGAGGAAGCTATATGAGATCACGACCCCTGAGCTGCGCATTTGTGTCATCTTTAGTGCTAGCTGCCTGCGGGGGTAATCAAGATCGGAACGACGACCTGGTCACCGGAGCGGATCGTTTGACGCAAAACGATATCGCACGGATTGCATCGTCGATTCAGGTGACGTTCGAAGTCGTTGCCAACGTTCCCGACGACTGCCCGGCCAACGCGCCGGCGGCGCTGTGTCTGGATGGAAAGATTCGTCTCAAGAACACCGGCAGCGACCTCAATGCCGGCGGTTGGACGATCTACTACAGCAGCATTCGCAAGATCCTGACCACGGCAAGCTCGGAGTTCACCATCAGCTTCATCAACGGCGATCTGCACAAGATCGAGCTTGCGCCGGGGTTCACCGGCTTCAAGGCGGGCGAAACCAAAGAGATCCCGTTCCAGGCGGAGTTTTGGATGATGAGCGAGAGCGACTTCATGCCTCGCGCCTATGTGACCGGACCGGGTCTCACTCCGGCCTCCGTCGCCAATACCGACACCGAGGACTTCACCGCTTTCGTGGCGCCCCTCGTCACACCGCTTCAGACGCGACGCCACCCCATCGATCAAAGCGTGATCGCCACCGCGGGCACACGCTTCGCGGAGAACAGCGGCGTGCGCGATCTCGGCGCCGCCGGCGTCGCTTCCGAAGTCGTGCCGACGCCGCAAAACATGACCAACGGCATCGGTATTTTGAATTTGCAGCCGGGCCTCAAGATCAGCGCGAGCGGGATCGGGGCAGAGGCCGTCGCGAGCTTCAAGGCGAGGCTCGCTCAACTGGGCGTGCGCTCCAACGACGTGGATGGCACCCCGGTTTATGTGTCGGTCGATCCGAACCATGCCGCGTTCGCCGGCAAGTCGACGAAGGAAGCGTACACCCTGAAGGTCGACGACGTGGCGGTGACCATCGTGGGGGGCGACGCGGCGGGAGCCTCGTGGGGACTTCAGACGATGGCGGGGCTATTGCCCGGCGACGTCGCGATCAACAAGAGATTGCCCCAGGTGACGATCGCCTACGACGCGCCCCGCTATGCGTATCGAGGCGTCCAGCTCGACCTCTCCCGAAACTTCCACGGCCGCGGCGAAGTCGTCAAAGTGCTCGACCAGATGGCCTCCTACAAACTCAACACCTTGCACATGCACCTCGGCGACGACGAGGGCTGGCGGCTGGAAATTCCGGGCTTGCCCGAGCTCACCAGTCTCGGGGCGAAACGCTGCCACGATCTCGAGGACAAAGTCTGCCTGATGGCCCAGCTCGGGTCCGGCCCTTCGACGAACACGGCCGGCACCGGTTACCTGACGCGCGCGGATTTCGTGCAAATCGTGCGGGCGGCGCAGGCTCGGAACATCGAAGTGATTCCCGAGTTCGACATGCCGGGGCACGCGCGCGCGGCCATCAAAGCGATGGAGGCGCGAGCGCGCGCGGGGGACATGACCTACCGGTTGGCGGATCCCGACGATACGTCGAAATATTCCACGAACCAGAACTACACCGACAACGCCATCAATGCATGCATGGAGTCGCCGTACGCGTTCGTCGCCAAAGTGATGGACGAAGTCAAAGCGATGTACGCCGAGGCCGGCGTTCCCTTGAAGACCTGGCACATCGGAGGTGACGAGGTCGGCGGCGGCGCGTGGACCGCGTCGCCCATCTGCAATGCTCTCTACGCGGCCGGCGGCGAGGTGAAGAGCGTGAACGACGTTCACGGGTACTTCATGCGCCGCGTGAACTCGCTCGCCCAGGCCCGCGGGTTCGGCGTTCGCGGCTGGTCCGACGGTATGCGCAAGAGCGTCGTCGCGCCGGACGGTAGCGTCAGCAAAGTCTTTCTCGATCCCGGTTCCGATTTGAACAACAACGCCGCCAGCGCGAACTGGTGGGGAACGCTGTTCTGGTGGGACGACTCGGTCTACGCGCTCGCCAACGCCGGCTACAAGGTCATTCTGACGTCGCCCGACTACCTCTACTTCGACCATCCCTACGAGGCCGATCCCAAGGAACGGGGTTATTACTGGGCCACGCGGTACACCAATCTGCGCAAGCTCTTTTTCTACATCTCCGGGAACTTGCCGGCCAACTCGCAGATCTCGAAAGACCGGATGGGCGGCGATTTCACCAGCGCCGTTTCCAATGTGCTCGGCCTGACGAAGCCAGAGAACATCATCGGGCTCGAGGGTCCGCAATGGGGCGAGACGATGCGAACCGACGACCAGGTCGACTACATGGTGTTTCCGCGTCTGCTCGCGCTCGCCGAACGCGCGTGGCACCGCGGAGCCTGGGAGCCGGTCGACGGCACCGACTACCGCGCGACGATCGACATGGCCAAGCTCGCCGCCGACTGGGAGCGCTTCGCCAATACCGTCGGCTACAAAGAACTGCCCAAACTCGACAAGTCCGGCGTCCGCTACCGTGTGGAGGTCCCGGGAGGCCAGATCCAGAATGGAACGCTCGCCGCCAACGTGGCGACGCCGGGCCTGACCATTCAATACAAAGATACAAGAGGTAATTGGCAAACCTACGATGCGCGAAGGCCACCCTCGGTCACCTCGACTGAGATACGAGCGGTCGCCAGCGACGGCCGCGCAGGGCGGTCCGTAAGCGTGCCGTAGCCCAGAACGAGAGCAGAGGCCGCCCGGCCGCACCCCGCAGGGCGGCCTCTGCTTCTCGCCTGGCGTTTTTCTCACGCCGATATCGATAGAAAAGAGTGAACCGCGACGGCGCCAGGGCCGCCAGGATTTTTGTTAGGGCCTGATCCGGCCGACGGGTAGCGTGTCGTGCTCAATCCCTGCGACCCGCCTCCTTCGAAATGACACTCCAAAAATCCTGGCAACCCTGGCGCCTTGGCGGTTAATCTTCCCTCTGCTTGCGTAGGCCAATGCGTGCGAGCAGTTGATGGAGGTCGGAGCGCATTTGGGCAGCAGAGGGGGCGTGATGGCGGTTGCCGTGGCCGGGTAGAACCCAGGTGAAGCCGTAATCCAAGAGTCGTTCGAGCGAACGAACCTGCTCGTTCCAGGAGTACCAGCACACATCGCGACCTGCGCCGAGCTCGCCGCCGTCGCCCCACAGGTGGTCGCCGGAAAAGAGAAACTCGTCGCGGTAGAGCAGAGCTGAGCTACCTCGGGTGTGGCCTGGAACCGGAATGACCAGCAGATCGGGCGCCAGCGCGACGGGCGTCCGACCAGAGACTTTTTGCTCCACGTCGCGCGTTGCCGCGCCGACATCGTCGCAGTGAAGCACGCGTTCGCAACCGAGCTTGTCGTGCCAGTAAGCGTGATCGGCGACATCGTCGCGATGAGACAGAAACATGAAACGCGCGCCACCGAGCGCGCGGATACGCTCGAGCAACTGCCGAGACGCCCGCGGCGAGTCGACCAGAACGTTGCCTTGGGGGCGCCGCACGAGCCAACTCGAAGCTCCGAACGAGGAGCTCGACGCCCAACCGCACGCGTAGACATCCTCGATGTCGGGCGCAATGGGCTCGGGAAAGCATCGCGCCGCCCGGGAGACATCCGTCTTGTGAAGTGTGCCGATCGAGCTCGTCGGGCAGGCGACCAGAGCCATGGCCGCACGAAGACGTTGATCGTCGCTGTCCGGCTGCCGCTCGACGATCGATAGCCCCACCGATTCCGAGCGCCCGAAAATCGCCGGAGCAACCTCGCGACACATCCCGCAGTCGATGCACGAGCTATCGACGAAAAACTCGCCGGCCGCGTTCTCGGCGAGACGCAGAGCAACTCGGGCCATCGCCGCAGTATACCCCGCGCGAGAACGCACGGTCTTCATGCGAGCAACCGAGCTAATCTGCTTGCAATCTGGGAATTCATGAGGTCGGATAGCCGCCATGACTCGGCCATTGCAGATTTTGTTCATCGCGATGGGGGTGAGTGTCACGTCGTTTCTCGGTTGCGTCGGCTCCGACGTTACGGTGATAGGAGAGCGATACCCAGCGCTCCCACCGGGATGCCCGGTGGCGATTTTTCCATCCACCACGCCGAACTACGGTTGGAAGGACATCGCGACTTCGCAGGCGAAATGCAACGCCACGGCAGGTCGGAGTGCGTGCATCGAGCGGCTGAAGAAGGATAGAGGTCGGCGGCGACACGATGTACTTGTTGGTCGACGGACACCAAGGCGAATCGATCACGCTCTCGGCGACGATCGCGCGGCGCACGGGTGGCACGGTCGCCGCGTCGGGAGGCGGGGGGCAGGTGCCGCAGGGGTCTCCGCCGCCGGCGCCCGCTTTGGCCAGCGACAGCGGCTGTTCGCCCCCCTGTTCTCCTGGTTACCAATGCCAAGGGACCGCGTGCATGGCGATGTGCAATCCGCCGTGCTCAGCAGGAATGCGCTGCGCGCAAGACCGGACCTGTCAACCTGACAAGTCGGCCGACGCCGGCGTTGGCGGCAAATAAATCGTTCCGTCTTTGTGCGCATGGCTCCGGGCGGCAGCCAAGGACCATGCTCCGCGCGTATGTCGGAAACTCCCACGAAGCCGCCCCAACCGGAAATTCCGCAGCCGGATCCGACCCCGCGAGAGCCGCCGAGGCGAGAGCCGCCACCCGAAAAACCGCCGCAGCGCGATCCTCCGGCCCCGCCCGCACCACCCGGACAGCCCCCCCCGATCATCGACGATCCCCCGGCGCCAGACGCCAATCCCATCGATCCCCGCGTCTTTTCCGGCGATCGAGATTCTATCAGGCGAGCGTAGCGAAAGGCCGGACCGAAGGCCACGCCCGAGAAACGGAGCGCAGGCGGGCCAGAGGCCGCGCCGAGGATGGAAAACATGGAGCAACTCAAGGCCGTGCTGGTCGATATCGATGGGACGCTCGTCGACAGCAACGACGCGCATGCGCACGCATGGGTCGACGCTCTGACCGAGGCCGGCTACACCGCGCCGTTCGTTCGAGTCCGCAAGCTCATCGGCAAAGGGGGTGACAAGGTTCTGCCGGAAATGACCGGTATCGCCAAAGACTCGGCTCAAGGCAAACGCATTACTGCGCGAAGAACGGAGATATTCAAAGAGAATTACCTGCCCGGACTCCGGCCCTTTCCGGGCGCCCGCCGCCTGCTCGAGCGAATGCACGAAGAGGGTCTTCGGATCGTCGCCGCGACGTCCGCCAACGAGGACGAGATGAAGGCGCTGCTCGAGGTGACCGGTGCGCCGGAGCTCTTTTATCAGGCGACGTCATCGGGTGAAGCGGCACATTCCAAGCCCGATCCCGATATCGTCGAGGCTGCTCTCACCAAAGCCGGCTGCGAAGCGCAACAAGCGTTCTTGCTCGGCGACACCCCCTACGACGTAGAAGCGTCTCTACGGGCGAGCGTGCGCCCTGTTGCATTGCGCTCAGGTGGGTGGTCGGACGACGACCTGCGGGGCGCGATCGTCATTTACGACAGCGCCGAGGACCTGCTGCACCATTACGAGCAGTCACCGCTCGGTCAAGAGAGACGCTAGCCCGTGTGCCCTAAGCCGGAAGGGCCCATGGCGTGGACCGAGGTCGGAGGTGAATGCTTCTGGTCCGCCTGCCGAAGCGCGGAACCGATCTT
>WNGB01012486.1_pt1 | contig 11536 bp, 11 predicted proteins | sample 5400681 | NCBI WGS metagenome assembly WNGB01 (sample SAMN13153367, study PRJNA577476) | soil metagenome | isolation source: 115 cm soil or saprolite under grassland replicate 2 | place: USA:California | collected 2016-06-15 | reverse complement strand
GCCGGGCGAAGCCCTCGCCGTCGACGTAGTCGCGGGTCACCGGGTCGTTCAGGTCGGTGTGCCAGTCGAGCTTGACGGCGCCGGGGATGTGGCCGGTCTCGTAGAGCAGCACGTCCTCGTCGGACTCGGCCACCACCAGATTGGGGTCGTCGAGGTGCGCCGCCAGCCACTCGGTGGTGACCAACCGCTCCGGGTGCGCATAGGCGCGCAGCTTCTCGGCGGGATCGTGCTCCACCGCAGGGCTCATGGTCTCCTCCTTGGTCTGGATCCCCAAGTGCCGATCGATCTCCAGATCGTTTCGTGGTTCGGTCGATCGCCACCCCAGATGGTCCCGCGTTGGCGTCCAGCACCTCCCGCAAGCCGCCAATGGCAACCTCGTCGACGACGCCGCGGACGGCGTGCTTGTGTGCCACCAACGGGCTCGCCTGCTTGGCGCGACCGCCTGGCGGACGTCCCGATCAAGGTCGGCGAACGCCTCAAGCGCCAACGGCGGCGTGAGGCCCGTCGCCGCCCGACGGCCACCTTCACCTCGCCATCGCCAAAGGGTCAGCATGTCGCAGTCGGTGTGGTGGATGGGCACGATCTCTCCTGAGTTCCGAGCAGTCGCTGGGGGATCAGTAACAAGCGGATCGCGTCGTTGCTCACGATCCCGCCGGCGTTGCTGATGCGGTGGACGTCGCCTGCGGGGCACCAGGACCCCGTCGACGCTGAGGCGGGCATCCATGCGGGCGGGCTGAGTGAAGGCCCGCGCGGAGTGGCAGCTTTCTCAAGCAGCTTGTCGGTGATCGACACCGACAGTCCTCCTGCTGCGCGGCGGGCCCCTTCGGGGCTCGGCAGTGCGGGGACGCCTATGAGGGCCCTCACGCTCGCCGGCGGCGTCAGCCCACCAGGCGAGCGCGGGCCGGTGGACAGCCACAGGTGACCACGCGCCCGTAGTCGAGTGCGCGGTCGCGGACCAGCAGCACGCACACCATCGCCACCAGGCTGATCGTTCATTTCCGCCGAGTCAACCCGCTGCGGTGGTGTTGCACTTCGACAACGCCCAAGCGGCGCTGCCGACAGCCAGTGCTCGACGCCGTCGCCAGCCACCTGAAGCTAGCGGCACCGCTCAGCGGCCGACTCGGACGCGACCAGCTCACCGGCCTCGGCGCGGATGCGCTTCACAGACGCTACTCGTGATGGCATGGACGTGGACCTCCGTGAGCGTCGTCAGCTCGGTCGGGCGCCGACGTCTGTTCCACTCCCCACCGACCCGGGACGCCACCCCGCGGACCCTCGCCTGCCGCTGCCTGCCGACCTTTCAGTCGGGTCCATCGCCGCCCGCGTCGGCAGCAACGACTCCACCTACCTCACCCGCCGCTTCCGGCGGCGGTGCGGCAGCTCCCCGGTGCCGTCGCCGACTCGTCCGAGATGCCGGAGGGCAGCCGGGTCAGCTGACGGTGGCGCCGAAGACACGGCCAGGCGCGTAGGTCACGACGTCGGTCCCGGCCGCGTTGACCAGCACGTCGACCCGTCCGAACGCGTCCAGCACCCGGGCCACCGCCCCGGTCAGCTCCTCCGGGCCGGCCAGGTCGGCCACCAGCACCAGCGCGCGGCTCCCGACCTGCCCAACCTCGCCGCGACCTGCTCCAGGTCGCGCTTGCCGCGGGCCAGCAGGGCCACGTCCGCGCTGGCCTGGCCAAGGCGACCGCGATCGCGCGACCAAGGCCGCTGCTCGCCCCCGTCACCACCGCGACCTGGCCGCCCACCGGTCCGACGGGGCGTCCCGGCTCGGTCACTGGGCCTGCCCACCCTCCTGCTCGTCACTGTCCCATACCCCACGCCAACCGCGACCTACCGCATCTGCTCAGCCGACCAGCCCCTCGCCGCCCATTTCCGCAACACGCTGGTAAGCGTCAACCCGCGAGGAAGTCGATAACTGCCGCGACGAGAACGTCCATGGGAAGGTTGTGACGCCATACCCGCTGGTCAAGAGCCACCATCTGACTTCTGGCACCCCACGGGATGCTTGGCTGCCCGATGCCGCGATGCCGTGAGCCAGAGACGCAGGGCGTGTCTCGGACCAAGGTCGTCGGTGTGGCGCGGGCCGTGACAGTCGGTCTGGCTCCATGAACTCGCGCCCAGACTCAGCGAAGCTGCACGATCGCGGCTCGCCGTGCCGGCCCGATCGGCGGGAATCACCGACGGTGGATGCAAGTTCAACTCGTGTACGGCCACGTCCGACCTCAAGCCTCAAGCAGTCTCGAAGGAGGCTCGCGCGTGAGACGGCTGCTCGTCATCGCCGCCGCGTCGGTCGCTATCGCGCTCGTCGCCGCCGGCTGCGGCGGCAAGAGCAGCACCTCGAGCAAGAGCGCACCGGCCACGGCCAGTTCGTCGGGGACGGCGGGCGGGGCGACGGTCGCCGTCAGGAGCTCGAAGCTCGGCAAGATCCTCGTCGATGGCAGCGGCCGCACGCTGTACCTGTTCGAGAAGGACAAGGGCACGACGTCCTCGTGCTACGGCGCCTGCGCCGGCGCCTGGCCGCCGTACACCACGACCGGGGCGCCGCAGGCCGGCAGTGGCGCGTCCGCCGCCCTGCTCGGGACCACGACCCGGACCGGCGGCACGACCGAGGTCACCTACCACGGCCACCCGCTGTACTACTACGCGGCCGACAGCAAGGCTGGCGACACCAACGGCCAGGGCGTGAAGGCGTTCGGTGCCGAGTGGTACGTGTTGTCTTCGGCCGGCGACAAGGTGGAGAAGGAGGGCTCGTAGCCACCCAGCGCTCACAGCGGCAGCCGACCGCGGCCTGCCATGCGTCGCCATGAGGCGGCGAGCAGCCGCTTCTCACGTTTCCACTTGTCCCAGCGGGCAGGACATCTGACGTTGTAGCCGCAACGAGCGGTTGCAGCGTGGTCGCATGGTCGAGGCTCGGTTGGGACATCCGGGCGGGGGGTGCGGTGGCCGGAGCGGTGCGGACCAGCGCTTGCGGGCGATCGACCCAGCACGCATAGGGGGATCACGTGCGTGTCCAGTCCAGACGTCTTCTCGCCACCCTTGTGGCGGCGTTCGCGGTCGTCGCGTTCGTCCTCCCGGCGGTACCCGCATTGGCCCAGGCGGACGTCCTGGTCTCGACCGGGAGCCCAGTAACGCCGTTCGCGCAGAACAAGCAGAACGAGCCGTCGGTCGCGATCGACGCGGCAAACCCGCTTGTGGTCGCGGCCGGCGCGAACGACGAGATCGACCTCGAGGCCTGCAACGCCGGCGACCCGACCAGCTGCCCCTTTACTGCAGGGGTCGGGCTCTCGGGGGCGTACTTCTCCTTCGACGGCGGCCACAGCTGGACGCAGCCGACCTACACCGGCTGGTCCGCCCGGCACTGCCTGGGGCCGGCGGCGTGCGCGCCCAGGGTCGGCCCCATCGGCACGTTGCCGAAGTATTTCGAGAGCGGGCTGGTGTCCGACGGCGACCCGTCGCTGTCGTTTGGGCCGCGGCTCGGCAGGCCGGGCGACCCGGCTCCTGGGAGGTTCTCCTGGGCCAACGGGTCGCGCCTGTACTACGCCAACCTGACCGCCAACTTCAGCGCCGCCCACTCCGAGCAGACCTTCAGAGGGTTTGAGGCCATCGCCGTCTCCCGCACCGACAACCCCAGGGCCGCGGCGGCCGGCAACGCCGACGCCTGGCTGGCCCCGGTGATCGCCTCCAAGCAGAACGCCGCGCTGTTCTCCGACCACGAGCAGATCTGGGCCGACAACGCGGCCTCCAGCCCGTTCTTCGGCAACGCCTACGTCTGCGTGGCGGCCTTCCGCGGCCAGGAGCGCAGCGCCAACGCCCTGCCGGTCGCCATCGAGGTGGCCCGCTCCAGCGACGGCGGTGACACCTGGACCTCGCGGCAGCTGACCCAGGCCGCCAACAACATCACCGGCAACGGCCGCCAGGACTGCTGGCTGCGCACGGACAGTAAGGGCGGGCTGTACGTGTTCTGGCAGGGCGGCCTCAACTTCCAGAAGGCCATCTTCATGGCCCGGTCGTTCGACGGCGGCGCCACCTTCGAGCGGCCCCGGCCGATCTCGCTGTACACCCCCAGCGGCCTGCCCGACCCGGTGAGCGGCGACCTGGTCTTCGACGGGGTGGCCGGCAACCGCGACGGCACCTTCCCCACCGCCGACGTCGCCAACGGCGCGCCCACCGGGGCCGGCGCCAGCGACGAGGTCGTGGTGACCTGGACCGACGGGCCGACCCACACCACCGCCAGCCCCGGTCCCAACGAGCAGCTGGTGGTGGCCTACTCGACCGACAGGGGCGACACCTTCAAGTTCACCAGGGACGCCGCCCAATCCACCGACCGGCCCGACTATCCGGCGATCGCGATCTCGCCGCCCGGCCACGACGTGTGGGTCAGCTACAACGCGTTCCTGCAGCCATGGCAGACCACCACCGCCACCCCGCGGCGCATGCAGGGCGTGGTCCGGCACGCCACGGTCGGGGCCGGCGGCACGCCGACCGGCTGGTCAGACGCCCACCGCGGCCCCACCGGTGACGGCCGAGGCGCCAGCGCCAACGCCCTGAACGGGGAGTTCCTCGGCGACTACAACACCACCGCAGCAGCAGGCGGCTTCGCCGTGGCAGTGTACGTCGACGTCCGCAACGCCGCCGACTGCCCCGCGGTGGACGCCTACCGCCAGTCGCTGGCCAACGGCACCCCTATCGCCAAGCCCGCCCCCAACTCCGTCTGTCCCGCTACGTTCGGCAACTCCGACATCTTCGGCGGCCACTTCACACCCTGAACGACTCCCCAAAGGAGCGCTTGAGGAGGGGTGAGTTAGACCCACCGCCGGTCAGACCCAATGCCGGTCAGGACGGCGACCAACAGTGTCCGTACACGGCGTTGCCGGCTCAGCCACCGCGTTTCCGCCTAACTGGTGACCGATCGGCACTGGGTCAAGCTCAGGAAATCCCGGGGACCAGGAATGCGATCGAAGCAGGGCGCCACCGGCAGCCGAACTGCTTCAACGCCGGACCGATGGTGCACGCTCTTGACGGCTGGGGTGGTTTCCTCACTGCCGCTTGACAGCTTGTCCCGGGTCAGGCGCGGGGCTGGCGGGAGCGACGGGGCTCAACCCCTTGTTGGACAGTGCGTCGAGCTCTGGTTGTGACTGCGACGTTGTCGGCGCCTTGCGTCAGGGACGCGGACACCCCGTCGCGGCCTCCCACGTTCGGGAACGCCGGAAACCCGATGGCTCCAGGCGAGCCGGTTGGTCCACAGGCATTACGGGGAGGGGAAGTGTTGGGCAGCAAGCGCATCACCGGAAGACCGGCCGTTCGACGCATGGTCCTGGCTGGGCTGTCGCTGCTGCTGGTGGTCGCCGCGGCTCCGGCCGCACGGGCGGCGACCCTGCTGTCGCAGACGACCTGGGGTGGCCCGGACTCCGAGGTCACGGAGGGGACTGCGGTGACTGCCGACGGCAGCACGTACCTGGCCGGGTTCACCAGGAGCTTCGACCCAGCTGCCCGGCCGAGCATCTTCGTGGTCAAGTTCGCCGCGGATGGCTCCCTCACGTGGCAACGGACCTGGAAGGGGCCGGAGGCCTTCGGCGACGACGAGGCCAACGGCGTCGCGGTCGCCGCCGACGGGTCGGTGTACGTCACCGGGTTCACGGTCGGCGTCACGGGCGACGCGGTGCTGCTGAAGTTCGCCCCGGACGGGACGCTGCTGTGGCAAAGGAGGTGGGGCGGGAGCGGGAGCGACCAGGCCGAGGCGGTGGCGGTCGGCGCCGACGGCGCCGCCTACGTCGCCGGTGGGACCAGCAGCTTCGGCGGCGGGGGGGTCTTCGTCGTGAAGTTCACGCCCGCCGGCGCGCTCGTCTGGCAACGGCACTGGGGAACCGGGAGCGAAGACGGGCAGGGCGTCGCCGTCGGACCCGACGGCAACCTCGTCGTCGCGGGCGTCGCTGCCAGACCCAACGTGGCCGGCGCCTCCGACCTGGTGCTGCTGAAGGTCGACCCGGCCGGCGCGCTGGTCTGGCAGCGGGCGTACGCCGGCGCCACCAACGCGGATGCGCGCGGCGGCGTCGCGGTTGGCGCCGACGGCTCGATTTACGCCGCGGGTGCGCTCCAAGAGGTGACGGCCGCGGGTCGGGCGGTGGTCAACGCGCTCATCGTCAAGTTCGCATCCGCTGGCGGCCTGACCTGGGGCCGAGGCTGGGGGGGCCGCAGCGGCGACGTCGCCGGCGACGTCGCCGTCGCACCGGCCGGGACCGTCCTGCTTGCCGGGGACACCAACAGCTTCGGCGCCGGGAGCGACGACGCGTTCGTGCTGCGACTGAGCCCGGACGGTCGCGGGCTCGACGCCGTCACGTGGGGAGGGACGGGCATCGACCATGGCCACGGCGTGGGCGCCGGGTCGACCGGGACGATCTCGCTGGGGGCGACCGCGCAGAGTCCGCCGTACTCGTTCCTCGGCGCGCCGACCAGGACGACCAGGCCGAAGGCAACCGTGTCGACCCCGACCGCAGCCCTGGTTGATGCCACCGGCACGGTGGCAGATCCGGCAGGCACGGTCGCCACGCCCACTGGAGGTATGAGCTTCGCAGGAGGATTCGATGCCGCGCTTGTGAGAATGGCCCCATAGCGGCTGCATCGCCAATGCCGAGCGGCCGGCAACGTTGTTAGCAGCCAGTGCCACCTCGTTGCTGGCACGCACCGGCGCAACTCGGACCAGGTCGGATCCATCCGAATTCAGCCCTGTGGGCCAGATCCCCGAGGGAACCGCCCCAAACAGCCGCAGGACACAGAAGGAGGGAAACGATGAAGCTCAGGACTTCGCTGGCCGTTGCCGCCGTGGTCCTCGTGGGCGGCGTGCTCGTCGGCACGCCCGTCCAGGCGGGCGCCCAGGCGGCGCCGGCCGGCCCGACCATGCTCGATCCCAGCCTTGCGGTCAGGACGGTCGTCTCGGGCCTCACGACGCCGACCAGCATCGCCTTTCTCGGGCCCAGCGACATGCTGGTGCTCGAGAAGAACACCGGGAAGGTGCTCCGCGTGACAGGCGGCGTCGTCCAGGGCGTCGTGCTCGACCTGTCGGTCAACTTCGCCTCCGAGCGCGGCCTGCTGGGGATCGCCCTGCACCCGACTTCCCCGCCAACCCTGGCGTCTACCTGTACTGGAGCTGCCGCAGCACGGCGCCGCCGACCGATCCGTTCTTCCCGGACGAGCAGCGGTGCCTGGACGCCAACATGTCCGGCCCGGACACCAGCGACATCCTCCAGGTGCCCCTGCTCGGCAACCGGGTCGACCGGTTCGTCTGGAACAACTCCACCCTGACGTTCGACCGCAACCTGCTCATGCTGCGCTCGTTCCAGAACGACGGGGCGCCCCAGCCGCCCAACCAGGGGGACCAGGCCCAGCCCCCGCGCGGCAACCACGACGGCGGCGTGCTCGCCTTCGGGCCCGACCGCAAGCTCTACGTGATCTTCGGGGACAACGGCCGCCGCGGCCAGCTGCAGAACCTCGCCGCAGGACCGACGCCCCCGACCGCCGACGACCAGTTCGGCGGGCCCGAGCCGGACGACGCGCACCTGACCGGGGTCGTGCTGCGCCTGAACGACGACGGCTCGGCGCCGTCCGACAACCCCTTCTTCGCCGCGGGCGCCTCCCGCGGCGGCGAGGTCGGCGCCAACCTCCAGAAGGTCTTCGCCTACGGCGTGCGCAACAGCTTCGGGATGGCCTTCGACCCCCTCTCCGGGAGGCACTGTTGCATCTGGCGATCAGCGCCCAGTGAGCCCTCCACTTCGTGGCATGAGGGACCCAGATGAGGTCTACGATCGGCAGCTTTGGACCATTCTCACAGCCCTCGGTGTGGGACCAGCCTCCACTCCGGCACTCGTCGGCGACGCATTCCGCGCAGATGCAACAGTGCCGGTCGCCGCGGAGGGTGGCGGGAGCGCGGGAGCGGCCGTCGCGACTGCGGGGCAGGCAGGCGGCGGCGTCGGCGGCAGCGCGCCACCTGGCGAGGAGGCGGGCGCCGGCGACCGTCGTGCGGCTCGCAGCGCTGCGCACGAGGTGCTCGGCCAGACGCACGGCCTGATGACCATCGCCATGCGGGAGGGGACCGTCGAGATCTGGTGCCCGGCCGAGCTCCGCGAGGTAGTGCTGGCCTCCGCACCGCAGCTCTGGCTGGCGTTCGGCCAGGCGCAGGCGGCGGTGGCGGGCGGGGAGCACGACCGCCGCCTGGTCGCGGCGGGATTCGGTCCGGAGCTCGCCGCGCCCAAACGCCGCGGCGCTGCTGGCGCCGTGCAGCGGCTCCACCAGGACCTCAGCCCGGGGAGCCCAAGCGCCAACCCGGTGCGTGGATGGCTGCGGAACGCGATCAGCTGGGTGCGCGGACCCATCGGCAGCATGAGCTTCATCCCCGGCGTGGAGATCATCGGCGAAGGACTGGATGTGATCCACGCGGCATTGGGTCAGGAGGAGCTTTGGGGCAACGCCGACTAGCCGGCAACGCGCCGTCGTTGCACACCTCGCCGGAGCACGCCGGGACCCAGGCTGTCGGCTGGTGCCCGTCTGGGTGCGGGGCGACCACCTCGCCGCGACGGTTGCGCTGCCGGCCGGCGGAGTTGTCGGTGCTGTCGGCGTTGGCCTTCGGCGCGACCGGGCCGGTCTCGCTGAAGCCGTCGGCCCGCAGCCGGCCGGCGTCGGCACCGCGGCCGTCCCGCGCTGCGACAGATCCTGAGTCGGGGATGCCGCGGGCGTTGGTGTACCCGTCGACCCACCGAGACCTAGTAGCTCGTCAGCCGTGACTTGTGAGATGTGAGGGTTCGGTCTCATGCTCGAGCGGTCCAGAGAGACCGCCGCCGCAGGAGGCCGAGGTGCGCAAGCGACACATCGTGGTCCTATCGGAGGCCGAGCGCGCCCGGCTGCACACCATGATCGGGCGGGGGGTCGCCCCGGCCAGTGCGCTGACCCATGCGCGCATCCTGTTGAAGGCCAACCAGGGCGAGGCCGGCCCTGGCTGGACCGACGCCGCCATTGGGGCCGCGCTGGAGGTCAACCCCGCCACGGTGGCCCGCATCCGCATGCGGTACGTCGCGGCGGGGCTGGACGCCGCGGTGTACCGCAAGCCGCCCGCGCGCCAGTACCGCCGCAGGTTGGACGGGGAGCAGGAGGCGCGGCTGGTCGCGCTGACCTGCAGCGCGCCACCGCACGGCCACAAGCGCTGCACGTTGCGGCTGCTGGCCGATCGGCTGGTCGCCTTGGAGGTAGTCGAGTCGGTGTCGTACGAGACAGTGCGGCAGGTCTTGAAGCAAACCGGCTCAAGCCGTGGCTGACGGGAGCGCTGGTGCATCCCGCCCGAGCAGGACGGCGAGTTCTGCTGGCGGATGGAGGACGTGCTGGCGGTCTACACCCGCCCCTATGACCCGCTGCGCCCGCAGGTCTGCCTGGACGAGACCAGCCGCCAGCTGCTCGGCGAGGTCAGCCCGCCCCGCCCGGTCGCGCCTGGGCGGCCGGCACGCCAGGACTACGAGTACCAGCGTGGGGGCGTGTGCAACCTGTTCCTGGTCTGCGAGCCGCTTGCCGGCTGACGCCAGGTCATGGTCAGCGACCGGCGCACCCGCATCGACTGGGCGCACTCCCGTCAAGGACCTGGTCGACGTCCACTACCCCGACGCCGAGCAGATCGTATTGGTGCAAGACAACCTCAACACCCACACGCCCGCGTCGCTGTATGAGGCGTTCCCACCGGCCGAGGCCAGGCGCCTGGCCGACCGGCTGGAGCTGCACTACACGCCCAAGCACGGCAGCTGGCTGAACATGGCCGAGATCGAGCTGGCCATGCTGGCCGGGCAATGCCTGGACCGGCGGCTGGCCGACCGGGCGACGCTGGAGCGGGAGGTCGCGGCGTGGCAGGCGGCGCGCAACCGGGACGGTCGCGGGGTCAACTGGCGGTTCACGACCCAGGACGCCCGTATCAAGCTCAAGCACCTTTACCCCATAACTCACGGCTGACGAGCTACTAGCGAAGTAGCGCAGCACCCGGGCGATCTTCTCCAGGGTGGCGTCGACGTGCGGACGCAGGTCGGCCGGCACTGTTGCATTGAGCCATCGACTGATCTGATGCCCTCCACTTGGGCACTCAAGAGGCCGCGCTTGCGCTCCTGTTCTCTCATCGGAGCCATTCTCAACGCCTCGAAATGGGGATGGACCTCCACTCCGCCCAGCTTGGACGACGCCGTCAGCCTCAATGCAACAGTGCCGTCGCGGGCACTACGAGCTGGCGGTCGAGTCGCCGGTGAACCGCCGGGTAGCGGTTGCGTTCACCGACTTGCCATGGCGATCTGACACCAGGCCACCGTCACGGCTTCAGCACGCCGTGGACTGATCGGGTGCAACAGCGCCCACAGCCCGCTACCCGGGCCTTCTTCCGAGCAGCCCTTCTTCGCCTGTTGTGACGACGGACACAAGCAGAAGGTGATGCGCGGCACTTGCCTGGATCGCCTGGTTTGCCATGATGGTTGCAAGCAGGTCCAGGCGAGTCCCGACATTCGACGCGGCGCCGTATCAGCGCCGCGGGCAGCGCATCGTTGGGGGTCGAAGATCGAGGAGGTGGACGGTGTCTCCCGACACTCGGTTTCCCGGCTTGGGGTCAATTGACATCGGCTTCAAGGGGCAGGGTACGTTCCGCGCGGACGCCAGCAGGAATGAACATGCTGTTGTGCGCAGTGGAAACGGATTGGGCGATCACGGCGCCGGTGGAATCGGCAAGGCGGACCAGAACGACGGCGACGGTGATATCGGAATCCAGAACTACGGCGGCCCCGCATGCGGCGCTTGGGGCATGTCCCGTTTGAGTCTCCAGCGAGGGGCATCACTCCATTACATATTGAGAAGGTAGGACGAATCCGGGAGGCAGCCCTCGGAGGAATCGATCAAACGATAGGGGTGGTCACCGGAGGTAGGTCGTGTTGGGGTATCTCGTGCCCCGACTGTTGTGGATCGTGGTCCTCCTCTTCGCGATCTCGCTCCTCACCTTCATGCTGTTCTTCATGCTCCCTGGCGACCCCGCCGCGCAGGCGCTCGGCAGGGCTGCGACCCCCGAGAAGACCGCGTTGGTGCGCCACCGCATGGGCCTCGACCTGCCGGTGTGGAAGCAGTACCTGAACTTCCTGCACGGCCCCGACCTGGTCGGCGCCGGCCACCCGACCGGCATCCTGCGCTGGCCGCCCAACCTCGGCTACTCGTTCCGCAACGACGAGCCGGTGCTGCACACGATCCTGGACCGGTTGCCGGTGACCGCCTCCCTTGCCCTCGGCGGCTGCGTCCTGTGGCTGCTGCTCAGCTTCTCCACCGGGATCCTTGCCGCCCTAAGGCCACGCAGCCTCTACGACCGCGTCGCCATGGCCTAGCCGCAATGCCAATAACTTACAGGAGTTACGCGGTGGCGCGGAGGTGAGCGGGGCAGGCTTTGAGGGGGGCGGGTGGTGGCTCGCCTTGGCAGGTGATGGTCAGCTGCCACCGCTGCTTGACCGCGGCGACGCTCTCGGCACGGTCCAAGCGGAGC